>Ga0209881_1000244_pt1 | contig 15399 bp, 15 predicted proteins | sample PersoiDNA2013193_FD_185804 | JGI IMG/M metagenome (GOLD analysis project Ga0209881, IMG submission 185804) | Permafrost soil microbial communities from the Arctic, to analyse light accelerated degradation of dissolved organic matter (DOM) -... | ecosystem: Environmental > Terrestrial > Soil >... | reverse complement strand
ACCGTGACGCCGCAGCCGATCCCGAGCGAGACAGGCAAGACTAATCCATTCGAATAGCACCGATACAAGGAGATGAACCATGGAAAATCAGTATTATGGCAACAGGATTCGACAGCTGCAAGGGCGCATGGCCGGCGCGAACGTGGATGCCTTCTTCACGCTTGCGGCACCCAGCATGCGCTATCTTACTGGTTTCACGGGCGAAGAGGGGTATCTCCTCGTGCTCCATGACGGGATGCACCTTGTTGTCGATGGCCGGTTCACGACGCAGGCGCAGGAAGAGTGCTCCTGGCTGGACGTCACCCTGTACACTGGGCACTTCAGCAGATCGATTGCGAACCTGCTTGTCGCAAGCCATGCTCATTGGCTTGGGTTCGAGAAGGAACGTGTTTCCTTTGTGCAGGCGGAGCAGATGAGCGCCGCGTTCCCATCGGTAACCATGGTCCCGACCGAGAGCGTGGTCGAAGGCATGCGCATTGTCAAGGACGGCTGTGAGCTGGACATGATGCGTGCTGCAGGGCGTGTTGCGGACAAGGCGTTCAACGCGATGGTCCGCCAGTTGAAGGCCGGCATGACCGAGAACGACGTGGCGGCTCTGCTGGAATACGAAATGCGCAAGGCGGGCGCCCAGGGCACCAGTTTTTCAACGATCGTAGGGTCGGGCGCTCGTGGGGCACTACCACATGGGATCGCTTCCGGCAAGGTCATCCAGAACGGTGAGGTCATCGTCATCGACTTCGGTGTCAACTACGAGGGCTACATGAGCGATTGCACCAGGACCGTTGCTCTCGGCGAACAGCCTGCGGATGTGCTGGACGTCTATGCAAAACTGCGTGCAGCACAGCAGCTGGGTCTTGACTGCATCAAGGCAGGCGTGAGCTCGCGGTCCGTCGACACTGCCGTGAGAGGCAAGCTCGGCGAGAGCGGGCTGGCGCAGTACTTTACGCACGGCCTGGGACATGGTGTGGGACTCGAGATTCATGAAGCGCCTCGCCTTTCCCAGGGGACCGACACGGTGCTTGAGCCAGGACAGGTCGTCACCTGTGAACCGGGGGTTTACCTTCCTGGACGTTACGGCATGCGCATCGAGGACTCCGTCATCGTGACAGCGACTGGGTTCGAGTCATTGACTGAGTTGCCCAAGGAACTGGTTCTCCCCTGAGTGCTCCAGAGTGTGGCGGGGCCGAGGGCGTGAATGCTTGACGCAACGCCGGTTGGCGTGTACAATACCCGCGATTGATAGCCCTGTATCAGGAGGTTAGATATTGATTTCCGCCAATGAATTGCGCACAGGTGTTACGTTTGAGATAGACGGTCAGGCGTTTGCCGTCATTCAGTTCACACATATCAAGCCCGGCAAGGGCTCTCCATTTGTCCGCCTCAAGATGAAGAACCTCATGTCCGGCAACGTCGTTGAGCAGACCTTCCGTCCCGATGAGAAGGTCAAGAGTGCTTATCTCGAGCACAAGAAGATGCAGTACCTGTATGATGCTGACGGTGTCTACACCTTCATGGACTCAGGGACATACGAGCAGATCGGCCTGACCACCAATGACCTTGGCGATGCTGTCAACTACCTCATCGAGAACATCGTGGTCGACGTCGTCTACTTCCTGGAGAAGCCGGTCAGCGTCGAGTTGCCCACCTTCATCGAGGCGGCCATCACGCACACTGAGCCGGGCATCAAGGGCGATACGGCCACGGGCGCCAATAAGACAGCACAAATCGAGACCGGGTTTTCGCTCATGGTTCCGCTGTTCGTGAATGAAGGGGACAAGATTCGTATCGACACCCGCAGCGGAGATTACCTCGAGAGGGTCAAGTAAACTCATGGACAAAGTCCTTATCACTGACGCTGCATTGGAGTCTCTCATCGTCCACGCCTGTCTGTCGGTCGACGGCGTAGAGTCGATGTGGAAGGGTCTCAAGGAGCACTTTCCATGCTGGGACCGCGGGGGTCACGAGCCTCACGGCGTGAGTATCACGCGAAGCGGCCTTGAGTTGACGCTCGATGTGTTCCTTGCCGGACGATTCGGCACGGACCTTCGCAAGCTTGCCGGCAGCGTGCGGGGCGCTGTCGCCAAGGAAGTTGAAGCCTCCACTCCGTATCACATCCAGGAGGTCAACGTCCATATCGCCGACGTGCGAGCCTGACGCATGGCGACGACTCACGGAGTTCAGAACCGCCGGCGCTCGCGCGAGATAGCGCTGCAGGTCCTGTACAGTCTGGCGCAGGGCAACGCTTCGTATGACCAGACGTTCGACACGTATGTTCATGAACCCCCGCTCGTGTTGGCATACGCGCTCAAGCTTATCCAGGGAGTCCAGGCCCATGAGGACGCCATTCTGGCCGAAGTGGGTACACACACGCAGAACTGGGGGATCGACAGGGTTGCTGTTGTCGACCGCGTGATTCTTTCGATTGCTGTTTTCGAGATGAAGTACGGCAAGCCCCCGATCAAGACGGCCATTGTAGCCAATGAAGCCGTTGAACTGGCCAAAGAGTTCGGCGGTGCTGAATCCGGTAGTTTCGTGAACGGCGTCCTGCGTGGTGTCGGAGGCGCGGGGGACTGACCGAGCGAGGCGCCCTTGAAAAATCTGGTTGCGGACGTGTCCGGCATGGTGCAGGGAGTCGGGTTTCGATACTTCGTGGAGCAGACGGCGGTTCAACTCGGGATCGACGCGAGGGCCGAAAACATGGAAGACGGTACTGTACACATTGTCGCATCGGGCGACGAACAGCGGCTCTTACGCCTGGTGGAACTGGTCAGGCAAGGGAGCCGTTACTCATCTGTGGACCACGTCGACTACGTGATCACAGATCGATGCGCGTAGCTGGAAGGGAGCTGACATGGATATCAGGGACCATCTCAACGAGGAAGCGCACTACATCGACGGAGTGCTTGCTGACTGCCTTGCTCCGCTTCAGGGATCCATCATGCATGCAGCGATGTCCTATGCGCTGCTTTCGCCGGGCAAGCGTGTCCGCCCTGCTCTATGTCTTGCCGTCTATGAGGCGTGCACCCGTGACAGGGAGCGCATCAAGCCGGTTCTCGCTGCTATCGAAATGGTACACGCGTACTCCATCATTCAGGATGACTTGCCTTCGATAGACAACAGCGACCTGCGGCGCGGCAAGCCGACGACACATAAGGTTCACGGCGAGGACATGGCGCTTCTGGCTTCCGATGCGCTGCTGACCATGGCATTCGAGGAGCTCTCGTCCGCGCAGATGGTCGATGCCTTCGGCGCTGAGCGGTGTATTGATGCAGTGCGGATGATGGCCACTCTGGCGGGTGCCGAGGGTCTCGTCGGCGGGCAGGCGATGGATATCATCACCTCCAGCGACGAACACGTCGAGATGGGCACGATCGAATATATCCACAAGAACAAGACTGCGGCACTTATCCAGGCTTCGGTGCTGCTTGGCGGCATCTTTGGCTGTGCCAGCGAGACTGACATGGGCAGACTGCGCGCATTTGGCGAGAGTTTTGGCATGGCGTACCAGATCGTGGACGACATCGCGGACGCCAGTGCGACCGAAGCGCAAACCGGCAAGACCGCCGGTCAGGACGTCAAGAACAAGAAGGCGACCTATGTGACCGCGCTGGGGCTCGCTGACGCCAGGGAGAAGGCATTGCAGTATCTGGCGAGCGCTCGTGAGTCGGCGCTTGCGCTGGACAGCGGTGGAGACTTCCTGACGGGGCTTGTCGACCTTCTTGCGGAAAAGGCTCGAAGTTGATTCTCGAGCACGTCTCCTCGCCTGCCGACATTCGCGGGCTTGACATCGCAGAGCTGCGGACGCTGGCGGCCGAATGCAGGCAGGTCATTCTCGACACGTGCTCGATCAACGGTGGGCACCTGGCGTCGAATCTGGGAGCCGTCGAGCTGACCATCGCACTCCACATGACGCTGGATACGCCGACGGACCAGCTCGTCTGGGACGTGGGTCACCAGGGCTATACGCACAAGCTTCTCACCGGCCGCTACACGTCGTTCAGCACGCTCCGGCAATGTGGGGGGGTCAGCGGGTTTGTGAATCCCAATGAATCCCCGTATGACACATTTCTGACGGGACACGCCTCGACGTCGCTTTCCATAGCTGCCGGCCTCCTTGCGGCGCGGTACCTGGATGGCGGGAACCAGCGCGTGGTAGCGGTCATCGGCGATGGCGCGCTGTCCGGCGGCATGGCCCTGGAAGCACTCAACAACCTCGGACGGGCGCACGGCCAGTGCCTGGTTATCCTCAACGACAACGCCATGTCCATCTCCCGGTCCGTGGGAGGCTTGGCGTGGGCACTCAACCGGCTGCGAACGCGCGCGTGGTACCTGCGCGTGCGCGAGTCTCCGCTGGTGGGACGCGGACTGCGTTGGCTGAGGACCCTACTCAAGCGGCTGTACCTGCCTACGATCTTCTTCGAGGAACTGGGGTTCCGCTATTTCGGGGTCGTGGACGGGCATGACATCGGCAAACTCATGGAAGCGATCGACATGGTCAAAGATATCCAGCAACCTGTCGTTCTGCAGGTTCTGACCGTCAAGGGCAAGGGATATGAGCTGGCCGAACGACAGCCGGCTCATTTCCATGGCGTCGCACCGTTCCTCATCGAAAATGGGCTAAACAAAGAAGAGAAGTCCATGCCGACCTACTCCGACGTTTTTGGGGAGACACTGATACGGCTCGCGGAGACAGACCAGCGCATCGTCGCCATCACGGCTGCGATGATGGACGGTACTGGTCTTGCCGAGTTCGCCAGGCGCTTTCCCGATCGCTGCTATGATGTCGGCATTGCCGAGCAGCATGCTGTCGGCATGGCGGCGTCGCTGGCCAGCCGAGGGTACAAGCCGTACGTCGCGGTCTACTCGACGTTCCTCCAGCGTGCATACGATCAAATCGTCAACGATGTCGGCATCGGCAATCTGCCTGTGCGGTTCGCGGTCGACCGAGCTGGACTGGTCAGTGATGACGGGCCGACCCACCAGGGTGTCTTCGACGTCGGCTTTCTGAAGAGCGTTCCCGGCATGACCGTGTGTTCCCCGGGCGACCACAGGGACTTCCTGCGCATGCTGGAACTGTCAGTTGCTGCCACCGGGCCATTTGCTGTCCGGTATCCCAAGGACGTCGCCTACGACCTCAGTGAACAGATTGGTGAGCGCCCTCCCATGATTGCCGGGACTGGTGCTCTTGTGGCGGAAGGGAGTGATGTCGCCATTGTTTCGTTGGGGCCGGTGCTTCGCTCGGCCTTGGAAGCCCGGAAAATCCTTGCAGGCGATGGAGTCCAGGTGTGTGTTGCGGATCTTCGTTTCGCTCAGCCGCTGGACACCCGTCTCCTCACACGGCTGGCCGCCACGTGCCAGGCAGTGTTGGTTGCTGAAGAGACGACACGCTCTACGGGCGTCTACGATGCGGTCGTTGACGTGCTCGTTCGTTCCGGCATGAGCATTGCGCGCATCGGACGGTGTGGTGTTCCCGACGCGTTTCCTGTCCAGGACAAGCGAGCACACCTCCTCAGTACCTATCAACTCGACGCACAGGGGCTGGCGCTTGCGGCGCGTGCCCTGCTGGCCGGAACAGATGGGCGGTAGCGGCTTGAAGCCTCGCACATCCGTCGTACACTGTACAGCGTGATGAAGAGCATCGTCTACTACCCCGCGGACTCGAAGGACGCGCGTGAAGTCGAGCGTGAGATTCGACCCTACCTGACTGGCAAGGGGGTCGAGGTCGTTACTGTGACCTCGAAGGATGACCCGTCCATCCTCCCGTCGGGAGCGGCGGATGGTTCCTTCATTCTGAGTCTGGGCGGTGACGGGACTTTCCTACGCGCTGCACAACTCAGCATCCAGCTGGGTCTGCCGGTCCTCGGTATCAACCTGGGCTCTCTCGGTTTTCTCACGGACGTCGAGGAGAACGAGGTCTATGCGTCGCTTGACGCTGTCCTTGCGCATTCGTACACGGTGGAGCACCGTCTCGTCCTTGAGGCCCGCGTTGTTCGGGAGGGTCAGGATATCCTCACTACGACAGCCATCAACGATATTCTGGTGGTCCGGGACCTTACGGGCAAGATCCTCACGTTTGAGGTCTTTATCGGTGGCGTGCGCGCAGGGCAGATCACAGCAGACGGCATCCTGGTGTGCACACCCACCGGTTCGACAGGGTACTCCCTGTCCGCTGGAGGCCCTATCCTCGACCCTACCGTCGAAGCACTTGTGCTTACTGCTCTTGCACCACACGACTTCACGTCGAGGCCTCTGGTCATATCTGCAGGCAGTGAGATCACCCTCAAGGTGAAGCCTTCGCGAGACAAGGCGGCTTTCATACGTGACGGAGAGCGTGTCGGCGACGTCCACAGCTTTGACACGATAAGCGTGAAGAAATATCCCCAGGACGTTGCTATCATCCGATTGCGCGAGAAGAACTTCTACAAGGTCCTGGGTGCCAAGTTCCACTGGGGTGGCTGACGATGCTGCTGGAACTGGACATCCACAATCTGGCCATCGCGCACGATGTTCACGTATCCTTCGATGACGGACTGAATGTCATCACCGGCGAGACGGGCGCGGGCAAGACTATCCTCGTGCGAGCAATCAGCGCAGTCCTGGGGGGCAAACTGACCAGTGATTTCATCAGCGTGGGGGCGGACAGTTTGCGACTGGACGCGGAGTTCGCGCTTCCGCGCGTCTGTTTACAGCGGGATATGCTGGGCGACCTCGTGACGGACGACGACATGACCGTCGTGGCAACGCGCGAGGTGGACCGCACCGGCAGGCACAAGTATCGCATCAACGGGCGCATCGTCCCCATCAGCACACTGAGATTGCTCGGCGAGAGTCTTGTGGACGTCCACGGGCAGCACGAGCCACAGTCGTTGCTGGTACGTGAGAATCACCTCCGGCTCCTGGACTCTTTTCTGGGGCACGACACCCAGTCTGCGCACGAGATCTTCGGCACAAGGCTCGCAGAGTTGCGCGCTGCACGCCGCGAACTGGAACAGATGGAGACGCGCCGGGCAGAATGGGACAATGAGACCGCCTATCTGGAGTTCGCGTCGGAAGAGCTTGAACGTGTGCAGCTGAAGGCAGGGGAGGACAGCCTGCTCATTGCAGAACAGCGGCTTCTCGAGAACGTCCGTGAGCTGCAGGAACAATTGGGCCAGGCGTCGGTCGCCCTTGTCGGAGACGAATCCCGGGACAGCGAAGGGGTCGTGCGGCAGGTCGGCAAGCTGCACCACACCATCGATGCCCTGTGCTCGATCGACCCCCGGCTGAACGATGTGGCATCCCTGCTGGACGGAGTGCAGGTGAGTCTCAAGGAAGCCGGGTCCACTCTGAGCGACTATCTCAGCAGGCTAGAGCTGGATGACGCGCGACTGGCGCAGGTAACTGGGCGGCTGGACGCCATTGCCAGACTCGAGGAGAAGTATCACAAGGACCTCGACGGCCTGCTTGCATTTGAGACGGAGATTGGCGGCAAACTGCATGAACGCCACGAGCGGGCGGGCGACGAGGCCGGCATGCGTGGTCACATAGCGCAGCTGGAGAACGAGCTTTCGACGATTGGCGCGTCACTGACGGCGGAACGCAAGCAAGGTGGACCCGTTCTTGCGCGCAAGGTCGAGGAGCAGCTTGCTGAGCTGGCCATGTCCAATGCCCGGTTCGTCTGTTCCATCGAGGAGAGCGTCGATGAGCAGGGTATTGCCGTTGGGGATGAGCGATTCAGAGCATCTGAGACGGGTCTGGACGTGGTCGAGTTCCTTATTGCTCCCAACCCGGGAGAGGGGTTGCGTCCTCTCAGAGAGATCGCATCCGGCGGAGAGCTTTCGCGTGTCATGCTCGCGCTCAAGACGGTGTTTGCTGAGACCGACCAGATCCCCACCATGGTGTTCGACGAGGTGGATGCCGGCATCGGTGGTGCAACGGGGCTTGCAGTTGCCGGCAAGCTGGACAGCCTCGGCAAGCGTCGCCAGGTCATCGTCATCACCCATCTGCCCACCATCGCGGCCAGGGCTGGAACACACCTTGTCATCTCCAAGGAGCAGAGCAAGGATTCGACCACGGTGGCAGTGCGCCGCGTCACGGGCGAGGAGCGTGTGCGTGAGCTGGCGCGGATGGTGTCAGGCGATCGGGCATCCGAGGTCGCTCTGGCCAATGCCCGCGAGTTGCTGTTTCCGTAGTCATTCATGCAGGAAGGGCCCCGCATGATTCTTGCTATCAATCCTGGATCCACATCTACAAAAGTCGCCCTGTATAAGGGATCTGAACTCGTCGCCCAGGAATCGCTTGACCATTCAGCCGACGAGCTGGCGCACTTTCACGGCATCGCTGACCAGCTGCCGATGAGAACGCAGGCGGCCCTGGACTTCCTGGCGTGCCACGGAACGAGCGCCACAGGTCTGGAAGCAATCATGGCGCGCGGCGGACTGTTGCATCCACTGGCGTCGGGAATCTACGCCGTGAACGACAGAATGCTGCATGATTGCATCGGAGGAGCGGTACATGAACATGCAGCGAATCTGGGAGCACCGATCGCGCATGCGCTTGCAGCGGGCGCCGGCATCTCGTGCTACATCGCCGACCCCGTGTCAGTGGACGAGTTCGAGGACGTCGCTCGCATCTCCGGCCTCAAGGAACTCCCGCGGCGGTCGCTGGTCCATGCGCTGAACATTCGCAGGGTTGCCTATAACATCGCGAAAGCTCATGGGAAGACCTTGCAGGAGATGAACATGATCGTGGCGCACCTCGGCGGAGGCATCTCCATCGCGCCGCTTCGCCACGGGCGTATCGTCGACGTCAACAACGCCAACGAGCAGGGCCCATTCTCGCCTGAGCGCACCGGAGGGCTTCCCGCCTCGGCGCTCGTGCGGCTGTGCTTCGAGGAAGGTGCGACGGAGGCTGAGATCGTCAAGCGGTTGACGCGCACGGGTGGTCTCGTGTCATATCTTGGTACGAACGATGCGCGTGAGGTGGAAGCCCGGATTGCTGCGGGCGACCAGGAAGCAGCGACGGTCTACGAAGGGATGGCCTATCAGATAGCCAAGGAAATCGGCGCCATGGCCACCGTACTGGAAGGTGACGTCGACGTTATCGTGCTGACCGGGGGACTTGCGTACAGCGATGTCATCGTCGGATGGGTCACTGCAAGGGTCGGTTTCATCGCTCCGGTTGAGGTCGTGCCGGGGGAGAATGAGCTGGAGGCTCTCAACGAGGCATACGTGCGCCTCAAAGAAGGGCTTGAGACAGAAAAGACGTACGAGTAGAGGAGGTTCCATGGAGATCAGAACGTTTGACCAATTGTTGGAAGAGGCGAAGAAGCGCGGCCGGAAGAAACTGGCGGTCGCATTCCCCGAAGAAGTCTCGCTGCATGCGGCTCTGCTGGCGCATGAGGCAGGTATTGCGGCACCCGTCCTGGTGGGCGTACCCGACAAGATCCGGGAGTTGCTGGTGCAGGCCGGGGCCGACCCTGACGCATTCGAGATCGAGGAAGCCGGCTCGCCTGCCGAGGCGTGTGCTGTCGCGGTGGCGCTTGCGCGCGACGATAAGGCAGACGTCATCCTCAAAGGTGGGGCGCAGACAGCCCAGATGTTGCACGCAGTGCTGGACAAGGAAAACGGCATCCGGGTCAGCAAGGTGCTTTCCGAGTGCTCGCTGTATGAGGACACCCGCGTGCGCCACTCGCTGCTGGCCGTCGTCGACGGTGGCATCCTGATTGCTCCGACGCTCGAGGAGAAGGTGGAGGCCATCAGGAATACGGTAAACGTGTACCACAAGCTGGGGTACGAGAACCCCAAGGTAGCTGTGTTGGCGGCCGTGGAGATAGTGACCGACAAGATGCCTTGTACGGAGGACGCGGCAATCATAGCGCGGATGTGGGAGCGCGGACAGATCAAGGGATGCGTCGTGGACGGACCCCTTGCGCTGGATAACGCCATCTCCGAGCGTTCGGCAGCCATCAAGGGCCTCAGCGGTCCCGTCGTGGGCAATGCCGACATTCTCATCGTGCCCGACATTGAGGCTGGCAACCTGCTTGGAAAGTCCATGAGCTACTTTGCCGGATTCACGTCTGCGCACGTGACGATTGGCGCCCGAAAGCCTGTCCTCGTACCCTCGAGGGCCGACGACGGACGAACCAAGCTCATGTCCGTGGCGCTGGGCATCGTAGCATACTATTAGGAGGGACCATGATGCCCATGACACATTTGTCTGACATTCCGGCCGCCGTGAAAAGCCTGCCGCACAAGCGCATGGCAGTGGCTTATGGCGAAGACGCCCACACGCTGCAGGCGGTACAGCGCGCAGTCAGGGAGGGCATCGTCGACGCCGTGGTTGTCGGCGCGAAACAAAAGATCACAGAGATTGCGGGCGAGTGCGGCGTCGATACGAAGCTCTTTGAGGTCATGGATGTCGAGGGTGAGATGCCATCGGTCAAAGCAGCTGTGAAGCTGGTCCGTGATGGAAGCGCGCATATGCTGATGAAGGGTCTTGCTCATACGGACAGCTATATGCGTGGGATTCTGGACAAGGAGGCGGGACTGCTGCCCGAGGGCGGCATCCTGTCACATGTTGCCGTATTTGATATCCCTGGCTACCCCCGGCTGCTCGTCCTGTCGGATGCCGCCGTGATACCGCTGCCGACGCTCCCACAGAAGGTCGCCATAACAAAATATGCTATCCGTGTTGCGAATAGCCTGCGCATCGACATGCCCAGGATTGCTTTCCTGTCGGCTAGCGAGAATGTACTGAAGTTCCCTAGCAGCCAGGAAGCAGCTATTCTGACAGGCATGGCGGTGCGTAAGCAATTTGGCAACGTCCTGGCCGAGGGGCCTCTGTCGATAGATCTGGCACTGTTTCCTGAAGTCAGCGATATCAAAGGTTTCAAGGGACGGGTCCGCGGTGATGCGGATATCCTCATTGTCCCCGATATCGACTGTGGAAACGTCCTCTATAAGGCGATTGTCCGGTTTGGGAAAGCCGAGACCGCAGCGATGGTCACCGGGACCACGGCGCCGTGCATCCTGAGCAGCAGGGGCGATTCCGAAGACTCCAAGTTCTACTCCATCGCACTCGGGGCATTGAACGCCTGAAAACAAGGGTATAATTATAGTTTGAGGCCATTATCGGCCTCCAACCATGCTTGTTTGAAGGGAGTGCTTGAGTGCGTAGAAACGATCTCCGTAATATAGGTATCATTGCACACGTTGACCACGGGAAGACGACACTGGTCGACGCCATGATGCGGCAGTGCAAACTGTTCCGCAATATCGACCAGATGGGGGACTGCATCCTCGACTCAGGAGACCTCGAGCGGGAGCGCGGCATCACCATTATCTCGAAGAACATGTCGCTGGTGTGGAAGGGTGTCAAGATCAACATCGTCGACACGCCTGGCCACTCGGACTTTGGTGGCGAAGTGGAGCGCGTCCTGAGAATGGTGGATGGGGTTCTGCTCCTGGTCGACGCCTCCGAGGGGCCAATGCCGCAGACACGGTTCGTCCTTAAGAAAGCTCTCGAGCTCAATCTCAGGCCGATCGTTGTCATCAACAAGATCGACCGGCAGGATGCCCGTATCCAGGAAGTCATTAACGAGACCTTCGACCTGTTCGTCGAACTCGACGCCACCGAAGAGCAGCTGGACTTCGCGGTTGTCTATGCTTCGGGCCGTGACGGCAAAGCGACTATGGACCTCAACGATCCACCGCAAGACCTGACACCACTCTTCCAGCTGATGCTCAAGAAGGTCCCTGCTCCGGAGTATGACGCCGCGAGTCCTTTGTCGGTCCTGGTCACGAACATCACCCATGACGACTATATTGGGCGCATCGGCATCGGCCGCATGTTCGGGGGACAGCTGAAGACCGGAGATAAGGTCAAGGTGTTCTCCGACGGCGACAACGAATACCTGGGCCAGATCCTCAAGCTCTTCATCTTCGAGGGGTTGGAACGCAAGGAAGTCCCCAGTGTGGAAGCGGGCGAGATCTTCGCGTTTGCAGGAATACCTGCTATCACGATCGGAGACTCGGTCACCGACCCTGAGCGTCCGGTGAAACTGAACATGCTGACAATCGAACCGCCGACAGTCTCGATGATGTTCATGGTCAACGACAGTCCATTTGGAGGTACAGAGGGCAAGTTCGTGACCTCTAACAAGTTGCGTGAGCGTATCGAGAAAGAGCTGCGCACCAATGTTTCCATCGCTGTTGAGTGGGGCGATCTGCCCGACCGGTTTACCGTTGCGGGACGAGGCGAGCTCCAGCTGGCGATCCTCATCGAACAGATGCGCCGCGAAGGCTATGAGTTTCAGGTTTCGATGCCACAAGTCATCACCGAGAAGAAGGGCGGCAAAGTCCTTGAGCCGTATGAGACCCTCGTCCTGGACGTTCCCAAGGAGTACCAGGGAACGGTCATCAACATGCTGGGTGAACGGCGCGGGACCATGGAGAAGATGCTCGACCTCAAGGGAGTGTACGTCCGCCTCAGCTATACGATTCCTCTTCGTGGTCTGTTTGGCTTCCGGTCCGAGTTCCTGAGTTCGACCAAGGGCAACGGCGTCATGACCCATACGTACCTGGGATACCTGGAGTGGGCAGGCAAGATTGGTGGTCGCAGGAACGGCGTCCTGGTCTCAGACCATACCGGGGCCGTTTCAGCCTATGCCATCGCACACATCCAGGATCGCGGCAAGCTGTTTGTTGCGCCTGCGGAAAAGGTATATGCCGGTCAGATCGTCGGCGAGACCATGCGTGATCACGATCTCAAAGTGAATCCGACGAAGGAGAAACACCTCAGCAACATGCGGTCCTCCACGTCAGAGATCTCCACGAAGATTGACCCGCCGACCCAGTTCGCTCTCGACCAGTTTCTCGACTACATCAACGAGGACGAGTTGCTGGAGGTCACACCCAAGTCCCTGCGCATTCGTAAGAGACTGCTTGATTTCAAGGAGCGGAAGCGTTCTGGACGCGAGGAAGACGACTACGGCGATTAGCTGGACTACTATGTAAAAAACGGAAAGCTCCCCAGTCACCCGGGGAGCTTTTGTTGTTGCTGTATCTCAGTCGTGGTGAGTGCTCTTCGGTCGATGAGGTGGGACAGCCTGTGCCGCGATGTCCATGGGGTCGACGAACACGTCGCTCATATTGAGCAGCACGCTCTGGCGCGTGATAATCGGCATGGGCGCAACCTTGGCATCGAGGCCGAAGATGTACTTGATGACCTCGTCCATGCGGATCGTTCCCGATTGGTCGAAGAAGACGCCCACGTGAGCGCGCAAGGGGGTTCGCGTCGAGATCTGTGCGGTAAGAACGTACTTGCGAATGTCTTTCGACGCACGGGACTTGCTGTTCTCGCGCTCGACGATCAAGGTCGGCAGGCCAAGGAACGAAGTCATGCGGGCCTTCATCTGTTCAGCATCGATGTCCGCCCGGTGTGCCCATGTGTATTCGTAGCGGAGGATCATAGGTTGTCCCATGAGAGACGGGGCAGTGAGGGGGATGTCCACCGCGGCTAGGAACCTGAAGCCGGGAGGCGCCGTACGCTCCAGTGCATTCGCACGGTCGGCGACGGGCGAATAGGTGTCGAGCAGCACGTCCACATATTCCTGGAGGCTGACCATGCCGACACCCGTGGGGATGCCAGTTTCGATCCGGACGCGCTGATTGAACCCTTCGCTGTAGACCAGAGGCAGGTTGCTGCGCCGCAGCCACCGCACCAGGGCCGCCTGGACCTCGTGGTGTGAAAGCAAGCAGGCCTCTTCTTCCTTGCTGTACCGCACGCGCATCTTAATCATGCGTTGATTGTAGCAGGAAAGTGGGTGTCCGCAATGAAGAATCGCTGGTTGCCAAGCGATTGCGTAAGCCGGAAAGGCGGCTACTATGACTCCATGGCACCAGCCGGCAAAACCGGTGCATCCTGGAGAAAGGACAGAACATATGCAGGGACTATTGAACTATATCCGCAACGAGATACCCATCTGGATTGTCCAGGTGCCGGTCATCCTGATAGTTATTACGATCCATGAGTATGCTCATGCGTGGACGGCATGGAAACTTGGAGACACGACCCCCGTCGAGACAGGGCGTCTCAGCCTGAACCCTCTGCGCCACCTGGACCCGCTTGGGACCATTGCTCTCCTGCTGTTCCATGTCGGGTGGGCACGCCCCGTGATGATCGATTTCGCTGCGTTCAAACACCCTCGCCGCGATACTACTCTTGTCTCCCTGGCTGGGCCGGCCTCGAACTTTGCTACCGCCATCGTCGCGTACCTGCTCCTGCTCCTCGTGAAGAGTTCGGCGGGGACGGTCACGCAGTTCACCTACGTGTATATCGTCCTGAAGAGCCTCGTCGAGTTTTCGGTGGCCCTTGGCGTGTTCAATCTCCTTCCCATTCCTCCGCTCGATGGTTCCAAGGTCTTTTTCGCACTCTTCTTCAAGAGACCGGAACGGTTTCTTTACGACCGCGCAGTGGACCTGTACGGGACGGTCATTCTGCTTGCCCTCCTCTGGTTCAACATCATCGGTGGTGTGATGGACAAGGTCCTTGGCTTTATTCTGAATACTCTCCTGAGGCTGTGAGGTGCCTATGAAAAAGCGTATTTTGAGTGGCATGCGTCCCACCGGCAAGCTCCATCTGGGTCACTACCTGGGGGTGCTGGCGAACTACGTGAAGCTGCAGGATGAATATGACTGCTACTTCATGGTCGCGGACATGCATGCGCTGACCACCAAGTGGAACGAGAGTGGTTCGATTCGTGAGTACCGGCGTGAGATGGTCCTCGACTGGCTGGGGGCGGGACTCGACCCACAGAAATCTGCCATCTTCTGCCAGTCCGACGTGCCGGAACATGCCTATCTGTTCACGCTTCTAGCGATGATCACGCCCGTATCGTGGGTCGAGCGAAATCCGACCGTCAAGGAGATGATTCGGGATATGGACCTCAAGGACAATGTGAACCTTGGCCTGTTGAGTTATCCTGTCCTGATGGCCTCGGACATCATGGTATACCGTGCGGAAGCAGTGCCCGTTGGCAAGGACCAGGTCCCACACCTCGAATTCGCCCGTGAACTGGTGCGTACCTTCAACCACACGTATCACGTCGACCTTTTCCCAGAGCCTCAGCCTATCCTGAACGAGTTTCAGAGGCTGCCGGGCCTCGACGGACGGAGAATGAGCAAGTCTCTCGGCAACGACATCGTGGTCTCCGACCCGCCGGAAGTGACGGCGAAGCGCATGATGACGGCCTACACGGACCCCCTGAAGGTACGCAAGGATGACCCTGGTCACCCAGAAGCCGGTTGTGTCATCTACCAGTATCACAAGCTGCTTCAGCCGGACACTGCGCCAGAAGCCAAGACTCAGTGCGAACAGGGCTGTCTGGGCTGTGTCGCCCACAAACGCTCTGTCGCAGCA
>Ga0209881_1000243_pt1 | contig 15404 bp, 16 predicted proteins | sample PersoiDNA2013193_FD_185804 | JGI IMG/M metagenome (GOLD analysis project Ga0209881, IMG submission 185804) | Permafrost soil microbial communities from the Arctic, to analyse light accelerated degradation of dissolved organic matter (DOM) -... | ecosystem: Environmental > Terrestrial > Soil >... | reverse complement strand
AGATCCGGCGCGCCAACCCTGCCCTCGCCGCCGAAATCCGCGCCGAGCTGGCGCTGCGGATCGCGCGGAAGAACTGACGCCCCCTGGGGGCCCGCCCGCAAAAGGCGCGGTCGGACCCGGTGCGTTCGGGGTGGCGGGGTAGGGACCTGGCCTGGTCGGTGCCCTCTTCCTTGGCCGCCGGCTGGTGGATCCCGGCTTGACGCCGTATCCCACCAGAACCGGCTGCCTGGCCGGCGGCCCCGTGCCGGCATCCTCGCTCCCGGCCGGTCCGGGAGGGCCGGCGTCCTGCGGGGTGCCCTCCTGGCCCGCGACGGCCTCGGCCGCGACGTTCTCCGTGCCTGGCGGCTCCGCTGTCACCGGGGTCTCGACCGTGCCTGGCGTCTCGGCTGCCACGGGCACGTTCACCGTGATGATCGGTGTGCCGACGTCGACGGTCTCGCCCTCGGCCACGAGCAGGGCGCTGACCGTGCCCGCATAGGGGCTCGGCAGCTCGACGACCGCCTTTGCCGTCTCGATCTCCACGATGACCTGGTTGATGGTCACCGTCTCGCCCGGCTTGACGTGCCAGGCCACGATGTCGGCCTCGGTGAGGCCCTCCCCGACGTCGGGGAGCCTGAACTCTTTGTCCATGCTTGTCTCCCCGATTCAGAAGGCGAACGTCCGGTCGACCGCGTCCAGGATGCGGTCCAGGTCCGGCAGGTAATGGTCCTCCGCCTTGGCGGCCGGGTACGGGATGGCGAACCCGCCAACCCGCAGCACGGGAGCCTCGAGGTGGTAGAAGCACTGCTCGGTCACGCGGGCGGCGATCTCCGCGCCGAGCCCGGCGTACACGGGGGCCTCGTGCGCGACCACGCACCGCCCGGTGCGCGAGACGGACTCCGTGATCGTCGCAACGTCGAGCGGCGATAGTGACCGCAGGTCGATCACCTCCACTGACCGCCCGTCCTCGCGGGCCGCGAGCGCCGCCTCGACACAGGTACGGACCAGGGGTCCGTAGCTGAGCAGTGTGACATCGTCCCCGCGCAGCGCGATCCGCGCCTTGTCGAGCGGGAGACCGGCGGCCAGCGGTGCCGAGGTGTCGACCTCGGCCTTGTCCCAGTACCGCCGCTTGGGCTCGAAGAAGATCACCGGGTCGTCGCAGGCGATGGCGAGCTGGATCATGGCGAACGCGTCGGCGGGGTCCGCGCACGCGACCACCCGCAGCCCCGCGGTGTGCGCGAAGAAGACCTCGGGGGACTCGCTGTGGTGCTCGACGGCCCCGATGCCGCCGCCGAACGGGATGCGGATGACGACGGGCAGCGACACGAGGCCGCGTGACCGGTAGCGCATCTTGGCGAGCTGGCTGACGATCTGGTCGGTCGCGGGGAAGACGAAGCCGTCGAACTGGATCTCGCAGACCGGCCGGTAGCCGCGCAGGGCCAGGCCGATCGCGGTGCCGACGATCCCGGACTCGGCGAGCGGCGTATCCATCACGCGGTGCTCGCCGAAGTCCTTCTGCAGCCCGTCGGTCACCCGGAAGACGCCGCCGAGCCTGCCGACGTCCTCGCCCATGATCATCACCTTGGGGTCGGCCTCTAGCGACCGGCGCAGCCCCTCGTTGATCGCGCGGGAGAGAGTGATCTTGCTCATCGATCCGCCTCCATGCCCCCGGCAACCATGGGCTCCGCCTGGTCCGCGAACCCCTCCAGGTACGCCGCGTACTGGGTGCGCTCGGCGTCGAGTATCGCGCTCGAGCCCGCGTACACGTGGTCGAACACCGACAGCGGCGGCGGGTCAGGCAGGGCGACGCAGGCGGCCCGCAGCCGCACGGCCAGCGCGTCGGCCTCCGCCTCCACCTGCTCGAAGAAGGCGGCGTCGGCCTGGCCCGTGTGCGCCAGGTACGAACGGACGCGCTCGATCGGATCCCGAAGGCGCCAGGCCTCGACCTCGCTGGCCAGCCGGTACCTGGTGGGGTCGTCGGTGGTGGTGTGCGCGCCCATCCGGTAGGTGAACGCCTCGATCAGCGTCGGTCCCTGTCCCTCGCGGGCGGCGCGCAGCGCCTGCCTGGTCACCGCGTAGCAGGCGAGCACATCGTTGCCGTCGACCCGGATGCCAGGAAAGCCGAAGCCGCTCGCCCGCTGGTAGAGCGGCACCCGGCTCTGCTTGTCCGGCGATGCGGAGATCGCGAACTGATTGTTCTGGCAGAAGAACACGACCGGCGCGTTGAAGACCGATGCCCAGGAGAACGCCTCGCTGACGTCGCCCTGGCTGGTCGCGCCGTCGCCGAAGTAGACGATGACCGCCTCGTCTTCCGCGCCGTCGTGCTTGATGCCCATCGCGTACCCGGTGGCGTGCAGCGTCTGATCGCCGATGACGATCGTGTAGAGATGGAACTTGTGCTCTTCGGGGTCCCAGCTTCCCTGGTTGACGCCGCGGAAGAACTCGAGCAACCGCACCGGGTCGAGGCCGCGGCACCAGGCCACGCCATGCTCGCGGTAGGAGGGGAACGCCATGTCCTTGGCGGACAGGGCGCGCGCCGACCCGATCTGGGCGGCCTCCTGTCCGAGCAGGGACGCCCACAGGCCAAGCTGGCCCTGGCGCTGCAGCGCGACTGCCTCGGTGTCGATCCTTCTGACCAGCACCATGTCGCGGTACATACCCTGAATGTCGATGTCGTCGAGCGGATAGCTTGGGTGATCGACCCGCTCGCCCTCGGGGGTAAGGAGCTGGATGGTTTCCGTGGTCATCTGCTACTCCTTTCTGCTCTGCGTGGCCGCCGGTGGGATCGCCGCCGCCGGCCTGAACAGATACTTGCATGCCCGATATCTTTGACCTTCATCCTGCATGTAGCCGAGATCGTCCCACCTGGGAGAAGACGTGGCCAGAGTGATCGTAGACGTAATGCTCAAGCCGGAGATTCACGACCCGCAGGGCGAGGCGGTACTCAGCGCGTCACATCGCCTGGGCTTTGGCACCGTGACCGGGGTACGCCAGGGAAAACGTTTTGAGCTCGAGCTCGACGGCCCCGCCGACGGCGCCGCGCTTGCGGCACTGGAAGAGCTTGCCCGTGAGCTGCTCGCCAACCCCGTGATCGAGGAATTCTCGCTCCGTACCATGGACTGAGACGTGAGTGTAGAACCGATGCGCTTGATTACGACAGCGTGTCGCGGGAAATCTTTGTTCTTGTGAGAACGCAACGAAATGTGCGACCGGAGGTCCGGTTCTGCCTTGTGCTCGAGCGGGAGATGCTGAGCGTTCCCGTGATGCGTCAGGTGCTCGGTGACACGCTGCGCGGGGTTGGCATCAACGAGGACTCAGTCGCCGATATCCTGCTCGCGACCACGGAGGCCTGCACCAACGTGGTCCTGCACGCCGGACAGTCCGCAGCGGCTTACACGGTCGCGGCCACCGTGGACGGCGGGGCCGGAGCCTGCCGGGTCGAAGTCACCGACGGGGGCCGTGGCTGCCACGGCCCCCGCGGCCAGGCGGGCAGGGGCAGCCAGGCCGCTCATCCATCGCTCGCCGAATCGGGACGTGGCTTCGCGATCATGCGCGCGTGCGTCGACGCGGTCACGCTGCGGTCCGCTCCTGGGCGCGGCACGCGGGTCGTGCTCGACAAGCGCATCCACCTCGACTAGGCCTGTCATGTTCCGGGGGCAGCCCCCTGGCATGGCGGGAGCCCCCTGGCCCCGTACCCCGGGTAAGCTGCACGGTGTGCGGATAGGCGTTGTCACATTTCCTGGTTCTCTCGACGACACCGACGCGGTCCGGGCCGTGCGTTACGCGGGAGCGGCGCCAGTCCCGCTCTGGCACGCCGACCGGGATCTGCGCGGGGTGGACGCGGTGATCCTCCCCGGCGGCTTCTCGTACGGCGACTACCTGCGCTGCGGTGCGATCGCCCGGTTCTCCCCTGTGATGGCCGAGCTGGTCCCCGCGGCGAAGGTGGGGCTGCCGGTCCTCGGCATCTGCAACGGCTTCCAGATCCTCTGCGAGGCGCACTTGCTGCCCGGCGCGCTCACGCGGAACGCCAGGCTCCGCTTCATCCACGCGGACGTACGGCTCACCGTGAGCGGCACGCCGACTCCGTGGACGGCCGGGTACACGGCGGGCCAGCAGCTCCTGGTGCCGATCAAGAACGGCGAGGGCGCCTACGCGGCAGATGAGGCCACCCTCGATGAGCTTGAGCGGACCGGCCGCGTCGTTGCCCGCTACTCCGACGGCGCGCTCAACGGCAGCGCGCGCGATATCGCCGGCATCCGCAGCGAGAACGGAAACGTCGTCGGTCTCATGCCGCACCCCGAGCACGCCATAGACCCGCTGACCGGCCCGTCCGCCGACGGCCTCGGCTTCTTCACTTCGATCGTCGGAGCGGGGGATGCAAGATGAGCGACAAGGACACCGTCGAGGTTGCCGCCGCGACGCCTGACCAGCCGCAGCCCTACAAGGAGCTCGGCCTCACCGACGATGAGTACGCCAAGATCCGCGACATCCTCGGCCGCCGTCCCACCGCCGCCGAGCTCGCCCTCTACTCGGTCATGTGGAGCGAGCACTGCTCGTACAAGTCGTCCAAGATCCACCTGCGCGGGCTCGCGCCTGGCGCCGACCAGTCGGCGCACCTGCTAGCCGGGATCGGTGCCAACGCGGGCGTGGTCGACATCGGGCAGGGCTACGCGGTCACCTTCAAGATCGAGAGCCACAACCACCCCTCGTTCGTGGAGCCTCATCAGGGTGCGGCCACCGGCATCGGCGGCATCGTCAGGGACATCATCGCGATGGGCGCCCGCCCGATCGCGGTGATGGACGCGCTCAGGTTCGGCCCGGCGGACGCGCACGACACCGCCCGCGTGCTGCCGGGCGTGGTGTCTGGCATCTCGTCCTACGGTAACTGCCTCGGCCTGCCGAATATCGGCGGTGAACTCGTCTTCGACCCCTGCTACGCGGGCAACCCCCTGGTGAACGCGCTGTGCGTCGGGCTCATGAGCCATGACGACCTGCAGGCGGCGGTGGCGAGCGGCCCGGGCAACAAGGTGGTGCTCTTCGGGTCGCGGACCGGCCCCGACGGGGTTGGCGGCGCGTCGGTGCTGGCAAGCTCCGCGTTTGGCGGAGCCGAACCGAAAAGCACAGTGTTTGGCGATGCCGACGGTAGGGCCTCGAAGAGGCCGTCTGTCCAGGTGGGCGACCCCTTCCTGGAGAAGCTTCTCATCGAGTGCTGCCTGGAGCTCTACGCGCAGGAGCTGATCGAGGGCATCCAGGACCTGGGCGCGGCCGGCATCGCCTGCGCGACCACCGAGCTCGCGGCGGGCGGCGACGGCGGCATGCACGTCGACCTCGACGCCATCCCGCTCCGTGATCCGAGCCTGACACCGGCCGAGATCCTGATGAGCGAGTCACAGGAACGGATGATGGCGGTCGTCACCCCGGCCAATATCGACGCCTTCCTGCGGGTGTGCGGCAAATGGGACGTCCAGGCCACGGTGATCGGCGAGGTGACCGACGACGGCACGCTGACCATGACCTGGCGCGCTGCCACGGTCGTCAGCATCCCGCCCAAGACCGCCGCCGACGGACCGGTCTACCAGCGGCCGATGGCCCGCCCGCGTGACCTCGACGCGCTCGCCGCGGGCGGGCCCGACGGCCTGGCCCGCCCGCGGGACGGCCAGGCGCTCCGCGACACCCTGCTCGCGCTGCTCGGCTCGCCCTGCCTTGCCGACAAGACCTGGGTCACCCAGCAGTACGACAGCCGGGTGCGCGGCAACACCGTCCTGGCGATGCCTGAGGACGGTGGCCTGCTCCGTGTCGACGAGGAGACCGGCCTCGGCATCGCGCTCGCGACAGACGGCAACGGCCGGTACTGCAGGCTTGACCCGTACGCGGGAACCCAGCTCGCGCTCGCCGAGGCCTACAGGAACGTCGCGATGACCGGCGCGGAGCCGATCGCGGTAACCAACTGCCTGAACTTCGGCTCCCCTGAGGATCCTGAGGTCATGTGGCAGCTCGCGGAGGCCGTTCGTGGCCTCGCCGACGGCTGCAAGACCCTGGGCATCCCTGTGACCGGCGGAAACGTCAGCCTCTACAACCAGACCGGCGCGAACGCCATTCACCCCACCCCGGTGATCGGCGTCCTCGGCGTGCACGCCGATGTGCGCAGGCGGCTCGCCGCCGGCTTCGCAGCCGACGGCGCGCGCATCGTCGCGCTTGGCAGGACAAGGGAAGAATTCGGCGGGTCCGCGTGGGCTGATGTCGTGCACAAGCATCTGGGCGGCCGGCCGCCGGCTGTTGACCTGGCCGCCGAACGGAACCTGGCCGCTCTGATCGCCTCCGCCGCCTCGGCTCGTGTGCTCGCCAGTGCCCACGATCTCTCCGACGGCGGCCTTGCTATCGCCATCGCGGAATCCTGCCTGCGCGGCGGCCGCGGCTGCCAGATTGCTCTCGACGGCGAGGACGCGTTCGCGATGCTGTTCAGCGAGTCCGCGGCCCGCGCGATCGTCTCGGTACGCCCCGGCGACGAGGACGCCTTCGCGGCCCTCTGCGCCGCTCACGAGGTGCCCGCCACGGTGCTCGGGCAGACCGGCGGCGATAGCCTGTCGGTCGACGGCAGCTTCGAGGTACCGCTCGACGAACTGTCACGGGTCTGGACGGGCACGCTGCCCGCCCTCTTCGGCTGACCGAGCCCATGCCAGCGCGGAAGCCCGACCCGGATGGGCCGGTTAGCGTGGCCGCGGTTGGCACCGCGCTCGACCGCGGGGAGGAACCGCCGCAGGCGGCACTGCGGTCGGCCGCCCGTCATCTCCTGTATGTGCTTGAGGCAGGCACCCCCGGCCGTTCCGTAGAGGTGAGAGTGGTACCTGTCGCGGCAGTGCAGGTGGTCGAGGGCCCGCGCCACACGCGAGGGACCCCTCCGAATGTGGTCGAAACCGACGCGATGACCTGGTTCAAGCTCGCGACCGGTCGGCTCGGCTGGGCAGCGGCGGTGCAAAGCGGGGCGGTCCGGGCGAGCGGCGCGCGGTCTGACCTGTCGGAGTATCTTCCGCTGGCCTGAGCAAATAGACTGATGTAGTGGCTAAGCCAGACGGGCGCCTTACGCATGACCTTGATCCCAACGACCGCCCGCCGAGGGATGCCTGTGGTGTCTTTGGCGTCTGGGCTCCCGGCGAAGATGTCGCCAAGCTCGCATATTTCGGGTTGCACGCCCTGCAGCATCGCGGCCAGGAGTCGGCTGGCATCGCGGTAAGCGACGGCAGGCGGATCGTCGTGCACAAGGAGATGGGCCTGGTTGCCCAGGTCTTCGACGAGCCCTCGCTCACGGCGCTGCGCGGCGACATCGCGGTGGCGCACTGCCGCTACTCGACGACGGGCGCCTCGGTGTGGGCGAATGCCCAGCCGACGTTCCGGTCGACGCCGACGGTGTCGCTCGCGCTCGGGCACAACGGCAACCTGACCAACACCCGCGAGCTCGCCGCCATGCTGCCGCTTGAGAGCGGCTACTCCGCGATGAACGCGACCTCGGACACCGACGTGCTGACTGAGCTGATCGTCGGCGGCGCCGCGCCGCACGGCGGCGTGGAAGAGGCCGCGGCCCGCATCCTTCCGCTGGCCCGCGGCGCGTACTCGCTTGCCTTCATGGATGAGAACACGCTGTACGCGGCGCGCGACCCGCAGGGTTTCAGGCCGCTTGTGATCGGTCGGCTCGCCACCGGCACAGGCGGCTGGGTGGTGGCGAGCGAGACCGCGGCCCTCGACATCGTGGGCGCCGCCTTCGTGCGTGAGGTCGAGCCAGGCGAGCTGATCACGCTGGATGAGCGAGGGCTTAGGTCGCGGACCTTCGCGCCGGCCGCGCCGAAGGTGTGCCTCTTCGAGTACGTCTACCTGGCCAGGCCGGACACGACGATCGGCGGCCGGGGACTGCACGCCACCCGGGTGGAGATCGGGCGCCGCCTCGCCGCCGAGTACCCGGCCGAGGCGGACCTGGTGATCCCGGTGCCCGAGTCGGGCACGCCCGCCGCGATCGGATACGCCGAGGCGAGCGGCATCCCGTACGGGCAGGGCCTGGTCAAGAACTCTTATGTCGGGCGGACCTTCATCCAGCCGAGCCAGACCATCAGGAAGCTCGGCATCAGGCTCAAGCTGAACCCGCTGCGCGACGTCATAGCCGGCCGCAAGATCGTGGTCGTCGATGATTCGATCGTGCGCGGTAACACGCAGCAGGCGATCGTGGCCATGCTCCGCGAGGTGGGCGCGCTCGAAGTGCACGTGCGGATCGCTTCTCCGCCGGTCAAGTGGCCGTGTTTCTACGGCATCGACTTCGCGACCCGCGATGAGCTGATCGCAGGACACGGCTCGGTCGAGGAGATCCGCGCGGCGATCGGCGCGGATTCGCTCGGCTACGTGTCACTTGACGAGCTCGTCAAGGCAACGGAACAGCCCGCAGCATCGCTCTGCCGCGCCTGCTTCGACGGCAAGTACCCGGTACCTGTCGCCGACAGCAAGTGCGGCAAAAGCGTGCTCGAACCGGCGACGACCGCGTAAGAGCCCGACGCGCGTAATAGCCCGCGCGCCAGCCGTGCGTTAACGCGAGTGCGACTGTGGCCAGTCGTCCTCGTCGTCATCCTCTTCGCCGTCGTCGTCCTCGCCGTCATCATCGACAGCGCCGTCGTCCTCGCCGTCGTATGCGACATAGCGGTCGTCGTGGTCCGCGCTCCGCGCGTCCGTTCCGACGCCCAGCTCAGCACGCAGCCGGTCAAGGTCCGTCCCGCCGCTGTTGTACTTGAGCTGGCGAGCAACCTTAACCTGCTTGGCTTTGGCTCGGCCGCGCCCCATTGGCTCGACCCCCTCGAACGTCAGGAGCCGTGCGGCCCCACGATGCCTCTGTCGCTGGCATACCTGTGACACACACAGAACCGCCGTAGATCCCCCTCGGGGACCTCGGCGCTTGCCAGCTTCCGTACAGATCTAACCGTACCCGGTTTGCGGCCCTGATGACTACGCCGATCCGGTCTCATGGCGTACTCACCTCTCACATCTTCGGTCTCGTACGTCGCGCTGAGTACGAAATCAGCAGAACGGAGTGCCTGGCCGGACGTAGCGCCCGCGGGGTTGACGTGCGCTGCCTGTCGCACCATCGTGGTCAAGAAAGAGAAGTGTGGGGTTATATCACGATTCAGTCATGGTAGATTACAGTCAGTGTCTAGGGGGCTACAGCGGCTGGGGTCGTGCTCTCCACTGGGGAAGGCGCTGCTGAGCTGCGGATGCGCAGAATGCGCGGGGCAGTTTTTCCGAATCTGGCCCGATGCGACGATAAGTATCGCTAGAATCACTGACAGTGACGCCGACGGCGGAGCAACGGGGCATCCGGCGACAGAAAACTGCAGATAGTTGTCGACTAGTCACCGTTGGTGATGGCAAGATGGACCCTGTGGGCCATATGGGGATTATCAACGACAAGCTCCTCGCGGGGCATCAAGGCCACACAACAACAACACTGAGGATCGCTACACCGATCCAGGAGGAGAGGCCGCACCAATGTCCGCACGCACTCCAGAGGCTGAGCCGCTGCTGACCCCTGCTGAGGTCGCCACGATGTTCCGTGTCGACCCCAAGACGGTTACGCGCTGGGCGAAGGCCGGGAAGCTTACGTCGATCCGCACCCTGGGGGGGCACCGGCGTTACCGGGAGACCGAGGTCCGTGCACTGCTCGCGGGTATCCCGCAGCAGCGTTCCGAGTAGCATTCCGCCTCTGGAGCATGGTCTGGAGGACGGCGCAAGATTTTTTGTGCCGATGACCATGCTCATGGCGGAGCTCGTCCGGAGGGTTGGGGGGTCAGTCCCAGCGGGCGAGGGCAGTTCGCGCGAGTGATCTAGACGGGGTCTTGACGCTAGCGCAGGCGGCGCTCGCCGCGCTGGGACCGGTCCGGAGCGAATCCGGGCAACGAACTTTTGGGGGGATCGCACGATGCGTGATCCGGAGCTGGTCGCGCGTGCACAACGCGCGGCCGCGCGCCTGGAATCGGCCTGGGAGCGTTGGAGAGCGCTCCAGGGCCTCGGGGAGACGCCGGCCCAGCCGGTAGTCGGGTACGTGGGCTACGCGCTTAAGGAACCCTGGGGACAGCCACGTGCCGTGATCGGGTTCAGCGCCGAGGAAGCGGAGCGGCTTGCTGAGCTTCTCGAGCGCGGTACCACCGATCGAGCGATGGAGCTCGTGCAACGGCATGTCCCCGATCAGCCGACGACGCAGCTTCTTGCGGCCGGGTCGGCGACTGGCTCTACCGCGAAGCAGGAATTCCTCGCTGTCACGAGCCAGTTACCGGGTTTTCAGCATCGCCACAGCTTCCTTTCAGGATGAAGTGCCAGACTAAAAAGCACAGAGGCCGCAGTCGGGCCCCTGTGCGAGATCGTCTGGACTCGGGACGGCCAGGCCCCGGCCCGAGTCCAGACCTCTTTGGTTTCTGGCGTACTTCAGTTCTGATGTGCGTCAGCGGGTGAGCGGAGTCACCTGGGACGTGCAGTACATGCACCGCGATGCCGCGAGCGGGATCGTGCTCAGGCACTGCGGGCAGTCCCTGGTGGTGACTTCCACGGCCTTGGCCATCCGGGCCAGGATCTTCGCCATCGGCGAGACGATCAGGAAGTAGACAACCGCGGCGATGATCAGGAACGCCAAAACGGCATTGATGAACGCGCCGTACTTGAACATGCTGTGGTGAATGGTGAACGTCAGGGTTGAGAAGTTCGGCTGGCCGCCGATCGCCGCGATGAGCGGCGTGATCAGGTCGGCGACGATCGCCGTGACGACGGTGGTGAACGCGGTGCCGATGACGACCGCCACCGCCAGCTCGACGAGATTGCCTCGGGTGATGAAGCCTCTAAAGCCCTTCACGTATGTGAACTCCCTGTGCGTGTGTGAACTGCCTGGCGGCGATCCCTGCCGACCCGGTGGGAAATGCCGTGGGTAGGTGCGACCCGGCTCGAATATTCCCGGTATCGCATGCCCCCCATATTCGCTGATGAAGACACCGACCGTCCGGCGCTTACGTAACCATCTGACCCTCTTGGCTCACGGACCACCTGGCTACCTATCGCGCTGACTGCGTGCACTCCGGACTGCCCAGCACGGTTCCGGCGAAAATCGGGCGGGAAGTGACTTATCTCACACTTTGCCGCCGATGCCGGGAACCTTGCCGGACCGTGCTCAGGTGCCCCGGGTGCCGGTGTGGTCTCCATGCACGGTTGGTATAGCGGCGCGCCTAACATGGGCGTTAGAGACGCGCGCAAAGCTTGAAGGGAACGCGGCCATGCCAAAAAGAAGTGCCGCCCTGCTGCTCTACAGGCTCCAAGAAGGCGTCGGCCTTGAAGTGCTCATCGCGCACATGGGGGGACCATTCTGGGCAAAGAAAAACGCCCGGGCATGGTCAGTACCCAAGGGCGAATATGGCGACGGAGAAGATCCTCGGGACGCTGCGTTCCGGGAGTTCGAAGAGGAGATGGGCTCGGCGCCGCCCGCCGGTCAGGTGATGCAGCTCGGCGAGACGAAGCAGGCCAGCGGCAAGATCATCACAACCTACGCGATTCAAGGGGATTTTGACGCATCCAAGATCCAGAGCAATACATTCCACATGGAGTGGCCCAAGGAGTCGGGAGACATGCAAGAATTTCCCGAAATAGACCGTGCCGAATGGGTGTCGCTCGCCCGTGCGTCTCAATTGCTCGTCAAGGGGCAAGTGCCGATTATTGAAGCTCTGGCGGAACGCATGAGGTCGAATCCGCAACCAATGGATTAAAAGCAGCCTGCTCCGCCTTCGGCAGTTCAGGTTCCGTTTCCTGGTCCCGTCCCGCGACGGCATCATCAAGTCGCTGCGCTGCGATCTCCGCGAAGTCGCGGTAGATCTCGGCGGCGCACGGGAACCGGCCTGTCTCCACGGCGGCGACGGAGGCCGAGGCCAGCCCGCCGAACGGCTCCCAGACGACATCGCCTGGGTCGGTGACGGCGTTGAGTATGCGGCGCATGAACTCCAGCGGCTTCTGGTTGAGGTGCGCGGAGGACAGGCTGCTGGGATTGTGGACGCGTGGGGCTGCGCGCCGCATGGTGCCCTTGATCCGTTCCACGCCGTGCAGCGGCGGGAGTCGCCATACGTTGGTCAGCCCGTGCGCGTGGCGCCACTTGTGCCGCAGCGCGTCCCATTCTTTGGCGGTGACCGCGGCCTGCCCGTCGGTGGAGTAGTAGGGCCAGCCGGATTGAGCGCCGTGCTCATTGGCGTAGGCGGCCAGGCGCTCCATCATCTCTCCAGGCGGCCAGTACCATAGCCAGTCCTGGGTGAGGTACTTGCGGGTTGCGGCATTGCGGACGCCGCATGCCTCGTTGGCCAGGTTTAGCCGAAGTCCGGCCCGCTGCCATTCGCGGCGCATCCACTGCTGGACGGGCATCGGGCCGTCTGCTCCGGTGACCTCGAACCGCCGCTGGTAGAAGACGCAGATCTCCGATGCCACCGGGAACCGGCGGATGGTCTTGCCGTTGACATTGCCGGCTATGTGGGCGATCCCCTTGTCCCAGGTGATGGCCTGCACGTAGTCCCAGCCGTTCCGGGCCAGCACCGGGTGGACGGTGGCCCAGCCGACTTCCGTGTTCCAGAACCACAGCGTGGTGGCGGGGGCGGCGCGGCGGCTCCATGCCTCGACGTGGGGTTCGTACCACTCGGCCAGGCGGTCGGTGCCGATCGTGTCGCCGTGGAAGCCGCGCACGCCGTAGGCGCCGTCGCTGATGATGGTCGTGGGGGCCGGCCAGTCCCCGTACGCGTTCAGCGCGTCGCCCCGATGCAGTAGGTAGGCAGGCTGGCTCAAATCGGTTCCCTCCTGCAACCTGTGTGGGGCGCGTGGGGGTCGAACCCACAACCAATGGATTAAAAGTAGCCTGGTCCGGTGCCCCGGCTTCCCTACCAGGGCAAACCTACCTGGGAGCGGCCCGGAAATCCCTGATTTCCCTGGGTTGCGCGGGCTTGTGATTCCACGGCGCATTCCACGGCACCAGGTCACCGGCCTTCGCTGCCCCCATGCAACGTGACAGCGCTGGAGGCGCCCGGAGCGCGGAGCGCCCATGAGGTCCGACTGTGGCACGATCCAAAGCGGAACAACGTTTGACCGTACCGAGTTGGCGTGCTTACTTCTGGTGTATGGAGTTAGACCGTAATCTGCCGTCTGCGGAGCAGCCATCGCTGTTCGCCCCCGATCCGGGTATCGTCCCGCAGAAGCCGGCCAGTCGACTACCAGCGCGCATGCGCGTTCTCGTCACGGTTAAAGCCGCGCCGAACCCTTCAGAACGGTACGGGGAGACGGTTTGTGTCGCCGGTCTGCGACTCGACCTCGACCACGTGGGCTGGGTTAGGCTCTACCCGGTCAACTTCCGTGAGCTCGATGGCGACAGCAAGTTCGCGAAATATGATGTCGTCTCTCTTACCGCCAGGCCGAGTCCGGGAGACCCGCGAGCCGAAAGCTGGCGGCCTGAGATCGATACGCTCACCGTAGAAAGACACCTGCCGCCCTGGCGGCGACGCCAGGATTTCGTGAACGACTATGTTGAGGGCACGATGTGCGGCCTGATCGACGCTGCCCGATCGACTCCGTCGGCCAGGTCGCTTGCCGCGATCAGGCCCCGGCAGGTCACCGGCCTTGACATCGCCCCGCACGGCGGGTGGAGCCCGGAAGAGCAGCGGAAGATCGACCGGTACGTGAACCAGCTCACGCTGCTGCCCGAGCGGGAGCCGAGGACTGCCCTGGAGGCCCCGAGGTTCAAGGGCTGGTACCGCTACCTGTGCCAGGATCCCGCCTGCCGCGAGCACCGCCAGGGGATCTACGACTGGGAATGGGTGACTTTCCAGCGGCGCCTGTCCGGCATCGATGATCAGGAGGCGCGGATCGCGATCCGCCGCAAGTTCCTCGAGGAGATCTGCGGCCAGGACAAGGACCTCGTGTTCTTCGTGGGCAATCAGCAGGCACGGCCGCAGGGCTTCATGGTCCTCGGCCTGTTCTACCCGCCCCTCAGCCCTCGTCGCTAGGCAGCAGAGGCCCGGCACAGCGCAAGGCGCCGGTGCAGCTCATTCAGCACCACGTACCGGTGACATGCCCGCTCGTCAGCCTCGAAGCACATCACCGCCACGGCCCCTGTTATGGCCGCATCCGCGATCTCGTCCAACCGCATTCCGGCAGTCTCGTTGGCGATCATGAGCGCGAATCGCTCGCGCGCCGCTAGCACCTCGGCCGGGCTCCCGCCGAACCCTGCCCGGTTCCACTTGGGGTTCCCAAGTTCAGGCGCATGCCAGTAGCCGATCCCCGCCTCGGCTAGCGACGCCGCCAGCAGCCGCTTGCTGAACCCCTGTTTCCGCGAGATCGGATTCAGCCGGATGTCGGTCAGAATGAGCGTTCCGCTTCCTGTCAGCCTCGCGACGAATTCATCAACATTTTGTCCTTCATAGCCAATACCGATAAGTTTTTGTTGTTCAATGAGCGTCTCCATGTTCTGATTGTCGCACGGTTTGGCTTGATTTGAAAGCCTTTTCGCGAGTGGGTCGCTTCCTAATATCAACGTGAAAGATTTGGCGCCAAGTCGGCCTTGCCTGAGAGCTTGCCTCGTTTTTATCTATATTTGTCAATATGCCCGAGTCATGTCGAGCAGCTCCGCGGCCAGCAGCGCACCTCCCCGTTCGCCCAGGAAAAGACGGCCCCGCACAGCCGGCCCGGCCGGCCCGGCCGAGAGCCGACAGAAGGCCACGTAATGCCAGTCATTGCCTTGGGCGCCAGCGACGCCAGCGAAGCGCGCTGAACTGCTGCAGTTCCTCAGCGGCCGGTGGGAATCCGGTCACGATAACCTCGCCGCGTCCCTGGCTCGGTTCGTCGGCAGCCAAGCCCACGGCCCCGGCTCACTGCGCGGACTTCGCCCGGTTTGGGTTTCTCCGCGGCTTCACCGACAGGGAGGGCGTGTTCGTCCTGGGCGAGTTGTGAGCGTCCACCCTCCATGCTGCTGCGCTCGCAGGTCGGAGACCGCGTCTGTGTATCACGGCTCGTGGTCGGACGCTCTGTGCCTTTGCGGAACGCTGATTACGGAAATTCTCCTGAATAGCTGGCTGGTCAAGTTAAATTGTGGGGGGGCGTGCGGTCGGGTAAGGCAATGGGCTATGGATTGCCTGGGCTGTCATGTCCTGAATTGATAATATTTTCCCGCTTGTGTCATTTGCTGTTGGCGGGATTTTCCGCTCTAAATGAGAGGATTGGTGCGGATAATGCTGGATGCTGATGCGCGTGAGCCCGGATCTGCGGGCGGGGTGGCCGAGATCTCGCTGGCCGAGATGGCAGAGGCGGTGATCACCGCGGCGGCTCCTGGGCAGCGGGAGCTGCTCGCGTCGGTGACGGCTTCGTGGCGGGCGGGGGAGGTACCCGGCGGT
>Ga0209881_1000242_pt1 | contig 15416 bp, 15 predicted proteins | sample PersoiDNA2013193_FD_185804 | JGI IMG/M metagenome (GOLD analysis project Ga0209881, IMG submission 185804) | Permafrost soil microbial communities from the Arctic, to analyse light accelerated degradation of dissolved organic matter (DOM) -... | ecosystem: Environmental > Terrestrial > Soil >... | reverse complement strand
AGGTCGGCGAACGGGAGGTAGCCGGGCCTGACAAGCCGCAGGTTCGACGGCACCGCGGCGACGGCCTCGTCAAGCTCCTGACTCCAGCCGCCACCGCCGCCAAGCACGAGCGCGGGCGGGTCCGCGAGGTCGGCCACCGCGCTGGCCCAGCCGCGGACCACGGCGGGAGCGTTCTTGCGCGGCGCAAGCGAGCCGAGGAACGCGACGTACGGCTTGCCGCGCAACCCGAGCCTGGCGGTGACATGGCCGACCTGGTCCTGGCTCGGGCGGTGGAAAAGGTCGTGATCCACCCCGTGGTAGGCGACGTCGATCTTCGCCGGGTCCATGCCGAGAACCCGGACAAGCTCGTCACGGGTGGCATTTGACGGGACGATCAGCCGGGTCGCCTGCCTGACCGCCGTCCTGGTCGCCGACTTCAGCGACATCGCGATCGTCGCCGTGTACCGCTCAGGGTCGGTGAAGAACGTGACGTCATGCACCGTGACCACGGTCGGCACTCCGGGGCGCAACGGCATCGTGTAGTACGGCATGTGCAAAACGTCGGCGCCTACCCGCTCCGCCACGACGGGGAGTCCGCTCTGTTCCCAGGCGAGCCGCTCGGTCCGGTGCCCGAGCGTGATCGGGCCCGCGACGATGGTGGCATCGGGCGCGAGCCGACGGTACCTTTCCTCGTCACTGCGCTGGCAGGCCACGGCGAGGTCCGTCCCTGTTGGCCCGAGCGCGCCGATCAGCCCGTCGACGTACCGGCCGAGCGCGCCGCGATCGGTCGGCACGCCGGTCGCGTCGACGAGTACCCGAAGTGCCACTACCTCACGCGCTCCCTCCGACTTGCCTACCTAGCCGAAGCCTACGCCCGCGCCGGTGAACCCGACGACCATGACCGGGCAACGGGGGTCGCCCCCCGGGAGATAACAGACAATCAGCAGGTGGGAACCGCCTTGCCGGCCTTGATTGCCTCAAGGTCCGACATGGCCTGCGACAACGTGGACACCTTCACGATCCGCAGTCCCGCGGGCACCGCGCCCACGGTATCCCCGCAGTTTCCCGCCGGAGTCAGGAAAACCGTCGCGCCGGCCTGCCGCGCGCCGACCATCTTCTGCTGGATACCGCCGATCGGCTGCACCTGTCCGGAGGCGGTGATCTCCCCGGTGCCCGCGATGAACTTCCCGCCGGTCAGGTTCAGCGGGGTGAGCTTGTCGATGATCCCGAGCGCGAACATCATGCCCGCGCTCGGGCCGCCGATGTCGCCCACGGTGAACTTCACCGTGAACGGGAACGTGTACTGCTCCTGAACCTGCACGCCGATAACGGGGGTGCCCGCCGATGCCTTGCTCGCGACCCGGAGCGCCAGCGTCTTCCCTGCGCGCAGCACGGTAAGGGCCAGGACCGAGCCTGCCGGATGCGAGGTGATCATCGAGCTCAGCGACTGCTGCCCGGTCACCGGCTTGCCGTCCAACGACTCGATGACGTCCCCGGCCTTCAGCACCGCGCTCGCGGGGTACCCGGCCGCCGTCGAGACCACGCTGACCTGCGTCTTGTACGCGATATGCAGGGCGGAAAACGCGGCGGCGGTGGCAAGCTCCTGCGAGGAGCTCATCTGCGCGGTGTCCTGCGCCTGCGTCTGCCGCGCCGACTGCCCCGCGGGGAACAGCTCGCTCTCCGGGACGACGGCCTGCGAGGAGTCCGTCCAGGCACGGAGCGCCTGGAAGATGCTCAGATTCGAGCCTGGGCCGCCCACATAGCTCACCGTCACCATGTTGAGGTGCCCGCTTGTCGCGTACGTCTGGTGCCCGGAGATCGTGATCAGCGTTTGCCCGGAGGAGTCCTTGCCGAGCGTGTTCAACGTCGGTCCGGGGCCAAGGATCACGTAAGGCACAGGTATCAGCACCGCCGCCGCGATCGCGACCACGGTCGCGAGGCCGGCGATGGCCAGCGTCAGGGAACGTCGGGACATGCTCGGAAGATTACGCGCTGCCGACCCATTCGTCGGTCCCGTCGGTGAACAGCTGGTGCTTCCAGACCGGCACCGCGGCCTTCAGCTCGTCGATCAGCGCGTGGCAGGCGTGAAATGCCTCGCCGCGGTGCGCGCACGACACGCCGACGACGACCGCGAGGTCCCCCACGGCCAGGTCACCGATCCGGTGCACCGCGGCTACCCCGATCGCGTCCGGATACTTGGCCGCGATGTCCTGGGCCACCCGGCGCAGCTCCGCCTCGGCCGAGGGATGCGCCGAGTACGAGAGCCCGGCCACCCCGCGGGCCGCGTCGTTGTCGCGCACCGTCCCGATGAACAGCACCTCGCCGCCCGCCGCCGGGGCGGCGATCGCGTTCCGCACCTCGTCCACCGACAGGTCGGCATCGCGAATGGCGATCAGCCTGATCTGCTTCACCAGTCAACCGTACCTTGCTCGCTCCCGGGGGCGCGGGGTCCTGTCCGGAATGTGGGGATATGACCCCCGGGGCGGATCGGTCGAAGCACGGGACCGTTCGAGAGCAGGATGTTAGGTCTTGTTCTTTTTTCTGGCACGGCGGACTATCGCGGCGGTGCCGATGACGGCGGCGGCGGTGCCCGCGGCGCCGGCGGCGGTGATCGCCGCGTCCTTCCTCGCGATCCGGCGCCCGGCCACCGCGTGCCGGCCGGCGCGGCCGGCCAGCAGCACCGAGAGGGCCGCGGCGTTGTCATGCGACGGCTGCCAGCCGGCCGCGCGCAGCACGGCGCAGTCCACCACCCATGGGTAGACCACGTAGCGCAGCTCCGCGGCAGGCGCGGGGGTCACCCCGAGCCGGTGCAGCCGCTGCGCGGTACCGAAGGTCAGCCGTGCGGGCAGCTCGAGCGACTTCATCCCGCTCAGCGCCTCGACCTCGGCCTGCGAGAGCGACTCATCGCAGCCAACCGCGAAGTCGCCGTCGACCGCGCCCGTCGCCGCCAGCTCAAGCGCGGACACCAGGTCCTCGACATGGCAGAACTGCCAGCGCGGCGCGCAGCCGCGCACGACGAGCAGCCGCGGCGCCTCGAAATGCCTGGTCAGTAGCGTGTCAACCGCGTCACCCACGAGCGCCGCCGGTCGAACCACCGTCACCGCGGTCCCCGGGTTGACCCGGCGTGATCTCCTGGCGAGCTCCTCGATCTCGAGCAGGTCGCCTGCCACGCTGCCGTCCGCGTCGGCGAGCAGCGGCGCGTCCTCGGGGAGCGGCACCGGGTTGTCCGGCCGCGCCCCGTAGACCATCGCGCTCGTCACCAGCACAACGCGGCCGACGCGCTCGGCGGCCGCGGCGGTCAGCACCGTCTGCGCGCCGCGCACGTTACGGGCGCGGCGCTCCCGCGGATCCTCATCGGCCCCGGTGGCTATGTCCGTGTGCACGACCACGTCCACGCCCGTCAGCCGGGACGCGAGGGTGGGGTCGCGCACGTCCGCTACCCGCCAGATCACGCCGGTCGCGTCACCGCGGTGGTCGTCGATCGCTACGATGCGGCTGACGAGCGGTGAGCCCGCGAGCCGCACCGCCAGCGCATGCCCGACGCCGCGTGCGGCACCGGTGACCGCCACAACCGGCGGCGCCTGAGCGGTGCTACGCTCACGGCGTAGGCTGCGCTCATGGCGAACCTGACGTCTGCCGTTTCTCAAAATCGGCTGCTCCCGAATAGCGTGGCGGTTATGACACTCCTATCCTGCCCGACCACCTGAGCTCTGAGGGGGCGCATCATGGCTGACCGTCCTCCCTTCGGCTTCGGCCCGCCGGGGCGGCCCGGCGACGACGAGCCGAATCCCGGCGACCAAGAGCCGTTCGGCATGTTCGGCTTCGGAATGCCGGGCGCGCCAGGCACTCCCGGCGCCGGCGGAAACCCGAACCAGTTCGCCGACGCGCTGCGCCAGTTCGCCGACCTGCTCTCTTACCAGGGCGGCCCGGTCAACTGGGAGCTGGCGAAGAACCTGGCCCGCAGCACCATCGCCGCCAAGGGCGATCCCAGCGTGCGCTCCAACGAACGCGCCGCGGTGAACGATGCCGTGCGACTGGCTGACCTGTGGCTTGACGACGTCACCACGTTCCCTTCCGGCATCACGAAGATCGAGGCCTGGTCCCAGTCGGAATGGCTTGAGGCGACCTTCCCCGTCTGGTCTACTCTGTGCGAGCCGATCGCGACCAGGGCCATCGACGCGATGGGGTCCATGGTGGCCTTTGACCCGTCCAGGCTCGACGACGACGTCCCCGAAGAGATGAAGGCCATGCTCTCCGGGATGGGCGGCCTGACCGCGTTCGCGCCGATGCTCAAGCAACTGGGCGGCGCGATGCTCGGCAGCCAGGTCGGCACCGCGATCGGCAATCTCGCCGGCGAGATGTCAAGCTCGACGGATATCGGCCTGCCGCTCGCACCCGAGGGGACCGCGGCCCTGCTGCCGTCCGGGGTCACCGCGTTCGGCGACGGTCTCTCCGTGGACGCCGGCGAGGTGCGGCTGTTCCTCGCCCTGCGCGAGGCCGCGCATCACCGGCTGTTCCGCCATGTGCCGTGGCTGCGCCAGTACCTTCTCGGCACCGTCGAGGCGTACGCGGCGGGCATCACGGTGGACGTGAACAAGCTGCGCGAAGCGCTGCCGGACATCGACATGTCCGACCCTGAGGTGGCGCTGCGCGATGCCCTCTCCGGCGAGGCGCTGTTCCGCCCCGAGGACACGCCACAGCAGAAGGCCGCGCTCGCGCACCTCGAGACGGCCCTCGCCCTGGTCGAGGGCTGGGTGGCGACCGTGGTATCCGCCGCCGCGGATTCACGGCTCGTGCACGGCGCCGCGCTTGCAGAAGCCGTCCGCCGCCGCCGTGCCACCGGCGGGCCTTCCGAACGCACCTTCGCCGCGCTTGTCGGCCTTGAGCTCCGTCCCCGGATGCTGCGGGAGGCGGCGGCGCTCTGGGCCGACGTGACGCAGGCCCAGGGCGTGGATGGCAGGGACGCGCTGTGGGCCCATCCTGACCTGCTGCCAACGGCCGATGACCTCGCCAACCCGGAGGGCTTCCTCCGCAGCTCGACCGATCTTGACATCTCCGATCTTGAGGACGACACAGGTGCGGAGTAAATACGGCGCGGCCTAAGCACAAGACGGCGCCGCAGGTACAGGCAGGGTGTGGCGGCCAGCCACGCCGCTGCCACTGCCAGTCGGGCAGCACCACCTCGAGCGTCCCGTTGACGGCGGCGGGCTGGCAGGCTCGATCGATGAACGTCAGCGCCTGCCCCGCCGCGAGAGCCGCGGTCGCCGCCACGAGCACGGAGTCGCAGGCCTGCGGCATGGTGGGCGGGCCGCCTGCGCCACCGGCCTGGGCGAGGATGACCGGCCATGCCGGGTCCCGCGCCGTCCTGCTCAGGTCAAGGCAGCGCACGCAGGCCGAACGCCCGGGCAGGACGAGCGGCCCGACCACACCGATCGCCTCGTCCCCGGCGGCCACCAGGTGCGGCACGCGGCAGCGCATGAGCTCGGCGAGGACAACAGGGTCGGGCCTGCCCGTGAGCACCGCCAGGTCGGGCATCCGGCGGCCGTCGTCGGCGGTCCGCACGTCAGGCGCCACGCGGCGGATGGCCCTGGCGACTCCGGCGGCCTGGCTCGCCCCGACGTCGGCGGCGCCGAGGCCGGCCGGCGCGGTGTCCGCCGGGCCCGCTATCCCCGTCGCCAGGCAGCTCACCCAGGCGATCCCCGACGCGGCGAGCAGCGTGGCGACGCACGCGCCCACGCGACTCGTGCCGTACACGCGAACGAACGCCGCGCGGCGGCGCGCGAGCACGGCCGCGCCCCCGTCGCCGTGGCCATAGGCGAGCGCGGCACAGGCCAGCTCGGGGGCAAGCCGTGACCGCAGGTAATCGGGCAGCGCCCGGTGCATGTGCGCGGGAAAGTCGTCGAGCACGCCGACCGACGCGAGCAGGCCGAGGACCCGGTCGACGGCCGCGGGCGCGACGCCGTAGTCGCTCGCCGTACGCACCACCTCGGTCGTGTCCCTCGACCCGTCGAGCAGCGATACGATCGCCGCGGCCTTGCCGAGCCCGGTCAGCGCCCTGGCCCGCCGGGGATCCACCCCGATCTGCAGCGTGTCGCGCCCCCGCCACAGCGGCCGCAGGCCCGCCTTGAGTGCTGGTTTCATATACGTAGCGTGACATCACCCACTGACATTTCACCGCCCATTCCACCCGGGTGCGAGCTATCCGGGCACGCGACGCGAAGGGCATGCGCGCGCTGGGACTAGAGTCATGACATGGCGGATAGCGGGGAAGCGAACGACGTTCCCCGTAACAGCGTGCACAGGACCGCCAAGCTCGCCGGGCTGCCACTCGGGTTCGCCGGCCGGACCGCGCTCGGCATCGGCAAGCGCATCGGCGGCCGGTCCGCGGAAATAGTGGCGCAGGAGATTCAGCAGCGCACCGCCGAGCAGGTGTTCCGGGTGCTCGGCGAGCTCAAGGGCGGGGCGATGAAGCTCGGCCAGGCGCTGTCGATCTTCGAGGCCGCGCTGCCGCCCGAGCTCGCGGGGCCGTACCGGGCGACGCTGACCAAGCTCCAGGAGTCCGCGCCGCCGCTGCCGGCCAGCACCGTGCGCAAGGTGCTCGCGGCCGACCTCGGCGACGACTGGGAGCAGGAGTTCAGCTCGTTCGACGACATGCCCGCGGCGGCCGCGTCCATCGGCCAGGTCCACCGCGCGGTGTGGAAGGACGGCAGGACGGTTGCCGTCAAGATCCAGTACCCGGGCGCGAAAAAGGCCCTGATCGGCGACTTCACCCAGCTCGCCAGGGCCGGCCGGCTGTTCGGCGCCCTGATGCCCGGGCTCGACGTCAAGCCGATGCTCGACGCGCTCCGCGACCGGGTGGCCGAAGAACTCGACTACCACCTCGAGGCCGCCGCCCAGCGGGCGTTCGCGACGGCCTACGCGGGAGACCCGGACATCTACGTGCCTGACGTGGTCATGGAGACCGACCACGTGCTCGTGACCGAGTGGATGGACGGCACTCCGCTTTCCAAGATCATCAGCGACGGGTCGAAGACGGAACGTGACCTGGCCGGAATTCTGCTGACCCGCTTCCTTTTCTCCGGTCCCGCCAGGGCGGGGCTGCTGCACGCCGATCCGCATCCGGGCAACTTCCGGCTGCTCGCCGACGGGCGACTCGGGGTACTCGACTTCGGTGCGGTGGACCGGTTGCCCGATGGGCTGCCGCCAATGTTCGGGCGGCTGCTGCGGATCATGCACGATCCGGCTCCCGATATAGCCGAGGTCGAGCGTGAATTGCGCGCCGATAACTTCTTGCGGCCGGGCATCTCGGTGGACCTTGAGGCGCTGCGGGCGTTCCTCGGGCCGCTCGCCGAGCCGTCCGCGGTCGAGTCGTTCAAGTTCAGCAGGGAATGGATGCGCGAGGAGGCGAACCGGGTGACCAACCTGGGCTCCGCGAGCATTACCCGCAAGTTCAACCTGCCGCCTTCCTACGTGCTGATCCACCGGGTGTCGACGGCCGGCATCGGCGTGCTGTGCCAGCTTGAGTGCGAGGGCCCGTTCCGTGCCGAGGTGATCCGCTGGGTGCCCGGCTACGCCGACGGCCCGCCAGGCCAGGAAAGCCCGGCCGGCTAAGCCGGCCGGGCCAGCCCGGTTACGACAGCGTGGACCTGAGTTGGTCGACCCGCCGCCAGGCGTGGAGCAGTTCGCGTTCGGCGCGCTCCTGGCGCTTTTCCATCTTGGTGAGCTCGGCGGCGCTACTTGCGACCCGGTCGTCCTGCGCCCGTTTAAGTCGCTCGGCGTCCCGCGCTCTGGCGAGGCATTCCTCGACGTACATGGTGAGACCTCTCGCATCGTGTGCGTTCGTTTCTGTTATGAGTGGTTGTCGCGTGGTGTGCGACGCGTGGCCATGCTTGGTGGCTGGGCGGCGGGCTGACTGGCGCTGCTCGGCATCACTCTCGTTGGGACGTTGGCTAAGCCGCTCGTTCATCGGCGCTGGACGCGCTGACCGCGCCGGCGAGCTCGCCGGCGGAGTCCTTGCGCGGCCGACCGCGTGGCCGCTTGTGCGGGACGATCGTGCCGCGCAGGAGCAGTTCCCCGCCCCAGACGCCCCACGGTTCCCGCCGGTCAAGCGCGCCTTCGAGGCAGGCGGTCCTGGCGCGGCACCCCTGGCAGAGTGCCTTCGCCGTCTCGACGTCCTCGGGCGCCTCGGCGAAGAATAGTTCCGGATCTTCCTCGCAGGGCAGGTCTAGGCCCACCGGGAGATCGGCCTGGTTGAAGAGCGCCGCCATGCCTGTCATGGTGTCGCCGTGCTGGCCGTTCTGGCCGGCGTACGGCTCAACCATGGCGACCGCCTCGAACCCGGACGATATTGACTCGAACCCCGCCGCGCGTGGCGCGCTCACGGAGGCATCGGGCCGCTGCATCGGTGCCATCCCCTCTCGCTTGCTGGTCCAGTTGTGCTGGTCTGGAGGGACCGGGGCCTGCGAAACAAATGTGGCCGCGGACCCTGTGTACGGATCCGCGGCCTTCGGGGAGCTGAGCCAGCTTTCTAGGCTGGTTCCCGTTCAGGATGCGGACCCGATGCGCCATCGCCACCGGCGTTAACGCGGGTCTTGTGGACGTACTGCTTACGGATGTCGGTAGCGGTCGGCAGCACGGCAGCCAGGGCGGCCGTCTGCGTCTTCATGGCCGGGATCTGCCGGAACGCGGCGAGATGCGCTTCCGGAGCACCCGAAGCCGGGGCGGGATTGGGCGTGAGGACATGGCTCATCCCCAGACCGGACAGGCTGGTCCACGGCGAGCGGACACCAGCGAATGAGGCGCGCCCCGGGGCAGCTTGAACGTCAAGCGTGTTGATTTTCACCGAGGGCCCTCCTTCCACTGAGTTCGTTGCTCTGTCCCACGGACATGACGCTTAGCCTACGGAAGGCTTCACGACGGGGCAACACATTTTTGACCTGCAATTCCTTCGGAGAGGAACTGGCTAGTTACCCGGCTTGGGGGTGGTGCGGATGAGGCCTTCCTGGACCACCGAGACGACCAGGTCGCCGTCGGCGGTGTAGACCTCGCCCCTCGCCAGCCCGCGCGCGCCCGAGGCGATCGGGGATTCCTGGGCGTACAGCAGCCAATGGTCGGCGCGGAACGGCCGGTGGAACCACATCGCGTGGTCCAGGCTCGCCCCAGAGGTGTGCCCGTCATACCAATTGATGCCGTGCTCGAGCAGCACCGTGTCGAGCAGGGTGATGTCGGAAATGTAGGTCATCAGGCATACGTGCAGCAGCGGGTCATCGGGCAGTTCCCCATTGACCCGCAGCCAGATGAGGTTGGCCGCGGGCGACCGCAGCGACGGGTCGCGGGCTACCTCGACGGACAGCGGGCCGACCGAGCGCATGTCGATCGGGGTGTCATTGAAGTGCGCGGGCAGCGGACCGCCGATCGCCTCGGCGAACCGCTCGGCGTTGGACCGGAGCTGATCGGGGGGCGGCACGGCGGGCATCGCCATCGCGTGCTCAAGACCAGGCTCAGGGCGGTGGAAGGACGCGGAGAGCGCGAAGATCGGCTTGCCGTGCTGGACCGCGGTCACCCGCCTGGTGCTGAACGAGCGCCCGTCCCGCACCCGGTCCACGTTATACACGATCGGGATGGAGGGGTCGCCAGGCCTGATGAAATACGCGTGCAACGAGTGCACGGGCCGCTCGTCTGGCACGGTCCGCCCGGCGGCGACAAGCGCCTGCCCCGCGACCTGGCCGCCGAACACCCGCTGCAGGCTCTCGTCGGGCGACCGGCCGCGGAAGATGTCGACCTCGATCTGCTCCAGGTCGAGCAGATCGAGCAGCATGTCGAGCGAGTCGCTCATGGCTGCGCGCCTACCCGCAGCGGACTGAGCCCCGCGAGGAACCGCGACCGCTGCCTGGTCGCCTCCGTCCCGGGTGTGCGGGCGGGCGCCCATGAGAGCCCGAGCCGGATCCTGGCCCTGGTTACCGCGACGTAGAGCAGTCGCCGCTCTTCCTCAATGGCCTCGACCGTTCGCGCGTACACGATGGGCATTATGCCCTCAACGAGCCCGGGAAGAAGCACCGCGTCCCATTCAAGCCCCTTGGCGGCATGGATCGTGGCGAGGGTCACAGCGGCGGCGACCGGGGCGTGCCCGGTCTCCGCGCGGTCGGCGAGCTCGGCCGCGAACTCCGCCATGGTCGCCTCCGGCTTCGCTGCGGCCAGGTCATCCGCGAGCCCGGCAATGGCCGCAAGCGACTCCCAGCGCTCCCTGACCGCGCCGCGCGCCGCGGGCGGCGCGACGGTCAGCCCGGCCGACGCGAGCACGTGGCGGACGGCAGCGGGCAGTTCCCCTGGCGCCCCGGTCGCGTCGGTGCCGGCCCCCGCCGCGCGGGCGGCACCGCGCAGCAGGACCAGCGCCTTGCGCACCTCGGGCCGGTCGTAGAACCTCTCGGCCCCGCGAACCACATAGGGCACCTTCACATCCGCCAGCGCGCGTTCATACCGCTCCATATGCGCATTTATCCGGAGAAGGATGGCGATCTCATTCGGTGGCACGCCTCGCGCGATCAACGCCCCCACCTCGGCCGCGACCCCCGCCGCCTCGGCCTCCTCGTCCGGGTACTTGGTCACCAGCGGCTCGGGCCCAGCCGGGCGCTGCGCCACGAGCGACCCGGTGCCCTCGGCGGCCAGCCGGTTCGCCACCGCCACCACCTGCGGTGTCGAGCGGTAGTCGCGGACCAGCTTGACGACGGCGGCCTGGGGGAAGTCGGCCGCGAACGATCGCAGGTACTCAGGTGTCGCGCCGGTGAACGAGTAGATCGTCTGCTGCGGGTCGCCCACCACGCACAGCTCCTCCCGGCCGCCGAGCCAGGCGTCGAGCAGCAGCTTCTGCAGCGGGTTGACGTCCTGGAACTCATCGACGGTGAAGTAGCGGAACGCGCCGTGCACCTCGCGCGCGACGCCTGGCTCGGTCAGCAGGATCGCCGCCGTCAGCTCGAGCACCGACTCGAAGTCGATCAGCTGGCGATCTCTGCGCAGCGCCTCGTAGGCCTGGTAGAGCCGCCCGACCTCCTCGACGCCAACGGCCGGCGCCCGGCCCGCCCCGGTCGCCGCGAACACGTAGGAATCGGGATGCGTCTGGCAGACCTTCGCCCACTCGATCTCGGTCACCGCTTCGGAGAGCGCGGCACCGTCGATCCGCAGCCCCAGGTCCCTGGCCGCCTCCCTGAGCAGCGGTAGCTTGGACTCCACCAGGGCGGGCGGCCGTCCGCCGATCACCTTGGGCCAGAAGTAGGTAAGCTGCCGCAGCGCCGCGGAGTGGAACGTCGCGGCCCGCACCGTTTCCGCACCGCCGCCGAGCGCGCGAAGCCGCCCGCGCAGCTCGCCGGCGGCGCGCACGGTGAACGTGAGCGCGAGCACGTGGGCCGGGTCGACCAGCCCGGTCGCGACCGCGTAGGCGATGCGGTGGGTGATCGCCCTGGTCTTGCCCGTTCCCGCGCCCGCCAGCACGCAGACCGGCCCACGGCAGGCGAGCGCCACCGCGCGCTGCTCGGGGTCGAGCGCGGCTAGCAGTTCGTCGGCGTCCATCCGTCCCATCCTGCCGCATGGCGCCGACGGACACGCCGTCCGCGCGGGAAGGCGCGGACGGTAAATGTTGTTGCACCAGACCAGAGACCACCATAAACACGGCGGTTCAGCCCGGAAACCGGCTTAATCCACGAAACGACAGGGAGGCCACCCGGTGCCGCTCACGATGTACACGACGACCTGGTGCGGGTTCTGCAAGAACCTCAAGCGGCAGCTCGGCAAGGCAGGCATTGAGCTGAACGAGGTCGACATCGAGCGCGACCCGGCAGCGGCCGACTTCGTGATGAGCGTCAACGGCGGCAACCAGACCGTCCCCACCATCTTGTTCCCCGACGGCTCGACGATGTGCAACCCGTCCGCCGCCCAGGTCCAGAAGAAGATCGCGGAGCTCGCCGCCGCTACGGCTGAGTGACCGGACGACCCTGATCCGTGGGGCTGGAAAATCGATTATCAGGAACGGACCCGGCTTGCTCGTCAACCGTCCGCGAATTCGTTGACGAATGAAATCGCCTAGGTGCGGCGTTACATGGGTAGTGTTGATGTGGTAGTGACCCGTGGTCGCCGGGCATGAACAGGCAGGACACGGGATGCGGGGCGGGGGAAGCATGAGCGGTAACGGAGCCGACGAGCGCGATGACGTGGTCGTGCGCAAGGCAGAGCGCGGCTGGATCGTGGGCGAGGAGAATGTCTCCGACCTGACAAGCGCCATGGTGCTCGCCGACCTGTTCGCGGCCGACCAGGCAGACGGCGACGGCACCGGGTCGCTGCCGCCCGCCGATGAGCACGCCGCGCCCGGCGCGGCCGGTCCGCCCGCCCCCAGGACGAGCGTCTCCGGGCCGCAGTTGTCTTCCGGGGGGAGGACCCCCCGTACCCCCCGGGGCCTGCCCGATGAGAAGGCAAAGATATCGGGCAGGCAGTCCGCCACGTTCGTCAAGGATGAATCCACCGAGGCGGAACGGCTGGCGGTCACCGTCACCCAGCTAGAGCATGCGCTGGCATCCCGGGTCCGCGTGGAGCAGGCCATCGGGATCCTGGCGGAACGGCACAGGCTGCGCCCGCGCGAGGCATTCGACCTGCTGCGCAAGGCCGCGCGGGCGCGCGGGCGCCGAGTCACCGAGCTGGCACACGACGTGGTGGAGAGTGCCGCCAACCCACTGCTCCGGCTCCCCGACGAACTCGCCCGCACGGCACCAGAGCCCCGCCAGCGCGGCCGGTCAACGCGCCGCGGCCGCCACGCGATGTAAGCCGAACCGAAAATCTCGACCGTCTTATCCTGAACTGGATGTCCGCAGCGCCGCGAGGACCGCGGCGGCGATCGCGGCCTGGCCGTGGGTGTTCGGGTGGAATGGCAGGGTGAACGAGCCGGGGACGATCCCCTCCACGTCCCTGACCTTCTCTGGCTGGCAGAAGTCGTGGCCGATCGTGGGCGTGTAGGTGTCGACGAAGGCGGCGCCCGCCGCCTTCGCGTCGGCGGCGAGCATCGTGTTGAGCTGGACCTCGATGCCGCGCAGGTAGCCGATGTCGCCGCCGGTGATCGGCACCAGGGGCCAGCAGCCGCCGCTGCGCGGGAACAGGTCGGGGTAGCCCACCAAGACGATCCGCGCCTGCGGGGCGCGTGCGGCGATGGCCGTCAGCGCGGCGGCCATCCTCGGCGCCTCGGCCTTGACAAGGGCGGCGAGCTGGTCGGTGCCGCCACTCGTGTAGTGCCGCTGGCAGGGGCTGCCCCACGGGTCGGTGAACGAGAGCTTCATGCACTCGTCGAGCACGCTCGTGAAGCCGAGGTCGTCCCCGCCGAGCGTCAGCAGGACGAGTCCGTCGTCGGGAGCGAGCGCGGCGAGCTGCGGCGGGTTCGTGCCAAGGTGCGTGGACTGCGCGGTGGTCAGGTTCTTGACTGCGGCACTTGAGCAGGCCGCTTCGGTCAGCGGCGCGCCGAGCGCGGCCGCGATGAGCACCGGGTAGGCCTTCGGCGACCGCAGGCAGCCGAGCGGCTTGGCGGTCAGGCTGACCGGCAGCAGTGCGCCGGCGGTGTAGGAGTCGCCTAGCGCGACGATAGGGCCGGCCACCGCGGACGCGAGCGGTGTCCGCACGGACCCGGACGCGGGAGTGGCCAGGCAGGCCGCCGCGACGACCATCGCCGTGAGGGAAAGAGCTCCAGTCAGCCAAGCCCGCATATAACTACACACAGTAGCGCCTTTCGTGCAGAGAGTCACCAAATAGCAGGTTAACACTCCCTGATATCGATTGACACTAATATCGTGCAAATCGGCATACCGGGCTAGATAAACACCCAGTTAGCCCGATAGCGCCGCCTTGCCGCCCCCCGTCGTCTTGCCGACCGGGTTGGGCCAGGGCTGGGCGAAGCCGAAGACCTTCGTGAGACCGGGCGCGGACCGCGGCATGCCGAACGTCGAGATCCGGATCGGGGTGCCAGTCGCGTACGCCTCGATCATCGTGTTCTTGGCGATCACCAGGCCGACATGGCCCGGTGAGGTGGGAGTGCCGTCGCCGCCGATAAAGAACACCAGGTCACCGGGGAGCACCTTCGACGCCGCCACGTGCGGCAGCGTCGCCCACTGCTCCTCGGAGGTGCGCACGATGTTCACGCCCGCCGCCCGGTAGGCCATCATCACGAGCCCCGAGCAGTCGAACGAGTCTGGACCCGTGCCACCGAACAGGTACGGCTTGCCTAGCTGCGCCTCGGCGTAGTTGACCGCGGTGGCCACCGTCGCGTTCGGTGCGACGAAGGAGGCGAGCACGCTGTTCTGCGTGCAGGACTGGCCGGCGGCGCTAGCGGCCGCCGCGGAGCCGCCGTTCGGTGTGACGTCGGCGATCGTGAACCCGCCGGTCGCGTAGGTCGAGGCCGAGGACAGCACCTCCTGCACGTACCAGTCCGCGTGGTTGTAGGCGAAGATCGCCGTCGGGATGCTCTGCTGCGCCCCGTGCTCGACCAGGTACTTCGCCGCGCCGGCGATCGCGTCCGCCGGGTCGTACACGGACGCGGTCCCGTCACCGTTCTCGTCGGTGGCCACGGTCGCCCAGGTGTCGCTTGACGCGCCGCCGATGCCGATCTGCATCGGCCCGGCCGCGCCGAACGAGTTGGAGCCGCTTGTCACGCCGGGCAGCGTGGTCCGCCCGTCGTCGCTCTCCACCTTCCCGATGCCGGCCAGCACCGTCCACGGGATGTTGTACTGCAAGCCGACGAGCTGGAACCACTTCAGGTAGTTAGCAGGGATCGAGTTGGCCGCCTCCGCGCTGATTCCGGGCTGCGAAACGGAGGCCGTGTTGGACTGGCAATTGGCGCCCGAGCCGCCAGCGAACAGCATGGCCGAGCCGCCGACGACGAGCATCGGCACCGTGAGCAGGCAGAGCAGCAGCACAAGGGCGATGCCGATAACGGACGGACCGACCGCGCGCGCCTTCAATGGTTACCTGCCGTGGACAGCTCGATGTCGTTGACCAGCCAGCCGGAACCGGTTGAGGTGGCCGTGATGGCGTACTGGGTCGTGGTGGTCGTCGTTCCGCTCGCCGGGGTGACCTGCGTCGCGATGGCAACAGCGAACGTGATCGAACTCGCGCCGAAGGAGCTGATCGCGTTGATCGTGCCGATGCCGGTGAATACCTTCTTGCCGGCGTTTGCCTGAACCGCGGCGAAGCCGCTCTCGAGCGTCGTCACCTCCGCCGGGGTGGCCACCCCGGCGAGCTTGGCGGCGTAGGCCGCCTTGGTCTCCGTGTAGCTCCAGGTGGCGTAGTCGGCGGCGAAGGCGACCGTGGTCTTGGCCGCCGCGGTCAGGTCGGACTGGCTGAACGGCAGCCACTGGTAGATATTCGCGCCGTCCGCCGTGGTGGCAGGCTGCGAGGCGGGCGGGGCGGTCGCG
>Ga0209881_1000239_pt1 | contig 15515 bp, 10 predicted proteins | sample PersoiDNA2013193_FD_185804 | JGI IMG/M metagenome (GOLD analysis project Ga0209881, IMG submission 185804) | Permafrost soil microbial communities from the Arctic, to analyse light accelerated degradation of dissolved organic matter (DOM) -... | ecosystem: Environmental > Terrestrial > Soil >... | reverse complement strand
CGGGATGCGACCACCGGTGACCGCGTTCACGAACTCGTACTGCTCGCCCTCGGCCGAGACCAGCGGCTCGAAGGTGACCTGCACCTTCGCGAACTGGCCGGAGCCTCCGGTCTGCTTCTTGTGCGTGTAGTCGACCTTCTCCACCTTACGGCGGATGGTCTCCCGGTAGGCGACCTGCGGCTTGCCGACGTTCGCCTCGACGTGGAACTCGCGGCGCATCCGGTCGACCAGGATGTCCAGGTGCAGCTCGCCCATGCCGTGGATGATGGTCTGGCCGCTGTCCGGGTCGAGGTTGACCCGGAAGGTCGGGTCCTCATCGGCGAGCTTCTGGATCGCGAGCGACAGCTTCTCCTGGTCGCCCTTCGTCTTCGGCTCGATCGCCACCGAGATGACCGGCTCCGGGAACGTCATCGACTCGAGGATGATCTGGTTGGCCGGGTCGCACAGGGTGTCACCCGTGGTGGTGTCCTTCAGACCGATGACCGCGTAGATGTGGCCGACGGACGCCTCGTCGACGGGGTTCTCCTTGTTGGCGTGCATCTGGAAGAGCTTCCCGATGCGCTCCTTCTTGCCCTTGGTGGAGTTGATCACCTGGGCGCCCGCCGAGACCTTGCCGGAGTACACCCGGACATAGGTCAGCTTGCCGAAGAACGGGTGCGAGGCGATCTTGAAGGCGAGCGCCGAGAACGGCTCGGTCGACTTCGGGGCACGGGTCAGGATCTCGGACTCGTGACCGACGCGATGACCCTCGACGTCCGGGACGTCGATCGGGGACGGCAGGTAGGCGATCACCGCGTCGAGCATGGGCTGGACGCCCTTGTTCTTGAACGCCGAGCCGCACAGCACCGGGTAGATCTCGCTCGCGATGGTGAGCTTGCGGATCCCGGCCTTGATCTCGGCGACGGTGAATTCCTCGCCCGACAGGTACTTCTCGAGCATCTGCTCGTCCGCATCGGCGACCGTCTCGACGAGCTTCGCGCGGTACTCCGCGGCCCTCTCGACCAGGTCGGCCGGGATCTCCTCGATGGAGAACTCCTCGCCCTTGCCGGTGTTCTCGCGCCACACGAGCGCGCGCTGCTCGACCAGGTCGACAACGCCGATGAAGCTGCTCTCCGAACCGATCGGCAGCTGCAGCGGCACCGGCTTGGCCTTGAGCCGGTCGATGATGGACTGCACGGTGTAGTAGAAGTCCGCGCCGAGCTTGTCCATCTTGTTGACGAAGCAGATGCGCGGCACGACGTACTTGTCGGCCTGGCGCCACACGGTCTCGGACTGCGGCTCGACGCCCTCCTTGCCATCGAAGACGGCAACCGCGCCGTCCAGGACGCGGAGCGAGCGCTCCACCTCGACCGTGAAGTCGACGTGACCGGGCGTGTCGATGATGTTGATCTGGTTGCCGTCCCAGAAGCACGTCGTCGCGGCAGACGTGATCGTGATGCCGCGCTCCTGCTCCTGCTCCATCCAGTCCATCGTGGCAGCGCCGTCGTGCACCTCACCGATCTTGTAGTTGATACCGGTGTAGTACAGGACGCGCTCGGTCGTCGTCGTCTTGCCGGCGTCGATGTGCGCCATGATGCCGATGTTGCGGACCTTGGTGAGGTCCGTCAGCACGTCGAGTGCCACGAGTGGTGCTCCCTTAAGTCTGTGTCAGCCAGGACCTTCGCGACTACCAGCGGTAGTGCGCGAACGCCTTGTTGGACTCGGCCATCTTGTGCATGTCCTCGCGACGCTTCACGGCAGCACCCAGGCCGTTGCTGGCGTCGAGGATCTCGTTCATCAACCGCTCGGTCATCGTCTTCTCACGACGAGCCCGCGAGTAGTCGACGAGCCAGCGCAGGGCGAGCGTCGTCTGGCGGATCGGACGGACCTCGACCGGGACCTGGTACGTCGCGCCACCGACGCGGCGGGAGCGGACCTCGAGCGACGGGCGAACGTTCTCGAGCGCACGCTTCAGGACGACGACGGGGTCGCCGCCGGTCTTGTCACGCGCACCCTCGAGAGCGCCGTACACGATGCTCTCCGCGACCGACTTCTTGCCGTCGAGCAGCACCTTGTTGATCAGCTGCGTCACGACGGGCGAGCCGTAGACGGGGTCGATGATGAGCGGCCGCTTCGGGGCCGGGCCCTTGCGAGGCATCAGTGCTTCTCCTTCTTCGCGCCGTACCGGCTGCGAGCCTGCTTGCGGCCCTTGACACCCTGGGTGTCGAGAGCACCGCGGACGATCTTGTAACGGACACCGGGGAGGTCCTTCACGCGACCACCGCGAACAAGCACGATGGAGTGCTCCTGCAGGTTGTGGCCCACGCCCGGGATGTAGGCGGTGACCTCGACCCCACTCGAGAGCTTGACGCGGGCAACCTTGCGAAGCGCCGAGTTCGGCTTCTTCGGGGTGGTCGTGTACACCCGTGTGCACACCCCGCGGCGCTGAGGGCTGCCCTTCAGTGCCGGCGTCTTGGTCTTGCCGGCCTTCGCCGTCCGACCTTTGCGAACGAGCTGCTGGATCGTGGGCACTGCGTCTCCGTGTCTGCTCGACGTTCTCTGCTGTGTCGGTCGGCTGTCACCGACCGGGTGGGCTGGCGGACGCCAGACCTATTCTCGTACTCAAACACCCGACCCCCGCGCCCGGGCGTGTCGCACTGGATGCCCGCGGCGCTCGTCCGTCAGAAAAGCCTGGACGGTGTGGCCGCGCGCTCCGGTGGGAATCCACTCGGCACGTCCGACGATGACCATCACACCAGCCATCGATCAGAGTGCACGCGCAAGGGCCCGACAGTGCGGGCACGGGGACCTAGGCTACCTGCTGGGGCGCCGAAGCGTCAAAGCGGTTGCCCGGGTCCCCGCGTCCCTCAGCGGTAGTCCCCCAGGTCGAAGTTGTCCAGCGGAATCGCCTCGCCGGTTCCGTTCCCGAAGGCCGAGAAGTCGATCTCGTCGTAGCCGAAGCTCGGGTAGAGCTCAGCCTTGGCGGCGTCCGTCGGCTCGACCGTGACGTTCCGGTAGCGAGGCAGGCCGGTGCCGGCCGGGATCAGCTTTCCGATGATCACGTTCTCCTTGAGGCCGAGGAGCGGGTCGCTCCGGCCGCTCATCGCCGCCTCGGTCAGCACCCGGGTGGTCTCCTGGAAGGAGGCGGCCGAGAGCCACGAGTCGGTCGCGAGCGACGCCTTCGTGATCCCCATCAGCTCGGGCCGACCCGACGCCGGAGCGCCGCCCTCGGCCACGGCCCGTCGGTTCGCGTCCTCGAACCGTCCCCGCTCGGCGAGCTCGCCGGGCAGCAGGCCGGAGTCGCCCGAGTCCAGGACGGTCACCCGACGCAGCATTTGACGGACGATGACCTCGATGTGCTTGTCGTGGATGTCCACGCCCTGGGAGCGGTAGACCTCCTGGACCTCGTCCACCAGGTGCTTCTGGGTGGCCCGGGGACCGAGGATCCGGAGCACCTTCTTCGGGTCGACCGCGCCGGCGATGAGCTGCATGCCCACCTCGACCCGATCGCCGTCGGCCACCAGCAGGCGAGACCGCTTGGTGATCGGGTAGGCGATCTCCTCGCTGCCGTCGTCTGGAGTGATGACCATCCGCCGGGTGCGGTCCGACTCGTCGATCGAGAGGCGCCCGGTGACCTCCGCGATCGGCGCCTCACCCTTGGGGGTGCGGGCCTCGAAGAGCTCCTGGACCCGGGGAAGACCCTGGGTGATGTCATCCGCGGATGCCACACCACCGGTGTGGAAGGTACGCATCGTGAGCTGCGTGCCGGGCTCGCCGATGGACTGAGCGGCGATGATGCCGACGGCCTCACCGATGTCCACCAGTTTGCCGGTGGCCAGCGAGCGGCCGTAGCACAGTGCGCAGGTCCCGACGCGCGACTCGCACGTGAGTACCGAGCGCACCTTGACCTCGGTCACCCCGGCCTTGATCACCTCGGCGATGAGCACGTCGCCCAGATCCGAACCGGCCTTCGCGAGGACCGCGCCGTTCTTCGCCGTCACGTCCGCGGCGAGGGTGCGAGCGTAGATGCTCGTCTCGACGCGCTCGTGCAGGTGCAGCGCGCCATCCGCACCGACCACAGCAACCGGCAGGGTCAGGCCGCGCTCGGTCCCGCAGTCCTCCTCGCGGACGATGACGTCCTGCGAGACGTCCACCAGACGACGGGTCAGGTAACCCGAGTCGGCGGTGCGCAGTGCCGTGTCGGCGAGACCCTTGCGGGCGCCGTGGGTCGCGATGAAGTACTCGAGGACGGAGAGGCCCTCGCGGTAGTTGGACTTGATCGGGCGTGGGATGATCTCGCCCTTCGGGTTGGCGACCAGGCCCCGCATACCGGCGATCTGGCGAACCTGCATCCAGTTACCACGAGCACCCGAACCGACCATCCGGAACACGGTGTTGCGCTCCGGGAAGTTGGCGCGCATCGCGTCGTCGACGTCGTTCGTCGCCTGGGTCCAGATCTCGATGAGCTCCTGACGGCGCTCGTCGTCGGTGATCAGGCCCTTCTCGTACTGCTGCTGGACCTTCTCGGCCTTCGCCTCGTAGCGGTCCAGGATGACCCGCTTCTCCTCGCGCGGCGTGGCAACGTCGGAGATGCCGATCGTGACGCCCGAGCGGGTGGCCCAGCGGAAGCCGGCCTCCTTGAGCGCGTCCAGGCTCGCGGCGACCTCGACCTTGGGGTAGCGCTCGGCGAGGTCGTTGACGATCGACGAGAGGCGGCGCTTGTCCACCACCTCGTTGACGAACGGGTAGTCCACCGGGAGCAGGTCGTTGAAAAGCGTGCGACCGAGCGACGTCACCAGGATGATCGGCGCGCCCGGGGTCCAGCGGTCCGGCCCGACGTAGCCCTCCGGCGCGACGAAGTCGTCCAGCCGGATCTTCACCTCGGCGTTCAGGTCCAGACTGCCGGCGTCGAACGCCATGATCGCCTCGGAGGGCGAGCTGAAGGCGCGCCCCTCGCCGACCGCACCCGGGCGAGCCGAGGTCAGGTGGAACAGCCCGATGATCATGTCCTGCGAGGGCATGGTCACCGGACGCCCGTCCGACGGCTTGAGGATGTTGTTGCTCGAGAGCATCAGGATGCGCGCCTCGGCCTGTGCCTCGGTCGAGAGCGGCAGGTGGACGGCCATCTGGTCGCCGTCGAAGTCCGCGTTGAACGCGGCGCAGACGAGCGGGTGCAGGTGGATCGCCTTGCCCTCGACGAGCTGAGGCTCGAAGGCCTGGATGCCGAGGCGGTGCAGCGTCGGCGCCCGGTTGAGCAGCACGGGGTGCTCCGTGATGACTTCCTCGAGCACGTCCCACACGACCGGACGGGCCCGCTCGACCATGCGCTTCGCACTCTTGATGTTCTGCGCGTGGTTGAGGTCGACGAGGCGCTTCATCACGAACGGCTTGAAGAGCTCGAGCGCCATCTGCTTGGGCAGACCGCACTGGTGAAGCTTGAGCTGGGGGCCGACGACGATGACCGAACGGCCCGAGTAGTCGACGCGCTTGCCGAGCAGGTTCTGACGGAACCGACCCTGCTTGCCCTTGAGCATGTCCGAGATCGACTTGAGCGGCCGGTTGCCCGGGCCGGTCACCGGGCGACCACGACGACCGTTGTCGAACAACGCGTCCACGGCTTCCTGGAGCATCCGCTTCTCGTTGTTGACGATGATCTCGGGCGCGCCCAGGTCGAGCAGCCGCTTGAGCCGGTTGTTCCGGTTGATCACACGGCGGTAGAGGTCGTTCAGGTCCGAGGTCGCGAACCGACCACCGTCGAGCTGCACCATCGGGCGCAGGTCCGGCGGGATGACCGGAACGCAGTCGAGGACCATCCCGAGCGGCGAGTTGCTCGTGGTCAGGAACGCGTTGACGACCTTGAGCCGCTTGAGGGCGCGGGTCTTGCGCTGACCCTTACCGGTCGCGATCGTCTCGCGCAGCGACTCGGCCTCCCCCTCGAGGTCGAACAGCTCGAGACGCTTCTGGATCGCCGCAGCGCCCATCGCGCCCTTGAAGTAGTTGCCGTAGCGAGCGCCCAGCTCGCGGTACAGCATCTCGTCGCCCTCGAGGTCGGCGACCTTGAGGTTCTTGAACCGGTCCCAGACCGCATCCAGGCGCTCCAGGTCGAGCTCGGAACGCTTGCGGATCTGGGCCATCTCACGCTCGGCCGAGTCACGCACCTTGCGCCGCGCGTCGGCCTTGGCACCTTCGGCCTCGAGCTCGGCCAGGTCGGCCTCGAGCTTCTGGGCGCGTGCCTCGATCTCGGCGTCGCGACGGTTCGAGAGCTCCTGCTTCTCCAGGTCGATCTCGTTCTGCAGGTTCGGCAGGTCCTCGCGCCGGCCCTCCTCGTCCACCTCGGTGATCATGTACGCGGCGAAGTAGATGACCTTCTCGAGGTCCTTCGGAGCAAGGTCGAGCAGGTAGCCGAGCCGTGACGGCACGCCCTTGAAGTACCAGATGTGCGTCACCGGTGCGGCAAGCTCGATGTGGCCCATCCGCTCACGGCGCACCTTCGAGCGCGTCACCTCGACGCCGCAGCGCTCGCAGATGATGCCCTTGAAGCGCACCCGTTTGTACTTGCCGCAGTAGCACTCCCAGTCCCGGGTGGGACCGAAGATCTTCTCGCAGAACAGACCGTCCTTCTCCGGTTTGAGGGTCCGGTAGTTGATGGTCTCTGGCTTCTTGACCTCGCCGTGCGACCAAGCGCGGATCTCGTCGGCCGATGCGAGGCCGATGCGCAACTCGTCGAAGACGTTGACATCGAGCAAGGTGTCCTACTTCCTTCGTCTGTCCGTGTTCACCGATGACGGCTGGTGATGGCCGTGGTCGTGTCCCGGCGCCGTTCCGCATGCGCGGTGCGGCGTCGGGGCACGGAGTCAGATCTCTTCGATGCTGCTGGCGTTGGGTCGGCGGGAAAGGTCGATGCCGAGCTCCTCGGCGGCGCGGTACACGTCGTCGTCGGTCTCGCGGAGCTCGATCAGCGAGCCGTCACTGTTGAGCACCTCGACGTTCAGGCACAGCGACTGCATCTCTTTGATGAGCACCTTGAAGGACTCAGGGATGCCGGGCTCGGGGATGTTCTCGCCCTTGACGATGGCCTCGTACACCTTGACGCGACCCAGGACGTCGTCGGACTTGATGGTCAGGAGCTCCTGCAGCGCGTAGGCCGCGCCATAGGCCTCGAGCGCCCAGACCTCCATCTCGCCGAATCGCTGGCCACCGAACTGCGCCTTACCACCCAGCGGCTGCTGCGTGATCATCGAGTACGGGCCGGTGGAGCGCGCGTGGATCTTGTCGTCCACCAAGTGGTGCAGCTTCAGGATGTACATGTAGCCGACGGCGATCGGCTCCGGGAACGGCTCACCGGAGCGACCGTCGAAGAGCTGAGCCTTGCCGTCACCATTGACCATCCGCTGGCCGTCGCGGTTCGGCAGGGTAGCCGTGAGAAGGCCGGTCAGGGCCTCCTCCTGGACACCGTCGAAGACCGGGGTCGCCACCAGGCTGCCGCCCTCGCTCGTCTGCAGGTACCCGGGCAGCTTCTTCGCCCACTCGGCCGGTCCCTCCACGAGGGAAGTGTCCCAGCCCTGGTGCGCGACCCACCCGAGGTGCATCTCGAGCACCTGGCCGACGTTCATCCGACCGGGCACACCGAGCGGGTTGAGGACGATGTCGACCGGGGTCCCGTCGGCTAGGAACGGCATGTCCTCGATCGGGAGAATCTTGGAGATGACGCCCTTGTTGCCGTGCCGACCGGCGAGCTTGTCGCCGTCGGTGATCTTGCGGCGCTGGGCAATGTAGACGCGAACCAGCTGGTTCACGCCTGGCGGCAGCTCGTCGCCGTCCTCGCGGTTGAACTCGCGGACGCCGATGACGGTGCCGGACTCGCCGTGCGGGACCTTGAGCGAGGTGTCGCGCACCTCGCGCGCCTTCTCACCGAAGATCGCGCGGAGCAGGCGCTCCTCGGGCGTGAGCTCGGTCTCGCCCTTGGGGGTCACCTTGCCGACCAGGACATCGCCGGCCGCCACCTCGGCGCCGATCCGGATGATTCCGCGCTCGTCGAGATCGGCGAGCACGTCCTCGGAGACGTTCGGGATGTCCCGGGTGATCTCCTCCGGGCCGAGCTTCGTGTCCCGGGCGTCGACCTCGTGCTCCTCGATGTGGATCGAGGAGAGGACGTCGTCCTGGACGAGGCGCTGCGAGAGGATGATCGCGTCCTCGTAGTTGTGGCCCTCCCACGACATGAACGCGACCAGGAGGTTGCGGCCGAGGGCCAGCTCACCGTTGTCGGTGGCCGGGCCGTCGGCGAGGACGGAGCCGACCTCGACCCGCGCGCCCTCCTCGACCACGACCCGCTGGTTGTAGGACGTGCCCTGGTTGGAGCGACGGAACTTGGCCACCCGGTAGTTCTGGGTGGAGCCGTCGTCGCACGCGACCACGATGATGTCGGCGGAGACCTCGGTCACCACGCCAGGCTTCGCGGCGACGATGACGTCACCCGCGTCGATCGCGGCGCGACGCTCCATGCCGGTCCCCACGATCGGCGCCTCGCTGCGAACAAGAGGCACCGCCTGGCGCTGCATGTTCGCGCCCATCAAGGCGCGGTTGGCGTCGTCGTGCTCGAGGAACGGGATCAACGCGGTTGCGACCGAGACCATCTGCCGTGGGGAGACGTCCATGTAGTCGACCGCCTCGGCAGTCACGTACTCGATCTCGCCACCCTTGGTCCGGACTAGCACGCGGTCCTCGGCGAAGGCACCGTTCGGCTTGAGCGGAGCGTTCGCCTGCGCGATGACGTGGCGGTCCTCGTCGTCGGCGGTGAGGTAGTGGACGTCGTCCGTGACCCTGCCCTTGAGGACCTTGCGGTACGGGGTCTCGATGAATCCGAACGGGTTGATCCGACCGTAGGTCGCGAGCGAACCGATCAGGCCGATGTTCGGGCCTTCCGGCGTCTCGATCGGGCACATCCGGCCGTAGTGCGAGGGGTGGACGTCACGGACCTCCATGCCGGCCCGGTCACGCGAGAGGCCGCCGGGGCCGAGCGCGGACAGTCGGCGCTTGTGCGTCAGCCCGGCCAGCGGGTTGTTCTGGTCCATGAACTGGGACAGCTGGCTGGTCCCGAAGAACTCCTTGATCGACGCCACCACGGGGCGAATGTTGATCAGGGTCTGCGGGGTGATCGCCTCGACGTCCTGCGTCGTCATGCGCTCGCGCACGACGCGCTCCATCCGAGACAGGCCCGTCCGGACCTGGTTCTCGATGAGCTCGCCGACGGCGCGGATGCGGCGGTTGCCGAAGTGGTCGATGTCGTCGGTCTCGACTCGGACCTCGAACGGCTTGCCGTCACGGTGGCCCTGGATCGACGGGACCTCGGCGTGCAGCGCCGCGAGGTACTTGATCGCGGCGACGATGTCGGTGACGCCGAGCACGGAGTCGGACAGCACCGCGTCGACGCCGAGCTTCTTGTTCAGCTTGTAGCGGCCGACCTTCGCGAGGTCATACCGCTTCGGGTTGAAGTAGAAGTTGTCGAGCAGGTTGCGGCCGGCCTCGACCGTCGGCGGCTCGCCCGGGCGGATCTTCCGGTAGATGTCGAGGAGCGACTCGTTCTCGGTCTGGACGTGGTCCTTCTCGAGCGTGTCGATGACCGCCGGGAACTCGGCGAACTCCTCGCGGATCTGCGCGTCGTTCATGCCGAGCGCCTTGAGCAGCACCGTCACCGACTGCTTGCGCTTGCGGTCGATGCGGACGCCGACGGCGTCGCGCTTGTCGATCTCGAACTCGAGCCAGGCACCACGCGAGGGGATCATCTTCGCGGTGAAGATGTCCTTGTCGGACGTCTTGTCCGGGGTGCGCTCGAAGTAGACCCCGGGCGAGCGCACCAGCTGCGAGACGACGACGCGCTCGGTGCCGTTGATGATGAAGGTGCCGCGCTCGGTCATCAGCGGGAACTCGCCCATGAAGACTGTCTGGCTCTTGATCTCACCGGTCGTGTAGTTGACGAACTCGGCCGTCACGAACAGCGGCGCCGAGTAGGTGAAGTCCTTCTCCTTGCACTCCTCCGGGGAATACTTGGCCGGCTCGAAGCGGTGCTCGCGGAAGGACAGCGACATCGAGCCGCCGAAGTCCTCGATCGGCGAGATCTCCTCGAAGATGTCCTCGAGCCCCGACTTCGCCGGGACGTCGGTGCGACCCTCGGTCTGGGCGGCCGCTACCCGCGCCTGCCACTTCTCGTTCCCGAGCAACCAGTCGAAGCTCTCGGTCTGCAGACCGAGCAGGTCTGGGACCTCGAGTGGTTCGTGGATCTTGGCGAAGGAAACGCGCCGGGAAGCGGTGCGATTCGCAATGGCATGAGCGGACGGGGCAGAAGGGGTGCGCGAGGCAGCCAAGAGGGGTCCTTCCCTGCGTATCGAGTTCACGCTGCGCGGCCCTCAAGCCCGCGATCCCGGGGTCCAAGCACGCCCGACGAGACACGGCCCATGGCAATGTCGTAGGGGCGGGGGAACGAGGGGTTCGGGCACAGGACAGCGCAAAGCGCTAGCATAGCCGTGTGGACGAGCGATGTCCACCTGGCAACCGGTGGCCAGACCTGGGCACCGGGAAGAACTCGACGGCGGAAGCCCGTGCTCCCGTGGGTAGGGGCACGGGCTTCGTCGCCGAATGCGTCCGTCAGGACGCGGGCGTCACTTGAGAGTGACGGTGGCGCCGGCACCCTCGAGGGCGGCGACTCCCTTGTCCGCAGCTTCCTTGTTGACACCCTCCAGGACGACGCTCGGAGCGGCGTCGACCAGGTCCTTGGCCTCCTTGAGACCGAGGGACGTGAGCGCGCGCACCTCCTTGATGACCTGGATCTTCTTCTCGCCGACGGTCTCGAGGACGACGTCGAAGGTGTCCTTCTCCTCGACCTCCTCGACCTCACCGGCGGCGGGAGCGGCCACGGCGACGGCTGCCGGCGCGGCGGCGGTGACATCGAAGGTCACCTCGAACTTCTTCACGAAGTCGGAGAGCTCGATGAGGGTGAGGCCCTTGAACTGGTCGAGCAGCTCGTCGATGCTGAGCTTCGCCATGATGGCGTGTCCTTCCCGGTTGTCCTGCTGGAAGCAGAAGGTTGACTGACTGGGCCGCGACCGTCAGGCCGCGTTCGCCTGCTTCTCGCGCAGGGCATCGATGGTGCGCACGGCCTTGACCGTGGGCGCCTGGAACACATACGCCGCTTGGAACAGCGACGCCTTGAGTGCGCCGGCCAGCTTGGCCAGCAGCACATCACGCGGCTCGATGTCCGCGAGCTTGACGATGTCCGCAGCGGTCATCGGGTGTCCTTCGAACACACCACCCTTGATGACCAGGTGCGGGTTTGCCTTGGCGAAGTCACGCAGACCCTTCGCCACCGCGACCGGGTCACCGGTCACGAAGGCGATCGCGGACGGACCAGCAAGCTGCGCATCGAGACCTTCGACGCCCGCCTGCTTGGCCGCGATGGCGGTCAGCGTGTTCTTCACCACGGCATAACTTGCGTGAGCGGCGAGCAACCGACGCAGCTGCTTGAGCTGCGCGACAGTGAGCCCGCGGTACTCGGTCAGCACGGCGGCATTGGAGACGCGGAACTTCTCCGCCAGCTCCGCAACAGCGGCTGCCTTGTCCGGCCTCGCCATGGCATTCCTTCCGGTGGTGGTGCCGCCGGGCGTCACACCGAGCCCCGACAGACGAAAGAGCCCCGCGCAGGCGCGGGGCTCACAGGCACCGGACTGATCCGGCACTCGATCACTCTCTCCTGCGCTGGTCTCCGCAGCTGCGGAACTTCGGTCAGCCACCACCACGAGGGCGGGGCCGGACGACCGGCGGTCTTGGGCTCGATCACTCTACGGCACGCCCCGAGGAGGGCCAAATCCCCTCGGTCGGACGGTGCGACGGGCCCCGGCCGCATCAGCCGCCGGGGCCCGTCAACGCCTCGCTGCGGGTCAGGCGACCTCGGCGTCCTCGACCGTCAGGTACTTCTGACGGTTCGGGTCGACCGGGATGCCCGGGCCCATCGTCGTCGCGAACGTGGCCTTCTCGAGGTAGCGGCCCTTGGCCGCCGAGGGCTTGAGGCGCATCACCTCGTCGAGGGCCGACGCGTAGTTCTCCACCAGCTGGATGTCCGTGAAGGACACCTTGCCGATGATGAAGTGGAGGTTGCCGTGCTTGTCGACCCGGAACTCGATCTTGCCGCCCTTGATCTCGGTGACCGCTTGGGCCACGTCCATCGTGACGGTGCCGGTCTTCGGGTTCGGCATCAGTCCGCGCGGACCGAGCACCTTCCCGAGCCGCCCGACCTTGCCCATCAGGTCCGGGGTGGCGACCGCGGCGTCGAAGTCCGTGAAGCCCCCCGCCACCTTGTCGATCAGCTCATCGCCGCCGACGATGTCGGCCCCGGCCGCACGAGCCTGCTCGGCACGCTCACCGGTGGCGAAGACCAGGACCCGAACGGTCTTGCCGGTGCCGTGCGGCAGGTTGACGGTGCCGCGGATCGCCTGATCCGCCTTGCGGGGGTCGACGCCGAGCCGGAACGCGACCTCGACGGTCGCGTCGTACTTGGTGGGCGACGTGTGCTGAGCCAGTCGGACCGCCTCGAGCGGGCTGTACAGCCGGCTGCGGTCGATCGTGCTGTCTGCGGCCCGGTAGGCCTTGCTGCGCTTCGTCATCTGCTCTGTTCTCCTTGATCAGCAGTCGTGGTCGTCGGGCCGGCGCTGGCCCTGCCACTGGGGTTGGTTTCTAGCCCTCGACCTTGATGCCCATGGAACGGGCCGTGCCGGCGATGATCTTCGCCGCAGCGTCGATGTCGTTGGCGTTGAGGTCTTCGAGCTTGGTCGAGGCAATCTCGCGCACCTGTGCTCCGGTGAGCGTCGCGACCTTGACCGTGTGCGGCGTCGGCGAGCCCTTGGCTACACCGGCGGCCTTCTTGATCAGCTCTGCGGCCGGCGGCGTCTTCGTGATGAAGGTGAAGGAACGGTCCTCGTAGACCGTGATCTCCACCGGGATCACGTTGCCGCGCTGCGACTCGGTCGCGGCGTTGTACGTCTTGCAGAACTCCATGATGTTGACGCCGTGCTGACCGAGCGCGGGGCCGATCGGCGGCGCCGGGGTGGCGGCACCGGCCTGGATCTGGAGCTTGATCAGGCCGGTGATCTTCTTCTTCTTGGGTGGCATCTCGGGTCCTTCTTACCTGGTTACTTCCTCGAGGGCGCCGTCGCGCGACGACGCCCGGGCTCAGCTCAGATCTTGGCGACCTGGCCGAACGACAGCTCGACCGGGGTCTCCCGGCCGAAGATCGACACCAGCACCTTGAGCTTCTGCGACTCGGCGTTGATCTCGGAAATGGTGGCGGGGAGCGTGTCGAACGGACCGTCGGTGACGGTCACGGACTCGCCGACCGTGAAGTCGACCTTGATCTCCTGGGAGGCCTTGGCCTTGGCCTGCTCGGTCTTGGGAGCGAGGCTCGGGGCGAGCATCGAGAAGACCTCGTCCGCCGTCAGCGGCACCGGCTGGTGGGTGTGCCCGACGAACCCGGTCACACCAGGAGTGTGCCGGACGGCGCCCCACGACTCGTCCGTGAGGTCCATCCGGACCAGGACGTAGCCGGGCACCCGAACGCGGCGGACGACCTTCCGCTGAGCGTTCCGAACCTCGATGACCTCTTCCATCGGAACCTCGACCTGGAAGATGAAGTCCTCCATGTTCAGGCTCTGCGTGCGGTTCTCGAGGTTGGCCTTGACCCGGTTCTCGTAACCGGCGTAGGAGTGGATGACGTACCACCGACCAGGCCTCGAGCGGAGCTCGGCCCTGAACTCCTCCACCGGGTCCAGCTCGACCTCGGGTACGAGCTCAGCGGCGTCAGCGACAGCGACGGGGGCGTCAGCGACGTCAGCGACGTCAGCGACAGCGACGGGGGCGTCAGCGACGGCGTCAGCGGCGTCAATGGCCTCTGCTTCAGCGACGGGCTCCGCCTCGCCCGGAACGTCGACGGCAACGCCGGCATCCGCAACGTCCGCGTCGAACGCGGCGTCCACGGCGTCGTGCTCAGTCGACTCGAGCGACTCCTCTGACACGGTGCCAACCTGCTTTCTCAGTACCGATGTGACCTTGATGGAACGAACCCTGCGGCTCGCGCGCGGTGAGTGGGGTTCAGCCGCCGAACGCCCAGAGGACGAGTCGCGCGATCCCCACGTCGAGCAGCGCGACGAATGCCATGACGGTCCCGACGAACGCCAGCACCACACCCGTGTAGGTGATCAGCTCTTGGCGCGTCGGGCGCACCACCTTCTTGAGCTCCGCGACCACCTGGCGGACGAACAGGGCGATGCGGCCCGACAGGCTGAGCTTCACGACACGCTTGCTGCCGGCCTTCTTCGCACCCGCGCCGGTCGTGCGCTCGGCGCCGGCCGCCGCAGCGGACGCGGATTCGCTCACCGTCATGTCCTCACTCGTCGGTCGTCATGTCGCTGCGGTCGGGATGACCTTCAGGCCGTTCGCACCACCCGGATGCGCCGTCCTCACGCGCAGGGCAGGAGGGACTCGAACCCACAACCGCCGGTTTTGGAGACCGGTGCGCTACCAATTGCGCCACTGCCCTACAGGGATAACAACCGCTGCGCTGAGCACGACCCTTCCGGCGCGAGGCGCCTTCCGGGCATGACTCATCATGGCGGTTGTCAACCACCAGGGGTCGAGTGTACGTGGTCGCGACGCTTGGGTCGAACCCATCCGTCGACCCGAAGCTCGCGGCCAGATTCGGTCGCCCGGGAGCACCAACCGCTTACCCGACGTACGCGCGAATCTGCCACGATGTGCGCGTGACCGAACTCCAAGAGCCACAGATCCCGCACTCCCGCGTCTCGGCCCGCCTCGGCGCCATCGCGGAGTCCGCCACCCTCGCCGTGGACGCCAAGGCCAAAGCGCTCAAGGCCGCCGGCCGGCCGGTGATCGGTTTCGGCGCCGGCGAGCCGGACTTCCCGACGCCGCAGTACATCGTCGATGCCGCGATCGCAGCGTGCTCGGACCCGGTGAACCACCACTACACGCCGGCCGCGGGCCTGCCCGTGCTTCGGGAGGCGATCGCCGCCAAGACGCTTCGGGACTCTGGGTACCAGGTCTCGGCGGGTCAGGTGCTGGTCACCAACGGCGGCAAGCAAGCCGTGTACCAAGCCTTCGCTGCCATCGTCGACCCGGGCGACGAGGTGCTTCTCCCGACGCCGTACTGGACCACCTACCCCGAGGCCATCAAGCTCGCCGGCGGCATCCCGGTCGACGTCTTCGCCGGTGCCGACGCCGGTTACCTGGTGACGGTCGAGCAGCTCGAAGCGGCCCGCACGCCGCGGACCAAGGCCTTGCTGTTCTGCTCCCCCTCGAACCCGACCGGCGCCGTCTACTCCCCCCAGCAGACCCGCGCGATCGGCCAGTGGGCGCTCGAGCACGGGATCTGGGTGATCACGGACGAGATCTACGAGCACCTCACGTACGACGAAGCCGTCTTCGCGCCGATCGTGGGCCAGGTACCCGAGCTGGCGAACACCACGATCGTCCTCAAC
>Ga0209881_1000238_pt1 | contig 15525 bp, 16 predicted proteins | sample PersoiDNA2013193_FD_185804 | JGI IMG/M metagenome (GOLD analysis project Ga0209881, IMG submission 185804) | Permafrost soil microbial communities from the Arctic, to analyse light accelerated degradation of dissolved organic matter (DOM) -... | ecosystem: Environmental > Terrestrial > Soil >... | reverse complement strand
CGCCGCCACCAGGCCCGATCACGCTGGTTCCACCAGCGCGCACACCTAAACCGCGACTATGCCCTGGTCAGCTAGCGATTGGCGGCTGCCGTACTAGGCCTGGCCGCCTGGCCGCCTGGCCAGATCCCAAACAAGCTAATACTCGGCGTTAATCCCGGAAGCCTGACGCGTCCCGGACTGAATGGGGTTACCAGGTAGTCCGCGGACAGACCTGCTCGCGCGTGGTGCTGGGCTCGGGCCCGGCACACGAGGCTGGCAGACTGTCGCATGCGCGGCAACCGCGACACTCCGGGTCGAGATCGGAGCGAATCATGAAGGCAGTCCGTTTCAACCGGTTCGGCGGCCCGGAGGTCCTGGAGATCGCGGATCTCCCCGATCCGCATCCGGGTACCGGCCAGGTCCGGATTGCGGTGCGCGCGGCTGGCGTCAACCCGAGCGACTGGAAGAAGCGCAAGGGCCTGATGGACGGGGAGCTCCCGCAGGCCATGGGCCACGAGGCGGCGGGCGTCGTCGACGAGCTCGGCGAGGGCGTCCCGGACGTGGCTGTCGTCGAGCGGGTTCGCGCGCTCGCGCCTGACGGCGTCGACGCCGCGCTCGTCGACCCCGGCATGAATCTCTAGCCGTGCAGCATTGTGCCGAACGGGCCAGGCCGGCCCTCGACCGTCGCACGGCCAGGAACGGTCACGCTGGCACGGACGGAATGAGCACGTACCGAATGAACGCGGGCTTGAGTGGCGAAGGTGTCCGCGTGGTCCGCCCAGCTTGGCTGCGGCCAGCACACGAACAGCCCCGCGCAGGCCATCATGACCCCCGCGCGGATCCCGGAGCGTACCTTGCCGAGAGCCCTCGGCTTGCGGTGCCGCCCCCGGTACCGCCCGCCGCTGGCATCGCGTGCCCTCATCAATCCTGCCGGGCCCCCGGCCCGTCCTGCCTGCGCCACCAGAAATCCCCCAAGAACAGTGCTCACGTCTGCTTCCGATGGGGATCGTAAGCGGCACCGACGGGAAATCCGGGGAACGACACGCCGCCGTGCTTATCTCGTCACCATACGTATAACAGCAAGCAGATAACAGCAAGAAGCGGCGTCCAGTGCCGTCCCGTGCGGGCCTGCCGGACCCGGACGGCGAGAAAAATTCGCTAGGCGCCTGGGGCGGCGGTGCTTAGGGTTGGCCTATGCGGGTGCTTTCTGTCAATGTCGGCGAGCCACGCGCCAATCCGTGGAAGCCGGTGACGCTGACGGGAATCGACAAGCGGCCCGTGAGCGGGCCGGTCATGGTGGCTGCTCCGGGTCCCAAAGGCAGTGGCGCCGTCGGCCTGGCGGGTGACCGGGTCTACGACGTGAAGCATCACGGCGGTCCTGACCAGGCTGTTTATTCCTACGCCCGAGAGGACCTCGACATGTGGGAAGCCGAGCTCGGTACGCCGTTGCGCAACGGCGCCTTCGGCGAGAACCTCACCACGGCAGGCATCGACGTCAACGGCGCGCTGGTAGGCGAGCGCTGGCGGGTCGGGCCCGAGGTGCTCCTTGAGGTTTGCTGTCCCCGGATTCCGTGCGGCACCTTTCAGGGCTGGCTGGGCCAGGCGGGCTGGATCAAGCGGTTCACCGAGGCGGCCAGGTCAGGCGCGTACCTCCGGGTCGTCGAGCCTGGGAGGATCCGCGCCGGCGACCGGGTCGTGATCGAGCACCGGCCCGATCACGACGTCACCATCGCCGTCACCTTCCGCGCGCTGACCACCGAACCTGAGCTGCTGCCGCTGCTCCCGGCGGCCGACGCGCTGCCCGACGAGATCAAGGACCTGGCCCGCGAGCACGCCTAGCGCGTGCCCAGGTGAAGAAGCCGGCGCCGATGAGGGGCGTGACAGGATGCTCGTGCTCCGCGAGGTGCTTGAGTTCAGCTCCGCCGAGGTCGCTGCGCAGCTCGGGACCACGGTCGCGGCCGTCAACAGTGCCCTGCAGAGAGCCCGCGCTGCCCTCGCGGAGGTGGGCGACGCGGGCGAGATCGCCGAGCCGGATGATCCGGAGGTACGCGCGGTGATCCACCGGTACGTGCGGGCCTTCGAGGCGGCCGACGTCCCCGCGCTCGTCCGGCTTCTCGCCGCCGACGCGGTCCCTGAGATGCCGCCGGTGCCGCTGTGGTACCGGGGCAGCCGCGACTACGGCCTGTTCATCCGGCGCGTGTTCGACGCGCGCGGGACGGGCTGGGGCATGCGGCAGCTCACCGCCAATGGGCAGCCGGCGCTCGCCGCGTACGCACCCGAGCCGGGCGGCGGCCACCGGCTGCATACGCTGCAGGTCTTCACCGTCACCGGCGGCCGGGTCGCGCGCAACGTCGTGTTCGCGGATCCGCGCGCCTTCAAGGACTTTGACCTGCCGGATCGGATTCCTTCCTGAAAATCGCGCCCGCCGCGATGAGTCCGGCCGGTGCCGCCGGTATGTACCGGTGAGCACCGACCGAAGGAGACCATCGTGCCGCCATGCTGGCGCGGTACGGGAGGCTAGCTGTCGCTTGACCGGCGGGCGCCGCGGGCACGGAGCCATTCGATGAGCTGGTCCCGCTGCGTGCCGAGACTGGCCGCTGCCTCTAGCGGCGAGCCGCCGTACTCGGGGGCGGCGTTGATGTCCGCGCCGTGCGCGAGCAGCAGTTCCGCGGCGCGGCGCTGGCCGCCGTCGCAGGCATGGTAGAACGCCTGATTGACCTCATCAGCGGACGGAGCCGAGCCGGACAGGAGCCGCGCGAGCCGGTCCGTCATGCCGAGCGCGGCCGCGTGCCAGAGCTTGTCCACCCGCGCGCCCGCGCTGACGAGCAGCCGGGCGACGTTCCAGCACGCGTAGCCGATGGCGTTGTCAAGCGGCGTGCCGATGGAGCCGTCGGGCGCCTCGATGTCCGCTCCGCCGTCGATGAGCGCCCGGGCCACGTCGGCGTCATCGCTTGACGCGGCCCAGTGCAGCGGCGTCTCGTCCCGGCCGCTTGCCCCCCGCGGGTCCGGGTTCGCGCCGGCCTCGAGCAGCGTCCGCACGATCTCGGGCCCGTTCGGGAAGAAACCGGGCCAGTCGGTGACGACATGCAGCGGCGTTCGTCCGCCGCCCTTGGCATTCGTGATGTAGGTCGCGGTCAGGCCGGGGTTCGCGCCGAGCAGCCGGCGGACCGCGGCCACGTCTCCGCTCCTGATGGCGGTGACGATCTCGACCGCGAGCGGTTCGTCGTCGCGCAGCATGCCCTCGTGCGTCATTCGGCGCCCTTTCGGCCCGATCGCCAGGTTGCGGGGTCGGCACCCTCACCAAGAGAATAGGCCGCGACAGCCGCCAACAGCAGAAGCGTGGTCGATCGGGTGCAAATTCCGCCAAGCGGGGGAGCCACGGCCCTGCTGCGCCGCGGGCGCGTCCTCGAGGGGATCACGCTCGGCTGGAACGTGGCGGGGATCGTCGTGCTCGCCGTCGCGGCGGTCGGTGCCCGGTCGGTGGCACTGGCGGGATTCGGCCTCGACTCGCTGATCGAGATAGGGGCGAGCACGGTGGTGCTGTGGGAGCTGTCGGGTACCGGCGAGGAGCGCCAGCGGCGGGCGCTGCGGCTGATCGGCGGCGCGTTCTGCGCCCTGGGCGGCTACCTGCTCGTGCAGTCGATGGTCGTGCTCGCGGCGGGCTACCGTCCAGGGCACAGCGCGCTCGGGATCGCCTGGACCGCGGTGACGGCCGTCGCGATGTTCACGCTGGCCGCGGGCAAGAGCCGCACCGGCCGGGCGCTCGGCAACCAGGTACTGATCACCGAGGGACGGGTCACCCTGGTCGACGGGGTCCTGGCGGTCGCGGTGCTGCTCGGCCTGGTGCTCAACGCCGCCGTCGGCGCCTGGTGGGCGGACCCGGTCGCGGCCCTGGTGATCGTCTGCTACGCGGTACGCGAGGCACGTGAGATCTTCGGCGCGAAGCACTAAGTCGTTCGGCGGACCCTGTCTTTGATTTTCACGGAGCGGCCCGGGGCACCCAGGTCAGGGCGGCCGCGTCCGGGATGGCGCGGCCGACCGCGTCGGCGACCTGGCGGCCGATCTCCTCCGCGGCGGCGACCGGCAGGGCGGCGTCGACCCAGCCCTCGACCTCTACCCGCAGCGTCCGGCCCGTCCAGCGGGCGCGTGCGTGCGCGTGCACCACGCCGGCCACGGACCCGGCCGCCGCCTCCGCCGTGGTGATCACCTCGGGCTCGACCCCATCGGCCAGCCGGTGCACCACCTCGCTGGTGACCTCCCAGCCGACATGGCAGATGAACGCGGTGACCGCGAGGCCGGCCACCGGGTCGGCCCATCGCTGGCCGAACGCGACCCCGATCAGGCCGATCAGCGCGCCGGCCGAAGACAGCGCGTCGAGCCAGGAGTGCCTGGCATCGGCGACCAGGGTCGCGGAACCGATCCGGCGGCCGATGACCAGCTTGTACCTGGCGACGGCCTGGTTGCCGATGATGCCGAGCGCGGCGCCGGCGATCCCGGCCCACACGTGCGAGGTGTGCCCGTGCTCGATCAGCTTGCGCGCGCTCTCCAGGCCGGCGAACGCGGCGCTGAGCCAGATCACCACCGCGATGCCGATCCCCGCCAGGTCCTCGGCGCGCTCAAGGCCGTACGGATACCGTTCCGTCGCGGGGCGGCGGGACAGCCGGAAGCCGAGGAAGACGACGGCGCTCGTGGACACGTCCGACAGGTTGTGGATGGCGTCGCCGAGCAGGCCAGCGGAACCGGTGACCAGCGCGAGCACCAGCTCGGCGAGCCCGGTGACCGCGAGCCCGGCCGCGCTCACCCCGACGGCACGGTTCGCCGCCCGACGCCCCGCGGCGTCATCGCGCGCTCCGGCCAGCGCGAACGCCGAGGCGGGGTCACGAATCCCGGTGATCTTATGCATCCCACCAGGATCTCGGCCCGCCGCGCGGCACGCAACTCGGGTGCTCCGGCGCACGGCGAAGCGACCCCGCGAAAATCCCCTGCGGCGCCGCGGCAGAAGCCCACAGATAACAGCAAGAAGCGCGCAGCTGGGAAGGACGCCAGGGACCGGCGGGACAGCGGTAGCGAGGCGCGCTCCCATGGGAGTAAGCGGGGTCCGTTCGGGATCGGCATATCCGTTAGCCCAAAGGCCGGAACCCGCACATACTTACAACATGGGGACGGGGGTGTCGGTCTTGGTGGCCCTGCCGTGGCCGGGCGGCACGCCAGGCCACGACGCGCAAGAAGACGCTCGGCGACCGGAAGGATGACCAGGGGGCTGGTGATCCGGACGCGGGCGATCAGGCGACGGCGGAACTGACCACCCATTACTGGAGAGCCTACGACGAGCGGATGGCGTCCGTCGGCTTCCGCGACGTGGCTCGTCGGTTCCCCAGCCTTGTCGGGCAGGCGATACGGCTCGGCTGGTCGGCCAGCCCGATCGACACGGCGGCGACGATCGGTCTCAACCTGGTCTCCGGCATCGCGGGCGGCTACGCGCTGTTCGCGACGACCGGGGTGCTGCAGGCGCTGTTCGCCGCCGGGCCGACGCCGCACCGGATACGCGCGGCGCTCCCGTCGCTGATCCTCGTCGCGGCCGCGACGGCGGTTCGGTCGGGGATCTCGGCCGCGGCGGGGTGGTCGCAGGCCAGGCTCGAGCCCCAGGTGGACCAGATCGTCGAGGTCAGGCTCTACGACCTGACCTCGCGCGTGGAGCTCGCCGCGTTCGACGACCCGGACTTTCATGACCGGCTTGAGCGGGCGCGGACCCGGGGGCTCTCCTCGGCGTCCGAGGTCGTCAACAACGTGATTAACTTCGTGACCGCGTTCGCCGCGCTCGGTTCGGCCGCCGTGGTGGTCGGCGTGCTCCAGCCGGTGCTGCTCGTCGTGGTGCTGCTCGCGCAGCTTCCCGGCGCGTGGGCGGCGGTGCGCTCGGCCAGGATCAGGTACGTGACCAGGTTCGCGCTCGTGGACTCCTACCGAAGGAAATACTTGCTCTCAAACCTGATCGCCACCCGGCGGACCGCGGCCGAGCTGCGCTCGTTCACCATGCACGCGTTCCTGCTCAGCCGGGTCGCCAGGCTCGCCGCCTACGCGAGGAACGCCGAGCTCACCGCGGCCCGCCGCCGGACGGAAACCCAGGTGGTGGCGAGCGCCATGGGCGGGATCGCGACGGTGGGCGTCTATGCCACGCTCGGCGCCCTGCTCACCTCGGGCGCGCTGCCGCTCTCGGTCGCGGGTACCGCGGTGCTCGCGCTCCGCTCGGCGGCAAGCTCGCTGCAGCAGCTGATGTTCTCGGTCAACCAGTGCTATGAGGCGGGGCTCTACTTCTCTGACTACGTGGCGTTCTGCGGCGACGCGGCGTCCCGCATCACACCCCCGGGCGCAGCGACGCCCCCGGCGGGGTTCGAGCGGATTGTCGCGGACCGGGTCACCTTCTCCTATCCGGGTGCCGCGGAGCCCGCGCTGCGCGATGTGTCGGTCGAGATCGAACGCGGCGAGGTCATCGCGCTCGTCGGGGAGAACGGGTCTGGCAAGACGACCCTCGCCAAGATCATGGCGGGCCTGTACCGGCCGTCGGCCGGTTCCATCCGCTGGGACGAGGTATCGATCGCGGACGTGGACCGTGAGCTGCTGCGGGAACGGATCGCGGTGATCGCGCAAGACCACGGGAACTGGCCGCTGAGCGTCCGCGACAACATCACCATGGGCAGGCCGCTCGACAGTGCCCTGCTCACGTCGGCCGCGGCCGCGTCAGGGGCGGATACGGTGGTCGCCGAGCTATCGGCGGGCTATGACACGCTGCTCGCGCGCGAATTCAAGGACGGGGCCGAGCTGTCGGGCGGGCAGTGGCAGCGGATCGCGGCGGCGCGCGGTATCTACAGGACCGCGCCGCTGCTGATCATGGACGAGCCGACCGCCGCCCTTGACGCGCGGGCCGAGTACGCGATCTTCTCGTCCTTGAGGTCCCTCGCGGAAGACCGCACGGTGCTGATCATCACCCACCGGCTCGCGTCCGTCCGGCACGCCGACCGCATCTACGTGCTCGCGCACGGCCAGGTCACCGAGTCGGGGACGCATGAGGAACTGATGGGCCTCGGCGGCAAGTACGAGGAGCTCTACTCGCTCCAGGCCTCCCAGTACGAACCCTGACCTGGCCAGGAAGCTACCGTGTGAGCAATACCATCGGGGCGACTCAGCTGAGAGGCGGCATGCGCGTGCGTCAGCATCGATACGAAGTCTCACTCTCCTGGACGGGCAATCGCGGCTCGGGCACCAGCGGATACCGCGAGTACGGCAGGGATCACGAGGTCAGCACGGCCGGACGGCCGGTGATCGCGGCGAGCTCCGATCCGGCGTTCCGCGGTGACGCCGATCGCTGGAACCCGGAGCTTGAACTGATCGCCGCGGTGTCCCAGTGCCACATGCTCTGGTACCTGCACCTGTGCGCCGAGGCCGGCGTCGTCGTGACGGGGTACTCCGACGACGCGCAGGGGATCATGGCCACCGGCGCCGACGGCGCGGGCCGTTTCGTCGAGGTGGTCCTGCGGCCGCGGGTGACGGTCGCCGACGCGGGCATGACGGAGGCCGCCGTGAACCTGCACAAGGACGCCAACGCGAAGTGCTTCATCGCCAACTCGCTGAACTTCCCCGTCCGCCACGAGCCGGTCATCATGGCGCGATGAGCGATCGCACGGAGCGCGCCGGCCCGGTCGGCAGGGACGTCAATCGCCAGTGCTACGAGCTTGGTGCCACCGTGGCCGCGAACCTCGGGCCTCCCTGACCCGACCGCCCGTGGCACTATGACGGTATGGTCGATCCGCGTGCGGGACAGCCCGCTGCCCGTGATGATCTCGTGAACGTCGCGAGGCTGGTCACTGCGTACTACGAGGTGCATCCCGATCCGGACGATGCCGTCCAGCGGGTGTCGTTCGGCACGTCTGGTCACCGGGGATCGGCGTTCACCGCGACGTTCAACGAGGATCACATCCTCGCCACCACCCAGGCGATCTGCGAGTACCGGGCCCGTCAGGGCATCAGCGGCCCGCTCTACCTGGGCGCCGACACGCATGCGCTCTCCGAGCCCGCCCAGGCGAGCGCGCTCGAGGTGCTCGCCGCCAACGGCGTCACGGTGCTGCTTGACGCCAGGGGCGGCTATACGCCAACCCCGGCGGTGTCGCGCGCGATCCTGGCGCACAACGCGTCAGGGCACGGACCCCAGGCGGACGGCATCGTCGTCACGCCCTCGCACAACCCGCCCGCCGACGGCGGCTTCAAGTACAACCCGCCCGATGGCGGCCCGGCCGGCACCGACATCACCGGGCAGATACAGGACCGGGCGAACGAGCTGCTCAGGGACGGGCTGACGGGGGTACGCCGCATACCCTACGCACGGGCCGCCGCGGCGGAGACGACGGGCACGTTCGACTTCCTCGGCAGCTACGTAGCGGCCCTGGACGGCGTGGTGGACATGGCCGCGATCAGGGAGTCCGGTGTCCGCATCGGCGCCGACCCCCTAGGAGGGGCGAGCGTGGCGTACTGGGGCGAGATCGGCGAGCGCTACGGTCTTGACCTGACCGTCGTCAACCCGGACGTGGACCCGACGTTCCGTTTCATGACCCTGGACTGGGACGGCAAGATCCGGATGGACTGCTCGTCTCCCTTCGCGATGGCCAGCCTGATCAGCCGCCAGCACGAGTTCACGATCGCGACGGGGAACGACACCGACTCAGACAGGCACGGCATCGTCACGCCCGACGCGGGGCTGCTCAACCCCAACCACTACCTCGCGGTCGCCATCGACTACCTGTACCGGAACCGCGACGGCTGGCCCGCGGCGGCCGCCGTGGGCAAGACGCTGGTCAGCTCCTCGATGATCGACCGGGTGGCCGGAGGCCTTGACCGTCAGCTGCTCGAGGTCCCCGTCGGGTTCAAGTGGTTCGTGCCAGGGCTGCTCGACGGCTCCGTGGCCTTCGGCGGCGAGGAGAGCGCCGGGGCTTCATTCCTCCAGCGTGACGGGTCGGTCTGGACAACCGACAAGGACGGGATCATCCTCGCGCTGCTCGCCTCGGAGATCACGGCGGTCGCCGGGCGGACGCCATCCCAGCTCTACCAGGGCCTCACCGACCGCTACGGGACGCCCGCCTATGCCCGTATCGACACCGCGGCCACCAGGGAGCAGAAGGCGGCGCTCGCCAAGCTTTCGCCCGAGCAGGTCCCGGCCAGTGAACTCGCGGGCGAGAAGATCATCGCGGCGCTCACCAGGGCACCGGGCAACGGCGCGCCGATCGGCGGCCTCAAGGTGATCACCGAGTCGGGATGGTTCGCCGCCCGTCCGTCGGGAACCGAGGATGTCTACAAGCTCTACGCGGAATCCTTCCGCGGCCCCGATCACCTCGCCGCCATCCAGGAACAAGCGCGGGAGATCGTCGCGGCCGCAATCGGCGGCCGATCGTAGGTCTCAGCGGCTGGCCAGGCCGCGCCGATACGCAGGGTGCCGCCTTGAGGGGTTCGGTCCAGCCCTGTGATGCCCCGGATCGCTGCCGTTTGTACAGCCCGGGCCCCGGCCCTCTAAGGTTAGTAGCTCACGAAAGAGTTACCAGGGGGCCTGGAAGCGACTTGATCACCTTCGAGCGAGTGACGAAGCGATACCCGGATGGGACGAAGGCCGTCGACGCGCTTGACCTCGAGGTCCCCGAGGGCAAGACGATGGTGCTCGTCGGGCCGAGCGGCTGCGGGAAGACGACCTCGCTGCGGATGGTCAACCGGCTGGTCGAGCCGACCGAGGGCCGGATCCTGCTGGACGGCAAGGATGTGCGGGAAGGCAACCCGGCACTGCTGCGCCGCGGTATCGGGTACGTGATCCAGCAGACCGGGCTGTTCCCGCACCGGACCATCGAGGACAACATCGCCACCGTCCCTGTGCTGAACGGCTGGAGCCGCTCGCGGGCCAGAGGGCGCGCCCGCGAGCTGCTGACCCTGGTCGGACTCGACCCGGCGCTGGCGCGACGCTACCCGTATCAGCTTTCCGGCGGACAGCAGCAGCGGGTCGGGGTCGCCCGCGCGCTCGCGGCCGACCCGCCCGTGCTGCTGATGGACGAGCCGTTCAGCGCGGTCGACCCGATCGTGCGGGCCTCGCTGCAAGACCAGCTGATCACGCTGCAGACCGAGCTCCGCAAGACCATCGTGCTTGTCACGCACGACATCGAGGAGGCCATCAAGGTCGGGGACCTGGTGGCACTGCTGCGGCCGGAGGGCCGCCTCGCCCAGGTCGGCACGCCAGAGCGCCTGCTCGGCACGCCAGCGGACGACTATGTGGCCGACTTCGTGGGATTCGACCGCGGCATCAGGCGGCTGTCGTTCTTCCCCGCCGCGGGGCTGCCGCTGAGCACCGAGCCGGTACTCGGCGCCGACGCGACCGTCGCCAAGGCGACGGCAGGCGGGCAGCCGTGGGTCCTGGTGACCGACGGCGACGGCAAGCCGCGCGGCTGGGTTTCCGCGGCGCGAATGGCGACGCTGCCAGGTGAGACCGCGCTCGCCCAGGTACCGGCGGAAGGGTACGGTCATGCCTTCACGATGGGCGCCGACTCGCTGCGGGCCGCCCTGGACGCGGCGGTGCTCTCGCCTGCCGGGCAGGCGATCGCCGTGGACGATAGCGGGCGGGTCCTCGGCGTGGCCACCTTCGACCAGCTTCGCGGCGCGATCCAATCGGCGGACGCGGCGGATGCGGTCCTGGCGCGCGCGGAGGGGGGAGACCCGTCGGCATGATGTGGTCATGGATTCCCAGCAACGGCGCGATGATTTGGCAGCTGACCAGGGAGAACGCCTATCTCGGCGTGGTGCCCGCGCTGATCGGCCTGGTCATCTCGGTGCCGCTCGGGATCGTGGCGGCCCGCTGGCGCTGGATTTACCCGCCGGTGCTGACGGTGATCAACGTGGTCTACGCCATCCCGTCGCTCGCGCTGTTCATCGCGCTGATCCCCGCCCTCGGGCTGTCCGACACCAACGTGATCGTCGCGCTGACGCTCTTCTCGCTGTGCGTCATCGTCCCGAACGTCGTCGCGGGAATGCGCGCGGTCCCCGCCCCCGTCCGGCAGGCGGCGACCGCGATGGGCTACGGCACGCTGCGCCGCCTGATCACCGTCGAACTTCCGCTCGCCGTCCCCGTCATTATCGCGGGGCTGCGCGTCGGCGTGGTGTCAAGCATCAGCATCGCCAGCCTTGGCCAGCTCATTGGCGTCTCCAGCCTCGGCTACCTGTTCATCGACGGGCTCCAGCGCTCCTTCCCGACCGAGATCTACGTCGGACTCGTGCTCGTCATCGCGCTCGCCCTCGCCTGCGACCTGGTGCTCGTTGGCATCAAACGGGCTCTCACTCCCTGGGCGGCCCGTTCGTGAGCTTCTTCAGCTATGCCTGGGACTGGGTCACCCAGTCCGCGAACTGGCACGGGTCGGGAAGCATCCCGCAGCAGCTCGTGGCGCACCTCGGCTACAGCGGCCTGCCGCTGCTGATCGCGGCGCTGATCGGGATCCCGGCCGGTATCGCGATCGGGCACACCGGGCGCGGCGCGGTCCTCGTCGTCAACGTGGCGAACGCGTGGCGCTCGATTCCCACGCTCGGGCTGCTGATCCTGCTCGCCACCCTCCTCGGTTTCTCCTTCCTCACCTGGCTGATCCCGCTTGTCGTGCTGGCCGTCCCGCCGATCCTCATCAACGTCTACGAGGGCATCGCCGGGGTCGATCCCGGCGTCAAGGACGCGGCCAAGGGCGTCGGCATGACCGGATGGCAGCAGGTGACGCGGGTAGAGGTGCCGATCGCGCTGCCGCTGATCCTGGTTGGCCTGCGCACGGCGGCGATCTTCGTGGTGGCCACCGCGACGATCGCGGCGTATATCGGCCTCGGCGGACTCGGCCGTTTCATCATCGATGGCCTGGCGAGCTCCCAGTACGGGCCGGTGGCCGGCGGAGCGCTGCTAGTCGTGCTGCTCGCGGTCCTCGTGCTCGCCTTCTTCGCCGTGCTGTCCAGGCTGGTGGTCCCGGCCGGCCTGCGCGGGCAGCGAAAGACCGAATAGGAGCATGACCGCAGAAGTTAAGGGCAATACCGATAGGAAAAATTCCTCCGAAAGGAACTTCATATGCGCACCAGGACCGCTACCGGTGGCATGGCCGCCCTCACGGCCATCGCGCTCGCCGCCGTCACCGCGTGCTCGAGCAGCTCAAGCAGCAGCTCAAGCAGCACCGGTTCGAGCAGCAGCCCGAGCGCCTCCGCTGCGTCCGCCAGTTCCAACCCGCTATCTGGGGGCGGTACCTCTGGCAGCGTGGTCGTCGGCTCGGCTAACTTCCCCGAGGACGAACTGCTCGCCGAGGTCTACGTCCTGGCGCTGCAGGCCAAGGGGATCAAGGTCACGTCGAAGTTCAACATCGGCGCCCGCGAGGTGTACTACCCGCAGATCACCAACGGCACGATCTCGATCATCCCCGAGTACAACGGCGCCCTGCTGTCGACCTCCGTGGACCCTAAGTCTGCCGCGAAGTCCACCGCGCAGGTCGACGCCGCGCTGACCGCCAAGCTGCCGTCGGCGCTCGAGATACTCAGCCCGGCGTCTGCGCAAAACAGCGACTCGGTGACCGTCACCGCGGCGACGGCGGCCAAGTACCACCTCAAGTCGATCGCGGATCTGAAGCCGTACGCGAAGGACCTGGTCCTTGGCGGGCCGCCCGAGTTCAAGACCCGGGTAGACGGGGTAGTCGGCCTGAAGGACACCTACGGCCTTGTGTTCAAGAGCTTCGACCCGCTTGACGAGGCCGGCCCGATCACCCTGGCGGCGCTCAAGGACGGCAAGGTGCAGGCGGCCGACGTGTTCACCACCACGCCGCAGATCATCTCCGACAAGCTGGTGGTGCTCGCGGACCCGAAGTTCAACTTCGCCGCGCAGAACGTGATCCCGCTCGTCTACAAGTCGGCGATGAACGCCACGATCACGAGCACGCTCAACGCGATCTCCGCCAAGCTGACCACGAGTGCGCTGCTTCAGATGGACAACGCGATCATCACCGACCACGCCAACTACTCCACGGTGGCGTCCGGCTTCCTGAAGGCGGCAGGACTGGGTTAGGGCATTGCTGCCGCGTCCGGCCGGCCTCCAGATGGTTCATGGAGGCCGGCCGGACGGCACGCCCGTCAGGTCGGTCTCCATGAACCAAGAGTAGTGGCCGGGGCACAGGCAGAACTCACTACCTGTATCGTCATCCAAGGGCCAAGGCGGGCATGGCGGAGGGGCGGGCAATGGTCGAGATCAAGACGGCGGGCGAGATCGACGCGATCCGCGCCTCTGGGCAGGTTGTCGCCGGCGTGCTCGCGGCGGCCCGCGCCTGTGCCGCGCCAGGTGTCATGCTGGCCGAACTCGACGAGGCCGCCAGGGACGTGCTCGCCAAGGCAGGGGCGACATCGCCGTTTCTCGACTACCACCCGGCGTTCGCCCCCGTTCCTTACCCGGCGGTCATCTGCGCGTCGGTGAACGACGCGGCGCTGCACGGCATCCCCGGGGACTACCAGCTCAAGGAGGGGGACCTGCTCAGCGTGGACGCCGGTGCGACCCTCGATGGCTGGGTGGGCGACGCGGCCATCTCGTTCATCGTGGGGGCGCCCCTTGGCGGGGACGCCGAGCTGATCGCCGCTACCGAGGAGGCGCTCATGGCCGGGATCGCGGCGGCGCTGCCGGGCGGCAGGCTCGGCGACATCTCCGCCTCGATCGGCGCGATCGGCCGGTCCGGCGGGTACGGCATCTCGACCGATCTTGGCGGTCATGGTGTTGGCCGGACCATGCACGAGGACCCGCACATTCCCAACAAGGGCAAGGCCGGCCGCGGCATGCGGCTCGTCCCCGGTCTTGTTCTCGCGATCGAGCCCTGGTTCATCGCGAGCGGCAGCGACGATATCTACGTGGATGTCGACGGCTGGACGATCCGCACCGCGGACGGGAGCCGGGCCGCCCATGCCGAGCACACGATCGCGATTACCCAGGCCGGACCGGTGATCTTGACCACGAGCTGAGCACGGCCGATATCTCCCGGAGATCCAGATAAGTGACATCCTCGCCGGAGCGGGTTCCTGACGCCGAGGCGATCGCTGCGGAGATCAAGGCGCTGCGCAGGGGACGTGGCCTGCGCGGCGACGTGGCGCGACGGATAGGACCGCTGCTGCTGGAGCTCGCGGGCGGCGACTCGGCCCAGGTCCGCGGCAGGCTCGCGGACGAGCTCGCCGCGCTGTCCGGGCAGCTCCAAGCGGAACTGAGGACCGCTGTCCTCGCCGCCCTTGGCCTGCACTCAGAGACCAGGGAGATGGCGACGTACGACAGGCGCAAGACCTGGGTCGCCACCCGGTTCGACCGTGTTCCGAGGACCGCGGAGCGCCGTATCGAGGAGGCACAGGTCCTGCTCGCCCAGGAGGTCGCCGCCGAGCTGCTGCGCCGCCGCCAGTCGACGGTACCGGCGAGGCCACCGCGTCGTTCAGCCAGCTGAGACTGCGTCAGGGGTACGGCCTCCAGTGGCTGCTCCCCGGCGACGGCTAGCCGAGATGGTGCAGCCTGGTGAGCGGGAGCGCGGACGCTTCGTGAACGGGAACCTGGACACCGTCAACGGTGACCGGCCCTGGCTCGACGGGAACGCGGACGCGCGGCACGTAGGAGTTGCGCACCAGGTCGGCCCGGGTGAGGCCGCGGGCGTTCTCGACCGGGAGGTAGCTCACCCCGGCGGGAAGCGCGGCGCGCAGCGCCGCGTCGTCTAGCACGGCCCCGGCGACGAACTGTGCCGCCAGGCGCCTGGGCGCGTCGCCGAGGCCGCCGAAGAACGGGGCCATCACCCGGGGCTGGGTGATCCGTGTCGACCCCGACCCCGAGCCTGACGCTCCCCAGGCGACGAACCCGGACTTGAGCACGAGTTCGGGGGTCGCGCCGAAGCGCGCGGGGTCCCACAGCGCGATGTCCGCCAGCCGTCCGGCGGTCAGCGAGCCGACGTGGGCGGCCATGCCGTGCGCGATCGCGGGGTTGAGCGTCACCTTCGCGAGGTACCTGAGCACCCGCTCGTTGTTCACGAAGCCCGGGCCCGCCTGCCCCGCAAGTACGGCCTGGACGTGCGCGAGCTGCCAGGTGCGCCTGGCCACCTCGGCGATCCTGCCCATGCCCATCGAGTCGGAATTGACGATGGAGATGGCGCCGAGATCGTGCAGGAAGTTCTCCGCGGCGATGCCGTGCAGGCGAATCCGGCTCGCCGCGATCCCGGCGTCGCTGGCGATCCCGGCGCGCAGCTTGTGCACGGTCATCGTCATGGGCGCGAGCTCGGCCACGGTCGTCGGCGTGAGCGGCAGCGTCGGCGTCGTCGAGGAGCCGAGAATGTGCGGGTAATTGAGCAGTTCGAGCACGTCGGGGTGCCCGCCGCCGCCCTCCACGTGGTAGGCGTGCACCGTCCGGCCCGCGGTGGCGGCGACCGTGTCGGCGAGGTACCCGGACTCGTTCAGCGTGTCGGTGTGCAGGGCGACCGGCAGGCCGGCCGCCCTGCACACCGACAC
>Ga0209881_1000237_pt1 | contig 15538 bp, 11 predicted proteins | sample PersoiDNA2013193_FD_185804 | JGI IMG/M metagenome (GOLD analysis project Ga0209881, IMG submission 185804) | Permafrost soil microbial communities from the Arctic, to analyse light accelerated degradation of dissolved organic matter (DOM) -... | ecosystem: Environmental > Terrestrial > Soil >... | reverse complement strand
CTTACCGGGATGTTCAGGACCTGCCCGACGTCAATGCTGTCCGCCCAGCGGACCTTCGCGTGGTTAGCCCAGTAGAGCACCGGCCACGCGGCCGGGTTGCGGTAGAAGTGCCTGGCGATCACGCTGAGCGAGTCGCCCTGCTTGACGGTATACCTGGCCGGCAGGCTGACCGCCGGCTTGTGCACCGTCGTCGGCCGGATGGCCGACAGCAGCTGTGTGCTGGAAAATCTTTGCTGGCGGACGGCGGGTGCCGCGTGGTGCGCGGCCGTGCTCGCCAGGACGGGGCTCGCGGTTACCGGCGCTGTCAGGGCAACCGCCGCGGCCACGCTGAACAGCGCGGGCACGGCGGTCCTTGGCAGGCGGTTCGAAATTCGCATTCGTGCCGTTTTCTTAACAGGGCAGCCCAAAGGGCTCCTTTCCGTGATGGTCGCGCTCACTGGAGGCTGTGCGGGGGGCACGCATGGATTGCGTGTGCCGCTGACCGCCTTGCGGAGCACCTGACATCACGGCAGCGTAAAGGATCGGGAGCGAATTAGCCAAAATTGTACAAAAGTCCTCTGATTTGCTATTGTGCCCTCCGCTGCTCCGGGCGAGGACCGGCTAGCATCGCCGGCGTGGCTAACTTCGGAGACCTGCAGAACGAGATCTACCTGGCCGGGCTCTCCGGCGTGGTACCTTCGCTCCCGATGTCGTTCGCGGAACTGGAGCGGCGGGCGGAGCTGGCAATGCCGCCGGGCACGTGGTCGTACGTCGCGGGGGGAGCCGGCGACGAGCACACCCAGCGCAGCAACAGGACGGCCTTCGAGCACTGGGGTCTCGTACCGCGGATGCTGCGGGCGACCACCGACCGGGACCTGTCGGTCGAGCTGTTCGGCACCACCTTCGGGACGCCGATTTTCCTGGCACCGATCGGGGTGATCGGGATCTGCACCCAGGATGGCCACGGCGACCTGGCCGCGGCCCGCGCGGCGGCCGCTACCGGCGTGCCGATGGTGGCCTCGACGCTGAGCGAGGACCCGATGGAGGACGTCGCCGCGGAGTTCGGCGAAACCCCCGGATTCTTCCAGCTCTACTGCCCGACCGATCCCGAGGTGGCAGCCAGCCTCATTCAGCGGGCGGAGGCGGCCGGCTACCGCGCGATCGTGGTCACCCTCGACACCTGGGTCACCGGCTGGCGGCCGCGGGACCTGTCCACCTCGAATTTCCCGCAGCTGCGCGGCCGCTGCCTGAAGACGTACTTCTCCGACCCGGTCTTCCGCAGCCGCCTGCAGAAGTCGCCAGAGGAAGACCCCGGCACCGCGATCTTGACCTGGGCCCTGATGTTCGGCCGCCCGCTGACCTGGAACGACCTGGCCTGGCTGCGCACACTGACCACACTGCCCATCGTGCTCAAGGGCATCTGCCACCCCGACGACGCCCGCCGGGCGGTCGACGAGGGCATCGACGGCATCTACGTCTCCACCCACGGCGGCCGCCAGGCCAACGGCGGCCTCGCCGCCATCGACTGCCTCGCCGACGTCGCCGAGGCGGTGCCCGACGTCCCCGTCCTCTTCGACTCCGGCATCCGCTCCGGCTCAGACGTGGTCAAGGCGCTCGCACTCGGCGCCACCGCCGTCGGGATCGGCCGCCCCTACGCCTACGGCGCCGCGCTCGGCGGCACCGACGGCATCGTGCACGTACTCAAGACGATCCTGGCCGAGGCCGACCTGCTGATGGCGGTCGACGGCTACCCAACCCTCGCCGACCTCGACCGGGCCACGATCCGGCGCATTCTTTGACCAGGCCCTTGGTCAGCTCGTCTTGAGCACCAGCATCGACTCGGCCCGCAGGGTGACGCCGGCCTTGACAGCGGCGAGGGTCGTCATCCCGCCCACGGTCTTGGTGTTCGCCGCGTTCTGGTTGCCGGCGCTATAGCTCACCGTCTGCAGCTTCGTCCCCGCCAGGGACGAGCTGAAGGTCACCCTCTCCGAGGAGGAGGTGTTGCTGTTGATAAGGGCGACCACGGCCTTGCCGTTCGGCAGCACCGACTGGAACGCCAGCACCTCCGACGGGTTGGACGTCGTCAGCGGCTTGAGCTCCGCGCCTGGCTGGGCAAGCGCCGAAGCGAGCAGGTAACCGACATACGGGGTCTCCGGGGCCGGCTTGGCGGCGGAGGTGAACATGGCTCCATCCGGGTGGATGCACGTGGGCCCGGTGTTGCCGAAGCCATTCATGGACCACCAGTCGACGCCCTGCGCGCCGACCGAGAGCCAGGTCAGCGCATCGCCCGCGGCGAACAGCGCGCCCGCCGGGGTGCACGGGACCGTTGTGGCCTGGTAGGACACGCCGGTCTCGCCGATGATGACCTTCGCGGTCGGGTCGTCCTTGGCGAGCGTGGCCTTGATCTTGGCCATTTCCGCCGGGATCTCGGTCACCGACTGGATGACCTGCTGGTCGGTCGGATTGGCCCCGCCCGTGCTGCCGCCAAAATTGTCCGGGTACCAGTGCGCGTCGACGAAGCTGATGTACTTCCTGTCGGCGCGCAGCACAACGTCGTTCCACACTGAGCTGTCCGCCACCGCCGCGCCGGGCACCGTCTCGTCGAACGCCCAGGGCACCCCGATCTGGGCGCTCGGGCTCACGGCCTTCATCGCGGACATGAAGCGCACGGCGTGCACGGCGTAGGAATTCGCCATCAGCTGCAGGCCCTTGCCCGTGCCATAGGCCGTCATCGGGCAGGTCGGGGGTTCGCCCGCCTTAAAGTTCTTGTAATTCGCGGGCGCAACGGCGAGTTCATTGTTGGCTTCCCAGCAGCCGTAGTTCTCGTTGCCGATCTCCCACAGGCCGACGGCGTCCCCGGCGGTCGCCTTCGCTTTCTTCACCCAGGCCGCGGCCAGGGCGGGATTGCCCGCGCCGTAGTTGACGGTCACAAAGCTCTGGCCGCCGACCGCCCGCGCGTTCTTAGAGAACTTGGCGAAGTCCAAGGCGTCAACGGTCGCGCATTTAGCGGTATACAGCGATGGCGATGAATCTGGCATGCAGCGCTGCAGGTCCGTGTTGGTTTCCCAATTGTAGTAGTCCGCGGTCAGCCCGCCCCCGTAGCGCAACTGGGTGATGCTCGCCTTCCTGAGAAACACCCCGATGGTGGCGCCGGCGGCGCCGGTGTAAAGGCCGTCCCACGGTGCGACATTGATACCGAGCGGCGCCGCCGGGAGCTTCACCGGGGTGGCGGCGGCGATCGTGGCTGACGTACCCGCGCTGATGGTCCTCGGGACCGCGCACGCGGTCCCGAGGACCGCCACTGCCGCGACAACGGCGAGAACGCCCACCGTGAGCACGGATGGCAGCCGTATGTGCCTTTTCACGGTCATCTGCAGATTACTGACAGCTGCCACCGACTACCCCACAGGCCAGTGGAACGCCAGGTGCTCCCAGGTGGTGTACCCGGAGACCGGCGGCAGCCACTTGGTCGCGACGACCACCTGGGCCAGCGCTGCGATGATGATCACCACGGCGAGCGACTGGTTGTCCATCAGCTGGAACTCGGCGATCACGGTGATGGCCAGCATGGCCAGCAGGAAGTACGCGGTGAAGGACGAGTAGTCGAAGCCCAGCCACAGCGCCAGGGCCAGCGCCAGCACCGGGAGCAGCATGCCGAGCCCGACGGTGAGCGTGCGCCGCCGCAGGCACAGCAGCACCGCGGCAACAATGTAGAGGACCGAGCGGGCCAGGTCCTGGAAGGCGGTCGTGAGGGCGTGCCTGAGACCGCCGAGCACGCCCTGCGGGAACCCGAGGATGTCGGCGTTTGGACCGTAGGCCAGGCTGCCCGGCCAGTGCCCGGTGAACTTCCAGATCAGGAACGACCAGATGCCCGCCATCGCGATGCAGGGGAAGACGAGCACCGCGCAGATGCCGAACGGTGCCTGCGGCTCGCCTCTGTAACGGGCAGCCCCGACCAGCGGCACGAATAGGCACATGACCCCGGCGTAGAGCAACGCGCCGGGATCGGCCGCGTAGGAGATGGCGAGCGCGAGCCCGGCGATGAACCCGCCGTAGGTCTCCCCGTAGGCGGCGAACTGGATGAACCCCTGCAGCGCGATGGCGAGAAAGGTCAGCGCCACCACCTGGGGGAGCATTTCGGAGGCCGTAAACCACATCTCGGGGACGAGGACCAGCGGAAGCCCGAGAACGACCGCCCGCGGCAGCCCGATCTGCCGCAGCAGGATCGACGCCGTCAGACCGGAGAACAGACAGGCGCAAATGGCGAGGCTGAGCCCGTTGCGCGGCAGGATCAGCGAGAGCAACACGGGCAGCGGCGGGTACACGTTCTGCAGCTTGGTGAACCCAGGCCCGCTGGTCGCGATCGAGGCGCGGTGCTCGATCCACAGCACGCCCGGGGCCGTGAACCCCCGGTTGTAGGCCACGACGGCGATCACGAGCAGCGGCACCGCGAGCAGCAGCGCGAGCGCTCCGTGCTTGCTAGCCCGGTAGGCGCGGCCGCGGAACGTCTCCTGCGTTCTGTCCAGCGCCGTTTGAGGTGATCGTTGTCGCGGGACTAGCGACCCCCGCTGGGAGTGCTGCGGCTTCCGACGCGGAGAGAGTACTGATGCCATGGGTCGTCTTCTCCCAGTAGTGCGGCCGGGTCATGAGCTGCCAGAGCGCCTTATAGGAGGCGATGCTGTGCATGAGCCAGTAGACGGGGTTGAGCAGTGCCCACAAGACGAGCCCGTACCGCTTTCGCAGGAACGCGCCCATCATCGAGACGTAGATCATCAGCGCGTTGCCAAGTAGCAGGTTGAACAGGCCGATCCACAGCGCCCAGCTCGGGTACATCAGGTTGAAGATCCGCGAGTCGAACAGCAGCGACGCGATGAACAGCGCGTACAACGGCGCGACGAACAGGAACGAGATCGGTGTCCCGGCGATCAGCAGCGCGAAGCCCGCCGCCTGGCGGAATCCAGCGACGCGGATCAGCGACCACGGCGCGCGAGCATGTACCAGGGACGTCTGCATGTATCCCTTGACCCAGCGGGAGCGCTGCCTTATCCAGTTGCCGAAGTTCCTGTTGGCCTCCTCAAGGGTGGTCGAGTTGATCACGCCCACCGTGTAGCCGAGCGCGGAGGCGCGCATGCCAAGGTCGGCGTCCTCAGTAACGTTGAACGGATCCCAGCCGCCGAGCCGGCGCAGACCCTCGGTGCGGAAGTGATTGGACGTGCCGCCGAGCGGGATCGGCAACTGCAGCGCGTCGAGGCCGGGGAGCATGTAGTCGAACCAGAACGAGTACTCGGCGGTGAACATCCGGGTGAGGAAGTTCTCGTACACGTTCCAGTAGTTCAGCGCCGCTTGCACGCAGACCATCTGCTCGCCGCCTCTGCGGAACGCGACGACGGCCTTCTTCAGCTGGTCCGGGTCCGGCTTGTCCTCCGCGTCGTAGATCACCAGGTGCTCGCCGCTGGCGAAGAACAGCCCTACGTTGCAGGCCTTCGGCTTGGTCTGCGGGTGTCCCTGCGGCACGCGGATGATGTGCATCCACGCCGGCATCCGGGCGGCCTTCGCGGCCTCGATCGTCTCCAGGTCGTCCTCTTCCAGCAACAGCATGACTTCCAGCTTGCTGACCGGGTAGTCGAGCCGCGTCAGGTTGGTGACCAGGTCCGCGACGACGTTGGCCTCGTGGAACATCGGCGCGAGCACGGTGTAGACGGGCAGGCCCTCGTCTTTGAGCTGCGCAACCTCCTCGTCGGTGACCGCCTGGAAGCGTTCCCGTCGCGCGCCGGCCATGCAGACGACAAACTTGAACACGACCCCGATCAGGAAGAGGGTCGCGACCGTGACGCTCGCCGCCTGAAGCGTCCCGTAGGGCCAGAACCAGCCGCATGCGGCGATAGCGACGAGCGAGACGATGATGGCGATGCGCTGCCGCAGATACAGCGACGTGCGCGCCGACTGGATAGCGGACCGCTGCCATAGCCCGAGCGATGCCTGGTCAAGGATCTCCTCGCGCAGCACGCTGGACAGTGCCCGGCGGATGTCCCAGTCGGTGGTGATGTTGATGGTCACCGGCCCGCCGACGGCCCGCTGGATGGACTCGACAAAAGCCGGCCGCGGTGTGTGCTGCGAGGCGACCAGCATGCTGCCGTCGGGAAGTTCGCGTACCGGTATCCAGCCCTCGCGGACGAGCTGCTCTGAGGCGAGCCCGTAGACGGCGGCGGGGTCCGGGGGCGTCACGGTCAGGTCGATGAACGGCACGCCGCTCATCTCCGCGAGCAGCGGATACAGGTCTAGGCGGTGGACGATACCGGCCGTGATGAGGATGACGGTCAGCGTCGTCCCCGCCCGCTCTCGTACCTCCATGGCCCAGTCCCGCTGTTCCTGGGTGATCATCCCCCTGGCGAGCAGGATCTCCGCCATCCGCTCGCCGATGGACTCCTGGGTTATTGTTTGCACACAATGCTTATTACCGATAGTAGCGATGCCTAAGCGATACGTGTGCATCTTGTGGCGGGAGGGAAGATTCCAAGCAAGCTGGGAGGGACGCTCAAGCTGGGAGGATCGCGGCGCCTGGAGGGACCCGGCGGACTTCGGGGAAGCGGTCGCTGACCTCGGCTGGCCCCAGCCGGCATGGCCCGGCCGCCCACCACAGGCAGTCGCCGGGGTCGCCGCCGAGCTTGTATCTTGTGTCGGGCAGCAGCGTGATGTACCCACCGGACGGCAAGGGGACCAGCGTGGCCAGGTGCGCTCCGCTGGCGGCGTCCCATAGGCGGGCGGTGGCGTCGGCTGAGGCCGTGGCAAGCAGCGCCCCGTCCGGCGCGAACGCGACCGCAGTGACGGAGCTGCCGTGCCCCGCCAGGGTCGTCACCGGAACGCCGGCCGTGACATCCCAGACGGTCGCCGTCTTGTCGGTGGACGCGATGCCAAGCAGCGCCCCGGAGGGACCGAACGCTACCGCGTTGAGGGAATCGTGGCGGCCGCTGATCGTGACGTCCGGGATGCCTGTCGCGATCTCCCAGGTCCTTGCCGTGATGGTGGCGGTCGTCGCGACGACCGCCCCGTCCGGTGACACAGCCAGCGCGTTCACCCCGCTGTCGCCCTCGAACAGGGTGCGGGGCGCGCCCGTGGCCGCATCCCAGATCCGCGCCGTCTCATCGACGGACCCGGAGACGACGAGAGCCCCCTCTGGCGAGAACCCGATCCCGCGCTGGCCGCCCGGCGGTCATATCACCACACTCCGGGCATGCTCCATGCCCGGAGCAAAGATCTTGGAAGAAAAGCGTGCGCATGGACGCTTTCCTGCCACCAAGAAAAAAGTTACCAAGATCATTAGGCGAACTGGGCTTTCAGATTTCACCCGGTGTCACATGAGTGCGCAGGGGCATCATGGACATCCTTAGCTAAATGGCATTGCTCACGCATACGACGATTGCGCAGCCGACCCCTGTGCGGAGCGGGTCGGCTGCATAATCGGCAAACGGGCGATTACCCGGACCTGGCGAGAGCCGTTACAGGTTGGCCATCGTGTTGTAGAGCGCGTCGGCGTTGTTGCCGAAATAGGCGGAGAAAATATATCCGGGCAGGGACGTGTAGGTGAAGTCGTTGACCCCGTTGATGTACCCGAACTCCCCATTGAACGACATCAGCCACGGGCCGCCGCTCGAGCCGCCGGTGAAGTTGCACGCCAGCCCCATCGTGCTGGAGACGTAGGGCCAGCCGAACTCGGAGCCGTTGCAGTACTGCAGCGTCTGGCCATTGAAGGGCGCACCTGCCGGGTAGCCGAAGTCGTACACGTATTCGCTGGCCGGCCAGTTCCAGGCGAAGCCCTGCCCGCCGACCACGTTGACGATGTGCTGGCCGTAGGCATTGGTGTTGATGACGGCGCCGCCGATGTCGTCGCCCTCGTCCTGGTAGTTGACGTAGTTGGTGAGCGTCCAGAGCTGCCTGGCCGTCCACATCCCGTACGGCGCGTATCCGTAGTAGTAGTCAGGCACGAAGACCCAGTTCGTGTGCCAGCCCTCGCCCGGTACCTCACCGCCGAGGTTGCCGTAGACGCAGTGCCCGGCGGTGATCACGGAGTCCTTGCCGTTGCTGTTCACCGTGCTTCCCGAGCACACCCAGTTCCCACCATCGTGGGTGGTGAAGAACACCTTGCCGGTGGTCGTGGCGGGCGGCAGGTAGAAATTGCCTGTCCAGGGGCTGCCGACCGACCCGAACTGCGGCTTGACCCCGCCGCGATCGGGCGCCGGTATCCGCGGGGACGGGCCCGCGAGAGCCTGGTCAGGCACGGAGCCCCCGACCCGCCCTGTCGGCCCGGACACGCGGGCCGACGCGGCGTGGGAATCAGGGGCGGACCTGGACGTGATGGTGGCCCCGTTCCGCGCGGACAGCATACGGGCCCGGGTCCAGTACGCGACTGTCCGCTTGGCGGCCATGCTGGCTGCGCCCGCGCTTGCGGTCGCGTGCCCGGACACGGCTGAGGCGTGCGGTGTCGGTGCGGTCGCCGCGGTGGCCGGGACGGCCGCCGCGCACAGCAGCGCGACACCGGCGGCCAGGCCCGCAAGCACGGCCGCGCGCCGGAACCGCGACCCGTGCCTGGCGTGGGCAGCCTCGTCGTCGTGAGACTTGTTCTCGGATGTCATGACGACTCCTCTCATATCACTGAGGGTGATTTCCTGCTTACGATTAGCAGGAGCAGTGTGAGAGAGGAGGCAGCCGTCAGCTAGATACAACAACCAGTGATCTTGTGCCGGCCGACCCCGCCGCGCCCGCGGATCAACCGGACCCAAAACAGACGAACGGGCTGAATGGCTCCGTGGCCGCGGCCTCTGCGAGCGCCTTCGCCGGCCTGACCCCCGCGGTGAGGCGCTGGTGATAGTTGGTCATGACGCCGACCGCAGCGTCGTCCGCCACCCGGGCGACGCTGGAGATCACCGTCGAGGTCCCGATGTAGAGCAGGGCGGCGGTAAAGCCCAGGAGCTCATCGCCGGGGCGCATGACCGACCGGCCGACATCACAGGCGGAGAGGATCACCTGGCCGGGAGGAGCCGTGAGCTGCTGGATGTCGTAGGCCATCAGCGGACCATCGGCGAGGTCAAGCCGCGAGAACAGGAAGTTCTCCCGCTCGTCGTGGCCGTGTGCGGCCAGGTGAGCCAGCGGGCTTCCGTCGAGGCCGAGCAGGGTGGCGCTCACCGTGGCCGATTCCGCGAGCATCGGGCGGGAGCCTGGGTAGATCTTCGCGATCGCGGTGACCTCGGCTGGCGCATGGGCGAGATCCGGCCCCGCGACCAGGAGCGGCTGCACCGCGCCGGGCACGGGTTCCGACGGCGGCCGGCGGCGCCATGCGGTCAGCCATGACGATGCCGACGGGCATACCGTGACCGGTCGCCCGCGCAGATCCGGGATCAGGTTCCATGGAACGCAGGCCAGCGGCCCCGTGGGCACGATGACGACGCCCGCATCGCCGAGCAGCCGGCGCATGGGGGCAACCACCTCGGCGGTGAGCACCTCGGTCTGGCGGCGGATTGACTCCTTGATGACGGCCTCCAGCCGGGCGGGCAGCCGCCGCCCGACGAGCGTGTCAAGGTCAGCGCCCAGTCGAAGGGCCGCCTCGGCCGCCGCGCCGAAATCACCGAGGCGGATCAAGTGCACGGACTTACCTGTTAGCACGACCGCGTGCATTCCGCCATCCCGCGCCAAGATGCTGACCAGGCTCTGATCGCTGGCGTACAGCATCGCGCTGATCTCGGTGATACTGACGCGGCCGACCGCCTCGCCGAGTCCGACGGCCTGCCAGCTGAACTCCCTGACCTCGCGCTGCAGCCGGGCACGCCTGGCGATCACGGCCGGATCGCGGGTGCCGTTGAGCTCGGCGTTGCGTATCAGGCAGCCGAGCTGGCGCAGTTCCGCCAGGATCTCCGCCGCGCGCGCATCGGCGGGCGGTCGCACCGGCCTGGCCAGGAACGCCTGTGCCCGGGAACGCTCAAGCCAGGTGAACACCAGCGGCGCGGACCCGCGGTCCAGTGCCTGCCGCAGCCCGGCCGCCGCCAGGTCGGCGCCGAGAGCCGCCGCACCGGTCTGCAAGTCAACGCTGCCCAAGCGGCCGCGATAGACCCGGACCAAGGCCAGGCCGGCGCGCAACTCGGCCAGCATCGCGGCAGGCCGCCCCTCCCGCTCCGCCAGTTCCGCCTTGGCCAGCTGACGCAGCAGGCTGACCTCTAGCGAGGCGACTAGCCCCCGGCGCCGCGCGGCCGCGATTCGTCGCCTCGCCTCGCCTAGCCGACCGGCGGCGACAAGCGCGCGTGCCGCGAGTAGCTCAGCCAGGTCCGCGTCGTTGCCAAGTCCGCAGCCGCGCAGCCTGCCGGCCAGCAGCTCTGCCTGTGCCGCGATGGGGCCTGGGCGGCAGCGCGGTGCGGCGAACCGCGAGCTGAGCAGGATCAGTTCCGTCAGGTGGGCGCAGGCGGTGTTGCCCTGGCGGCGGAAGCGCCTGCGCGCCGCGACCGCCCAGCGGCGGGCCGCGATGAGCGCGCCCGCGGCCAGCGCGGCCTGGGCCAGGGTCATCTCGGCCTGGGCTAGGTCCTGATCGAGCCGCTGCCTGCGGAACGCCGCGATGGTGCCGTTCAGCTCGTCGATCGCATCGCTGCTCAGGCCGACCGCGAGGAGGGCGCGGGCCTTGTCCGTCGCCAGCACGGGCAGCCACTGCGATGCGGTCAGCCGGAAGCCGTCCTCGGCAGCGGCGAACAGCTTCAGGGCCGATGGGATGTCACCCGCGAGCAGATCGCAGCATCCCAGGTTGTGAGCAGCCTTGGCCGCGAGCGAGTCATGCTGCTCTGCCACCGCGATGCGCTGGCACCACGCGAAGTCCGCGCGAGCCCGCTGGACACTCCCGACGTTCAGGTGCAGGACTCCGCGGTTCAGCAGGACCCGGGCCAGGACCCTGGTGTCCGCATAACCCTCGAGCAGCGGCACGGCTGCGTCGAAGAATCGCAGGGCTTCGCTTATCCGCCATGTTCGCAGCAGCAGCAGGCCACGTTGGGAGAGCAGGATCCCGCGGTCTTCTTGAGCGGTCATCTCGGTGGCGAGGTCGAGCAGGCAAAGCCCGTATTCGGTGCGGCCCTGTTCCGCCTCCAGGTGGGCCAGGCTAATCAGCAGCCTGGCAGCGACGGGCCGGTGCGCGTCCTTGACCTGCTGGTCCCGGTTCTCTTCCCAGCCCAGGAGCAGCAGACCGGCGCGCAGGTGACGAGCCCCCATCGCGGGACGCCCGGTCGCTCCCGCGTTCAGGCCTCGCCTATGTGCCTCCCATGCCCGGTTCACGGCACGGTCGGCGTGGTTATCCCCCGCTTGACGCCCGCCACGAGGACCCGGCTTTCCTGTTGCTCCAGTTGTCTGGGCCATGAGTCAGAGGACGAGCGCCGGGGTCACCACCGATGGCCCGGATCCGCTCTGCTCATGCTCGGCGGCCCTGACGACTAGCCGGGCGGTCCCCTGGGGCACGTCGTCGAAGGCAAAGCGTCCCTGCTCATCGCTTGAGGTGCTGAGCGTTTCCACGAGAGTCCGCGTCTCGATCTCGCGGCGCTGCGGTGGCGCCAGCCAGCCGTCGATTCGCACCGTTCCGTTCTTATTCGAGTCAATCCTGATCATGATGATCAGGCTGTCGCTGTCGAAGGTGACGGTCCGGCTCTGCTCCGTGCCGCGGGCGGCTAGCAGCCGCGGGTCCTCCTCGGCGGCCAAGCGGGCTACCTCGGTCTCCAGGCCGCGCATCGCGAGCGAGAATTTGATCCGCTCCGGCAGGTCCGCAGGCATTGGGTCGATCTGCCCGAAGATCGCGTGAATACCGTCCAGGATCGCGAAGTCGAAGTCGTCCATCTGCTTGTCCGACGCATCATCCCGGGACTTCATGCTCTTCTCCCGTCGAGTCCATCGGCAAGCAGTGCGCGGATCTTGTCCAGGCACCGGCCGCGAGTGGGACCGATGCTCCCGACGGGCATGCCGAGTTCGGCCGACACCGACTGATAGTCCGGACGCGGCACAAACGCGACGATCCGCAGCAGCTCCTGGCACTGCGCGGAGAGCTGGCCGACGGCCAGCCACAAGGCCCGGTGCTGCTCGTCCATGACGACCTGCTCCTCGGTGCCCGTCGCGTGATCGGGGAGGGCCGTGAGCCATTCCTGGTCCGCCGGCAACTGCCTGCGGCCCATGGTGCGTATTCGCCACGCCTCATGCCTCGTGGTCACGACGAGCCAGCTGACGAGCGCCGGGGCAACGCGGATGTCCGCGAGGTGAGACAGCAGTCGTTCCCACACGGTCTGGACGATATCCTCGGCATCGTCGGTATTCAGCCCGGCCGCCCGCGCGACATGCCAGAGCATCGGGCTGAGTTCCGCCGTGATCTGGCCGAGCGCATCGTCGCTCCCGTCCCTGACGGCATCAAGCAGGTCCGCCATGCGCGCGCTTCGATCAGACCGGCCGGGCAGCGCGGCGGACCTCGAGTCGTCCATCATGGCCTGCTAGGCCGGGGGCCGGAAACCCAGCCAAGTGCCTTGAGGGCGGCGAGGGTCCGGTCCGTCGCGGCCTCCTTCCCCGGCTGGCCCACGCTCAGCGCCTGCTGGCCCGGAGCCTGTTCCAGGAGTCGCGCCGCGACGTGCGCGGCGATAAGCGGGGCAGCGAACGACGTTCCGCTCCACGTGGCAAAGCCGCCCCGGTAATCGTCGGGGTCGAGTGCCTCGCGGCTACCGGGCCGGCCGGCTTCCGGCAGAAGCTTGCCGTCAGCATGCGCGGGCACCCTGACCTGGGGAGTGCGGCTGCCGTTGACGTCATCGGGATAGGTGCTGACCACCGCGGCGCCCGCGGCCCAGGCCCGAACCCAGCGTCCCCCGTCGCTGAACAGGGCCTTGGAGCCATTCGGGTTAAGCGCGCCGACGCTGATCACCGGTACCGGCGACGGCTGAAGGCTGAAGGCCGCCGGGTAGAACCTGCGGCTGGTCGAGTAGTTCCCGGCGGCGGCGACAACGGCCACCCCCATGTCAAGCAGCAGCTGGATGACCTGCCAGAGCCCTGAACTATAAGCGATATCGGCCGCGGACTCGTCGAAGTAGCCAAGCGACAGCGAGACCACGTCGACCATCTCCGACATGCTGCCCGCTTCGGCGGCCGCGATCCGGTCCGCGAGGAGGACGAGAGCGCAGAGCAGGTCCCCTTCGTACACCACGTCGTCGCTATGCATGATCCGGATGGAAAGGACCCGGGCGTCGGGAGCGGCCTGGCGCACGATCCCGGCGATGAAGGTGCCGTGACCGGTCGCGTCGTTCAGCTCGCCAACCAGCGGGTCCGCGGTGACCGGCCCGTCCCAGGCGTCCCCGATCACCAGCCGGGAATGATCTCCCTGTTCGTCGGCCGCGTATCTGGCCTCGCTATAGATGGCGGCCTGGATGCCGGGGTCATCCATGACGAAGCCGTCCGCCTGGTCGAGGGCGTACTTTCTCGCCGGATCCGGCTGCACGTCCAGCCACGGATGAGCGCGGACGCCCGTATCAAGGACCGCGACGACCGGCCGTCGGCATCCGAGAGCCTCGGGCTTCCTGCGGGCGGGCGCGCGCAGGCATACGGTCACGGGTGCCCGGGTGTCGCCGCCGCTGTACACGTAGGAGCCGGTGCTGCCGGATCCGGTCGCGCCATTGCCCTCGGTGGAAGGGCTCCCCGAGATCGCGTTGCCCTCGGTAGAGGCATTCGGGCTGATAGCCGACCCGGCAAGCAGATGCTCAAGCCCGATCCTGCGGACAATCTCCGTGGTCAGCACGGCGCCCTCGACCTCGGTGCCGGAGCCCGGTCGCACCGCGGCATCGGCCGCCGCGCGGAGCGCCTGCAACGCCGTCCAGGCGTCGACCACCACCGGCAGCGCCGGCTTGCCGGGCTCGGGCACCGCCGGTACCAGCCCCGCGATGCGGGGCAGTCGCTGCAGTGCCTCGGCGACCGGGCCGCCGCTCCGTACCTGGCGGCTGTCCGGGTGAGGCAAGACGATGCTCATCCCGACGTGGGCGAGCGCGGAATTGATCGCCAGGACCACGGCGTTGTCGCGCAGCAGGTCGGCGGGGATCAGCAGCGTTCTGGCCCGGTACACGGTCGACCTCGGTGTCCTGGCCCAGCCTTCCTGCGGGGAGCCGGGGATCGCCGGGGCGTCGCTTGGGTTGAGCAGCCGCGCGCCATGCCGCTGCAGCGACGCGACCGGCAAGTAGGTGAGACTCGGCGCAATGCCGTCATCATCGTCCGCTTCCCCGCATTCTTGCGGGACGGGATCTGGCTCGAAGTACCAGTTCCGGATCGGCTGCGGCATCTGGATTCCCCCCATTTAGTCCAAAGAACCGCTGCAGGCAGGGCCAGCCACGAACCTTGCCGTCGCCACCCCTAGAGGCGCAGGCAAGCAGCTAGATACACCGCCTCAATAACAAGTAAGTTACGGCGATGGGCCGCCACGGCTCAGGCCAGCGAGCCTGAGATGGCAGGCTATCGCGTCTTGATGCTCACAACGTAGCCGATCCATCACATAAAGTGGTGGTTGTTTGGCCGGAGCCCCGGCGGACCGCTTGCCCAGCCAACGCCTCCGGAGTAAGCCGCCCAGTCCCTGGTCAGATTGGATGCCGGGTGAGAAAATGACGTCATGAGCGGTGAGGAAAGCAACCCGGCACGGCAGTTCGCAGCCGCATGGCAGACTGCCGCGGATGCGTTGGGCGCCTGGCGACAGCAGGTGGCGTCCGCCACCACCGAGGCCCTTGGCAAACTCGATCCGGCTGTCCGCAGCGCGATACAGGCCGGGCGCGCCGCGTTCACCGGCGAGTGGCGTGACTGCCGATGCCAATGCGGCACGGCGCATCCCGATGACCAGGGCGTCTGCGACGGCAGCGCCGTCCTGATCCGGCGACTTGGTGACGCGGACGTGTCGCTGTGCGCGCCGTGCGCTGTGGCGCAGGGCGTCGCGGAAATGCCCCGTTAAGCTCCACCTCGCACAGTCCATGGGATGCCGCCCAGGTCAGGCACGAGCGCTTGAGGGCGGCCGCCACGCCGCGGCGGCGCCAGTCCCGTCGCTGCGCACCAGCCTGACTACGATCGCCATGGGGTCGACCATAAGTCGCACATCAGCCGCGAATCAACGCATTTACCGCCAAGTCAGCGCAGCCGGGCCACCACCTCATCCGCCTGAGCCAGCGTGACGGGCATCTTGAGCTCGCTGACCGGCACGGTCCTGTACCCGCCGTCCAGGAAGACGACCTGGTCCTTCAGGCAGCCCCGCAGTTCGGGGTAGCGGGCCACGATCGCGTCCTGCTCGGCCTTCGACTGCTCCCACTGCTGCTGCGCCTGAGCCGCCTTGGACTCCATGGCGGGCACGACCTTCTCCTCGAAGGCCCGCTTCATCCGCTTGCCGATCGCCCGGCCCGCGAACCCGAGCGCCGCCCCGATGACCGCCCCGCCGATGTCGTCGACGATGTTATCGCCTGAACCGAAGTCAGAGTCCCTGCGGCGTGACGTGTTACCCCGGAACGCGGGGTCAGAGCCTTCGACGTTGTAGTGGTCATAGTCG
>Ga0209881_1000236_pt1 | contig 15573 bp, 16 predicted proteins | sample PersoiDNA2013193_FD_185804 | JGI IMG/M metagenome (GOLD analysis project Ga0209881, IMG submission 185804) | Permafrost soil microbial communities from the Arctic, to analyse light accelerated degradation of dissolved organic matter (DOM) -... | ecosystem: Environmental > Terrestrial > Soil >... | reverse complement strand
GAGCGGCAGCGACCCGCACCAGCCGGCAACCCGCAGCCCCGCGCCAAATTCTCAGGGCAGCGCGACCGCCGGCCCCGGCGAGGGGGCTATTTCCGACAACCTCATCGACCGCTCCGGCGAGCAACTAGCCGCCGCCGCTGCCGCCTTCGCAGCCGTACCTGTCCGCCGCGAGGAATAGGCCGAATCCGATCTGGGGCGGCAGGAACCGCACGTCCGTTCCGTATAAGGATTTTGATTTGACCGAATTCGAGTTTTGTACGTGATCTGAGTCACATTCGGGTGGTGGTGCGGCGCGACCGCGCACGCCAGATCCGAGGTCACCCGCCCCCGGTCACGCACCAGGATCGCCGCACGCGCTGCCCGCGTGGCACGCCGTTCTAGTACGGTCTCTCGGTTTCCGCGAGGTAGTCGCTGACAGGGCCGGCGGTCAGCATGCCGCTCGCCGCTCCGGCGATCTCTCCCGCCGCGGGCTCAAGCGCCTTGTGTGCCTGGCCGGCGAGCGCGTGATCGCCGAGCGCGACGGCGGCGCGGGCCGTGAGGCACCAGAGCGCTTCCGATAGCAGCCCGCGTGCCGGCACCGCGCAGGACCGGAGGGCTTGTGCTGCTTCGCCGCGGGAGTCGCGGGCGAGCAGGAGCCATGGCCGGGCCCAGGCATGGTAGGGACCCCAGTGGGTGTCTTCAGGGAGGTCCGTGGGCCGGTGCCGCCACACGCGCAGGCAGAGCTGCGCCAGTGGCAGGAGCCCGCGTTCGACTCCTTGCATGCCGGACCCGTCAAGGAGCTTCGCGGCCTGGCGGTAACCCTCCTCGGCCCCTGGTGCGTCCGGTGCGGCCATCGCGGCGCGCATGGCCCGGTACCAGGCGGTGAAGACGCTGACGAGCGGTCTCTCGTGGGCTTCGCCGAGCTGGTCAAGGACAGCGGACTGCGCGGTGAGCGCTGTGAGAGTCCGCTCGGCGGCGGCGGCGATGCGCGCTGCGGTCACCGGGTCGTCGGAGTGCGGCCAGATCGCGGGCACGTCGAAGTTGCCGATGACCCGTGCGGTAGTGCTGACGCCTTCTTCGGCTAGTTCCTCGATATCTGGGGTCAGAATCCCGAAGCAATCCCTGGCGAGGTTCGCGCGGAGTACCTGCGGGCCTCGCGGGAGGCGGTGCCCTACATCGTGGCCGACTACCGGGCCTCGGCGGGCATCGACATCGAGCACGACCAGGCCGACCGTGCCGCCGGGCGCAGCCTGGCGATGCCCGTGACCGTCGTCCAGCAGGACTGGGGCGCGGCACTCGGCTTCGACGCGGCCGCCCTGTGGCGCCCGTGGGCGCCGGACCTGGTCCACCACAGCATCGACGTCGGCCACTTCATGGCCGAGGAAGCGCCCGGCCGCATAACCGACCTGCTCCGCGAACTCACCGCACGCGAACCCAACCACTAATCCGCAGCCCCGGCCGTCGGCCCGCAGCCCCGCTCGGCGAGCCGAGTCCCCGCTCGCGGCCCAAGACATCGCTCAGCGAGCCCAGTGCGCTTTCTGGCACGCGCTTGCCTGGTTCGAGTTTTGTGCGTGATCTGCCTCGCGTCGGATGGATTGCGGGCAGCCTCTCCGGGCGGAGGCGGCGGGGAAGATGAAAATGGTCTCGTGCCGGGCGGTCCCGTCGCGCTCGGAGCTGTTCTCCGGCATGCCCGTCAGGTGCGCGCTGGCAGGCGCCTGCCCGGTCTTCTCACCCGGCTCGTGCTGCGCTGCCTTCAGGGCGTAGTCGCCGGGTTCGGCATGGCCGCCGGGCGGCCGGCGGAACACCGCCCCGCCGGCCGTCTCCGGTAGCCGGGGGCCCCTAGGCCGGGTACCGCTTCGGGCCCTGGAGGTAAACCCGGCCGGCCGGGGTCGTCCACTGATGCCAGCCGGGCCTGGGCTGGGTGACGTTCCAGCCGGCTGACTGCTTGACCCGGTGGCATTTTCGGCTGCGCGCCCCGGCGTTGCACGCGCACGTCTTGCCCCCCTTGTCATACGGGACCGCGTGCTCGAAATCGGACGCGCGCGCATGCCGGGAGCACGACGGGAACGTGCACTCCCAGTCGCGGACCTGGACCAGGTGGCGGAGCGTGCCGTTCGGCTTGTAGGCGTGCGACTCGTGGCGGTGATCGCAGGAGTACGCCGGCACCGGTTCGAGCGTGACCGTGAGGTCCAGGCCGCCGGGCAGCAGGAGCGTCCATGTGCCGTATCCGCCATCGGGGTGGTCCGGGCTGTCCGGGCCGGGGTCGCCGCGCGGCATGAGCGCCCACGGGGCAGGCGGGCGCGCGAGGCCGCGCAGGGTCTTCAGGGCCGGCAGCGGGACCGTCAGGTTAACCCGCGGGCCGGGAGCGCGGCCAGGGACGCAGCCGGCGCGCCGGGCGGCGGCTTGCCCCGGCTTGCCGGTGCGGCCTGGCCGGTTCTGGCGGTCCGGGCTGGTTTCGCGCAGCCGTGGCCGATGGCGATGCCGCCGGGGTCGGTGACGGTGAGGCACCACTGGCTGCCTGGCCAGCTGGCGGCGGTGGCGGCGAGGTCGCGGCACAGGCCGGGGTCGAGGGGGCCCAGGCCGTGTCCCTCGCCGGGCCGCTGTGCCAGGCCGAGCAGGGTCAGCAGCGGGATCACCAGGTCCGCCACGGCCGGCCGGGCCACGAGCTCCAGGTCCAGGCCCTGGTCCTGGACCTCGTCCGGGTCCAGGCCCTGGTCCGGGTCCGGGTCCGGGTCATGTTCGCCGTGCTGTCCGCCTGGACCGCCGCCGAAGGAACCGTCATCGCCGGGGCCGTCGCCGGGTTCCTCGCCGTCATCATCTGGGCCGGCGTCACTAAGGTCAGCGTCACCGGAACCGGCGTCACCGGAACCGGCATCGCCAAGGCCGCCGCCACCGGGACCGCGGGGACCAGGCTTCGCGTCACCGGGATCATTGTCACCGGGATCATTGTCACCGGGCTCATCGTCACCGGTATCACCGCTGTCGGGACTATCACCGCCAGGGCCGTCGGTGCCCGGGCCATTCCTGCCCGGGCTATCATCGCCGGGGCCGTCGCCGGGGTCATTGCCGCCATCGGGGCCGTCGTCGCCGGGGTCAGTACAGCCGCCGTCGCACTCACCGCACGAGCAGTCGCACGGACCGCCGCCCGGACCGGGCCAGCCACCGGGGTCGGCCTGCCCGGCGGGGCCGGTCCCGGACTCGGCCTGAGCTTCGGATTCGGCCTGAGCTTCGGATTCGGCCTGAGCTTCGGATTCGGCCTGAGCTTCGGCTTCGGCTTCGGCTTCGGCGGTGGCGTGGGCGATGCGGGCGTCCGCCGTCACCCCGTTGAGCAGGTCCAGGTACGCCATCGCGCGGAGCTGATCCAGCCGGGCATCGGGGAAGGCGCCTGATTCCTTGTACTCCTGGGTGCGGGCGTTGACGTTCGCGTAGGCGGCGAGGGTCACCCCATGTTCGTAGCATCCTAGACATGACCAGCTACAATGCACGAAAGCAGCCAATCCGGGCCAACCGAGGAACCTACGCGATGGGAATACCCGCCCCTGAGCTTACCGCGATCTATTGCCGCAGGTCGGCAAAGGGCGATCGGCAGCAGGTCACGGTTAACCGGCAAAAGCGACTCGCGCTTGACGACTGCAAGAAGCTAGGGCTAATCGTCCAGGGCAGTTACGTTTTCATCGATAACGGCGCGTCCGCGTGGCAGCGGAACCGGAAAAGGCCCGGATGGGACGAACTGATAGCGGCGTGCAAGCGCGGGGAAATCAAGCACATCGTCTGCTATCACCCTGATCGTCTTATGCGCCAGCCGCGCGACCTGGAAGAACTCCTCTTGATCTCGGATGAGTTCGGGATCACCCTTTACGGGCGGGTCAACGCGAGGGACCTGCAAAACCCCGATGACCGTTACGCGCTGCGCATCGAGATAGCCCACGCATGCCGCGCATCGGATGACGCGTCACGGCGTTTGAGGGACAAATTCCAGGAAAAGGTGGAAGCGGGGTATTACCACGGGTCTCGCCCGTACGGGTACACCACAAACGGGATGAAGATCATTCCGGCCGAAGCGGAGATAGTACGCGAGATATTCCGCCGGTTCATCGACGGGGAAGGAAAGGGAAGGATAGCGGCTGACCTGAATGCGCGGGGAGTTCCCACCGTGAAAGGGGTGGGGTGGACGGAGACGACCATACGCGTGATCCTGCGCAGTAGGCACGTGGCCGGAATCAACGCCTACCACGGAGAGGAAATAGGCGTGGGAAAGTGGCCCGCGATCATTACCCGGACACGGTGGGATTTCGCGCGGGAACTACTCACCTTCCGTGCTGCCGCAGCGCGCGCCGAGCAGGCAAAGCGGAAAGCGCCCCGCTCCTACATCCTCCGTGGGCTGGTCATGTGCGGCAAGTGCGGAACCGCCATGACGGGATGCAGCGGAACGGTTTACCGCTGCACACGGGCCACCCGCCAAAACGGCACGAAATGCTCACGATCGATGCAGGCCGGACCCCTGGAAGAATTCGTGCAGGACGCAGCGATACGGCTACTGGAAAACCTCGTGATCGGGCCGGCCCGCGCCCGTACCGGCGCAGTTGAGGCAGCGGAAAAAGCGATTGAGGATGACGAGCGGCAGCTAGCCGAACTCCACGACATGTGGATCAGCAAGGAAATCGACACGGCCGAGTACCGGCAAGACCGCCGCACTATCCAGGCGCGCATCCGGGAAAACCAGAAAAAGACCATCGTCCGTGTCAAGTCACCCGACGCGGTAGCCGACCTGATCGGCCCGGACGCGAAAACCAAGTGGAAAGCGCTCACCGATGAACGGAAAAACAGCGTGCTCCGCTTCCTGTTCTCCGCCGTCATCATCAGCGACGGGAAGATGGTCCGCTTCCCGAACGGCGTCGATTACGGCCGGATCGAGATCGAGCCAAACGAGATCGCCTGAACCGCACACGCGAAAGACCCCCGGACGCCGCCTGTCCGGGGGTCTCTCTTAATTTCTAGGCCGCGTTTCCCTGGTCATTCTCGTCGCTGCCGAGCAATGCGGCGAGCAGTTCAGCGTTCTCCGCGCTGATCATCATCTTGAACTTGCTGACTACCCGATCAAGATGGTACGCGCGCAGCGCGTCCTGATCGGTTTTGCTACTGGGCCTCACCTCCGATTCCGGATTTTCACGGGCATTGTCAGCCGTGGGGCATCACCCCCTTCCGACCACTCGGCGGGTATTCATCCCTCCCTTCCGGTCTAGCGTGCCTAACTGGGACACGTCGGGCGATCGTCCACGGTTCATCGTCCGCGTCCGTCCGTCCGCGCGAACGGCCCCCAACGCGCGTAGGCGCGAGGGGCGCGGACGAACGGACGGACGGACGATCACCACGCCCGGCAATCGGCGGGACCGCCAACGCGCCGCACGCCCGCAGAGCCACCCAGAGCGACCGAAGACGCGAACCTCACTCTGTTATGGGTACGCGCCTTCAACCCGCCTACGGTGCTCCTGGGGCCGTTTCCGGCGAGCCGGCCCGTCTACTGCCGTGGACCGACCACCGTACGCCGACCGCCAGGCCGCCGACAGGGCACTCAAGGGACGTTGCGGAACGTTCCGCGTCCGCGAACCGCGTTCCGTGATGCTCCGGAAACGCGGTGTTCCAAACCGTTCAGTCCCGATTGACTTGGAAACCCCACCGAATTCCGCCGGTACATAGCGGGTGGCACATGGACGAGATCAGCGACCAGGGAATGCCCATGATCGAGCTGTCAGGACGGAAAGACAGAAAAGGCGACCTACGGGAACTAGGCGATCCTGAGTTCTTCGCTTACTGGGCGGCTGTGCGCAACCGTCTTGTCCAGACGTCGAAAAGCAAGCCAGAGCATTTCGAGATCAAGCGCATATATGGCGTCGTGGTCGCCGAATACCGCCGGCGGATAGACGGCGGCATGGCACTGACCAGCGCAGATAATTAAAAGAGGGCAGCCGCATGGAAGAAACCCCACCATCGCTAGCGCCGTTGGACCCTAGCCAGCCGTACGCATTGCGGATGACACTTATTCGGCGCTACTGGCACCTTGTGCTGAAATTCACCCCTCCATACATAAGCGACTCCGGACGTCATGAGGCGTCTTGGATCGGCGGGGATGCCATAGCCGACACCGAGGCAGAGTTGCTAGCAAAAGTGCTCGATGAGATGGGCGATTGCGGCGACGAAGGCCACGTGTGGGTTTCATGCGGAGAAAAGCGCGACGGAGATAACGTCCTGCTAACCCAGCGCCTGGAATGCATTTTCTGCGACGGACGTGAACGGGTGGTAACCGTCTACCATCCGCACCCCACGGTTGCGGAGGGAATCGGCGGCAACAGCACGCCGTAGGCGAATCACGTGAACGGTGGGCTAGAGGGTTCTTCGTGTCTAGGGTGTCTCGATGAAAGCGGAGATCTCGTCACGGGCGGAAATTGCGAGTCTAGAATCGGAGAGGCCTTCTCTTTTTAGTCTCAGTGCAACTTGCTGCATTCGCTTACGCTGCCATGCGTTACGCTCCGCCGATGGCAGGTCTAGCACCGGCCTAAGCGCCTCCATTGAGCCTTCTATCTCGCCAAGCGTGAGCCGGGAATTTCCGAGGTAAATATGAGCCAGAAGCTCGTCTCCTGAGTGTTCGTTGTCCGGGCTGGTTTCCTGGAACATGTGAATAGCGCGTGTTGACTCCGCTTCAGCCGCCTTGGCGTTCCTGTCGCCAGGAAGCCACTGAAGGCTACTACCTGAGTAGTAGGTCTGCTTAGCCTCGGAAAAGGAAAACAACCCGTCAACGACATCAGATGAGACGATGTTCTCCCTCGCCTCTTTCGCGAGGTTCAGATAGTGAATTGCGCTTGCGGAGTCTCCCATATGAGCCAGCGTTTGCCCCTCGCCGCAACGGAGCCTGACCAAGGCCGTGCCAGTAGTTGCGTACTGAATTCCCTGCCGGGCGTACTCCAATGCGTCAGTGTATCGCCCCTGAAATCTCGCGATTAGGCTACGAGTTCCCGCCGCCCATGCGCGCAAGCCGTCATGACCGATCATGTCGCCCATAATGAAGGTCGCTCGCGCCTGCGCCATTGCTTCCTCAGGATAGCCAAGGTCCAGGCAGGCATAAGAGCAAATTCCTGAAAGAAGCCCGGTCATGAGATAGAGATCTGATGATTGGGAAGGTTTGCGGTAAACTGCCGTCAGCTTTTGAATAGCACTGCGAAGCAGCGTAGCTCTTTCGAGGATTTGACGATCAACGCCCGCAGTAGACGAATTATAGAGCACGGACAAATGGCGGGCATCATCAAAGAACTGCTCAATCATAAGTGGGTTGATCAGTTCCTGGCCGGCGGACGTAAGGATATTAACCGCCTCCGCTGCCGATTCCCGCACCAGCAAGGAAACCGGCACTTCGTCAATAGCGCTAAATCCGGCCGCGGGGGCTATTCCCATCAAAAATGCGCGTCGTTTAATCGCATCCATCATATCGGTTTCAATTGATGCGCGCATAGGATCGGGAAGTTCGCACCCGACCGGATCTTGCTGTTGGCCGGGAGTCGTGATCGAGTTACTTGTAGCCACTTTTGGCCTTCGGACAAGTATTTCCTGGCGTAGGGTGGCGTCGGGCCAAAGCTCGGACTCGTCAATTCCCAGAATCAGCGAAAATTTCCAACGTCGGAATGGCTGCGGAATGACTCCGCGCGCGATCCACCGCTCAGCGGTCTTCGGATGCACCCCGACCTTCCGGGCAAATTCGGAAATCTCCATTCCGCTTTGCCATACCGCCTCCCGCAATGCCACGTTCACGCGGGACGGCTCCTCAGCGGAATCACCCGCAGAACGCGCCGAAGGCGCAAATCCAAGCTCGGGGGCCGGCCGGCCGCACAACTGCTCTAGGATATTCCGGTACGTGCGATGCGGCCACGTGATGTGACTGGACTCAAGCCGCTGAACATATTTCCAGTCCGGGTAGGCTTCCACGCCCAATTCCCGCGCAAGCCGCGCCATCGCCTCAGCGAATTCAGCCTGCGACTCGTGACGCTCGCTCTCGCGAATTCCGCGCAGCACGGTATTGGGCGTTCTCGGCATGCGCTGAGCAGCGCCGCCCGCCTCGCCGGTAGTCACTGGCCCGACCCCCTAAGATCGCCCGACCACGAACCCATAACGCCAAGCGTACGCCACCCGTTAACGCAAGGTGGTTGTCTCGCGTCTTCGTCCCTTCGTCCCTCTCCGCGCGTGTCTGCACGTAAAGGGCGGGACGGGGACGAAGGGACGAAGGGACGAACGCTCGCGCCGCACGGGTGATCGTCCCAAAGTTCCAAAGTTCCACCCCTCGCGTCTGCACGTTATAGGCGGAACTTTGGCACTCTGGCACTTTTACTCACGGTCACTAGTGCAAGTGCACGGTCACGCCCGCGCGTCTGCACGTATTAGGGCATCTCACGCATCCGTGCACTTGCACTACCGGTCACGCACCGTGGTTGTCTATGTCTACGTCTACGCCGCTTCCATCCTCCAACGGTGCAGACGCGCGACGCGAGGCGTAGACATAGACAAGTTTCGTCACGTTCTGTGATCGTCCCTTTGTCTCGTCCCACTCGCGTGAGTGTCCCAACGCGTGCAGACGCGCATACGCGCACGCGCGAGGATGGGACAACTCTCCGTAATCGTCCACAGGTCGTCCACGGACCTCGCGCCTACGCGTATAGGCCGCACACTCGCCGTGGACGTGGACGTGGACGATCACCCGCAGTAGCCAAGGTGCCTACCCGGTTCCTGACTTGTGCACGTGCACGAGCCTCGCGCCTACGCGCGTAGGGCACACATCCGCCGTGCACGTGCACATGCACAAACTCATTTCCGCAGGTCAGCAGACATGCTACGAAAAGCACTTGACTAGGGTCTCATCGGCGGGCAGGTCCCGGCCCGACAGGGCGGCGGTGCCGGACCGCTCGCGGAACATCTGCACCCGCGACCGCTCCCGCTCCGCCGCCTTGCGCTGCCGCTCCGCCAGGTCAGGGTCCATCGCGGCGGCGATCCCGGCGGCGAGCCGCTCGACCTGCCCGAACGTCTTGCCGGTGAGCCCGGTCAGCTGGGGCAGGAGCTGCTCTTCGGCCCTGGCCGCGTCCTCATCCGACAGCCCCTGGAACGTCTCGGCGATCAGCCGCGCCTTCGGCAGGGTCAGGGTGCCATCGGCCAGGAGCTTCCCGGTGCCGGGCAGCCGGGACGCGAGCTCGCACGCGGTCCACATGGTCTTGTCCGCCGACTGCGCCGACGTCGCCAGGGCCAGGGCCAGCTCGTGGGTCAGGGAGTCGCTCCACTGATCGGGCAGGCCGCCGTGCCGGAGCCTGTTCGGGAACGGGAGATCGTCTTGGCGGATCAGTTCCCTGATCACGCCCAGCTTCGCCGCGGCCGCCCAGGACTCGACGGCGGCCACGCGGCGCAGTACCCCGACCAGCTCATCGGGCTCCGCCCCCGGGCAGCGCCATTCCGGGCCGCAGGCTTCCGCGAGAACGGAGACAAGCTCCGGGCCTGGCGCGCGCCTGTCCCATTCCCCGCCGTGCGCGAACCCGGCCAGCCGCGGGTCACGCGGCCCCTCGCCGCGACCGGGCTCGGCGCCCTGGTCGTGGTCGCGGGGCGGCGGCTGGGTCATCGGCTACACCTCGTTCGAGTGCACGTTCCTGAAGTAACTATCTCGAATATTACTCCGATTAAAGATCATTAGCATTAGCGGCAGCACTTACCAGAGAGATACACTTTTCTGCCCCGCAAACAGCAACATGCCCGGCTTTTACTGATCTGGCAGGAAAATCCTGGTGCCTGCCGGTTCCGGCCGCCGCGGACCGCTTCGAACAGCAGGATGCGGCCCGCGGCGTCGGCGAAGCCGGTCATGCGGCCGATCACGCCCCGGATAGCGGCCGACCGGCTCGCTGGAGATGCCGGGCAGTTCACGGCGCCGAGGCCGAGCACGGGGCCGGCTGAATACGCTTCCGGGCACGCTCTTGCCGGCCCGAATGCGCGAAAGGCTCAGTGGGCTCGGCCGCGCGGCGCGGTCGTTAGGCCGCGAGCGTCGGCTTGCTGCCCGCGAGGAGGATCCGGTGCATCACGCGGCGCTGGCCCTGGTAGTCGTTGACCGCGAAGTGCCAGGTCTGCCTGTTGTCCCACATCGCGACCGACCCGGGCACCCAGCGGAACCTGGCGATGAACTCCGGCCGGATGCCGAAGTCGAACAGGTACCTGAGCAGCGGCAGCGACTCCCGCCTCGTCCACCCCTCGAACCGGGTGGTGAACTCCGGGTTCACGTAAAGCACGCGCCGCCCCGTCTCGGGGATCAGCCGGACCACCGGGTGGATCGGGCCCTCCGCGGCGTCGTACTCGGCGATCGACGGCTCGGGCGGGTCGGTCTGCGCGTAGCTGTACCCGAGCTTGCGAACGTTCGCGTGGATGGCGTTGAGGCTGAGCAGCGTCGACTGAAGTCCAGGCGAGAGCGCCTCGAACGTCGGGCCCATCGCCGCCCACTGGGTGTCGCCACCCCACGGCGGCACCTCCTCGCAGAACAGCATCGTGGCTTTAGGCGGCTCGTCGAAGCACGTCATGTCGGTGTGCCAGCCCTCGCCGATCGCCTTGATCTGCCCGGGCTCCTTGCGCAGCTCCTGGCGGACCCGGATCTCGCCGAGCCGGGCGGCGAACGCGTCCCGCTGTGCCGCGTCCAGGTGCTGGTCGCGGAAGAAAATGACCCCGTGCTTCGCCCACGCCTGCTTGATCGCCTCGTAGGTCTCATCGGGGTATTCCCTGGTCAGGTCCAAGCCCCGGATCTCCGCGCCGTGTCGGCCATCGCTCGAAGGGAGATCACCGCTTTCTTGCGTATCGGAGAACGGCCGCGGCGGCGCACGGGATGAGCACCAAGATCATGAGAAAGCGGATGCCGGGCACGACCGTCGTCCGGCCCATCGGCTGCAGCAGCGAGTTGCCCCGGATGCGGGAGAACGCCGTCGAAGCACGAAGCGGCGACCGGCCCGGTCGATGCCGGCTGAGGCGGTTCCGGCTCAGGTGGCTACGGGTCGGGTGGTTCCGCGACGGCGAGGGCGCGGACGGCGCTGTCGGAGGACTGGTCGGTGACGGCGCCTGGGCCGTCGCGCTGGGGCTTAGGGATGGGCTGGACGTCGGACTCGGAGACGGGGATGGCCCGCTCCTCGTGGGACTAGACGAAGGGGACGGCCCGCTTCCTGTCGGGCTCGGACTCGGAGACGGGCCCCGGGACGGGGATGCCCCGCTCCCCGTCGGGCTCGGGTATGGCGACGGAGACGCCCCACTCCCTGTCGGGCTTGGGTAGGGGGATGGAGACGCCGTCCCGCCGCAGGTCGGGCTCGGGGGCGGAAACGGGCCCTGGTGCGGATACGGGTGTCGGCGGTGTGCGGGCCGGTGCTGCCGCGGCGGTGCCACGCGCAGGATCCCGGGCGCGTTCGGTCCGGCATGGCGGCCTTCCGCGGCGTGGGAATGCACGGACAAGGCGGCGAGCAGCAGCGGAGGAGCGAGCGCGAACGCCACGCAGACCGAGAGGAGAATGACTCTAATCGCGCACTTACCTCGGCCGCCACGGCGGAGATCGGCCCCGGTCCCGTCGCCAGCGGGCCGGTGAACGGGTTGTTCAGCTGGAAGACGACGACGGCGGCGATCCCGACAAGCGCGGCCTGCAGAACGGCCACGCTGAGCGACGCTTTGCCCGAGCCCATGCCGCTGAAGAACGGGAACACGCCAACGATGATCGAGGTCACGATCACCGCGAGGAGCACGCCGACCGGCAGCCGGCTCTCCGCCGCGCTCTGCCGCTGAGTGCGGGACGCGGCGAGGGCGCTGAGCTGGCCAGTCGCGTACTGCTGTGCGTTGGCGGCTCGTGAGGTGACCGTATTGACCGCGAGCAGGGAGGTGCTCATCGTGGTGAGCAGCCGCTGGCTCGCGTCGTCGAGGGTGCCGAGCTCCATCTCCGGCCAGTCGTGGTCGATGACCGTGGTGACATAGCCGCGGACCTGCGCCTTGAGCGTATTCCCCGCGGCGGCCGCGACGCCCGCGGCGCCCGCCCCCGCCAGCAGAACCAACCAGGTTTCCTGACCCATGGATCACACCCCGCACCCCGGCAAGCTTTATGTAGCGAACTGATTGCATGGAGTTACCACAGCAGGCCAGGATACGTGAGGCGAAACTCGGCCGACCGGGTCACGCAGGACTCTGGGACGGCTCGCCGCGATGGACAGGCCCGGTAGATGGATCGGATTGAAGGAGGTTAGCCGATGTCGGTGGAAACGGACGCGCAGGCGCGCGGCAACGGTCAGGTGCGGTCAAGCCTGGGGACGGCGGCGGCGCGGAACCTCGCGACGACGACCAAGACACCCCCGCAGATGCAGGGCATCACCAACCGGTGGGTGCAGCGGACCCTGTCGTGGGTGGACGTCAAGGGCGGCACGTACCGACGCCCGCGCGGTGTGGAATGAGACGATCACCGCCGAAACCGCCTGCACGCTGCTGACCCTCGACCGCGCCCAGTTCGCCGCGGTAGCCGAGCAGTCTGGGTCATTGCAGGATCACCTGCGCGAGTTCGCCGCCACGGCGAACAAGCCCAGGAACCGCGGCGGTGAGGCCGCACTGGCGCTGGCCTCGGGGCATACCGGGGAGCAGGTGCTGCCGTCCACGTTCGTTGATTATGAGGGCTCGCCGCGTGAGTACGAGCTGCAGGTGGCGCAGACGGTGCTGCGGGTGCATTCACGGGTGGCGGACCTGTTCAACGAGCCGATGAACCAGATCGAGCATCAGCTCAAGCTCACCGTCGCGGAGCTGCGCGAGCGCCAGGAGCACGAGCTGATCAACAACGCCGACTTCGGATTGCTGCACAACGTTGACTACTCCCAGCGCATCCAGCCGGCCAGCGGCCCGCCCACGCCTGACGACCTCGACGAGCTGCTGTGCCGCCGCCGCGACTCCAAGGTTTTCCTTGCTCACCCGCGCGCGATCGCCGCGTTCGGCCGGGAATGCAACAAGCGCGGGCTCTACCCGGCAAGCGTGCCGCTCGGCGAGCGGACGGTGCCCGCCTGGCGGGGCGTGCCGATCCTGCCGTGCCCGGTCATCCCGGTCAGCGAGCACAACACCTCCCCGATCCTTGTATTGCGCACCGGCCAGGACAACCAGGGCGTTGTCGGTCTGCACCAGACCGGGATTCCCGATGAGTACGAGCCCGGCCTGAACGTGCGGTTCATGGGCATCGACGAGAAGGCCGTCATTTCCTACCTCGTGTCGACCTATTTCTCCGCCGCGGTGCTTGTACCCGACGCGATCGGCATGCTCGAGAACGCCGAACTCGGCCGCTGACCGAACGACGAAGGAAGAAGAACAAAGGACGAAGGATCACGCGGATGCCATCATTCGAGCTGCCCGAGTTCTACACGCCGTATCCGGCTCGGTGCAATCCGCACCTGGAGCGGGCCCGGGCGCACAGCAAGGCCTGGGCCCGGTCGATGGACATGATCGACGTCCCGCAGCACGGCACGGTGATCTGGAGCGAACGGGACTTCGACGCCCACGATTACGCGCTGCTGTGCGCCTGCACGCACCCCGACACCACGGCCGGGCTGCTCGACCTTGTCACCGACTGGTACGTGTGGGTGTTCTACTTCGACGACCACTTCCTCGAGCTGTTCAAGCGCAGCAGAGATCTCGACGGCGCCCGGACCTACCTGGACGCGCTGCGCGCATTCATGCCGGCCGACGGGCGAGGTACCGGGGGTACCGGGGTCACCGAGGTGCCGGCCAACCCCGTGGAAGCCGGGCTCGCCGACCTGTGGGCCCGCACCGTGCCGGCCCGCTCGGCTGACTGGCGGGCCCGCTTCGCCGAGAGCACCCGTAACCTGCTCGACGAATCGCTGTGGGAACTGGCCAACATCAACGCCGGCCGGGTAGCCAACCCGATCGAGTACGTCGAGATGCGCCGCAAGGTCGGCGGGGCGCCGTGGTCGGCGAACCTGATCGAGCACGCCTGCGACGCCGAGGTGCCCGCCGTCATCGCCGCGTCCCGCCCGATGCAGGTGCTCCGCGACACCTTCGCCGACGCCGTGCACCTGCGCAACGACCTGTTCTCCTACCAGCGCGAGGTCCACGACGAGGGGGAGCTGTCCAACGGCGTGCTCGTCCTCGAGCGGTTCCTCGGCTGCACCGCCCAGCAGGCCGCCGACCGGGTGAACGACCTGCTCACCTCCCGGCTGCAGCAGTTCGAGCACACCGCGCTCACCGAGCTGCCGCCCCTGTTCGACGAGCACGGCCTTGACCCGGCGGCACGGATGCGGGCCGGGCTGTACGTGAAGGGGCTGCAGGACTGGCAGTCGGGCGGTCACGAGTGGCACCTGCAGTCGTCCAGGTACACCAAGCCCCGTGCCGCCGCGGCGGCGCCGGTTCTTGGCGGCCCGTCGGGGATTGGCACGCAGGGCGCCCGCATCGCCAGATCGCTGGCGGCGACCGCGCCGCAGCGGCTGCGCAGCTTCGCCCACGTCCCCTTCCAAGCCGTCGGCGCCCTTGAGCTCCCGGCGATGGACGTGCCGTTCCCGCTGACGCTCAGCCCCCACCTGGATGCCTCACGGGAGGAGATCGTGCGCTGGGCGGCGGGCACGGGCATCCTCAGCGAGGGCGTGTGGGACGAGGGCAAGCTGCGCGCGTTCGACCTGGCGCTGTGCTCGGCGGGCATCCACCCCGACGCGACCGCCGAGCAGCTCGACCTGACGACCGGGTGGCTGACCTGGGGCACCTACGGCGACGACTACTACCCCATCGCCTTCGGGCGCGGCAGCAGCATCCCCGCCGCGAAGGCCTGCAATGCCCGCCTTGAGCAGTTCATGCCCCTCGGCCTCGCCGAGATGCCCGTGCCGGCCAGCGCGCTCGAACGCGGCCTCGCCGACCTGTGGGCCCGCACGGCCGGGCCGATGGAGGAATCCTCGCGCCGCGTCTTCCGCCGTGCCATCACCGACATGTTCGACAGCTGGATCTGGGAGCTCGGCAACCAGGCACAGAACCGGATACCCGATCCCGTCGACTACATCGAGATGCGCCGCAAGACGTTCGGCTCGGACCTGACGATGAGCCTGTCCCGGCTCGCCCGCCACGGGATCGTGCCCGAGCATGTGTACCGCACCCGCCCGGTCGCCGCGATGGAAAACGCCGCCGCCGACTACGCATGCCTGCTCAACGACGTGTTCTCCTACCAGAAGGAGATCCAGTTCGAGGGCGAGATCCACAACTGCGTGCTCGTGGTGCGGAACTTCCTCGACTGCGACGCCGCGGCGGCCATGCGAGTCGTCGGCGACCTGATGACCGCGCGGATGAGCCAGTTCCAGCACATCATCGCCGCGGAGCTCCCCGCCCTGTTCGACGTGCTCGACCTCGACGCCGACGCCAGGGACGCCCTGCAAGGCCACGCCCGCAACCTGCAGAACTGGCTAGTACGGCAGCCGCCAATGGGTGCCTGACCTGGCGGGACGTGCGGGGTTTGTGTGACGTGGGCGCAGCCGCCTTACGATCATGTGCTTGTGATGACATATGAGCTGAAGGCGGCTGCTGCTGCCA
>Ga0209881_1000234_pt1 | contig 15728 bp, 22 predicted proteins | sample PersoiDNA2013193_FD_185804 | JGI IMG/M metagenome (GOLD analysis project Ga0209881, IMG submission 185804) | Permafrost soil microbial communities from the Arctic, to analyse light accelerated degradation of dissolved organic matter (DOM) -... | ecosystem: Environmental > Terrestrial > Soil >... | reverse complement strand
GCCCCGCCCCGCCCCGGGGGTCATAGCGCCACATTCCGGGCGGGATCCCTGGTCGCGAAAAAGATCTTGGTAGATTTGCGTGCGCATGGAACGCTTATCTGCCACCAGGAAAAAAGTCTCCAAGATCCTTCGCTGAGCCGGGACATCAGGTGTCGCCCCGCGTCACATGAGCGCGCCGGGCACCGTGAGCAACTTGGGCTGAGCAGCATCGGGACTGCGCCTGTCGTAACGAAAGCGACGAAACAGGCGCAGCGGAACCCGGCATGCTGCTACAGGCGTTTGTGTCACGGGTGGTCGGGAGCGAGCACGCCGGTTAGCCATTGACGTTGCGGCGGCGCTAGTACCTGGAGCGCCGCCTCGAAGTCGGAATCATCCTTAGCGCCAGCCAAGGGCCGGGGCGACGTGGGTGAGGATGGACTCGATGACGTGGGCGTTGTACTCGACGCCTAGCTGGTTGGGCACGGTCAGCAGGAGCGTGTCCGCGGCCGCGATGCCCTCGTCATCCCTGAGTTCCTCGATGAGCTTGTCCGGCTCGGCGGCATAGGAGCGGCCGAAGATCGCCTCGGTCTTCTCATCGATGAAGCCGACGTGATCCTCGTCCTGGTTGCGGGCGCCGAAGTACATCCGGTCGCGCTGATCGGTCAGGGCGAAGATCGACCGGCTTACCGACACCCGGGATTCGCGCACGTGACCGGCCTCCTTCCACGCCTGGCGGTACGCCTGGATCTGCTCCGCCTGCTGGACGTGGAAGGGCTTGTCGGACTCGTTGTCGATCAAGGTGGAGCTCTGCAGGTTCATGCCCTTCTCCGCCGCCCACACCGCGGTCTTCTGCGATCCCGCACCCCACCAGATGCGGTCACGGAGCCCTTCCGAGTGCGGCTCGACGCGCAGCAGGCCCGGCGGGTTACGGAACATCGGACGCGGGTTCGGCTCGGCGAACCCGTCGCCCTTGAGGATCGCGAGCAGCACCTCCGCATGCCCGCGTGCCATGTCGGCGTCCGTCTGCTCCCCGGCCGGCTGGTAGCCGAAGTAACGCCAGCCGTCGATCACCTGCTCGGGTGAGCCACGACTGATGCCGAGCTGAAGGCGCCCTCCGGCGATGAGGTCCGCCGCTCCGGCGTCCTCGGCCATGTAAAGCGGGTTCTCGTAACGCATGTCGATGACGGCCGTGCCGATCTCGATCGTGCTGGTCTTTGCGCCGGCGGCAGCCAGCAGCGGAAACGGGGACCCAAGCTGCTGCGCGAAGTGGTGCACGCGGAAGTACGCACCGTCGGCGCCAAGCTCTTCCGCTGCCACGGCGAGCTCGATCGACTGCAGCAGCGAGTCGGATGCCGACCTGACCTGCGAGCCAGGCGCGGCCGACCAGTGCCCGAACGAGAGAAACCCGATGTTCTTCACGACCACCTTGAACGCGAGCACCCACGGCCGCATTCCTTGACGGTTCAATAACATCGTTATACCGGGCAATTGACGGCCGATCGGCGGGCGCGGATGGGTCCTCTCGCGTCGGCGGGTACCCGGCCAGTGTCTTCTTATCCATAGGTAGGGTGTTGCGGCCACCCGGCGGGCGAGTCCTCCCATTCCTGCTGCCTGCCGTAGGGAGCCAGGTCGAGCATGTTGTTGACGAACAGCAGGCGGTCGACGCCGCGGTTGGTGGTGAAGTAGGTCTGGTAGACGTCCGCACCGTCGCGAAGGAACATGCTCAGCCCGAAGAGCCCGCCCGCGCCGCAGTCGTCGGAGAAGGACGTGCCGCGCGACGATACGAACGCCTATTGACCAGTAGTGTGCACGCATGGAACCGACGCACACCACCGAAGCCCTCAACCGTGTTGAAGCCAGACTCACCCAGCTACAGGCACAGGTAGCCGAGATGCACACCGCGTACACGGACCCGCACTACATCATTGGTTGGATGGAAAGCGCGATCAAAACGGCACTCACAGAGATCGAGGTGTGGAAATGAGCACACTAGGCGCGGGGTTCGTGCGGGTGTCCACGGGAAGCCAAGACGAGTCGTCACAGGTTAAAGCCATCATCGCCTACGCGGCGCTGCTCGGCATCACGATTGTCAAGTGGTTCAAGCTACACGGCTACAGCGCTTCTAAAGGCACGCAAGAGCCCGCGTTGCGGGAAGCCATCGCGGACATCACCCGTGGCGATTATGAGACTCTTATCGTCACCGAATCATCTCGCCTTGACCGGCGGGAAGACTTGGATGCGCAAGCTGAGATCCTGCTTGCTATCCGCTCTGCCGGTGGTGACATCATCTCGATTGATGAGCCGCAATTCGGGAAAACAGATTTCGCGGGTCGTATCGTCACCTTGGTTGCGCAGCACGCGAACGCTGAGAAATCAAAGACGGTCAAGAGCCAGACTTACCGCAGTATCCGAACGCTCATCGATAACAAAGCGCTACACGGGGCAGTACCAACGTTTTGGGCAGCGCGCGGGGAACGCCTCAGCAAGCAAGCATATTGCACCAACCCGGAAGCCGTGCGGGACATATACGAACGTGTAGCCAATGGTGAGCCGCTTTCCAGTGTCGGCCGACACTATGACCTCTTCCGGAGAACAGTCGCAATCCTGATTCGTTTCGCAGCGAATCACACGGGGGTTGTCGAATGCTCGTACACACACCAGGGGATAACCGAAACGTGGGCACACAAGGTTGAGCCCGTAGTTGACTCGGCTCTATGGTGGAGGGCTAACAAGGTGCTTGACGTGAACAAGACAGACGCTAGGGCTAATAAGGGTGGCCGTCCCATTGCATGGGAAAATCTATGGATTAGCGGCGTCCTAGACTGCCCGGAATGCGGAGGGAAACTCTTCCTAAACGCAGGTACTACGCCAGCGCGTAACCCGCGTACCCCTAAGTTGCGCTGTGGCGGCGACGGCCACAAGCGGCTTTCGTGCAAACGATTTAAGGCATGTGACGCTCAGCCTGTCATTGACATCCTCGAATCGATGTTTGGCGGTAATGAGACACCGATACTCGCGTTTCAGCGTGTGGCAGGCAACACGCACGAGCTAGAAGCGCTTAAAGCCGAATTGCCTAAGCTACAGGCTCAGCTAAGCATCATCACTGACCGTGCAGCGCGGCGGGAAACACTCACTCAAATCGAATCGCTAGAAGACAAAATCGAGTCATTCACTATCGTACCAGATTCTTACGATTACTCGCCTACGGGGCAAACGGTAGGGGATCTGTGGACGGCCGGTGACAGCACCGTCAAACGGTCCATGGTGCGCGCTGTCAAGAACGCTGGGGGACTCGCACTCACAGCGCAAGGCACGATCGAAGTTGGGGAACTTGAGCACGGGCTAGGTGACGTCGGAGACGGCATTGTGGACCTGGGCGCGGGGATTTGTTTCCGCCGGTATGTCTTCGTGGAGCACAGCGCCGACGTGTGGCCCGTCTAAGGCCGCAGCAACACAAAAGACCCCCACACCGTAAACTGTGGGGGTCTTTCTTTGTGTTGTGCCCTAGAAGGTGCCAGGATCGGACGCTAAGACTCTGTCGCACCCAAGCGACACGCCTGCGCCCAGGGGCCGCAACGGCTCACAGGGCTGTTGTGGGGATGTTTAGGGCACCTAGTGGCATGAGCAGGCGTCGCACGTTCACGCCAACCTCGGTGTCTGGCAGCATCAACCCGAGCAGCACGAGGCCCCGGAAGTTGTAGCCAACGCTCGTCCCAGCGCCGTCTGCACCTGGTGTGATCAGGTCATCAGCGGTGGGAGCAGGAACAGCCGTGCCAGTCATAAGCAGTGCTCGCACAAAGATCTCACGCGCCTTGTCGAGTGCCATCCCCCTCATCGCCGCGTCACGGTGCTTGCGTCCCTTGCGGCCGTTGAAATAATCCCAAGTCGGATCAGTGCTCATGATGTGCGTTCCTTTCGAGTTGGTGACCCCACCTGTAAACGACAACAACCACGAGGTGTTACGCCGCTCATGCTGCGTTCTCCACCCTGGCCATCTCACATGCTGAGACGATTCCCGTTTGTGTCGCAGCTATAAGAAGAAACGGCATTGCTACGCTCGCCGACCTCAGAACGGAAGCACCCCGCCACCGTAGAAGCCGCCACCATTGGTGGGCTCGGCGTTGCGGTGAAAGAACGCATCCTCAATGACACGCTCAGAAGAGTAACTAGATCCCAGGGGCGCGAAACGCATGAACCGACCCCAAACAGGGGACCATTTAGCAGGCACCCAATCAGGATCAGTGTTGCCGTATTGAGTCTCCGAATACTCTTCCAGCACAAACACCCACGGGTCAGGGGTTGGCACTTCCCTGATACGTGGAATCGTAACCACACCATCGGGCAACGAATACACGATGCCATCACCCGTATAACGAGTCCTCAACTTCCCCTCAGCACGCAAGATTCCTAGGTGCCGCTGGAATGTGCGAACAGAGATCCCCTTCCAACCGTGACTAATCCACGCCACGATCCTGTCTTGGGTCGCCGTGAACTCCTGAGCTAGCGCATGATTGGATGCGTACTCGATGAGGTACCCGTAGGTTGCCTCGGCCGCAAGCGTCGTCACGGGGACACCTGTAAACGACAACAAGGGTAGGTATCGCCCAGGAGGCCGAGCAAGTGGCGACCCATCTTTGAGGCTAGGGAACCTCGGGGGAAGAACCTAGGGTGTAAGACCCAAGAATTTTGGAGTCTCTTGCAACTCCTAAAGAACCTAGAGTGTAAGACCCAAGGATGTAGATAACTACACCCTTTTACCATTTAGGAACCTGACAACTTCACTCCTGCACTCTCCGCCCTTTACAAAGAAGGGTAGTCGAGTAGTATCCAAGCCGAAAACACGAAAAATGTTGTCGTTTACAGTAATCATGAGAGGCTTTTCGTATCTCTCTCACCTTTAGTCGCCATTGAGTATTGCAAGAGCTAAAACCCTTAGGCCATGAGCTTTGAAGGGATCTTAGGCAGCTTGGCGGCTGATGTCTAAGGTTCCTTCAAGATTCGTGGCCTTTCTTTTTGTCCCTGGGGCAAGTCCTTTTGGGAATCCTCACCCCTGGGATCTTCCCTCATTGGCATCTTTCACCCTGGGCCAGCTCTTAACCCTGGGCTCTTTAACGTTCTACCGGAAAGGTAACCACGTTGGCAGAATTCGACGGCGAAAGCGATCAAGCAATCTTGATCCAGCTAAGACGCCAACGTTCCTACGTTGACCGAGCACTAAGAGAACTTGCCAGGCGCGCAGCAGACGAACCAAGAGGCCAACGTGAGCATTCGGACCAGCACCCGGACACCTGACGGTCGGCGCTTGTGGCCAACCCAGGAACAAGCGTTTGAGGCACAACAGCGCATGGCTGAGCTACTCGGAATATTCAGCGGCGTAACCAAGATCGCTGATGGTTATGTGCTGCTGTATGACCCGTGGCCGACGCTGGTTGCCTGCTAACCATGTAACGCCAGCGCTTGTCATCTGCCACACACAGATCAAGTCGCAGTAGGGCTCTGTGTCGCAGGGTGGAACCCATAGCCCGAGCAACCTAGATTCCGCTCTACGGGCATCATGTGGCGGTGTGAGACCCAAAGGTCCAAGGGTTTTCGGGTGCCTGTCTGTGTGGCTCATTCTCTCCCCCGAGGCGCATTCGAATTGATCCTAGTCTTGTTCGAATTATTCTCTGCTCTCTGCCTGCTAGGGGGTATAGGGTCCAATGTATAGGTATGTCCGGTTTGACTAGGGACCGGTTAGGCACGCGCACACGTTCTCATTTCAGCGCTCATTTTTCCGCACATCATCTCGTTTCCGAGCGGGCGCCCAAAATTGATCAATGAGGCTACTTTTCGTTGCGCCGCAATGGTTTTGATTGACCGTAAGGCCCCTATTGACAGTTTGGACACTGAAAATGACTGATGAAGCGATCACCGCGTGGGTTGACAGTATTGAGCGGGACGTGATGGAGATGGCGTATTTCGAGCTGGGGAAGTGTGTTCTCCGTTCCGCGCGCTGGGATGTTCTTACGTCTTATGCTTCAGGGTCTCGTTTCCGGAATCTGTCTCCGGTGCTTGTCGAAGAGTTTGCGGCGGGGAAGCTGTGAGCGACTCTCTGCCCGATCCTCTTGCCGCTAAGCGGGTGGCTCTCGCTAAGGCCCTGGCAGGCGTGGGCCGTGTGCCTGATGAGCGTCACATAGCCGGTATGCCCGAGCGCGCGCTAGATAATGCATTGCAGTATTACACGGCGTCGATTCATGTCGGCTAATCATAACGGGAATCCGCAAAGTAACTGGTTCCGTTGTCAGTGCGGCAAGGTTGGCCTTCCTACCCGGCGCGAGGCGAAGCAGCACGCTAAGCGGGGTAGTCGTGGCGAGACTGTCCATCTTTACCGTTGCACCGTTGCTGACATTGAGTCGTGGCATTCAACTTCTCGTTCGGCCAGCCTGCAACGGTACTGGCGTGAGCGTGATCATAATACCGCGTGTAGCTGAATCTGTTTGAAGTCGCGCCTGACGACTAGATGAGCAATCAGGCCCACATTCTTATGGCCTTTTCAGCGTGAGGCATTCGGCCTCCGCGGGGCTTAGTCAGCAAAAGCCGTCCAAGTAGCCGGGTGCACCACTGCTTGCGACGTTCTGGCTTTTCTGGCGATCACACCGAATAGGTGGATTTACCATGGCGAATATTCGCCAAATTCGTGAAGAGCGCGCTGTGATCTTCACGGCCATGAGGCCGATGCTGAACAAGCTTGCTCGCGGCGAGAAGCTGAATACAACCGACGAGCGGCGTTCTTTTGATGATCTCAATGGCGAGATTATCCGGCTTGATGCTGAATTGGCCCTGGCTACTGAGGTACGCGGGCTGAGCGAAGCCGCTTGGGCCACTATGCCCCAGGACCCTGGGACTAGTGACGTTGAGTCGCGCGGGTTTACCAGTTTTCTGCGCACTGGTGCTATCGCCCCGGAAATGCGCGCGGCCGGTGAGTCCTCGGGTAGTGCTGGCGGGTTCCTTGTTCCGCCTGGTTGGTGGCAGCGTCTACAGGTGGCGCTTAAGGCTTATGGGGGTGTTGCAAGCGATTTTCAGCAGCTTCCCACTGACACAGGTCAGCCGATGCAGTGGGCGACCGTTAACCCCACCGCGATCGTTGGCACGCTGCTTGCGGAGAACACCCAGGTTGCCGAGCAGGAATACACCTTTGGTCAGGGCACCATGGGTGCCTACATGTATTCGAGCGGCGTGCAGCTCGTGTCATTCCAGTTGGCGCAGGACTCCGCTTTTGACATTGACAGTTTCATCATGGCGCGCGTTGCCGAATCTCTCGGCCGTGCTCAGGCTGCGGCTGCCATCTCCGGTACCGGTTCGGGTCAGCCTCTGGGCATTGTCACCGCGCTTGCTGCGGCTAGCTCCGCTGGCACTGTGGGTTCTACGGCTCCCATTGCGCAGACTGGTGGTTGGCTGAACCTGGCTACAGCGGCAACTGTCAACGTGTTTGGTGTTTCGGGTACTTCTGGTACCACGACCGTTTCTGAGCTTAACGGAAATGTCCTAGCCCCTCAGAGCGTGCTCGGAATGATTAAGGCGATTGACCCCGCATACAGGGATCTGGGCGCCAAGTTTTACCTGAATGACAATCAGCTTCAGGGTATGCGCGGAATCGTGGATGGTTTCGGTCGTCCTCTTTACGTGTCGCTTCAGGGCGCGAATCCGGACCTTTACGGTTACCCGGTCGTAGTGGACAACAATATCTCGAATCTTACGGCTTCGGCGGCTTCGGGTCCGATTTTTGGTCATCTCGAATCGGCAATGGTTCTTAGGCGCGTCCAGGGCGCGGGACTTATGCGGCTTGACGAGAGGTACGCCGATTTTCTCCAGGTCGGGTTTATCGGGTATCAGCGGATTGATATTCGCAGTAATGATTTGCGTGCTGCCGTGGTGGCGAAGCCGAGCGCCACGTGACCCGCGACGAAGCCTTTACGGCTTATCTTCGGACGGGCGTTATTGCGCCTGAACTGCGCGCGGCGGGTGAGGGTACCGGTTCCGCTGGTGGTTTCGTTGTTGCTCCGGGATTTCATGCATCGCTGGCGGTTCAGCTCGCCCAGTATGGCACGTTGTTCCGTGATTTCAGTCGATTCGAGACCTCGAATGGTAATCCCATGTTCGCGCCTACGGCGAACTTCGCGACGGTGGGCGTGGTCCAGGTCGAGGATTCCGGGCCTGTGGCAGCGAATGATCGTGTTTACGGGCAGGTCGCTTTTCCGCTTACTCCGACTATCGCGTCTGGTATTCACCAGGTTTCGGTGCAGGTTTACGCTGATTCGGGTCTTCCCGTGGAAGATGTCATCTCGGGTTATGCGGCGGAATCTATCGGCCGTAAGATGTCGGCGCTGTCGGTGTCGGGTAATGGCATTGGGCAGCCGTTCGGCGTGGTTCCGATAGCGAACGCTCAGGGTGCTTGGTCTGCCGGTAACAGTGGTGGCTACGTGGCTCTGTCGGCTGCGGCGGCGATCGAGATTAACGGCGCTTCGACCACGGAGCTTCTGGCAGGGGTGCCGAATAGTGCGTCACTCCTAAAAATGGTTACCGCGATTGACCCAGCGTATTATGACGAGAACTGCAAGTGGTATTTCAATGGTGCCCAGTACAGCGCGCTTTGCTCGATCACAGACACCGCTGGTCAGCCGATCATGCGGCCTAATGGCCCGAGGGTGCTTCACGGTTTTCCGATCGTGATTGCCAATGAGCTACCGAACCTTGCGGCGTCCACTACCGGCGGTCCCGTGTTCGGCAATCTGACCAAGGGTGTCTATTACCGGGATGCTGGCTTTGAGGTTAAGCGCCTCAACCAGCGCTATGCGGATGTATTGCAGGTCGGATTTTTGGGGTGGCATCGCCCCGATTTCCAGGCACGTGATGCGCGAGCGTTCGTGACGCTGAGGCCAGCGAGTACCTGAGTTAGCGCAATACCGAAGGGGCCGATTCTCCAAATGCGGAGGGTCGGCCCCTTTTTTGTTTGCCTCTGTACGGCCCCAGGACGTGCCTGTGGGTGTCGTTATGCGAAGCAGCCCCCTAACCCGCCGCATGGGTTAGGGGGCTGCTTGGTCCCTCCGTTCGGGTTCCGGGGGCTCACCCGACCGGAGGGGGCCTCTAGTCGCCTAGTTCAGCGAGCAAATCGGCTTCTGAGACGCTGGGGTCGGTCGCCATGTTGGCTGCTGTCTGTCCGAGGAGGGCGATCACCGATGCGCGCTCGTCGGGCGGGAGCGAATCGACGTACGCCTTAGCCGCGTCTACTCCTTTTGTGATCTTCGCTATCGTTTCCTTGCTAGGCTTATTGGCCACGAGCTTCCTTTCTCGGTCGTGCTCTCTTCGGTCAGTCAAGATCAGGCGACGTAGTATCGTCGGTCTTTGAGCTTCAGAATCCCGTGGTCCCCAAGAAGCTTCTTGGCGGCGCTGATGGTGCGTTTCGACGCATTATATTCAGCGGCAAGTGTCGAGTTCAGCGGCAAGTTTTCGTAACGGTGCATGTGTCCGCTGGCGATCTTCCGGGCGATGGCCGCCGCCACCCTGTGTACCGGGTACCTGGATGCTTCCCATTCCTTGATAAGCCCGTCCGTGTCAGCCATCGCTACGTGCCCCGTCAAGCTCTGCGCGTTCGTCGATGGCGTCTTGTTCCGTGAGGGCCTTGGCTAGCTCATTCCACGATCCGCAGAACAGGGTGAGTGCCCAGCCAGCTACGTCTTTCGGACATTTGGCGTTGCCGCGTCGTGTTGCCATGGGTGACCCTTTGTCAGCGGTCCACACGCGCCATTTTTTGTGTTTTGCTTCCAATTCGGTGATGTGGTGGGGCGGCTCATGGGCGATGGTGGCTTTAAGTTCCGTCGCTGTCATGACGCCACCAGCCGTGTTTGGAGGCGTAGCAAAGCCTGTAGCCGGGCATCGAGCACCTTGTGTCGGTCGGCGCTCTCGGCGCGGTTAGGCGGGAGGCTAGCCAGCTCTGCGCGGGTGTCCGCGATGTGCTTGGGTAGCTCGGCCTCAAACTCCGCGACCCGCCTAAGGAACCCTGAGTCAGAGTCGGAGTCAACCTCCTTAATGGAGACAAGCGCCCCATCTGGCCTACCGTGCCACGTGCGGTAGGCAAATTGATAATTGGAGACATACCAGACATCCCACCCCGGAAGACGTTCACGCACCGCGGCTAGCTGCTCGTCAGCCACCATCGGCTGACGGAGAGGGCGGCTGGTCTGCGCTTCGGCGTGCGGCTGCATGGTCCATCCCTAGTGCTTGCGGCTACTTGGTCACCCCGCCGCCACGGGGAAGGCGGACGGGAAGATCCGCTGGCAACGGCGGGGTGTATTGCCAAGAGTGCCGCTCAGGCTGTAGCGGTGGAAAGTAGTAGCGCGATACCGTCGGAGACGGTACGACCAGCTAGTGGCGCTGTACGGACGTGTACGGACGGAGCTAACCCCCACGATGGAACGCGACCAGCACCCGTTGTTTGTTTTCTTGGCGAAAGAGCTACGGCGTGTCCGTCTCGCGGCTGGTCTCTCGCAAGAGGCGCTAGGCAAGCGTCTTGGCTACTCCGCTGAGCTGATCGGGAAGGTTGAGACCGGAGAGCGTCGGCCGACAGTCAAGCTCGCTACCGCGTGCGATGCTGCGTTTCCCGAACTGGGCGGACTGTTCACCCGCCTGGTAGCCGAAGCGGAGCAAGAGCATGGCGTCTATCCCGCCTGGTTCGCCAACTGGGTTGACGCTGAGCCACGCGCCTCGGTCATCCGGTGGTGGGAACCTCTGCTCGTACCCGGACTGTTGCAGACTCCCGAGTACTCTCGTGCGCTGTTCGACGCCTGGCAGGCCATAGACGGCAGCGGAGACGCCGACGAGCTGGTTACCGCGCGTCTCGCACGGCACGCGATCTTTGATCAGCCCACCCCGCCATCGTTCTGGGCGCTGATTGACGAGACCGTGCTACGCCGTGCCGTAGGCGGCCCAAAGGTGATGCATGAACAGCTCTTGCACCTGGCGGACATGTCTGAGCGTCCCCGAGTGACGATTGAAGTCGTCCCGACGGATGTGGGCGCGCACGTCGGGTTGCTCGGAGCGTTCGCCATTGCAGGCTTTGCCGACGACACACCGGGTATCGTCTACCTAGAGTCGCCCGATGCGGGTGAGGTCAGCAAGCACCCCGGCACGGTGGCCAAACTCGCTTTGATGTACGACACGCTCAGGACAGAATCTCTAGGCGGACGGGCATCACGCGACCTTATTAGGAGAGTGGCGGAGGAATGGAAGCCGTAGACAGCGCCACGTGGCGCAAGAGCAGCTTTAGCGGCGGGAACGGCGGCGGTTGCGTAGAGACGGGCGTTGCCGATGCGGGACGCGTGCTTGTGCGGGACACGACGAACCGTGACGGCGGAACGCTCACCGTGTCCGCCAACGCATGGCAGGCGTTCACGGACGCACTCAAGTAGCAGCACAGCAAGATCGGGCACGGGTGCATCGTTGACCCGTGCCCGTTGTCGTTTCAACGGAACACACTTGCCGGATTGTCACCCGATGACCGTTGGCCTGTAGGGACGCTGGGAGCGGCACGGAGACGCGTAGGACGCTGGGGCGTGTCGTTGTCCACCTGGGCGATACGGGGGCTGTAGGAGTGCTGTGGGGCTGCGTGGCGTGGTCCTGGTCGGGCTGCTCGCCGTCGGCATGATCCTTTCATTTCATTGCTCGATACGAAATGAAATGTAATGAAACTGGTCAGGCCACCTTCGGCTTGGTCGAGCTGCGTGGCGTGAGTGTTCGGCCCGTACCACACCATGATCATGGGTGTTCTACCGGGGGTGCCTGTTTACTGTGACCTGCCGTTACTCGTGCCGTAGGTGCCCTGTTGCCCGTTTAAGGGGTGTTCGCGGCGAGCGGCATTCTGGCTACCCGCTGAACCCTAAGTGCGTGCATACAACCTGTGTTGACACGAACGGCATTGTCCAGCCCATTTCCGCCTTGTACGCCTCGATCTGGGCGATCGGCATGTTGGAGACGGTCGCCCACGCGACCCCGGCGTCGGCCAGCCCCTTCAGATAGACGACGTTGTTCGTGAACCAGGTGCAGCCGGGACAGAAAGCGTCTGGGCCGTTGTCCATGAACTGGTAGACGGCTAGCTGCACGTGGTCGCCGAACAGGTCGAGCAGGGTGGTGGTGCCGTCTGGGCTGGTGAACGTGTAGTCGCCGAACTTGACCATCGGCAGCCGACGCCGCCGGGCGGCGATCGCGTCCAGCGTCCTGGTGGCTTCCTTCTCGGCCTTCAGCAGCTCATCGCGTGCTTGCTGCCACTCGGCGGCCGAAACGATCTTTGGCTTCGCTGCACCGGACATGGCGTGGGCCCCTTCGTGTTCGGATCCTGTCTAGGCAGTGACTGCGCGGGAGGCGATTTCTCATCGGCCGAGGATGTCGTCTGGGTTCATGAGCATGCACAGCGGGCTTGACCTCAACATTGCTTGAGGTTTTACGTTGGGCGCATGATGCTAAGCGACGCCGAGCAGCGGTTCCTCACTCGCCAACCCCGAGGTCACCTATCGACCATCGGGCCCGACGGAACGCCCCAGGTGAAGCCACTCGGCTTCGCCTACAACGCCGCCCTGGGAACGATCGACATCGCCGGGTTCAACATGGGCCGCAGCGCCAAGTACCGCAACATCCAGGCCAACCCCCGCGTCGCCTTCGTCGTCGATGAGGTGACGGAAGCGAGCATGGAGGGGGCGCATTTCCTGGAGATCCGCGGCACCGCCGAGGCCGTCATGGGCCGCGGCTCGGCCGATGGCCACCTGGCACCGGAGATCATCCGCATCCACCCGCGGCGGGTCATCGCCTACAACGTCGATCCCGACAATCCCGGGCTGCGGACGCGCGACATCGTGGCCGACGGCACCCCGCGCCCGGCGCCCTAAGGCTCGTCGCTGACGACGATCTTGCCGAGCATGCCACCGGCTTCGACACGCTGATGGGCCTGTCGAAGTCGCGCGGCGTTGATCGGGGACAGGACTTCCGACAGAGTGCTGCGAACCTGGCCGGAGTCGATGAGGTCCGCTGTCTGGTCGAGGAGGCGGTGCTGGGCGATCGCCTCATCGCTCGGGTGCATCGACCGGGCGAACATGAACTCCCAGTGCCACGACAGGGCCTTACTCTTCAGGACGGTCACGTCGAGCACCTCGGGGCCGCCGATCCCGACGATCTCGCCGAAGGGCCGCAGCAGTGACGCGTACAGGTCGAGCTCGTCCCTTGACGAGACCGTGAAGATGTAGTGCACACCATCGGGCGCGAGGCCGCGTTCGTCCCAGGCCTGTTGATGGCGCCGGCGTAGTAGACCTCGTCGCCGGGCGAAAACAAGGTCACGGCGTGGCCGACCTCGCGGACGACGCCCGCCGCGTCGAAGCCGAGGATCCGCATAGCGCCTTGCGGCTTAGCTCCGGAGCGCTGCTTCACGTCAACGGGATTCACCGAGACGGCGCGGACCTCGACGAGCAGGTCGTGCGGGCGGACCTCGGGCTTGGGTATCTCGACATCCATCAGGCTGTCGGGGTCATCGGCCGGGAGGTTCCGGTCGAAGCCAACCGCGGCGATGGCGTGCTGGCCGATTTTCACGATAATGCTCCATCCTTGGCTAAAGGCCCGGGTTAGGAGCGGCCTCTCCTCAGGAGGGTCACCCTCAGGCGTTCGTGATCGGATCGGGCGCTCTCGAGCCGGTGACGGACCAGGCGCGGGAGTCCTGCGATCACTCGTTCGTAGGAGTGGAGCACCATGTCCTCGATCTCCACATCGGGGATCGTGCCGTCGAGGATGACGGTGTTCCAGTGTTTCTTATTCAGGTGGTAACCCGGGATCACCGCCTCGTACTCCTCTCGGAGCGCGATCGCCATGAGCGGGTCGCACTTAAGGGCGACGGCGGGCGGGATCCGTTCGGGCGAGATGATGGCGAAGATCTTGCCGGTCACCTTGTAGACGTCGGCGCCAGGACCGAACGGCTGCTCCTCGGTCACCTCGGGGAGCCCGAGTGCGAATTGGGCGAGCTCGGCGGGCGTCACCGTCAGATTCACAGCCCGGACCGGGCGCTGTGCCTTCGCCATGACACACCTCCAAGGACCATCGGCTGCGCGATCCACACTATCGGAACGCGGATGACCGGTACGGGACCGCCTGAGCCTCCCGTGGTCGCGCAGAAGGGAACTATTTCAGAGCCGGCTTGACTCCCAGCACCAGATAACCGTGGATTTTATAATGTCAATAAATAGCGCGCACGAACTTCTACGCGACACGGCGAGCCAGTCGCTGGAAATATCCATGTTGCAAGACGCGGCACGGAAGGCCGTAAGCGATTCGGGATTCTACGCCGCCCGCGAGCGGAGCCTTTTTTTCCTGGTGGCAGAAAAGCGTACTATACGCAGGCCTTTCTGCCAAGATCTTTGCCACGAGCAGGAATCCTGTCCCGAATGCGGCGATATGGCCCCCGGGCGGCGTCTCACCGGAATGCCTCAATGAGGAATGGCGGAGTCGCGATAACGGCTTGCGGGCGACCGCTCCGTTATTGCTGACATCAGCACGCGGCGGCAGGAGCGCGCCAGGGACGGGGCGCCACTCGGACACCACCACGACACCAGGTGGCACCAGCGTGAGACCCCGGAAGACGAGGTCGGCGAACACGTCGCTGTCGCGCCCGATGACGTCCACGCCGCCGCGGGTGTAGGGCCGGCCGGCTTCGCGGGTTGCCGGCGCGAACTCGGCGGTGGCGTGCGAGGCGGTGACGTAACTGCCCGGCGGCAGCGCGCCGACCAGTGGCTCGACGATCCGCCGCACCTGGTCGTCGGCCGTGAAGAAATGCGGCACCGAGACGAGCATCAGCGCGACCGGCTTGGTGAAGTCCAGCGTGTCCCGGGTAACCGGGTGGGAGAGGATCTTTTCCGGCTCGCGCATGTCCGCGTCGATGTAGACGGACCTGCCCTGCGGCTTGCTCTCCAGCAGCGCACGACCGTGCGCGAGCACGATCGGGTCGTTGGTTGTCGGGTAGTGTGCACGTGTACGGCAGCACCCGGAAGGATCAACCCAGTGATACCAGGTGCGGGTCAGCACGGTCAGCCAAGACGAGATAAGCCAAGTCAACAATATCACTGAAGAGCCTGGGCAGCTGAGCAGCGCGGAATAACCATCGTCAAATGGTTCAAGCTACTCGGCATCGAAAGGCGAGCAAGGGCCCGCACTGCGTGAGGCTATCGCGGACATGGAGCGCGGTGATTACTCGCTCCTTATCGTCACTGAGTCACGCAGTCTTGACCGCAGGGAAGACCTCGACGCGTATCGCCCGCAGGGCACGGAAATCACCCACCAGCCGATATACCTTAAGGCCACCACGCCAGGGTCACGAAACATCGCGGTTAAGGCGCTGTTTTCATGATGGCCGGTCATCCACTGTAGATGCCGCTGATCGTTGCGCTCGACGAGTGGGTGAAACAATAGGCGTCCACGCTCAACTCGGCGGCATCGACCACAGCGGGGGAATCGCTGCCGCCCCGTTGGTCGATCATCGCCTTCACCGCGGCGAGCCTGTCGCTGGTGCCGAGCGCGCGGTACGCCCCGCACTGCGTGTTCCCGCCCGGGTTGCTACCAGGGCTATTTCAAGATAGCTGTACGGAGTCTATCGGTCACGTTAGGTAGTCATGCTTGCGGCTCATCGATTTGCGCGATTGGCCATCGAAGATGACCCGCGTGGACCCGAACACTATGTATGCAAG
>Ga0209881_1000231_pt1 | contig 15839 bp, 15 predicted proteins | sample PersoiDNA2013193_FD_185804 | JGI IMG/M metagenome (GOLD analysis project Ga0209881, IMG submission 185804) | Permafrost soil microbial communities from the Arctic, to analyse light accelerated degradation of dissolved organic matter (DOM) -... | ecosystem: Environmental > Terrestrial > Soil >... | reverse complement strand
TCGACAGCCGCGGCATGGGTCAGATGCTTGCGGCCGACATTCCGATCGTGGCCGGTATTGCTCGCCTGCTTGGTGGTTCGCCGGTGCAGGAGAGCAGTAGAACGATCTTCTCGGTCATCAGCAACATGGAAGCGCTGGAGCGTGCCAAGAAGATCGTGCTGGACGCAGTCGGGGACATGACCCAGAAGGGCGTCGGCATCATGTTCGTCGTCCCCGTCGCCGAGGCATACGGACTGATCGAGCCGGAACCGTTGCCCTCGGACATCCCTTAGCCGGACTTCGCTTCCGACCAGAATCGCTTGCTAGCTGGCCGGACGGATGCCGATGGCCTGTCGCAGGGATTCGAACTGGGGCAGATCCATGAAATTGCCGGTGGCCGCAGTGAGCGACGGCGTTTCTTCGAAGTTGGTACGGGTCTGGAGGACGACGTCGAGAATGCGTGAACGCAGGAGGTGACACGCCTCTTCGATGCGCTTTCGTTCGCTGTCCCCTCCCTCGGCGCAGAATACCTCTATCTCGAGCCGCTCCACGAATTCGACGACCGGATCGTCTGCTGATGCCGATTCGTCGGAAGCCTGGACGAGTGTCGCCAACGGGATGACGTGATCTACGAGGACGTAGTAACCAAGTTGAAGAAGTCCTGCGACCGTCAGACGTGGCCGCATGCCCGCGAACCTGTCCCCGTAGCTGGTTGCCAACTCGCGCTCATAACGAGTGATGTTGGCGGCCATCAAGTCTACAGCCTGCTGGGCTGTCAGAGCCTGTTCGTCTGTCGAGCCGGCTGCACCCTCTTCCTGAAGGTCGGTATCAGGAGCCGTGCATTCCAGCACAGAGGTTGTGCGTTCGCGGTACAGGTCGACGAGCGTCCTCAGGACGGCGTGGGCGAAGAACCCGTTTTCGTCGACGAGATGGCTAGCTGCGGCTCCGGATGCCGCCGATCTTCTGGTCACTTCGGCGTCGACGGCCTTGCGGTCCGGACCGTCCTGTGACGAGAACCAGAGAGCAACGTCTGGATAGGCTGCGAGAAACCATGTCGGGAAGCCGATGGGATGCTGCATCGACAAGGCCATTTTGGCTGCCGATGGGGTCGGCTGGACTCCATTCTCCTCGGCCGCCTGTTCCATCAGCGCAGCCACGTTGGCCAGATAAACGGACGGTGCAATGCTGTCGGGCATGAAGAACTCGCGGGCGTAGTGCTCGAACTGCTCAGCCTGCTGGTCCCCTTGTGGCAGATCTGTGATGCTATTTTCCCAGATGCGTGTGTTGATGTTCATGACAGGCCTCCCAGTGGACGAGTACGGTGGTCATGCGCCCCATGACTACAAGTTCATGCTACTGCCCCCACGCAGGTTTGTCAATCATGTCCAGCACGTCGTACTGGCATGCCGTTCCCCGCCTCATGATGGCGCTTCATTTCAGTGTGTTGCTATACTGCATGAAGGCGCGGTACAAGCGTTGACTGTCCGGCCGATTCGGAGGTACTGATGGAAGAACTCAACAGGACACCCATAGAAATCAGGGGCCTGGACGATATTCTGAAGATCGTTGTGGATCGCGGAGCCTCGGACCTGCATCTGCAGGCAGGAACGCCGCCCATGCTGCGTCTCCACAAGCATCTGTTGCCGATTGGTACCGAGATGATGTCAGGAGGCGCCATCGAAGCGCTCGTGTACCCCATCATGAACGACGACCAGAAAGCTGTGTTCAAGCAGCATCTGGACTTCGACTTCTCTTACTCGGTCAAGGGACTGGCGCGGTTTCGTGTGAACGTGTTCCGGCAGAGGGGCACGATGGCCGTGACCATGCGGCGCATCCCATTCACCATCCCCGACCTCGATTCGCTCGGGTTGCCAGACGTCGTCAAGGGTCTCATCAAACTGGAGAAGGGTTTTGTGCTCGTGACGGGGCCGACCGGCCATGGCAAGTCGACGACGCTTGCGGCGATGATCGACAAGATCAACCAGGAACGTGACGTGCATACAGTCACCGTCGAAGACCCCGTTGAGTTCCTGTTCCAGCACCGCAAGGGCATCGTGGTCCAGCGGGAGCTGGGCGAGGACACGGAATCGTTCGCACATGCTCTGCGCGCCGTGTTGCGTGAGGACCCCGACATCATCCTCGTGGGCGAGCTGCGAGACCTGGAGACGATTGCTGCAGCTCTGACGGCAGCCGAGACCGGACACCTGGTGTTCGGGACCCTGCACACGAACTCGGCTCCGCAATCCATCGACCGTATCATCGACGTTTTTCCCGCCGCACAGCAGGGGCAGATTCGCATCCAGCTAGCGAACGTCCTGTCAGCGATCGTGACACAGCAGCTTCTGACACGCAAAGACGGCAACGGGCTGGTTGTGGCCACGGAAGTACTGATAGCGACACCGGCCGTCCGGAACCTCATCCGCGAGAACAAGTCCTACCAGATCGTCTCCACGATGCAGACGAGCGGCGCCATGGGGATGATGACGATGGAGAAGTGCGTCAAGGAGCTTGTAGCCAAGGGGATCGTTGCGGCCGACGTGGCCCTGCGGGCAGGAGTCAACGTCAAGGACTAGATCTGACGCTGGAAATGCAGAAGGGGCGCAGCCACGGCTGCGCCCCTTCTTGTTATGCCCTGATGGACGTGCGGCTGCTACGAGATGACGTCCGTCACTTGACGAGTGACGATACCGGCGCTCTCGATGCTCGTGAGCATGCCATTCTTCCCACTGATCAGCTGGCCGTCGATGAACTGCTGCATCACCGGACGGATCAGAGCGTCCGTGAGGTCGGGCTTCGGGCTATTGAGCTCCATTGCGTAAGTCTTGCCGGGCGTGTCGGTGCCGAACACGAGGCGAAGGACGGTGGTCTGAGAATCAGCCATGGGTTACCTCCTTACTCCACGAATGTGGCCCGCCTGTTGCGTACGATGGCGGCCGTCTGCTCAGTGAGCAGAGTCATGAGCTGTCCGGCGCACGCGTATGCGACGGCGTCTGTGGCAAGCGGGTTGACGTTGGCGATAGTCTCGCCCTTCGTGCTGACGAACGCGATGCGGATTGTTCCTGCCTGGTCCTGGACGGTCATCTGTGCCTCCTGCGTTCTGGATTTCGGGTACCCACTGCAGTTATGAGGCACCCATCAACAGAAGGGTTCAGGAGAAGCCTGTGGTGCTGTTCACGCTCGGTGTCACCCGGTAGGCGGGGCCGGTTCAGCCAGTTATCTCACGCAGTCCGACAATCACCTGGTTTGTTTTCTCGGGTCAGCGATGAGGAGTCCTCGTTCCAAGAGCTGACGGACAATGCGCATTGAATCTACGGTAGAAGCAGCGTTCGTTGCAATGAGGTCGTTCAGGGTCATGCCGTCGCGCATGACGGTCAGCAGGCGGAACTCCTCGACACTGATGTGGACCGTTTCATCGGCAGGGACATCGTGGCTGAATGCTACGCTGGTGGCAGGAAGGGCTGCGTCCAAGGATTTTATCTCATTGCGCGCCTCGTCGATGGTCGCCAGCGCCGCTTCCGTGGCAACCAGAATGGTCTCGTCCTGAGACGAAAGAGCGTTGTTGACGGTGAATTCGAATGAACCTTCCACACATATTGCCGCCTCACGCAAGGCGTCAAGCCCGCGGAGAGAGCCACACTGAACCGATGCTATCTCCCCGCCCAGAAAGGACAGGTCGACCTGGCGTGGCATTCCCATGGGCGTCGTGACGACGAGACGCAGTGTGCCTGTCTTGTGACCACTTCAAATCAGGCCAAGGATGGCCTCGAGTGAGAAGTCCCTCAGCGTTCCACGTAGCTCCATTTGGTGTTCCCCTTGCGGTCGCTCGTGATTGTCGGCATCGGCGTTCCACGAGAGCACTGGGCGGGCCTGTCATTCATGGTATGCCCCCTCGCCCCTTTTGCAACAGCGTTGGTGCAGGGAGAACGGCGTGGGCGGCAGTCTGGAAGGGAATCTGCATCAAAACCTGATGCAAAGCGCGTCTTTCGGATTCTTGCCCAGATTGTGAACAATTGTGTGCGAGATCTGCCCTTGCGTGCCGCGATGAACCCGCTAAGATATGGGACGCGTTAGATGAGAAGGTTCCGACTTTCTTTCTCCAACCAACCTACTACAATGGCGAGAGGCGTAGGCCTTTCGCCTTTTTCATTTCCCTTCAGCAGTGACGTTGCGGGGACGCTTATTCTCCCCGTCTCAGCGGCATCGGTCTTCTGGCTGCACCCAGTCACAGGTGACAGGATCACCAGCAGCGACGGCACGACGACATGCTTCCCTATTCTGTTTCCTCTCTTATTAAACACTCCAGCATCCAGGAAATCCAGCGTGCGCCGTGCTGGGCGCAATGAAACGCGTCGGACAGAAGATTCCAGAAGGACGGTTGCTGGCGCTGGGCGGACGTACGCTGGTGCAGCGTTTTACTTGACACGACAACGCGCTAGACTTTCCTTAGGTGGAATGGCACGTGATGCCAAGGAGGCGCTTATGGCTCAGGATGAAGGTGAACTGATACGTTTGGCACTCGAACAGTTTCCTGACGGCGTCGTCGTAGCCGATGCTCATGACCATGTCGTTACACTCAACGCTCAGGCACGACTCATCAGGGGTTCAGGGTCGGATGCCGGCATCGCTTTTCCTCTGCTCTTTGGCAGCTCAGTGAGCGAGGACGTCGAACAGGGTCTTGGCGTACTGCGGACAGGAACGGCGACGGAGTTCTTGTTTGTCGAGGGCGATCCGTCGACAGGCAAGGTCTATGAACACCGATGCGTCCCCGTGAAAACGCCGGGAGGTGCCTATGCCGGGACTGCTGTGACGTCGCACGACGTGACAGACCGACAGCTTCAGGATGCTCGTCAGGAGGCGCGAGTCTCTGGACTTCAGCAGCAGGTCGCGGCCCTGCAAGATGCACTGCCGGAGCGCTTTGTGGATGGCATGATCACGCTGGTCGACGCACTCGAGGCTCGAGACCGATATACGCGCGGCCATTCCACCCGAGTCGCGTTCCTGGCTGGCAAGATAGCTCGCAGGGCCCTGGGCCATGCTGCCGATGTGGCCGAGATTGAGCTGGCCGCCCGTCTCCACGATATCGGTAAGGTAGCGGTCCCCGACCGTCTGCTGGACAAGCCGTCCAGTCTGACGCCGGAAGAGGTAGCGATCATGGACACGCATCCTCTGGTCGGTGAGAGCATCCTGCGCCCCATCGCGCAGCTGCGCAATGTTGCGGCCATCATCCGCAATCACCATGAGCGATGGGATGGAGCCGGCTATCCAGATGGCTTGTCGGGAGAACACATTCCGGTCGGTTCTCGGATTCTGGCTCTCGCCGATACATTCGATGCAATGACGTCTCAACGTCCATATCGCCATTCTCTGCCAGCGGCAGCGGCCCGGGAGGAAATCGCAGGACACCTGGGGACGCAGTTCGATCCCACCATCGGGCAGACATTTCTCGACATGATCAGTGCCGGCGAGATTCTGTTCGAGGACCAGGCCCACAGCGAGGGTGGATGATTCGCCGCGTAGCGTCGCAGAAGCGACACCTCGCTGTGTTGCAGAGTTCCGAGAACTTCCTGCTGTTCTCGTACGGCGACTACTTCGAACCCGGGAACGTCCGCTGGGGCGGTCTCCGGTTTTTCAATGATGACCTTATCCACCCCGCGTGTGGTTTCCCGCTCCACTTCCATGATGAGATTGAGGTCGTCACCATCGTTGTGGCAGGGGAGATACGCCAGCGGCAGGGGGTTCAGCCTCCGGTACGCCTTCGCCCAGGCGATGTCCAGGTCCTGTCTTCAGGGAGCGGTGTCCGTCACGTGGAGACGAACGAGTGCCCGGGGCAAGTCCATTTATATCAGATGGGGATTTTTCCGCGGGAGCCGGGACTGATGCCGTCTCATACTGAGGCTGCCTTTGGAGCGCTTCCTCCCCCTAACGAGCTGGTCGCAGTTGCATCCGGTCAGAATAAGGCGGGGGCGATTCCGATGAACGCGGACGCGACCGTTTTCGTCGGTTCCCTCGAACCCTACCAGATGATCGAATACCAGATGGCCCCGGACCGTTGCGCATTCGTCTATCTGACCCGCGGCGCTATGACTGTCAATGGGGTCGACTATGAGTCAGGGGACCAGGCGCGCATAGCGAACGAGCCCGAGTTCATGGTGGGGGCGATCGACCACTCGGATTTCGTCCTCGTGGACGTACCGACGCTGGGGCAGACGATTCGCGAATAGCGCACCGGAACAGGCACAGGCCGCGGGGAAAAAGCGAGGGGCCCCAGACGGGGCCCCTGCGAAGGAGGGCATGTGATAACGTTTGGCGCTATCACAACCCTATTATATCACTTCTATGAAAACGTTGTCAAGAGGTCCGGATATTTGCCGGTCTTCTTGACTCTGACCGATGATTCGAGCTCTTTGGCGCCTTCACGCTGTTTTCATGATGTCTTGGTGCTGAAGTGGACTGACCGTCACGGCCTGCCAAACGCTGAGGGCGGCTGGAACCCGTACTGGGTCTGTGATCCCAGGCAAACTCAGTCTCGCGTTTTGGAGCTGGGGCCTTATAGTCGAAGCCGGAGAGGGTACGTCGTTCGATGGGAGTCCCCAGAACCTTCTCAATATCACGGACCAGAATCGTGTCTTCCTCAGTGACCAGAGTGAACGCGTCTCCCGAATGGAGAGCTCGGCCGGTACGTCCGATGCGATGGGTGTAGGCGTCCGTCGTGTCCGGGATGTCATAGTTGATGACGTGCGAGATCTGCGTCACATCGATGCCGCGAGCCGCAATGTCGGTAGCGACCAGGACCTTATATCTACCGTCGCGAAAGCCGCCCAGTGCTGCCTGGCGGGCGCGCTGCGACAGATTGCCCTGCAGCGACGTCGCACGGTAGCCTTCATTGGCCAGCTTCTCGCCAAGCTTCTTGGCACGGTGCTTGGTGCGCGTAAAGATCAGAACCGACTCCGTATCGGTGTTCTTCAGCAACTCGATGAGCAGCGGTGTCTTGAGGTGCTGCGGTACGGGGTAAAGCGCATGTGAAACCGTTTCTACCGGAGCGGAGTGCCCAATCTGGACCGTCACGGGGTCATGCAGGATAGCGTCGGCCAGATGGCGGATGTCCTCCGGCATGGTGGCGCTGTACAACAGGTTCTGGCGCTGGGCGGGGAGATTCTTGATGATGCGCCGGACGTCGGGCAGGAAGCCCATATCCAGCATCATGTCCGCTTCGTCGAGGACAAGGACCTGTATCTTGGTGAGATCGACCGTACCTTGGCTGATATGGTCCAGCAAGCGACCGGGGCAGGCGATGACAATGTCGACGCCGCGCCGGAGCGCATCGATCTGTGGGTTGATGCCGACGCCACCGTAGATAGTGAGAACAGTGAGGCGAGCCTTGCGACCCAAGTCGCGAAAGTCCTCAGCGATCTGTTCCGCCAGTTCGCGGGTTGGGGCGACGACGAGGGCACGCAGTGAACCGCGCGGTCCCGTCAGCAGGCGCTCCATGATCGGAAGTGCATATGCGGCCGTCTTGCCTGTACCGGTCTGGGCAAGGCCCATGACGTCATGTCCTTCCATGACAGGGGGAATACCCTTCTCCTGGATGGGTGTGGGTGTGGTGTAGCCGCATGAAACAATACCCGCGGTAAGGCGGGGGTCGAGATGAAATGAATCAAATGTCACGTGAGCTCCTTGTGCCGGCGCTCGACAGGATGACGCTCTCAGACAGTCAGCAGGCGGCTCTTTCATATGTCAGATGTCGCCGCACGGGTGTGGCGAGTGCTATTGGACCCATGCTATGAGACATCGACAGTAAGCGTTCGGTCGGATTAGTTCCGGCCGTCTGTTTCCCTGTGCACGGACCTGCAAAACAAGTATAGTATGGGTCCGAACAGGACACTGTCAACGAAGGTTGTGTGGTGATCCTGATTGCAGGAATTCCAGCACTTCATTGAGAGACGTTGCGCCGTTGGTGACTCACTTGGCAGGGGCGTCACCGTCAAGCCGTCCACGATCGTCGTCGAAGCGTAACTACATTGATCAGCCAGTGTTCGAGTGTCACAGCCCCGCCGTCCGGCGGGGCTGTTTCTGTCTGATGCCGAAGACGTTAAGGCTCCCTGTCGGCGAAGAGGTTCTCCTGCGACCACCCGCCGGTACCGTCCAGTGAGACGAACTGCTGACCCACGGCGTGGGCAAGCGCCACATCGTGTGTCACCATCACCAGGGCACCGGTGAACCGCAACAACGCTTGTTCCAACAGCCTCACGGCGTCGATGGCCAGGTTCCCCTCAAGCTCGTCGATGACGAGCAGGTCTGGCCGGCACGCGACCAGGCGGGCGATGAACACGCGTTTCTGCTGGCCTACAGACAGCTGCTGCATGGGTTGGAAGACCTGATCGTCTTCGATGCCGAGTGTCCCAAGCAGGATGCGTGCTTCCTCGCTGCCGATGCCGCTCGTCTGCTGTACGAGGTGGATGGGAAGGTCCTCGCCATGGTCCAGCATGATCTGCTGCGGCACAAAGCCGACCTTGACCGATGGCGACAGCATCACGTCTCCGGCATCCGGTTGTCGCTGCCCGATGATGATCTGGAGCAGTGTGGATTTGCCCGCCCCGTTCGGCCCCAGCAAACACCAGTGCTCACCACCGCGGACAGTCAGGGACAGGTCGCGGAACAGCGTACGCTGACTGGCCGAAGCCGTGACACGCACCAGCGAGACCAGGATACCGCCGCGGGGCGAACCCTCCAGGACGTAGTCCCTCGTCTTCTCGATGAAGGGTTTCGCCGCGTGTGCCTCAGCAAGGGACCGTTCCAGTTGGGTACGCATAGCCTTGGCGCGTTTCTCCATCTTGGCGGCCTTGTGGCTGAAGAAACCCGAGCTCGACTTGTACGCCAGCGCCTCGATACTGCCGGCCTGCTCCTTGACCCTGCCGATAGCTTTTTTCAGCTGCTTGACTTTGCGTGTTTGCACAGCGTAGATATCACGATCGTGCTCCCTCTCAGCCTTGACGGTCGTCATGTACGTAGTGTAGCCGCCGGTGTACAGACGCGCACGTCCACGAGTCAGCTCCAGGACCTGCGTGCTGACCAGGTCCAGGAAGTGCCGGTCATGCGACACGACCACATACGGTCGGTCGAGGTCCTGGAGCATCGCGGCCAGCTCTGCGCGCTTCTGGATGTCGAGATGCGAGGTGGCCTCGTCGAGAATCAGGAGGTCGGCCCGTGCGAGCAGCGCTTCCGCGACGCGCAGCCACAGGCGCTCTCCGACCGACAGCGACGCGACTGTATGGTCCCAGAGCTCTTCCGGCAGTCCGGCGCCTGCCAGGGCGCGCTGGACGTCGGCCAGAACCGCGTAGCCATCGAGCGCTGCAAATTCGGCGGCCGCTTCTGTTGTGCTGTCGGCATCGGAATCCGATTGCATGATGCCCCAAGCCGTGCCGAGGAGTGGGTTGCGAACGGCGAGGACGCTCGTCATGACCAGCCGGCTGTCGCCCGTGTCCATCTCGATGAGCGCAATCCGGGGCACCGGCCGGGATCTGCTGATCGTGCCCGAGGTCGGTCGCAGCCTTCCTGTCAGGAGGCCCAGCAGTGTCGACTTTCCGCCGCCATTGGGACCGATGATGCCCAGGCGAGAGCCGTCAGAGATGGAGAACGAGACAACATCGAACAGGGGTGTGGTCTGATTCGGGTATGAGAAGGATACGTTGGTACATGTGATCTGCATATGTTCCTCCGTGTGCGTCGCCACAGTGCCGGGGGCATGTGACGGAATTGGTGCTACGGTATGACGGAACTATGCAATTCGCACTCGAACAACCTCCATGGGCGCCAAGCAATGCCTGGTCACGCAACCATGGTACAACGTACTATCGTATTGGCAAGAGGGCATCCGTTCAAACGTTTCTGAACAGGTACAGGCCGAACCCGAGGGTTGCCCGTCTCCAGGCAAGTTATCCATGACTCCAGGTGCGGATCCGTTCCAGCATCGCCCCGTTGTCCGGTGATCGCCTGCAAACTGCTCGACGTTCACCCGGTAGACCTAGTTGTGTAGATCCTACTCGTCGTCGGTGGCCCATGGCTCCACCTCTACCGTGGCTTGTCCTCGTGCCTGCGGAAGGGGTTCCAGGACCTTCTGTTTGTCACCGCCGGTTCCGGCTCAGCGGGACGGGAGGTGACAACCTCTGGTGTCGAGCGGAGCGGCGTTGCGGGAGCAGGCGGCGTGACCACTGGCTCGACCGGCGCCGCGACGGCAGGTGCTTTTGCCCGGGGCTCCGGGGACGTCTGGGTCGGGGGCTCGACGGGTTGTACGGAAAATGGCGGTTCCACCGAGGTGTCCAGAATCTCATCGGGTGTTGCCGGCTCGACAGGCGCCACGATGGCAGGCGTCTCTACTGCGGGTTCCACGACCTTTTCAGGCGTTGCTGGTTCGACCGGCTGTGTGATGGCAGGTGTCTCCGGCATGGGCTCGGGGGCTGTCTCAGAGGGCGTTTCGATCGACTGGGAAGGAGTCTCGTCACGCTGGGGGACGGATACCTTCGGCGTGCCAGGCAGGGACTCCTGAACCCGGGGTGTGGCCGATGCCGTCTGGGCAATGGACGGCAGTGGAGCCGGCGCTTCAGCAACGACCGGAGCAGACGCCACGGTCGTGGGAGCACCTGCACTCTTGGGCTCACCCTCTTGAGACCAGTGGCGGGCAAGGGCCGTCGGTACCTCGGCAATGTCGTGGATGCGGATGTCTGCGAGCACCAGTTCCTCCGGAGCCCAACCGTAGATGGCGCCTATCGCAAAGTAACCTCCCGCATGGGCGGCCTGCATGTCGTCGGCCCGGTCCCCCACCATGGCGCACTGCTCTGGGCGAAGCTCGTTCCACACCTCACCGAGCATCATTGCCTTTGTCTGGTCAGGGCGACTGGGTACACGGATCACCGTGAACAGATCGCGGACGCCTGCCCGGGTCAGGATCGTCTCGGGATACCACGGGGGTGCGTTGCTGCACACGCCGAGTTTCCATCCGTCCAGTGCCAGGGTCCTGAGGACGTCTGTGGTACCAGGGTAGAGCTCACCCTGTGTCTTCACGTACTCCTGTTCCAGGAGGTCGAACTCGGAGGCGAGCTCCTGGGTTGATGTGCCGAGCTGCAACTGTTCCAGCCAGGCTCGCCATTCACTGCCGCTCTGACCGATGAAGCTTCGAAGGAACTCCCAATCGGGCACCGGGAAGGCATGACGGCTGGCAAACTCCCGTACAGAAGGAAAAAAGGACGTCTCTGTCCGAAAGAGCGTACCATCCATGTCGAACATGATCAGGTTCATCGTTGGCCTCCTGTCCTGTCTTGCGCGCCTGCTCTTGCAGGAACTGCAACACATGAATTGTAGGGCCGTGGGGCCTGTCGCGCAAGACGGTGCCGCAGGTTGCGGACCGGGTACAGGAGATGATCAGCGCGGGAAGCAAGCGCTCCTGAGAGTCGGCCTTGGCAACGGCAGGTGTTCGCAGGTTCTGTGAAGAGTTGTGTGGAATAGTTGTCTGAACGCTGCTACACTATTACACTATAAATATAGGTGGCGACGACAGGCCGGCAGACCGCATCCGGAAACTCCACCGTAGGGGAGGCACGACCGTCGATATGAGGCGTCCAGAAGGCAGGCACGGTAGTGAGAAGAGGATGGCGCTCAAGGGGCGGGCAGCCATCATGCTGTGTCTGGTCCTGTTGACCTCTCTCGTATCTATGCCGTTTTCAGCTCTTGCTGAGACACTGACTGTAGGGTCTGCTGTCCAAGTCACCGGCACAGGGGGAGACGGCCTCAACGTGCGATCGTCGGCTGCCACTTTGGGAACCGTTGTCGGGGCCGAAAAGGACGGGGCCCGCGGGGTCATCCAGGAGGGTCCTGTTGCCAGCGGCGGCTTCATCTGGTGGCGCGTCCAGTGGAAAAGTGGCGTGATGGGCTGGTCTGTCGACACGTATCTCAAGGTGGCTGTGCCCAATCCGATTCCCAGCGCGCCGACGGCTCTTGGGGCTACGGCCGGGATCGAGTCCGCTGCGCTTTCATGGAGTCTTCCCGAGGAACCGGGAACCGCCCCGATTACTGCCTGGCGCATCTACCGTGACCGTCACGCGGTTCCGTCGACGCTCGTTGCCACACTGAATGTCGGCGATCAGGGCTTCAACACGCACACTTGGACGGACGGCCCCATGCTTGTCGGTGGCAGGACCTACTGGTACGCTGTCAGCGCTGTTAACGCGAATGGCGTGAGCGATCTCTGCGCAGGTGTCCAAGTGGTTCCGCAGGTGGCACCGATGCCGCTTGGTGTCTTTTTTCTTCCTCCGGAACTCGATTTTGGAGGTGAGCAGGCGTCGCTCGTCCTGACTCTCCGGAATGCGGGGAGCACGCCGGTGACGTTCGACATCATCCCTGGTGCTTCGTGGCTGGTCGGAGTTTCGCCCTTGACAGGGAGCCTGCCTGTCAGCGGAAGCCAGCGCATCAACGTCGGAGTGCAGCGAACCGGCATGCCGGCGGGAACCTATGAGAGTCTCGTCCGCATCACCTGTCCCACGGGCAGCATCAATATCCCCGCGCAGATGAGGGTCGGGATGATTCAGGGGGTCGACGTTTCGCGGTGGCAGAGCAGTGATCGGGCAGGAAACCCCCTCAACTGGGCCGCCGTGCGCGCTACGGGCTTTCAGTTTGCCTATGTCAAGGCGACCGAAGGACTGAACATCACGGACGCCGCCATGAGCATGCTGGTACCAGGTGCGCGCTCAGCGGGGCTGCTGACAGGCGTCTATCACATTTGCTGGCCGGCTGACAACCCCGCCGCCGCCGAGGCGGCCTACTTCCTCCAGGTCGCGGGACAGTATATTGCCCCCGGTTTTCTCTTCCCGGTTCTGGACATCGAGCCAAAGTTCAATATCCATGGCATAGCGATGGTGCACTGGATCGACGAATGGGCGGGTGCCGTGCGAGCGGCCAAGGGGGTCAACCCGGTGATCTACTGCAGCGCTTCTGTCGCTGCGGACCTCCACAACGCCGACCCGACCATCGAGGGGCGCTATCATCTCTGGCTAGCGGGCTATGCTGCTGCCGCCCAGCCAAACACGGGCGGGTGGGGCTCGTGGGCATTCTGGCAGTATACTGACACTGGGACCGTTCCGGGCATTGAAGGGCACAACGTCGACCTGGACTGGTTCAACGGCAACGAGCAGACCATGGCACAGTACGTCATCGGTGGGGTCACTCCCGCATCATACACGCTGCTCGCTACGATCATTGGCAATGGCTTGTTGAGCATGGAGCCACAGACGAAATCGTATCCTGCAGGGAGTACGGTGACGGTCACCGCAAAGCCGGCTGCCGGATGGGAGTTCACGGGGTGGAGCGGCAGTATCACTGGAACAGCCAATCCGTTCGCGCTCACAATGGATGCCAGCAAGTCCTTCCTGGCGACGTTCAAGAAGTCCGTCGACCCGAACCAGCACATCATCACGCTTTCCGTGGGCAGCAAGGTCGCCCATCTGGACGGCCAGCTCGTGACCCTGGACACTCCTCCTGTCATTGTGAGCGGTCGAACGCTGGTGCCATTGCGCCCCATCATTGAGGGTCTGGGCGGCGTAATCACGTGGGTCCCCGAAACGCGCAGTGTCGAAATGGTGTTCAACGGCACGACCCTGTTGCTTCAGATCGGCAATCGGACTGCCGTCGTCGACGGCAAGGCGGTCACCTTGGACGTTCCGGCAGCCATCATGAACGGCAGGACCATGCTGCCAGTGCGCTTCGTCAGTGAGCACCTTGGTGCAGACGTCCAGTGGGAGCCACTTAGGAAGACTGTCACCATTACCGTCAGTACCACGACCGTTTCCGGGGGAGCCTCGACCCCACAGTAGGCGCCCGAGTAGGGCGACCACGCTGCAGGGTTCCGCTGTGAGTCTGCGTGACGCCTGCTAACCTCGGGAACCTCTGCTATTGCCGCTGATACGTCCCCATCAACTGCCCTTGCGACAGGACATGTCCCCTCATGGCTGCGTCGAGCTGTGTCCGGTTCGCCGATGTCGGGAGGGACAGCATCGTGTCCAGAGCGTAGATTCGGAAGTAGTACCGATGGGCGTTGCCGTGTGGTGGCATCGGGCCGTGGTACCCGGACGTGCCCGCGCTGGTGACACCTTGTACCGAACCGTCAGGCAGGGACGCATTCGTGGGCACGTCCTGTGCGAGCCCCGTCGATGCGGCAGGAATGTTCCACATGGTCCAGTGGACCCAGGTCCCGGCGGGGGCATCAGGATCGTCACAGACAAGGGCAAAGCTGACGACGCCGGACGGCGTGTCTCTCCAGAAAAGGTCCGGCGAAATGTCCTCGCCCTGCCCCGTATACTTGACCGGGATGGGCTTGCCAGGGGTGAATGCCGTGCTGGTAACCGTGATTCCCATAGGTGCCTCCTGAATGTCCGTCGTACTTGCTCGACATCCGGCGCTCCATGCAGTCAGGATGACGAGCGTGCATGTCAGCATCGACCGGAACAGTTGCTGTCTCAACTATTCGCCTCACAACGAGGATTCATGTTTCTGCCTGCAGTATATCTCAGGCGATGTCGAGGACAACAGGCGCGCCGCATCATCTGAATTCATGGTGGATGCAGAAGAAGTGTAACATTCTCGGGACGGTTCCATTTCCTTCGAGACTGTTACACCTTTGCCGCGCGTTCGACAGGACACATGGATTCGCGCCTGCGAGGAAATGACAGGCCAGGAGGTTTGTACGTGATCCTCACGAAGGCGGGGACGAACCGCGGAGGAGAGCGTCCAGTGCGTGTCCTCAGGAAGCAGTGTCTGGTTGTGAATGCCGGCTTCCCGCTTCGGCGCGCCGTTCGTGTATGATATGGTCGTGGATGACATGACTGGTCTCGACATACGAATTGTGCGGGCGACGCCAGACATGGCTGGCTACGTGGACAGGCTCCGCCCCAACTTGGTCGTGAAGGCGCGTGTCAAGGTGTCCATGTGCGGTGACAACTATGACTTTGACGTCGATTCCGTCCAACAGCCGTATGAGAAGGCAGAGGTCTGCTGTCCCGACCGTGCCTATCTCGGCAGAGATGATGCGGCCATCTATCTCGCATTTATCGAAGAGCAACTCGTAGGACAGGTGTGTGTCCAGGAAGATCACAACAACATGGCGCGTGTCTGGGGCCTGCGCGTTGAGCATGGCCACCTTCATCACGGCATCGCGACGTTGCTTATGAATACTGTCAAGGCATGGGCTCTTGCCCGGAGACTGCACTGGCTGCGTGCGGAAACGCAGGACATCCACGTGACAGCATGCATGTTCTACCGTGACTACGGGTTTGTCATCGGCGGGTTCGACCGTTTCTATCTGCAGGCCACGCCGGGTAGCGAGGACGAGACCGCCATCGTCTGGTATCTCGAGGTCTGAAGCCCTCCGACACGATTTCTCAGGGTCCGGTTGACACCGGGTCCAGGGTGTTGACCAAATTCCCTGTTCTGTCATGCTGATGTCAGCGGAGATTCCGACACCGTCGAGCATGACCTAATGGGAGGAACGCTATGGTCTTCCTGTCGCGGGAAGAAGCGGGAGCCAAGCTGGCAAGTGAGGTCCGTGACCAGGGGTTGACCTTCGACCTTTGCTGCGGGATTCCACGCGGCGGGGTCATCGTCGGATCTGTTGTCGCCCAGGAGCTCGGCTTGCCGTTTGGTGTCCTGCTCATCCGCAAGATCCGTGCTGACGCCAACCGCGAACTTGCCGTGGGGGCTCTCGGCTATGCCGGAAATGGCAGTTTTGCCACCATCCTGTCACCCGAATCTGCACACGAACCGCGCGAGCACCTCGACGCCGAGATTGGCTTCGAGAAGGAACGCCTTGTCCTGTACGC
>Ga0209881_1000228_pt1 | contig 15867 bp, 18 predicted proteins | sample PersoiDNA2013193_FD_185804 | JGI IMG/M metagenome (GOLD analysis project Ga0209881, IMG submission 185804) | Permafrost soil microbial communities from the Arctic, to analyse light accelerated degradation of dissolved organic matter (DOM) -... | ecosystem: Environmental > Terrestrial > Soil >... | reverse complement strand
CGCCCACCGTGATCGAGCGCGGCCCGAAGCTGGCCGCCCGCCTCGGGCCGCGCTCGATCACGGTGGGCGCGGGCTTTGCCATGCTCGGCACCATCGCGCTCGCCCTCATCGCCATGCATGACGGTGGCCATCTCACCGGGTGGGACACCGCGCCCGCCACGGCGCTGATCGGGATCGGCCAGGGAATCATGGTGCCGTCGCTGATGGGCGCGGTGCTCTCCCATGTCCGTCAGGAACGGGCAGGGGCGGCGGCGGGCGTGCTCACCACCACGCAGCAGTTCGCCATCGCCAGCGGGGTCGCGGTGATCGGCGCCGTCTTCTACCAGGTGATCGGCGGGGCGCCGTCGCGGGCCAGCTTCGTCTCAGGTCTCGTGGTGATCGCATGGGTGGACGCGGTGCTCCTCGTGCTCGCCGGGGTGCTGACTTTCCTGCTGCCGCGCCGCGCTTCGTAGCGCCGCGGCGGTACGGCCGGCACGCGGCCGGGTCCGCGGCTTCGTCTTCGACGTGGCGACAGGGAAGCTAAATGAGGTCATCTAGCGGGTAATGCCATAGGTGCCGGTCGATGGTCCCCTGCCGGCGCAGGCATATTCCCGGGAGGTCACCCGCAGTGAGCATCATCGACGACTACCTGAGCAACAACGCCGCCTATGCGCTCACCTATTCAGGACCGCTGTCGGTCCGGCCGTCCAGGCACCTGGCGGTTGTCGCCTGCATGGACTCCCGGCTCAAGATCTTCGGACTGCTCGGCATGGGCGACGGCGAGTCGCACGTGATCAGGAACGCGGGCGGTGTGGTGACCGATGACGTGATCAGGTCGCTGGCGATCAGCCAGCGGCTGCTCGGCACGACCGAGATCGCCCTCATCCACCACACCGACTGCGGGTTGCTGAAGGTCACCGAGGAATCGTTCAAGCGGGATATCCAGAACGAGACCGGCATCAGGCCGGCCTGGGCGGTGGAGACCTTCACCGACGTCTACGAGGATGTCCGCCAGTCCAAGGCCCGCATCGTAGCCAGCCCCTTCGTACCGCACAGGGACGCCATCCGCGGCTTCGTCTTCGATGTGGCCACCGGCAAGCTCAACGAGGTCATCTAGTTCCTGGAGGCCGCAGGATGCCGCGGACGATGCCGCGAGCCATCAGCTCGGCCGGGGTCAGCCGCAGCCGTTCGGTCACCGCCTTGATGTCATCGGGGCCAAGCTTGAGTATCGCGGCGGCCATCTCGGGCGCGGTCACGGCGAGGTAGGCGTCGCTCGCGATCCACAGGTTGTCCGGCGAGGCCAGCGCCAGCGCCCCGCCCGATACGCCTTCCCCGATGACCACGGAAGTGATCGGGACCTCGCCTGAGGCGACCGCGACGAACAGCTCGGCCATGGCCGATCCGACACCCGCCGCCTCGTCGGCCGGCGCGGCCGCGGCGCCCGGCGTGTCGATCAGGGTGATGACCGGCAGCCGGAGCCGGGTTGCCAGGGTGATCAGCCGGTTCGCGGTCCTGAAGCCCGCGGGCGTGGTCCGCGCGCCGGTCTGCGCGATATAGCCGATCGTGGCACCGTCGTGGCGGCCGAAGCCGCAGCGCAGGCCGGTATCCACGCCGCCGCAGCGGTCACCGCGGATCTCTAGTCGCGGGGCCCGCTCGAAGTAGCCTGCCAGCCACCGATCCGCCCGGGCCCGGCCGGGGCCGCGTGCCCTGGCGACCTGCGCCGTGCCGCTCAGGCTGTCCGCCCCGCCGTCCTCCGCGGTCCCGGCCGGCCATCCAGGCGGCGGCGCGGGGCCGGGGACATTCCCCCGCGACCTGGGTGAGAGCAGCCGCAGCGCCGCGGCCACTTCGGCGCGGAGCCGGTCAGGCGGTACCAGCGCGTCGATGAACCCGCGGGACCACTTGGCCTCCGCGAGATACTCATCGGAGAACGGGTTGCCGCCCGCGGGTCGAGTGCGGGAACCAGAGAAGCTCACCCTCGCCCCTGGCACGCCGAAGACCAGGTCGGCTCCGGCGACGAGGGATGCCCAGACACCGCCGGTGGTCGGGTCGCCCGCCACTGCGACGTACGGGATGTGAGCGCGCCGCGCGGCGGCGACCGCCGCGGCGACCGCCTGCATCTGCAGCAGCGCGCTCGTCCCTTCCTGCATCCTTGAGCCGCCGGAGGCCGCGGCGCAGACCACGGGCAGGCGCTCGGTCACAGCTGCGGAGAACGCCCGCGCGATTCTGGCCCCCTCGGCGACGCCCACGGAACCGCCAAGGAACGAGAAATCGAAGCCAATCATCACGCACGGTTCCCCGGCGACCGCCGCAAGGCCCGTGGTCACCGCGTGCCTGACGCCTGTCGCGTCCCTGGCCCGACGCAGTCGCGCGGGGTAGCCTGGCCAGCCGCTCGGATCGCCTGGCTCGATCTCCTCGCCGAAACGTCTGAGGCTCCCGTCATCGGCGATCTGCTGATACAGCGGGCCCATTGGCGGGCAGGCAGGCTACGGCGTCGCCGCCGCGAGCGCGGCCGCCGACATCACGTAGACCTGCTGCTCCACGCCGGCGGTCGTGGACTGGAAGGCGCCATAGGGTCCGAACGTGTTGTTGTACTTGTTGTAGTCGAGGTCACCGCTCGCTCCCTCGTAATTGATCTTGGTGCCCGCCTTGAGCAGGCTCAGGCATGCCGAGTAGGTGTAGCAGGCGGCACCCGGCGGGTTCGTCACCGAGGTCATGTCATGGGCGACGGTGGTTCCGTTCGTGGTCTTGGCGTAGTCCTCGGCCAGTGCCAGCGATAGGACGGCGTCATAGGCGTAGTTCGCGTTCGCGAGCGGGCCCGCCGCCTTCTGGCTCGGGTAGATCGTGTTGAACACGCTGACGAACGCCGCGCTCGCCGCTCCGGTGACCGAGGTGCCGTACACCGAGGTGAGCTGCGCGTGCGCGGCCTGGTAGCCGATCGCCTTGAGGTAGTCGCTGCCGCTGGTGACGTCGGTGCCGATCCACGGGATGTGCTGCCCGCCAAGCTGCGTGAACTCCCTGAACAGCACGGCCGCGGTCGGCGGGTCCTCCTGCGTGAAGATCACCTGCGGATGCGCGGCGATCGCCGCGCGCACCTGGCTCAGGTAGGAGGTCTGGTCGGGTGTCACGATGATGGTCTGCAGTATCGTCCCGCCCAGCTTGGTGAAGGTCTGGGAGACCGGCTTGAGGAACGTCTGGGCAGCCGGGTCGGAGTAGAACAGCATGACCGCCTTGGTGTAGCCCTTGGTGTGCGCGTACAGCGCCATGGCCACGCCGAGCTGAGAGTCCGACGGGCTATCGCGGAAGAAGTACGGGTCGGTCTGGTGGTCGCGGGCCGTGTCGCCGCCCTGGAACTCGTCCACGACATGGTTAGCGTCAAGGATCGGCTCCACGCCGTTGATCTCCTGGGTCTCCGGGCCGATCACGCCGCTGATGTTCTTGGTCAGCATCTGGTTCGTCGCGGTGACCCCGTCCGCGACGTCACAGCTGGTGTCTCCGGTCACCAGCTGTACCTTCTGGCCGAGGACGCCCCCGGCCGTGTTGATCTCGCTCTGGGCTACCTTGGCGCCCTGGAGCATCGCCTCACCCAGGCTGGCGAGCCGGCCAGTGAAGCAGGACAGAACCCCGTAGTTGACGGGACCGGACGGCCTGCCGCCCGATCCGCTGCCGCTCGAGGACGCGCAGGCGGCCAGCAGGACGGCCGCCGCGCAGGCGCCCGCTGATCTGATGATCGTGGCATGGTTCACGCTGGTACTCCTCTATCCGAGGTCAGCTCATGCGGCCGACGTACAGCTCAATGACGTTGTCGTCATTGAGCAGTTCCCTGGCGGGACCGTCGAGCCTGTTGCGCCCGAGCACGAGGATGTAGCCCCAGTGCGCATGGCGAAGTGTGCGCCGGGTGTTCTGCTCGACCACGCAGATTCCGACGCCAGTGGAGGCGATTTTCTCTATCTGTTCCCAGAGCGCGTTCTGGATCAGCGGTGCGAGGCCGGCGCTCGGCTCGTCAAGCAGCAGTACGGCCGGCTCGAGCATGAGTGCCCTGGCCATCGCGAGCATGCTCCGCTGACCGCCGCTGAGCATCCCCGCCCGCCGCCGGAGCGACGTGGCGAGATCAGGGAACAACTCGCACAGCTCGTCGATCCTGGCAGGCACCCCGCGACGCCGGGTGTATCCGCCCATCTCGAGATTTTCCCTGACGGTGAGGTCGGGGAAGACGTTGGAGACCTGGGGAACGTAGCCGAGCCCGCGCCTGACGAGCTTCTCAGGCGGGACGTTCGTCGTCTTGCCGCCGCAGAGGTAGACCTCGCCGCGCGACACCCTCAGCACCCCGCTCAGCGCCTTGAGCAGCGTGGATTTCCCTGCACCGTTCGGCCCGACGATCGCGGTGATCTTGCCGGCGAGGACGGTCAGGCGCACGTCGGAGATGATCGGCGATCCGCCGTATCCGGCCGTTACCCCGTCGGCGCGGAGCACGACCTCAGGCGCTGGCTCACCCATGGCTCTGATCCATCCCGAGATAGGCCTCGACCACCCGGGGGTTATCGCGAAGACCGGAGAACGGGCCCTGCGCGATGACCTCGCCGAGGTCCATGACCACCACCTTGTCGCAGGTCTTCTCGATGAACGGGAGATTGTGCTCGACCACGATCACGGTCAGGCCGTCCGTGGCGAACTGCCTGACGGCCTCGCCGATCCGCGAACCGAGTACGGGGTTAACGCCGCCCATCGGCTCGTCCACGATGATCAGGCGGGGTTCGGCCGCGGCGATCCTGGCGAACTCGAGCAGCCGCTTCTGGCCGCCGCTCAGCCGCACCGCGAGCTCGTTCTTCAGTTCCGTGAGGCCGAAGCGCTCCAGGATGTCCCTGACCACCGCGCGGTCGAGTTCCTCATCGCGGCGGATGCGGCGGGCCGCCGTCAACGACCGCCACAGTGACTCGCGGGCGAACTTGCGCCTGCCGAGCAGGACATTGTCCATGACGGTCAGGTTGCGCCACTCCCTGGGCGTCTGGAACGTCCGGATCAGCCCGAGCCGGGAGATGGCGTCGGGACGCTTTCCTGTCAGCGGCACGCCGGCGAACGTAACGCTGCCCGAGTCCGGCTCGCCGAAGCCCGACACGAGGTCGACCACCGTGCTCTTGCCCGCCCCGTTCGGCCCGATCAGGCCGACTACCTGGCCCTCGTCAACCGAGAAGGTACAGTGCCGCACGGCACTGACCCCGCCGAAGGATTTCGTCAGGTCATCGATCTCAAGCAGCGCGCCGCTCACCGCACGGCCTCCCCGGGTTCCGGCGCCGGCGCCGGCTCGGCCGCGGCCGGCCGCGGCCCGCGATCCACCCCTGGCCGTTCCCTGAAGATCCCCTGCGGCCGGAACCTGAGCATCAAGATGATCAAGAGGCCAATCAGGATCTGTCGCATCGCCGGGCCGAAATCGGGCCGCGACGCGGGTGACGGCAGGAACCTGGTGAGTTCGATGAAGCCGATGTAGACGACGAACACGCCGGCGATTACCCCGCGGGGGTTGCCGCGGCCGCCCACCAGGATCGCCGCGTAGATCACCAGGAGTTCCTGCGGCGTCCACGCGGAGGGGTTGAACGCGCTGATGAAGATGGCGAACAGGCCCCCGGTCAGGCCCGCGAGCGCCGCCCCGAGCAGGTAGGCGCGGTACTTGGTGAAGAACACCCTGCGCCCGTAGGCGGCGGCGGCGCGCTCATCCTCGCGGATGGCGCGGAGCAGTCGGCCGAACGGGCTCCGCGACAGCCGCTGCACGAGCAGGTAGGCGAGGAAGAGCAGGAACAGGACCACGAACAGCAGAAAGATGCGGTAGCCGTTGTAGGTCAGGTTCAGTGCCGTCTGCCCGGGGTTGATCAGCCCGTACACGCCGTTGTACCCGTCGAACAGCGGTGTGTAGTTCTCCACGAGCAGGTACACCGCGCTGACCGCGGCCAGCGTGGTCACGGCGAAGTAGATCTCCCGCAGGTTCCGCAGGGCGACGGCCCCGATGACGGCCGCCAGGCCGACGACCACGACGACGGCCAGCGGTATCGCAAGCAGCACCGGAAGGTGCCAGCCGATGATGTACTCGACCGGCGGGGTCGGCTTGCCGATCGACAGCACGAAGGTCAGGTAGCTGCCGAGGGCAAGGTACCCGTAGAACGCCAGGTCGAAGTCGCCGCTCCAGCCCCAGACCACGTCGAGTCCGAGGGCGAGGATGGCGAAGATGCCGGCCTCGGTGATAACGCTGACCCAGTACATCAGGCACGCACCTCCATCGCGGTCCGCCGGACGAAGACACCGTTCGGCCGCAGCAGCATGAGGATCACGAGGAGCAGGAAGGCGTATACCAGCTGATAGGCCGAACTGGTATACGCGCCGGCGATCTGGATCACCAGCCCGACGATGAGAGCGCCGCCGAGGGTGGCGTAGGGTCGGCCGATGCCTCCGGTGACGGTGGCCGTGATGGTGAGCAGCAGGAAGCTGAAGCCGAGCTGCGGCCCGAAGGTGCCGATCGTATCGGCGAGCACGAAGCCGGCGAACCCGGAGATCGCGCCGGACAGCGCCCAGGTCTGCATGACGATCCGGCGCGCGGGGATCCCGCTCACCTGGGCAAGTGCCCGGTCCTGCGAGACCGCCCTGATCGCCTTGCCGAAGCGGGTGCGCTGGAGCAGCAGGAAGATCAGGGCGGCCACGGTCAGCGCGGAGAAGATCACTTCGAGGTCGGAGGTGGTCCACAGGAACGGCCCGACATGGTGCAGGCCGCCCTGGGTGAACGAGTAGGAGAGGTTCGCCGCTCCGTACGCGATGACGAGCACGTTCTGCACGATGAGCGCCGCTCCGAGCGTCGCGATGAACACCGTGATGGCGCTGCGGCCACGGAACTGCTCGATCAGGCACGCGTTGAGGGCAAGCCCGGCGAGCATCCCTGCGACCGCGGCGATCAGCGCGGCGGCCACGACGCTCTGGTGGAAGAACCGCTGACCGCTGTACGCGGCGTAGGCCCCGATGGTCAGGAACTCGCCATGCGCGAAATTCGCGATCCTGCTGACCGCGTATTCGAGCGTGAACGCCACCGCCGACAGCGACAGGATCGCCGCGGTGGCTAGTCCGATGCCGACACTCACCAGGAAGGTCGTCATGTCATCCCTTCGGCGCCGCTGGACGAAAACGGGACAAGACAGTGAGTGGCTGAGCCAGTAGCCCGAAGATAAACTTGGCCATCTATGCTGTCAATGGGGCAGTTGGAAAAGTGAGGCGACACGAGGTCATGCCAGCCAACCGGCGCGCCAGCCCACCGAGCACCGAGGTCCTCCGCGCCCCCGACCGGCGACGGCTTTACGAACGGCTCGCGGACAGGCTGCTCGACTACGTGGAGGTCACCGGTCTTAAGGTGGGTGACCGACTGCCGTCCGAGCGAGATCTCGCGCAGGCATTGCAGGTGAGCAGGGCCTCGGTCCGCCAGGCGACGGTCGCGCTCGAGGTGCAGGGCACGCTTGAGGTCAGGCACGGCGACGGCATCTACCTCATGTCCCTGCCGCACGACTCGGGTCGCCTCATGGAGCTGACGACCAAGCGGCACAGGCTGCCGGCGATCCTTGAGGCCAGGGAGGCGCTTGAGACGCAGCTCGCCGCGCTGGCCGCGACGCGCAGGACCGAGACGGACATCGCGGCGATGGAACGGGCCCTCGATGTCATGGCCGCCGACATCGCGGGCTCCGGCCTCGGCGAGGAAGGCGACCGCCTGTTCCATGAGGCCGTCACCCGCGCGGCGTACAGCCCGCTGCTCGCCGACTTCATGACGGGCCTGGCGGCGGCGATCGGCGAGACCAGGCACAGCTCGCTCGCGGAACCGGGACGCCCGCCCCGCTCGCTGCGGGCCCACCGGCTGATCCTTGAGGCGATCAGGCGCGGTGACGCCCCTGGTGCTCGCCGGGCGATGCGCCGTCACGTGAACATGGTGGCCGATATCGGGCTGCTCAGGTGGTCGGCCGCCGATCAGGCCGGAGAAAATGATGCGAGGAGAGTCGGCCGGGTCCGTTCCTCCGATGGATGAATTTGAACTACCCAGGCAACGAGAGCCGAGCCGGCCGTGCGATGCTCGGTCCATGCGACCGACGCTGTACGAGTTCGCGGGCGGGGAGAAGGCGTTTGTGCCCTTCGCCGCCGCGCTGCACGCGCGCTGCCTGGCGGACCCTGAACTGAACCATCCGTTCTCGCACCCGGGCCAGAATCCGCAGCATATCGAGCGGCTCGCCGCCTACCTGGCGCAGACCATGGGCGGCCCGCCGCGGTACTCGGGCGAATACGGCGGCGACCAGGCGGGCCTGGTGCTGATGCACTCGGGCAACGGGGACATGAGCGACCTGGGCCGGCGGTTCGTCGACTGCTTCATGGCCGCCGCCGACGATGCCGGCTGGCCGGACGACCCGCTGTTCCGCGCCGCGGTCCGTGCCTACATCGAGCGGGCGGTCGACGATGTGGCGCTGTCCCACCCCAACGACTCGGATGTGCCGGCGGAGCTGCCGATTCCGGACTGGTCGAATGGCATGGCGCGGTGACTCCGCCCGCCCGCCTTGCCCCGCTGCTTGAGCAGTTCGACTGGGGCTGCATGCGCCTGATCAACCGGATGCTCGGACCCGAGGTCGACAGCGGCAACGGTGCCCCAGTCGCGGTGACGCCGATGACCAGCGACGAGTACCTGTGGGAACCGGTGCCCGGCTGCTGGTCCGTCCGGCCGCGCAAGGACGGCCCCGGGCCGCGCGCGACGCTGCTGAGGGGAGCGGGGGAGTGGGGCCGCGACTCCGCCGAGCCCGGCCACCCCGACCCGCCGCCGTTCACCACCATCGCCTGGCGGCTCAGCCACATCGGCGAGATGCTGATGCTCCGTGCCGACTACACGACGGGCAGCCACGTGCTGACAAGCGACGCCTACCCGGCGACCGGCGAGGCGACCAGTGCGATCACCGCCTTCGTCGTGGCGTCGGACGCCTGGCGGGGGACGCTGCTGAGCTGCGACGATTCCGCGCTCGACACGGTGGGCCTGAGCGCCTACCCGTACGGCAGCGACGCCGGGGAGATTTTCATCGACATCGTCTGGTGGGTGAACCAGGAAATCCTGCACCACGGCGCCGAGATCGCGCTGCTCCGCGACCTGTACCGCGCGCAGCGAGCAAGCTAGAGCGGTCTCACCTGGCCCGCACCGCGGCATGACCGGCGTCAGCACATGTTGACACCTGGCAAATCGTCAGCATATGCTGACGCTTATGGAAAGCACACTCGAACTGGCCGAAGGGGCCGCGAGCAACGATCCGGATGTCGGACTGCGCGCGGTCGCGGCGCTTCGCGCGCTGACCGAACGCCTGGAGATCCTCCAGGTCGAGCGCGCGCGCACGCTCGGCTGGTCGTGGCAGGAGATCGCCGCACGGCTCGGAGTCACCAAGCAGACCGTGCACCGCAAGCACGGCAACAGGATCGGGAGGCACTGATGTTCGAGGATTTCACTGGCGAGGGCAGGCAGGTGGTCGCGCGTGCGCAGGAACAGGCGCGCCGCCTCGGGCACGGCTTCATCGGCACCGAGCATCTGCTCTACGGCCTCGCCTGCGCGGACGGGCAGGTCGGTGCGGTCCTGCGCGAGCGGGGCGTGACACCGGAGCGCTACGAGGCGCAGTTCGTGGGACTGGTCGGCACGGGCACGGGCCATCACCAGGACATGCGCGGCGCCGGGTCCGATCCTCTCGACCGTGACGCGCTTTCCGCGATCGGCATCGACCTGGACGCCGTTCGCGAGCGCGTCGAGGCGCTGTTCGGCCCGGGCGCGCTGACGGACGACGCTCCCGGGTCGCGCCGGTGGCCGCGCCGAGCCCGCCGGCACCGTTCCGGCCACCTGCCGGTCACCCGCCGGGCCAAGAAGTGCCTGGCGGTGTCGCTGCACGAGGCGCAGGCCGCGCATACCGGCCAGTTGGGCGCCGAGCACATCGCCCTCACGCTGCTCGCCATGAACGAGGGCCTGCCGCCACGGATCCTGTCGGCCATCGGTGCCCGCGCGCCCGAGTTGCGCGCCGAGATCCTCGACCGCACCCGGCCGGCCAGCTAGCCGACGGCCTTGGTCCTCCTGGCCTGCGCGCGGCGCTTGACCCGCACGTAGATGATCGCCTGCTTCCCGTCGCCCGGGCTGCGGCGGTCCATCTCGAACAGCGTGGTCGCGGTGATGAGGTCGCTGAGCTTGGCGTAACCGTAGCTGCGCGAGTCGAAGTCGGGGCGCTGGTTGGTGATGATGTTCCCGATGGCGGACAGCGTCGCCCAGCCGTCGTCGTCCGAGGCCGCCTCCACCGCGTTGCGCAGCAGCGCCACAAGGGCAGTGTCGCTCCTGAGCTGCGCCGCCGAGGCCGACGCGGGCCTGGTCGGCTTGGCCTCGGAACCGCCAGAGCCGGCGATCACGGCGTCGGCGTCGGTGTCGCTGTTGGCGAAGGTGAGGTTCTCGATGTAGATGAACTTGTCGCACGCGGCGACGAACGGCTTGGGGGTCTTGCGCTCGCCGAACCCGTACACGGTCAGCGCGGACTCGCGCAGCCGCGCGGCGAGCCTGGTGAAGTCGCTGTCGCTCGACACGATGCAGAACCCGTCGAACCGCCCCGAGTACAGCAGGTCCATCGCGTCGATCACCATCGCCGCATCGGTGGCGTTCTTGCCCTTGGTGTAGGCGAACTGCTGGATGGGCTGGATGGACTGCGCGAGCAGGTGGTCCTTCCAGCCCTTCAGGTTCGGCCCCGTCCAGTCACCGTAGGCGCGCTTCACGTGCGCGGTCCCGTACTTGGCGACCTCGGCCAGCAGCCCCTCGGTGATCGACGGCTGCGCGTTGTCCGCATCGATCAGCACCGCGAGCCTTGAGGTGTTTTCGCTGGCCATGACCGACACGCTATCTCACGTCGCCCGGGTAAGCGGCGCCATGCCCCGATTGCCGGTGCCACGAGCGGAAACTTCCAAGCAAAGCAACATCCATATATCGAACGGACCGTTGGTTCCAGTGGCACCGCAGCCTGGCTCCGTTCGGGTCGGGGACCTAGCCGGCTTCGGGAAGTTCCTTGAGCTTCCGCCGCACGTGTTCCAGGTCGCGCTGCCATTGCACGTTCACCGGGTCAATGGCAGCCAGCCGCTCGCGGATGGCGAGTGCGGCCCGGTAACTGGCACGGGCGGCGGTGAGGTCGCCCGCGGCGGCGGCCATGTCGCCGAGCTTGTTGTGGCTGAGTGCACCGGTGTCGGCGGCGTCGGCGAGCCGCGCGAGCGCCTCGTCGATCGCCGGATCGAGGAATGCCCTGCCGCCCGGTGTGAGGTTCTGCTCGAAATCGTCGAAGACCACCAGCATCCGCAGACCCTGGAGCAGGCTGGCGATGATCGCCAGCCTGGGACCGTTCTCCGTCACGGGGTGCGGAGCGTCCCGCACGACGGACAGCCGCGCCGCCAGTACCGGGCCGTGCCCGCACGGTGCCGGCCCTAACGGCCAGAGGAGGCGCCGGGAACGAGCCCGACCGCCGCGGCGGCGGCGGTGTACCCCGGGGCGGTCAGCACCACCGCCGCGATGATCAGCACCACCGACACGAAGCCCAGCTGCACGGCCTGCCAGCAGGACCGGGGTGTCTCAGGTCAGGGAGCGCTGGTGAGCTTCCATCGAAGGCCGGCGATCGTGAGGATCTGGGCGGCGGTCGACTCCGTGAACGCGAGCGCCGGCCATGTCCTGATCGGTGATCGTCACCGGGGCGGGCAGCCGTCCGCCGCCCTGCTTCACGCCTGGGACCACGGGACCGCGCGCCTGGGTCGAGCGCCCGCCGGCACCGCGAAGCCGCAGAGCAGGGCCCGCGCTTCGAGGTCGTGCCGCTGCGGGGTTCCCGCGCTTCCCCCGGCCGCCGGGCATCCGCCGTGACCGGTGCTCACCACGGTCGGTGAGGTGCCAGGGACTCGTGCCGTGCTGGAAGGGGTGCCGCCGGGCGCGGTCGGATGGTTCGCCGGCCCTGGTGAAGGTGCGGGAACGACCGCGCAGCCGGCCAGCGCGAGGACTGCCGCACCCCCAAGCGCGACGGATGCGAGCGCGACCTGGCGAGGGCCGCGCGAGCGAGTGCTGGTGAATCCTCTCATGCCACTTGGACGCCAGCCGGGCCTGGCCGGTTCCGCCCAGCCCCGCAGCAATGCCAGCGACCTCGGCGGGCCCGGCGGCTGTTTTACCTGTTCAGCAACCGTCCGGGTAGATACGTTCGGGCCGGCCGTCGACCGGTCCCGGCATCCCGGCGGCCTCTCCGCGACCACTCGTACCAAACTTTCTCGCTCGCTGCCAGATCCCCGCATGCGGAACTGGTCCAGGTCCACGGTCAGCCGGGTTGCCGGCTGACCGGGCATGCCCGGCACGTCCGTGGTCTCGCTGTGCTTGAGGCCGAGGATGGCGCCTTCGCTGGCGGTTCCTACGGCGGCCGCGTCGGCCTGATTTCCCGCCGGGTCCCTCATCTGGGCGTCGCCGCCGGTGACGGGCACCAGCCACAGCCGGTTGCCGGACGTAGTCTCGAAGCAGGAGGCCACCATCACGCCGGTCTTCCACCACCGCGCGGGCATGCAGCCAGCAGAAGGGTCAGCGCCGGGTACCGGGAGCTCGCGGATCACCCCGCCCGCGTTGCTGAGCAGGTCAAGTCCGCGGTTGGTGCGGACGGCGAGCTCGGTCCCGTCGGCGGAGTAGACCGCTTCGCCGGAATTGGCGGGGACGGTGGCGATCACCTTGGCCAGCTTGCCGGCCACGCTGTAGCGGGCGAAGGTGGTGCGCAAGCCGTCCTGGTACTGGGCAAGGATGTTGAGCCCGTCCGGGCGGGTGTAGCCGAGCACGCCGGCGTTCCCCGCGAGGGCGAACGAAGTGATCTTGCCGGTGGCCAGCGTGAACTGCGCCAGCTGGCCACCGTGGCCGACCCAGAACAGCGCCCGCGTCTTGTCCCCCGACCAGTCGATCAGGAACGGCGGCACCTTCGACGCGGGCCAGGTGTCGAGCAGGTACCTGCCGCCGCCCGGGTTCACCAGGTACAGCTCGGTCGGCCGGCCCTTGAACGGGGGTGGAAACGGAGGAGGGAGAGGGGGCTGGTCGTGTACTGGACCAGTTCCCACCCGGTCCCGACCTTCGGCCACGGCACCTGCGCGCGCGTGCCGGCCTGCCCGGCCGCCAGCACCGCCGGGCGGCCGAGCGCGGCCGGCGCGGCCGGGCCGGCGAGGCTCGCGCCTGCCGTCGCCGTCACGGCGGCCGGTGACGCGACGCCCGCCGCGGCGCGGCGCGGCCAGATGGACAGGAACCGGGCAGCGGACATGTGATCCCCCTTTAGCGGCCGACCCGCGGCGGGCCGCCCGCCGAAACAATTTCGTCCACCGTCAGGCACCGGCCGTCTCCTGCTGGCTGCGCCGCACTGAGTGTTTCCCGCAAGGTTAAGGGAGCTGCCGCCAGCGGAATCTGAGACGTTTCCACAGGTCATAGAGTTCATGATAACTTCCTGATATTCGATCTTGGAATTGCCCTGGCATGTTTCCGGGGAATCAGGAGAAAGCCCGCGTTCGCTGCGAATTCCGGATCCGGCGGCCTCCGGATGACATGTCGTCATATATGCGAGGGGAACGGAATGCGCCGGATTTCCGCTTTCGGGGTTGCCGCGCTGGCCTGCGCGGTCCTTTGCGGCCTGCCGGCCGGGGCCCCGGCTCAGGCTGCGCAGGCCGGGCCCCCGCGGACGCAAGAGACGCGTCCGGCATCCGCCCGGACCCCGGCCGCCGCCGCGTTCCCAGGTCAGCTCACCGCGGTGAGCGCTGCCTCGGGCACCGGCGCCTGGGCGGTCGGGGGCCCGCTGATCCTGCACTGGAACGGCAGGACCTGGTCCAGGGTCACCGACCCGGTCCCGTCCGCCAGCCTGCAGGCGGTGAAGGCCATCTCGGCTGCCAGCGCGTGGGCGGTCGGGCAGTACTGCAGCGCGAACTGCGATGGTAAACAGGCAACGTTCAGCACGCTGATCCTGCACTGGAACGGCAGGACCTGGTCCAAGGTGCCAAGCCCCAGCGCTGGCATATACGCCAGCCTCTCCGGCGTGACCGCCACCTCGGGCAGCAGCGCCTGGGCAGTCGGGGATTACTGCACCACGAACTGCGAGACCCAGGAAACGTATTACACGCTGATCCTGCACTGGAACGGCAGGACGTGGTCCAAGGTCGCCAGCCCCGACCCCGGCGGTACTGGAGGAAGCTTCCTGAGCGGCGTGACCGCCACCTCGGGCACCAGTGCCTGGGCGGTCGGGGATTACTGCACCGTGGGGTGTATTGATAAACAACAGCCAATGCTGGACACGCTGATCCTGCACTGGAACGGCAGAACCTGGTCAAAGGTGCCAAGCCCCGGCCCTGGCACATACGCCAGCCTCTCCGGCGTGACCGCCACCTCGGGCAGCAGCGCCTGGGCAGTCGGGGATTACTGCACCGCGCACTGCCGTGCCCAGGAAACGTATTACACGCTGATCCTGCACTGGAACGGCAGAACCTGGTCCAAGGTCGCCAGCCCCGACCCCGGCGGCATCACAGGAAGCTTCCTGAGCGGCGTGACCGCCACCTCGGGCACCAGCGCCTGGGCGGTCGGGTACTACGACACCAGCACGGCAGAGCTCACCCTGATCCTGCACTGGAACGGCAGAACCTGGTCAAAGGTGCCAAGCCCCGGCCCTGGCACATACGCCAGCCTCTCCGGCGTGACCGCAACCTCGGGTACCGACGCCTGGGCGGTCGGGTCCGCGCTGATCCTGCACTGGAACGGCAGAGCCTGGTCCTTATGCCTCTTGTCTGCCGGCGTTGCAGGTGTCCGCGTCCTCGCCCAGGTGCCGCCCGATCAGCTCGTGCAGCCCGGCGCGAGCCTCGCCGGGCCGGCCGCGCCGCGGCGAATCCGTCACCGCCATCGCCACCCATCCGGGCATTGGCCGCTCCGCTCTCTACCGCGCCTTCGCCGACACCGAGGCTGCGGCCAGCGTGCGGAGCTGACCTTGGCCGCGGTCGGCACGTCCTGGCTCGGGGCGAGGTGACGGGGCTGGGCGGCCGAGCGCATCGGCCGCGACGACGTCGGGGCGGGCCTTGAGGACATCCTCACGGCGTGCCTGGCCGGGCTGAGCGTCCGCGCGTAGCCCGGCTCACCGATGTGCTAGCTTCCCTGCAAGGCCACCGCCCGGTTGAACAGGATCGCGGCGTCCTCCGAGATGGCCAGCGCGCGGTCCAGGCTGGCGATGGCCCCCTCGCGGTCGCCGGTCTCGAAGAGGACCTCGGCCTGGCCTGCCCAGGCCGCCTGCAGGCCCGGATCCGCGGCGAGGGCCTGGTCGTAGGCCGCGAGCGCGGCCGGGGCGGCGTCCTCGGCCGCGTAGACCTGCCCGAGTACCGCGTGCAGGTAGGCGTTGTCCGGGTCATGTCTTAAACCCGGACGGTCCCCGATCACGTGTACGCAGGTCATGACCTTACCCGGCGCGACGAAGAACCCGGCACCTTGCGACCGCTCGCCAATGACCTGGACCGCGCATTCCCGCAGCAGGTCCTCCAGGCGCTCAGCCATCGGATTCCCCGGTGTCATCGGCCTCCGATTCGTCCGGGTCCCCGGAGTTTGTGCTCTCTGAACCCGCGGATCCTGACCACTCAAGCGTCACGGTAAGCGACGCCTCGCCCTTGCCGCCGACCCAGAGCGCGGTCAGCTTGCCGGCCTCCACCGCGAAACCCAGCTTCAGCTCCACCGTGGTCTTCGACGGACGCGCCGCCTTGAGCTTCCCGACGACAAGCGCGCCGATCTCGCCCACCGAATCCAGGGCGCTGCCGAGGTCATAATCCCGCAACCCGACGCTCGTCATCCCGTCGGAATCGGTGGTG
>Ga0209881_1000226_pt1 | contig 15957 bp, 11 predicted proteins | sample PersoiDNA2013193_FD_185804 | JGI IMG/M metagenome (GOLD analysis project Ga0209881, IMG submission 185804) | Permafrost soil microbial communities from the Arctic, to analyse light accelerated degradation of dissolved organic matter (DOM) -... | ecosystem: Environmental > Terrestrial > Soil >... | reverse complement strand
GTACGTGGCGGGGGTCGTACATGGTCTGGCGGCCGGAGCGGGACTCCGGCTAACCTCGTGGTTGTACGGGCCGAGACGTCACTGCGTGGATAGTAGACGTCACTGCGCGGATAGTGGGAGGCGCGGTCATGAGCGGGGAACACCGCATGAGCGAGATGACGCAAGAGGAAGCGCTGCGCCTGGCCGATGCGCTGGTGGGACAGGCGCTGAAAGAGACCGAAGCCCGCTGCTCGGTGCTGGCGCAGTTCATCGACGAATGCGATCGTGCGGGGTCACAAACCGCGGCCTGGAGCGAGGCACTCCGCGAGCTTCATGCGCTACACGACTACCGCAGCGGGCTCATGCGCAGGCACAGCCTGATTCAGGAAGCACTCGATTGCCTCGTGGGCGAGTCCCCCACGCAGGCGCCACTGCCACCGCCGCCGAACCGGACCGTACTTCGGCCTCAGCAACAGGTTCAGGTTCAAGCGCGGCGGCGGCGATCATGAGCCAGCTCTTCGTCTGGAATCACCTTTTCTGGTGCCGGGGACCTTCGCCTGGGGATGGGAGCGGGCCGTCGGGGAAGCCAATCTTAAGGAACTTCTCAAGCTCGCCGAGCTGACTATTGGCCAGGGCATTCATCGGGTAGACGACGATGGCCTTGATACCGGGCTTGTAGGTGCCGGAAGATCTTTTCGCACTCCGGCTGCAGCAGGCCCTGCTTTACGAGGTCCGTGACCGTGCCGCCGGAGGCGAAGTTTGGGTTGAGCGAGAGCCAGGGGTCGGGCCACTGGTAGCCGCGAGCCATCCGGTCGGCGACGTGCTCACGGATGGCCTTGTCGTGGATGTCGACGAAGCTGCCGGTGAACTCCCGGTGGTCCTTGATCAGCCGATCCCGCACCTGAAAGACATCCACGTCTGCCCCACCCTGACATTCCCGGCAACTCAGGGTGACATCCTATGCCCGTGCCATGACCCGTCTCGGTAAAACCCAGATTGTTATGTCCGCATATGTCGGAATATCGCGACAGAGAGTTCGCGCATCCCCTCATGCAAGGGGTTACTCTGGGCGTGATTGCCGCAAGTACAACGACTTTACATCTTGCGCCATGTGGTAAATATCGGTATCTAATATGTCCCCGGGTCGGGAGAGAATTCGTCCGACGGGCAGCGTTCTTCAAAGTTCATCAAACTGAGAGTTCAGGTATGCGTCAAGTGTCCCGGCTGGAGTTGCTCGACATCCGGGAGCAGTCCTGGGGACCGCGCCTGCGCGGTGTCTCCCTCGCCGCTGAAGCCGAGATCCCCGAGGCCACCCGCACTCAGGCCGCCTCCGCGCTCGGGGTTCTGTACGGCCGAGGGCATTACACGGCTGCGCTCGGGGTTGCTTTTCTCACCCGGTGGCCTGCCTGCCTCGTCGCTTCCATGACCGGAGTCGCGGTGACCAGCTACGCGCAGGGTGCGTACTGGCCGGCCCTGTGGGATGCCGCTGGGTATGCAGGGGACGCCAATGACCAGCACGTGTGGGGCGAAGCGTTCGTCAGCGCGGCCTCGCGGCTGGGCCTGCCGACATTCTCTGACTCACACCAGCGCTATGTCGGGCCTGTTCTGATGCATGCGGGCATCCCGGCTTACTGCCTTGGAGACTTCTTCCAGCTCCTGGTGGAACGCCGCCGCCAGAACCCGGGCCTGGACGCAGACAGCTTTCTGGCCTGGGCGACAGCGCCGGGCCATAAGCTTCGCCTGTCGGTTCTTGACAAGCCCGCTGAGCGGTTCCTGCTGAGCGGCGGTGACTACGCCCATGACATCGTGGACCGAACGCTCGACCTCCTTGACCGACTGACAGAGCCAGATCCTGACCTCGACGGAGTCCGGCTGCCGAGTTACATGATCGCGGCAGCCCGCCGCATGCTGGATTTCGGCGAGTTTGACCTCGCCGAGACGCGTCCCTCGTCTATCCAAGGCGGAATCACCAGGCGCCAGCCGCGGATCGCGCTCGATCCGTACGGTCAGGGCGTCCACCTGCTGCTGCCCGCCGTCGGCGACACGCCTGACGGCATCGCCCGCTGGCGGATCGCCGCGGACGGCGAGACTCACACCGTGCAGAGCCGCGCCATGTGGGTAGGTGCCGCGGAGACGACGCCACAGACCGCGTTCCCGCTGGATAGACCTGTACGCACCGTCCTTGTCTCGCTTGCCGGGCGCGAGGACCTGGCCGCCGAGCTCCGGGTGGTCGAGCAGACCGACCCCGTACTCTTTTTTGGCGAGGACGGCCGACGGTTGGCCGACAGTGTGTCGCTGCCCCGTGGGCAGGTCTGGATCATGCACCCGGCCGACCGAGAACTCGAGCTGACCGGACAGGCTGGGCAGATTGCGGAGCCTGCGGTCCCGTTCGGCTGGGACGGCTGGCGGCTGCGTCTCGTCTCGCTGGAGGACGTGCAGGCCGTCGGCCTCCAAGGTGGTCGCGCGCATCCGGTGGAGATCCGGGCCAGGCCGAGGTTGCTGCTCGGCGATCCGCTTCCCGGTGTCGCGACGCCCTTCGGGTCGCCGGTATATCCGGTGCCGCCGTGCCTGCTGCTCCCGCAGAGTGCCGGCCCGGAGATCAGCTGGCACGTCGACGTGCGGCGCGTGGGCGGCGGGCCGCTCGTCAGCCGTGCTGTCGATTCGTCAGCCGAGATCGACATCTGGGGTGACGTACCGCGTCCCGTCCTCGGCGCGTTCGAGGTGACCGTGCGCGGTCCGCTCGGCCGTGGGATGCGCCGCACGATTTTTGTCGCCGAAGGCCTGTCGGTCAGCTATCAGCCAAGGGTGCGCCTGCTGACAGGAATCGGGCTGGCGAAGGGCTTGGCCAGCATGGAGGCGGCACGAGGCGCGACCGCGCAGCCGACGTCCCTGCGCTTCGAGCCCGGCGAGCGAACTCACACGATCGAGTACCGAACGGCTGATGAGTCCGAGCCGCTGGTGATCACCCCGCCGCACGTCGCCGCGCTGTGCCCCGGCGCAGGCGTTACGACCTGGACTGCCGCTGCGCTCCGCCTGGTGACCGAGACCTTCGCTGACGCAGGCCGACTGCTGGTCCGCGTTCCCGTAACGGGCCAGCCAAGCCAACCAAGCCAACCGAACCAGCTTGAGCTGGCAGTCCACGTAAAAGGGCAGCAAGTTCAGGCCATCCCGTCCAGCGGCCAGCAGTCACCTGGGCTGGCCGGCTTCGAGCTAGCCCGCGCCGCCGACACGGTCGCCGCCCACGGACGAGCAGAGCTCGTCGTTGGCCTGGGCGATGTGTCCATGCCCGTCGCTTACGTGCGGCCCCGCCGCCTGGCGTTGGGGGTGGACCTGGCAGGGGACCAGCTGGTGCTGCGTGAGCCGGCCGTCGTAGACGGTCTGACGGCCGGCGTCTACCTGGCGTACGCGCCCTGGGCTGCTCCGGTCGAGGTGCCGGTGTCAGCGGACGGCACTGCCGCGCTTCCCGAGCAGCTAGCGGACGCGGGGCCGCTGCGCGTGCTGCTTCGCATCGACGACCCGTGGACGTTGTCCGGCTGGCCGACGTGGCCCGGGCCCGCCGCGTACGCCTGCCCGGCACCGGGCGCGCCCGCATCGGCAGACCAGGAGGAAGAAAGCCTCTCGCGCTTCGTCGCAGGCGAGGGCGAACTGCCTGAGCTGACGCGACATCTCGGCTGGCTATGGCGGCTTGTGGACCTGTCACACGAGCTTGTTCAGGCGGGCGCGCGGGCCGACCTCGCCGAGCGATGCACGGACGAGCTACGCCGGACGCCGCGCGCTGCACTGCTCGCACTCGCGGAGCAAGACCTCAGTCAGGCGGACGTTGTGCACGCGCTGATCGCGACGGGCATGGCGGCGGTGCCTCAGGATTCCTCGCCGTGGCAGCCGGATGAGTACCGCACGCTGGAGCGGATGTGGGCAGCGCTGCCTGCTGCGGCGGCCATTGCCACTGGTGAGCTGTTTACCCGAGCGGACATAGCTGACATAGCGGCTGCCCACTGCGGGGACAGTCTCGTGAACATACTGAACGGCCAGCCCGATCGGCATGCGGCCGTGGGCCGGTTCGGGCCGGACGCACAGCGGTTGGCCCTGTTGTCGCCTGAGCAGGTGGAGGCGCTGTGGCAGGCAGCCGCCGTGGTGCCCCAAGCCATGCTCGACGCGGACTCTAGGGCCGCGGCCGCACGACGGATGTTCGATGCCAGGCACAAGCCGCCGACCCAAGCAGCGGTGGCCTTCGCAAAAACAGTGACGCAGGCCGCCCAGTCGCTGATCAGCCGATCCCGATACCCGCACCTCGCGGACGCGATAACCGCGCGGCGTCCCGAAGGCACGAGCAGATGGCTGGCGCTGCCCGCCATGTCCATCGCCATGGCTCTCGTCGCCCGGCTCGCCGCCAGGGGAAATGGCAACTGCGCGGCACTTGAGCGCGAGTACCGAGGCAAGTGGTCAAACCTGGCGCTTGACGCGCCGGATCTTGTGGCCATTGATCTCGTGCTCGCCGAGGCCCTCGTGGTCGGCGCGCTGACGGAGAAGCCGGAGAAATCCCATGACTGACCGGTTCGACCCGCTCGCGACGAGCGAGCTGATCACCTCCGGCTACCGACGTTACCTCCGCTCGCTGCTGCCGGTGCGGGAGCCCCGGATCGCGTCGGCGCTCGATCACGAGATCACGCACAGCAAGCTGCTCACTAAGGGGCCTCTGCTGGAGGCGACGCCGCCCTACCAGCCAGGCGCGACGATCGACGCCCTTATGAGGGAAGGCGTGCTGAACTCGGCGTTCCGACAGCTTGGCAGCGCCGCGCTCCCTCTCACCAGGCCGCTGCACGCGCATCAGGAGCAGGCGATCCGCAAGGTGGCAGCCGGCCGCAACGTGGTCGTCGCCACCGGCACGGGGTCCGGCAAGACCGAGAGCTTCCTGGTTCCAATCCTCGACGCGCTTTCCGCCGAACACGAGCGCGGTGAGCTAGGTCCAGGCGTCCGGGCGCTCCTGCTGTACCCGATGAACGCCCTGGCCAACGACCAGTTGAAGCGCCTTCGCCAGATGTTGGCTGCCGCGCCGCACATCACGTTTGGCCGGTACGTCGGGGACACCAAGACGGGCGACCGAGAGGCGGCTGAGGCGTTTGGCAAGCTGAACCCTGGCGAGCCGCTGCTGCCGAACGAGCTGCTCAGCCGCAGGGCCATGCAGGCAACGCCGCCACACCTGCTGCTCACCAACTACGCGATGCTTGAGTACCTGCTGCTGCGACCCGCCGACATGGACCTGTTCGAGGGCGACTACGCCGGACGCTGGCATTTCCTCGTGCTCGACGAGGCGCACGTGTACGACGGCGCGAAGGCGGCTGAGGTGGCGATGCTGCTGCGGCGACTGCGCGACCGGGTGGCCCGCGACCGGCCGCTGCGCTACATCGCCACGAGCGCGACGGTCGGCGACAAGGCCGAAGCCGTCACGGAGTTCGCGCACCGGCTCTTCGACGCGCCATTCGAGTGGGTGGACGACGATCCTGCCCGGCAGGATCTGGTTCGCGCGAGCCGCGTCGACCTGCCGAAGCCACCCTTCTGGGGGCCACTCGACCCGGCGGCCTACATAAAGATCGCGAACGCAGATGACCCGGCAAAGGAACTACTGCGCCGTGCCCCCGTCCAGGGAACGACCAACGCTGGAGGTGTCGCCGGCACTCTCCTCGCGCACGAGTCCCGGATTGCCCGGCTTCGAGAGATGCTCGCGGCTGGCCCGCAGATGGCCGGCGAGCTCGCCGACAGTCTGTTCGATGTGCATGACCCACCAGTGGACCGGCGCCGTTTCCTGGACGCGCTGGTCACTGTGGGCAGCCGGATCATCGGGCCGGATGGCCTTGCCGTGCTGTCCGCCCGCTACCATCTCTTCGTCCGGGCCACCGAAGGCGCCTACACGTGCCTGGCGGAGACCGGCCCGCACGTGACGCTCGCTCGGCATGACAGATGCCCAGAGTGCGCCGCGGTTTCATTCGAGTTCGGTGCCTGCAAGAGGTGCGGCTCTCCGTACCTCTCAGGAACGGTCCGGTCCGACTCCGGCCCACTGACCTTTGGGCCTCAGCGGCCAGGAGAGCGCCGCACGTGGCTGCTCCTTGAGCGGGGAACAGACGTCACCGACGAGGACGATGAAACCCTCGAAGAACCGTCAGGGAAACTCGGCTCCAAGGACGCCGTGCTGTGCGCGTCTTGTGGCGGCCTGTACGAGGGCTCTCACACGACCTGCAGCCGGGACAACTGCGGCAGCACCCGGCTCCTACCGGTCCGCAGACTGAACACGCCCAAGGACACCATCACCGGATGCCTGGTCTGCGGCGGCCGGGGCGCGGCCATGGTGCGGGGCTTCGAAAGCGGCGGCGACGCCGCCGTCTCCGTGCTGTCCACGGCGCTGTACCAGGCGCTGCCGCCCGCCCCCGATCCGGAGCAGGCCGATCAGCCGGGCGAAGGGCGCAAGCTCCTGCTGTTCAGCGACAGCAGGCAGGCCGCGGCGTTCTTCGCGCCTTACCTGGAGACCTCGTACCAGGCGATCCAGCACCGGCGCCTCATCCTGGAGGGCCTGCGGCGCGCGACGGCCGACGGGACCGTGACCGTCAGCGACGTGGCGTACCACGTGGCCAAGGCCGCGGAGGAAGCGCATGTCTTCCCGCGCAAGATGTCCGCCCAGGAACGGCAGCGGCAGACTGCACTATGGGTAATGCAGGAACTCGTCACCATCGAGGACCGCCAGTCACTTGAGGGGCGCGGACTTATCCGCGTCAGCCTGGGCAGGGAGCAGAGCTGGCGTCTCCCGCCGGGACTCACCACGCTCGGCCTGGAGGAGGCCGAATGCTGGGATCTCCTCGCCGAACTGGTCCGCAGTGTCCGCCAGCAGGGCGCGATCACCATGCCCGACGGCGTGGACGCTCGCGACGAGGCGTTCGACCCGCGGCGCGGCCCGAACTACTTGCGCGGGGACGGTGCGGAGCCGAAGCGCAAAGTGATCAGCTGGTGCCCCACACGCGGCGTCAACCGGAGGCTGGACTACGTACGCCGGGTGCTCGCCACGCTCGGCGGTCAGGCCAAGCCCGAGGACGTGCTGCGTGGCTGCTGGCAGATAATCGAAAAACAGCGCAGCGGGTGGCTTGAGTCAAGCAACGACGCGCGGCTCGGCGTGCTTTACCAGGTGGATCACACGTGGCTGCGGCTGGAACCCGTTGGCCCGGACGACCACATCTTCGAGTGCGAGCGGTGCCGGAGGGAGTCACCACTTTCCGTTCGGGGGATCTGCACGACTCTTGGTTGCGGCGGGAAGCTCGCGTCGGCGACTCCAGCCGACGACGACCATTACCGGTACCTGTACCGGCACATCAACCCGGTGCCGCTGAAGGCTCGTGAGCACACGGCCCAGCTGATGTCGGAGGAGGCGGCCGACATTCAGCAGCAGTTCGTGCGCGGCGAGGTCAACGCGCTGTCCTGCTCGACGACGTTTGAGCTCGGTGTGGACGTCGGCGAGCTCCGGTCGGTGGTGATGCGGAACATGCCGCCGACCACGGCAAACTATGTGCAGCGAGCTGGGCGGGCCGGGCGACGAACCGACTCGGCGGCGCTCGTGCTTACCTACGCACAACGCCGGTCACATGACCTGTCCCGGTTCCAGGACCCGAAGACGATGGTGGCGGGCGAGGTGCGCTCGCCCTATGTGCCGCTGGGGAACGAGCGGATCGACAGGCGGCACGCGCACTCGGTGGCCCTAGCGGCGTTCTTCCGAGATGCGAAAGTGCAGACCGGGGAGACGTGGAGCACGGCGGGCGATTTCCTGCTTGGGCCTTCGGCGGGCGTGCTCCGAGTATGGCCCTACCTTTCTCCCGTGCCGGCTGCAGTCATCGAGTCGTTGCGGCGGGTGCTGCCCGAAGAGGTACGGCAGCAGATCGGCGTCGAGACCGGCGCGTGGGCAGAGAATCTGTGGGAGCTGCTGAAAGACGTGCAGACGGAGCTAGCCGCAGATGTCGATGCGTTTGAAGAACGGCGGCAGCAGGCGTTCGCTGAACGTAAGGGAAATCTTGTCCAGCTATATGAGCGGACGATCAACACGCTGACAAAGCGACCGCTGATCGGCCTGCTCGCTAACCGCAATGTTCTGCCGAAGTACGGCTTCCCGACCGACACGGTCGAGCTGCGCACAGCGTACTCCGGCGACCCGGTGGGGCGGAAGCTTGAGCTGTCACGAGACCTTTCTGCCGCGATCTACGAGTACGCGCCCGGCGCCGAAGTGGTGGCCGGCGGGAAGCTGTGGACATCGGGCGGCGTGTACCGGCTCCCCGAGCGGGCGCTAATCGGGAACCACTACGTCGTGTGCCAAGAGTGCTTCCTCTACCGGGAAAGTCTCGCTGCGGAGGATCTCGATCCGGTGTGCCCATCATGCGGCACCGCCCAGAAAGGCACGCCGCGCGGCTACTGGAAGCCCGAGTTCGGGTTCGTCGCCCTGCGCCAGGTGCGGAACCCGGGCATGGTCGCGCCGCAGCGGAGCTGGCATGGGGCGACGTACGTGCTGTCGCGAGGCACGGAGGAGTTCGACGACACTTGGGAGCTCGCGAATGGGGGAAAGGCGGCCACCTGGGCGGGCGAGCGCGGCAAGCTGATCGCTATCTCCGAGGGGCGCAACGGCGCGGGGTTCCGGATCTGCGAGTGGTGTGGCTGGGGTACCGCCGCCGGCGGACGTGTGCCGGACTCGCATCCGCATCTGCTCAAGGATGGCGAGTGCTCGGGGCCGCTGGCGTGGCGTGCCCTGGCGCATCCCTACGAGACGGACATCCTGGAGATCACTTTCGACTCGCTCGCGGCACCGGGACAGTCGCTCGGCGAATGGCGCTCGGTGCTGTACGCACTGCTCGAAGGCGCGTCCGACAGCCTGGACATCAGCAGGGACGACATCGACGGGACACTGTACCCGAAGGCCGGCCGGAAGATCTCACTGGTGATCTTCGACGCGGTCCCTGGTGGCGCTGGCGGTGCGCTGCGGATCGCGCGTTCGTTCCCAGCGGTAATGCAGACGGCGCTGCGGCGAATGGCCCGTTGCGAGTGCGGCGAGGAGACAAGCTGCTACGGATGCCTGCGGAACTTCCGAAACCAGGCGTTCCACGAGCAACTGCGCCGCGGAGAAGCGCTGGCGTTTCTATCACGGCTCGTCTAATTAGCGCGGGTTTACCGGCTTCCCACCCTGTGCGGGTTCGCTGACACGGATCCGTACAGGAATTCGACGGCTTCGATGGCTGCCTTCTCCGGCATCCTGGATAGTGCCCTGCATGCAAGCGACGGCACCTCGCGAATCGGCCCCTCATGGTCTATCCGCTCAAGGAGCCGCCGTCGGTGCTGGCTGAAGCGCTTGTTGAACATCTCAAGCCTCCGCCCGCTGAGTCCCGAGGCAAGGGCTAGCGTGCGATGGAGAAGCACCTTCGGGTCTGCGATCGATTCCACGTTCCCGGGCCTAGGCAGCTCCAACGGGGTCTTGCTATTGGGAGCACCGGCGACGCGGCGGATCTCAGCCTCATCCAGAAGCAGCCAGGCTTCGGTCATGCGGATCGGGATCACCGGCACGAGGGGAATGTCTGGCATTACTTGCCGCACCGCGGAATCGATCTCTGCGAGCCGAGGGGAACGGCCTTCTCTGTCGGCATCCCGGTGTACGACCACCAGATCGTGTACGCCGCCCAGGTCCTTGACGGCCTGCAACTTCGCCGCGACCGTCTTACGCGGCGGCGGCGGAAGCCTCTCCAGTCGTGAGGTACGGGAGTATGTCGGGCTTCGTAACGGCCGGCACCTCGCGGTTGGCGACCGCACGCCACGTGCCGGCGAGTGGCCGCAGGAGCAGTCCGCTAGCGACCGAACCGTCGGGTGCCCGCAAGAGCGCCGTGTCCGCAAAGAGCAGGTCGTGGGGATCGACGAGCTGGACAACGTATGGCGAGTGGGTGTTGATGATCACTTGCCGGAACGGGTTATCTGAACCGGGCGGCTCCTGCGCGTCTACTGCTAGGTCATGCACCAAGTTGACCATAGCCTCGACGTTCGCGGGGTGGATGCCGTTCTCGGGCTCCTCCATGCACAGCAATCCTCTGACCGACTGGTCCTCAAGCAGCACGCACAGCGCTAGGAACCGGAGAGTGCCCTCTGAAAGGCTGCGGGCGGGCGGGGTCATGCCACCCGATTCCGTGAGCTGAACTGTGAGGAGTTCGCGTACATCGTCTTCCTCGACCCTCAGTTCCCGGACATTGAGTCCCGACAGGTCCGCGAGACGTCCGGCAACCCGCGCGTACACGCGATCAGGGTCACCGTCCTCGTACCCGATGCGCTGCAAAGCGGCTGGAAGGTGCAAACCAGTGGCGTCCATGATCCGCGGATCAACGTAGCGGTCCGAAGTGCGAAGCGCCGAAGGCTCCAAGGCGAGACGCCGCCACGATTGCATCTCCCGCCGCGCGGCAAGAATAGTCGGATCATCGCTGCTTGTGACCGTTCTGACGACAGTCGCCGGCGCTCTGGCCGCGGCAGCGGGCTTGGGCTGACCGCGGCTGCCCCCGTCTTGGTGGATGCTCACGATTGGCTGGCCGTCTACCAGCGACGTCGAGATGAACGCGGTGCCGCTGCGGTGCCCCGTCAGGACGGCGCGGCGGAATCTTGCGGCGCTGTGCGGAAATCGCAGACGGCTGGCAGCTTCGCCGAGCCTGATGTGGTGCAGGTTCTCTGCGAGCAGCCCGAGTCGCCCTATCTTCTCGGCGCCAGCCGGAGGGATATATCCGAGTTCGAGCTCGTACCTCAGGTAGGTGATCGAAGCCTTGGCCTGGCGTCCGAAGTCGTCCTCGTTGTCTTGCGGGACGATCATCTCCGCGGCGAATTTCATTCGGTGCTCGCCTGCGGCGTAGCCGTTCCAGAAGAGCTCACGCGGATCGCCAAGACGATCCCCCCGAGCCACCCCGCGAACCTCCTGGGCAGCATCGAGGAGCGATCGACTGGTGAGCAGGCTCAAGAACTGGATCGCGTCGAAAACGTTCGACTTACCGGCCCCGTTAACCCCGGCGATGCATGTGAACGGACCCAGGTCGACTCGCAGATTGAGCAGGTTCTTGAACCCGTCAACCTCTAGCCGAGTGAGCATGGGATCCTCCGTAGTCCACTACGTTCCCCGGCGTTAGGAGCTCTCATCTGGCGGGATGACGCCCTCGTCGGCGGCAAGACGGCATGACGTCAGGAACTGGAACATGCCAGTCCCTTCCTTGTTCCGGAAAAAGTCCACCATCTCCGCGTTGAACTCCTGCCGACGCGCTGCCGGCACGCTGATCGCGTCGAGTCCCTGCGACATCAGGTGGCCGTTCATCATGTACCGCGCGGTTCGCTTGTTGCCGTCGTAGTAGAACTGCTGCAGTGCCGCGAACAGGAAGTAGGCGATGGCCTGTTCGAATGTGTCATCCAGTTTGGACATGATGAAGTCCAGGCCGCGAGCGTAGATCCGGCGAAGGTTCTCGCCGCCAGGCTCGGTCGCTGGCGGCAGATAGCGACCAAAGGTGCCGAGACTGACTCCTGGAGTGAGCGTCTCCTTCCCCTCGCCCCGGAAGTGACCTGACTCAAGGGCTTCATCGCGCGCTACGAGATATTGCAGGTGATCGGACACGTCCTTGGCCAGCCGGAACTCCCGTTTCCTAACGATGCGGAGCAGTTCGTTGGCCGCTTCCGCGAGGTGCAGGATCTGCTGTTCGTCGCTGATCTTCCGACCGCCTACAGTGATCCCGTCCAGGAGCGTCTGGACTTCGGGATACGTGAAGGGGTTGCCTTCCAGCACGGCCGCGTCCCATACGTATTCGGGCAGCGACCGCTGGAATCGCCACACTGCGCGGTCAACGGAGAAGCGGGGGATGTCGCGCCTGACGGCAGACGAGTCCCATGCGAATCCGAGGCAACCCAGCATGAAGTCTTCGGTGGACATCGTTCCTCCTTCCCGTGAAATAAAGTGTGGCACGGCCGGTCCGGCTACGCCCCGCGACGCTGCCGGGGCTTGGGGGCCAGAACCGCGAAAAGGGCGTCCTGACACTCATCAAGCACCGGGACCATCGGCGCGAGCTCCGCTCGACGGTCGGATGCCCCGTGGTCGCTGCAAGCCCACGGGCAGCCTGAGCGGAGTGACAACTCCAGGACGAGAAGGTTCAATCGGCCCACCGGGCACAGCAACTGCGCCACCACCTCCCCGTTGTCGTCCGTCATCGCCGGACGGATCTCCGCGATCAGTGTCGGCACCGACTTCAGCAGGCGAGCCAGCTCACCGGCTGCCTGCTGGCAGTCGCCGCTAGTGTGGACATCAAACGCGGTGAGTGTTCCGTCAACCGCATTGGCTAGGTCCAGTGCCCGCAGGACCAGGTCATCAGCTGGGTACTTGCAGCATGTCCCGTTCTCGACGGCAAAGCGCGTATCGACACATTCAGGATGCATCCATGCGGGGCACGGCCACCACGCGCCTTGCCAGTCGACGTAGTAGCAATCGTCGTCATCGAGCCCCACGTCCGTGAGTACCTGCTGATGGCTGTTGGCAGGCCCGCCCAAACTGTCCAGGCCGGCCCCGTGCCGAGTCGTCATAACGATCTCCCGAGGATTGATCGAACTGATGATCGGATCATACGACGAGGGTCCGACAAAACAGCGACGAGGAACCACGGTCCGTTCTGGATGATCGAAGCCGTCGGCTACGCCGATGACAGCGACGGCCTGGAACTCCAGGCCCTTCATGCGGTGGATGGTGCCGACGCGGACTGCTTCTTTCCTTGATTTCTTGGCCAGGGAGACTGTGCGGATGCCCGCTGTTTCCAGCGCCGCCGCTGCCTGCTTCTCCAGGTAGCCGGACCTGGCGGCGATGCCGATGGCGCACGCCGTTGCGACTGGCAACCGCCCAACGCTTCGGCGCGGTGGAGCGCAGCGGGAACCACCCGCCGATCGTTTCCGTCTAATCGGCATCAGGTTCAGTCAACCGATGGGACGGGGTCCCGATGGTCCGTACTCGCTCACGATGGACGGCAGTGATAACGCTGGTCGCATGCGCCGTCTTGCTTGTCGTCGCCGGCTGCTCCGCAACGGGGTCAGCCGACTCGTCGCTGGTCGTTCGCGACAGCGCCAACGGCCATACGGTGTCCCTCACGGTCGGGATGCGTCTCGAGGTGATCCTGGCCAGCGACTACTGGACCGTCCAGGGCAGTTCACGTCCGCACGTGCTCCGGCAAGACGGGCCGACCAGCCAGCTCCCGAAGCCGCCAAGCTGCGGCGCGATCCCTGGCATGGGCTGCGTCCCGATACGCACGGACTTCAGCGCGGTCGCCCCAGGCACCGTCGTCATCACGGCGAGCCGCGCGTCCTGCGGCGAGGCCATGCGCTGCATGCCTGACCAGCAGCACTTCATTCTTACCGTAGTGGTGCGCGGCAAGACCTGACGCGCACCACACTGCCCGTAAGCTGAAATACTACGGCGTGACCGACCGCAAGCCATGATGAGGCGTGCGGCTATTGCTGACATTGAGGAGCTGACTGGTGGCCGAGATACCCCCAGAAGTCGATACCTCCAGGCCGCACCCGGCCCGGATGTATGACTATTTCCTGGGCGGAAAGAACCATTTCGCTGCCGACCGCCAGACGGCGGAGACGGTGCTCGCCAGCGCGCCCACTACCCGGATCGCGGCGCGCGAGAACCGCGCCTTCCTCGGCCGCGCGGTCAGGTACCTGGTGGCGGAGGCCGGCATCCGGCAGTTCCTCGATATCGGGACCGGGCTGCCGACCTCGGGCAACGTGCATGACGTGGCGCAGTCGGTGGCGCCCTCGGCCCGCGTGGTGTACGCCGACAACGACCCGCTGGTGCTGGCGCACGCGCGAGCGCTGCTCACCTCGTCCCCCGAGGGCCGCACCGCCTACATCCAGGCCGACCTGCGGGACCCCGCGGCCATCCTGTCGTCGCCGGCGGTGCGGGAGGTGCTGGACTTCAGCCAGCCGATCGCGCTGATCCTCGTCGCCGTCCTGCACTTCATCCACGACGAACTCAAGCCCGCGGCCGCCATCGCGACGCTTCTCGACGCGCTGCCGTCCGGCAGCTACCTGGCCGCCTCGCACGTGACGGGTGAGCATCTTCCGGCCCAGGCCGCCGCCACGATGCGCACCTACCGGTCGTCCGGGGTTCCGCTGCAGGTGCGCGATTGCGACGAATTCGCCGCGCTGGCGTTCTCCGGTCTCGATCTCGTGCCGCCCGGCGTCGTGCTGGTGTCCGAGTGGCGGCCAGAAGACAGCGGGCCCCGCCCCACACCCGCCGAAGTCAACTGCTATGGCGGCGTGGCCAGAAAGCCCTGAGTGTTGCCCTACTGGGTGGACTGGGGTTACTGGGTGGACTGGCGGATCACCAGCTCCGGCTCGAAGATGACCTGGCGGTGCTGGTGCGTCTCGTCGCCCGCGGCCTCGTCGAGCAGCAGCCGGGCGGCCGTGTGACCGAGCTCGAGACGGGGCTGGCGGACCGAGGTCAGCGGAACGGCGGCGGCGGCCGCGAAGTCGATGTCGTCGTACCCGATGATCGAAATGTCCTCGGGAACCCTGATCCGGTTCCTGGTCATCTCCTGCAGCACGCCGAGCGCGATGAGGTCGTTGGCGCAGAACACGGCGCTGGGCCTGGCCGACGCGGGCAGGGCGGCGATCTCGGCGCCTGCCCGCTGCCCGGCGGAGACGTTCAGCGCGCCCGCCTGGATCACCGTGAGCGCGTCCGGCGCCAGGTCCGCCCGCCTGAACGCGCGCAGCGCGCCCTCGTGCCGGTCCGCCACCTGCCTGATGCTGGTGGGGCCCGCAATGTACGCGATGCGTTCGTGCCCCGACTCGAGCAGGTGCGACATCGCGAGGTCGCCCCCCATCACGTCGTCCACGGCCACCGAGCACTGGCCACGGGACGGCGATCTGCTGTCCACGAGGACCACCGGGGTGCCGCGCCGCTGCAGGCTCGCCAGCCGCGCGCTCGCGCCCACGACAGGGGTGATCAGCACGCCGTGCACCCGGTGCTGCTCAAGAACGTCGAGGTAGCGCTTCTCCTTGCGCTCCTGGTCATCGCTGTTGCAGAGGATGACGGCGAGACCGGCCTTGTTCGCCTCGTCTTCGACGCCCCGCGCGAGGTCGGTGAAGAACGGGTTCGCGACGTCGAGCACGACGAGCCCGATCGTCCGGCTGCGGCCGGCCCGCAACTGGCGCGCCGACTCGTTCCTGACGAAGCCAAGCTCGCTGATCGATGCCTGCACCCGGTCGCGCGTCGGCTTCGCGACGATGTCCGGCCGGTTGAGAACGTTGGAGACGGTGGCGACCGAGACCCCGGCGTGGGCGGCGACCTCCCTAATGCTGACCGGCACATTCACCCGCATTCTCGCTGGACCTGACAGCTAGTGTTGTGTGTGCGGTTGGAACGTGTCAAACTTCCCGCCCACGTCGGTCACCTCTAGATCAGCCCAGGCCAACCCGGCGGGCGGCGGCGGCCCAGGCGGCGCCGTCACCAGAGGGGTCAAAGCGCCGCAATTCCACCGACGCCCGCAGCAGCGAGCGCAGGCCGTCCAGGTCCGCGGGCGCGGCCCCGAGCGCGCGGGCCTGCACGAGGACATTGCCGAGCGCCGCGCCCTCGGCGGGGCCCGCCACGACGGGAAGACCGCACGCGTCCGCGGTCAGCTGGCACAGCAGGGTGTTGCGCGCACCGCCGCCGACGATGTGCAGGACGTCAGCGTGCCGCCCGGACAGCTCCTGTACCTGGCGGATCGCGTGCCGGTAGGCGAGGGCGAGGCTGTCAAAGATGCAGCGGACGGTTTCCGCCTCATCGGCTGGCGGTGGCTGCCCGGTTCGCCGGCAGGCCTCCGCTATGCGGCCGGGGATGTCACCCGGATGCAGGAAGTCGGGGTCGTCTGGATCGACCACGGCGCGGAGCGCGGGAACTCGCGCCGCGTCCGCGAGCAG
>Ga0209881_1000225_pt1 | contig 15995 bp, 12 predicted proteins | sample PersoiDNA2013193_FD_185804 | JGI IMG/M metagenome (GOLD analysis project Ga0209881, IMG submission 185804) | Permafrost soil microbial communities from the Arctic, to analyse light accelerated degradation of dissolved organic matter (DOM) -... | ecosystem: Environmental > Terrestrial > Soil >... | reverse complement strand
CTCATGATGACCTCCCCTTCGCTGATTATCCGCTTCTCGGTGATCATCCGCTCGATTCTGTCCCACGGCGAAGGGACCGTGGCGGACGGGCGGTTAGCGGTCAACCCTGGATCGGCCTGCCGCCCGCGTCGGGTCATGGCCGGCAGACGCGTTCCACGAGATCCTGCCAGGCCTGCCCGATCCGCTGCTCGAGTTCGTCGACGGCGTCGGTGAGTTCGTCGGAGGACAGGTAGAGCAGCACGGGGCCGTCGAGGGCGGCGGCGAGCTGGACGGTCAGCATGTCCAGGTCGACCCCGTCGAGGCTCAGTTGCCCGAGCAGCACGCGGATGTGGATCTGGGACATCGGCGCCCGCCGCCCGACCGGTATGGGCTGACTGCCGTCCAGGGCGGCGCGGGCGATCTCGCGGCGCCCGACCATGAAGCCGGCCCGGGCGCGGCCGTAGGCGATCAGTCGTTCCAGGGGAGCGGCGCCGGGGCCAAGCGGCGGCGGTCCGGACAGTACCCGCTGCTGGAAGGCCGGCTCGTCGTCGTCAAGCAGCGCCTGAAAGATCCCCGCCCGGGTGCCGAACCGGCGGAACACGGTGCCCTTGCCCAGTCCCGCCCGTTCTGCCAGCGCGTCCATGGTCAGCCGGTCCTGGCCCTGTTCGGCGAGCATCTGGCGGGCCGTGGCCAGCAGGTGCAGCCGGTTGCGTGCGGCATCGGCGCGCTCGGCCTGCGGCGCGCCCAAGCACCCTGTCTGGTACTACAACCTGACCGCGAACCCGCACGTGGAACTTCAGGACGGCCCGGTCAAGAAGGACTACCAGGCCAGGGAGGTCCACGGCGAGGAGTACGCGGCCTGGTTCGAGCGGGCCGTCGCGGCCTGGCCGGACTACGCCGAGTACGAGAAGAAGACCACAAGAACGATGCCCATCTTCGTCCTCACGCCTATCGACGCGTAGCAATCGGCGCCGTGAGCGCCGAGCGTTCAGGTAGCGGTGACCGGCTGGATTCCCAGGTTTTCCAGGTGGGCCCACAGGCCGCTTAGCGCGGCGTCCTGGTCGCGGTAAAAGGCGCTGCCGCGGATTCGGTGGAAGGTCCAGCCGAGCCGCTCAAGGATGGCCTGCCGCTGCCGGTCGGCCTCCCAGCGGTCCGGGCCGTGGTAGGCGTCGCCGTCCAGCTCGACGGCCAGCCGTCCACGCCGGCCCTCGACCACCAGGTCGATGCGGTACCGGCCGATCCGGTACTGGGTCTTGACCCGGTAGCCGCGCGCGATGATCCGCCGGAACACGTCCCGCTCAAAGTCGGAATCGAAGGTCGCCGCTGCTTCGGCGGTGGCCTGGTCCACTAGTCCAGGGTGCTGGCAGTGCCTGATGAACTGGCTCCGCACGTCGTCTGGGTGCAGGTCGTCGAGTGCCACCGAACGGACACACCAGAGCTGGTCCCGTGCGCGGCTGGCGGCGACGTTCATCCGCTGCCGGTCGGACTCCCTGGTCATGGCGCCGATGCGGCGTCCCTCGCCCGCCGCGACCACCAGCGAGACGAACATGACGTTCCGCTCGTCGCCCTGGAAGTGGTACGCGTTGCCGCAGCGAATCCGGCGCAGCTCCATCTCCTTCTCGCCGAGGCGCTCGACGAGCTTGCGCTCGATGAGCTCGGCCTGGGCTTCGGCGAGCATCGAGATGACACCGAACGTCTTGCCGTCGTAGGCGACGTCACCGCACAGCTCCGCGATCTTGTCGACGATGAACGCGGCCTCGGCGGCGTTGGTGTCGGTCCCCTGTTCACGGAAGCCGTCGGCGAGGTGCACGTCAATCACGCTGCGCCAGGACGGATCGGCTGGCTGCTCGCGCAGCGGCAGGATCGCGCCGTTGTAGCAGAGCTTGTTGGAGAAGTCGATGATCTCAGGCAGGCAGCGGAAGTGCTCGCGGAGCATGATCACACCGGGGAACCGCATCTTCGCCAGGTCATACAGGCTGCTCTTGATGTCGAGCATGCCCGCCTGCGGCAGGTCGGGGATGTGCTGGCTGATCAGCTCGTGCACCGCCGACTCCTCGGTGCCGATGGCCTGCGGGCTGATCTGCTTGTCATCGCCGACGATGATCGCCTTGTCCGCCAGGGCGAGCGCGGCGAGCCCGAAGATGTCGCATTGCGAGCTCTCGTCCACGATGACCACGTCAAAGTGCGCCGTCGGCCGGAAGGACTCCACCACGCGGTGGGCCGGCATGATCCACACGGGGACGGCGGTCTGCGCGTCGGCCATCGCTTTCTGAGCCTCGTTGCGCCAGTACGGAGCGTACTTCCCGGTGCCCTTCCCGACCCGACGGATCGCATCGAGCCAGGCAGTCAGCCCCCTTCGTTCCTGATCGGTGAGACGCTCAGCCACCGCGAGCCAGGCGGACTGCGCGGCGAGCTCAGCCGTCGTCCTGTTCACTATCTTCTGCTCCGCCTCGAGCTGCCGCTGCAGCTCGGCCGGGTCGTCGGCGTTGATGATCGCCGCGAGCCAGGTGGCGGCCTGCCGCCACTGCCAGGCGCGCGCGGCCGCGGTCACCGGGCCGGTCACCGCCTCCGCATCCGGCGAGCCGGCGATCTGCTTGGCCCAGACGGGCGCCACGGTGGCGAGCCTGCCGGTCAGCGCGTCGAACCGCGCCACGTCCTCGGTCAGGCCGCCAACCCGGCGTGCCTCATCAACGAGGCGCCCCCATTGGTCCCACGACCGTGCGGTGAACGCTTTAGCAAGCGCGTCCCACAGGAAACTGGCCCGAGGCTGAGCCGCACCGTCCGCCAGGTGCTTGGCCACCGCGTCCAGCTGGGCGGTCAGCTCCTTCTCCGTGACGTGCAGCGCGGCCACCCGGAGCGTTTCTGCCAGCGCCGCGAGCGCGGCGGAAGCGGGGACCTGGTCCGCGCGGACCCCGGCGGCGTGCAGCCGGTCCCGCAGTACCTGCCACGCACCGTCCTCCCAGGAGAACGCGGCCCGCAGCTCGTCCACGTGCCCGGCAAGTTCGTATTCGGGGGTGTCCGTCGCGGGGACGAGCACGGGTCCGCCGACCCGGCCGACGGTGTCGTTCCAGCGCCTGACCAGTTCCTGACGGCGGCGGCGGTAACGCGCCTCGGCCAGGCACAGCTCCATGTCTTCCGCCGTCCGCGGCGGTTCCCCGTCGACCAGGCAGGCTGCCCTGATCCGGTACAGCTCGCGATGGAAGGTCTTGTGCACGCCCTTCCCCGCGGCCAGGCGGCCGCGGATCTCGGTGAGCTGGCCAAGCAGCTCCTTCCCCGGTACCGGGGTCACCCGAAGCTCGGTGTCGTCACCGGGCAGCTCCACCCGGTGCCCGATCAGGGCGTTACGCCAGGCCGTCAGCTCCGCAATGCCCTCGCCGATGGCCGTCAGCTGGCCGCGCCAGGTCGGGGCGAACGACGGATTGCGCAGTTCCGCCCGGACGGCGCGCAGCCAGGGCTGCTCCAGCCGCTCAAGCCGCTTGGCGGCCTGAGCGACTTCGGTGGTCAGCGCGGCTAGCTCGTCCGGTGCGAGGCGTTCAAGGGCGAGCCGGTCCCGCACCACGGCTTCCGTCCCGGCCAGCCGGTCGCGCACGTCGTTGAGATCCGCCACTATGCGGGCGAGCTCGGCGGAGGCCCGCAGGTCCGCGGGCCGCGGCAGCCGCAGTCTGGCCGCCGCCCGGTCGCCGGTCGTGATCGACTGCGCCAGCCGGAACAGGTCGGCGATCTCGCCGGCGCCAAGCGGGCAGGCGGCATCGACCGGGATCTCGTCCGGGATGTAGCCGAGCTCAGCCTCATGCTCGGCGAGCCACGTGCCGAGCGTCGAGGGAGTATGGGTGGCCGTCCCCAGGGTGAAGCTGTCCCGCTCCCTGGCGATGGAGGCGGCGATCTGGTGCCGCAGCAGGCCGATCTTCCGCTGCGCTGCGGTGAGGTCCTCATCCAGCTGCGCGATCCGCTGCTTGGCCTCCCCGCGGTCCAGGCCGACGGCGTTCTCGTAGATCGCCCGCACGGACTGCTCAAGCTGGCCGAGCGAGGCCGACGATGAGCCGAGGACCGCCACCGACAGGTCGCGGATATCCTCCGGGATCTTGTTGCGGAGAACGGCGAGGGCCTGCTCCTTCTGGCTGGTGACCAGGACGCGCTTGCCGTGCCCGACCAGATGGCTGATCAGGTTGGCGATGGTGTGCGTCTTGCCGGTGCCCGGCGGCCCCTGCACGGTGACGCCGCGATGCTCGGCCAGCCGGAGGGCGACCTTCTCCTGCTCCGGGTTGGTGGGCAACGGCATCAGCAGCCGCTGCGCGGTGTGCTCCCAGCGGGGATCGTCACCTTCGAGCCCCTCAAGTTCCAGCTTGCCGGGCTCGTCGGCCACCACGGCGACGAACGGTGCGGGCACCTCAAGCTCCCCGGAGACCAGCGCGTCGCGCAGGTCGGTGAAGAAACGCCGGTACATCGTCGCCCGCCGCCGCACCATGAGCACCCAGGTCGCGGTGATCCTCGCTGTGTCTGCCGGCGGCGGCGGGATCGTGGCGTCGATGAGCTGGGCGTCCTGGCCGAGCGGTGCGAGCAGCTTCTCGTAGACCACGCGCACTTCCGGGTCAAACGGACCGACCGGGCTGGCGCGGAAGCGCTCACGCGCATCGACCAGCAGGTCGAAGCCGCTCAGCCGCAGCCCTTGGAGCATGTCGATCTCCATGCGCTGCGGCAGCATCGCTTCGGGCACCACGGAGATCGCGCCGGTGTCCGTGTCGAAGGACAGCTGCACCTGGGTGGTGATCAGCGGGTGGACGATCCGGCTGTCACCGGATTCCCAGCTGAGGATGCCGTAGCCCCAGACGAGCTCGATCAGCGCGGAGTCGCGTTGCAGGCGCTGCCGCAGCTCGAACAGGTCCTCGTAGAGGGCGCGGGCTTGGCGGGCGATTCGTGCCTGTGCTGCCCAGCTCCCCCACGGCCCGGATACGTACTCCGCGAGCGCGTCGCTCAGCTCTCTGCGTTCTTCTTCCTCGTCCTCTGCTGACTCCTGCGGAAATGCCTCGTCGAAGTCCGCGCCGAACGCGGGCTCACGCTCGGGGTTGGTGACGTCATCCACAAGGTAAGGCGCGATCGCTTCGGGCACCTCGGGTGGCGTCGTTACCCGCGCCTTGGACACCCGAAGCCACGGTTCCTCGCCGGTCGACGTGACAACGCATGCCGGGTGCGCCGGGATATCTCCCGCCCACCAGCGCCGGTCCCGGTACTCCGCCACATCCCGAATTGGCTGCTCACGCAGGCCACGCACCGCCTCCAGGTACTCAACCAGGCGAATGGCGCGCGGTCGGACGGTGGGATCGGTCTGCATCATCGGGTAGGTCAACTCCAGCAGGACTGTGCGTAACCGCCCCTGCGCGGGAAGGCGGAGAGGATCAGTGACGATCGTAGGTGATGCCCCGGACATTCCTTGGGCGCGCTCTGCCCTGGTTACGCAGTCCCGGCGGCGCAGCTTCCGAGCGGAATGAACGCGATGGCATCTGCGAGATTGCCAGAAAGCGGCTCCGCTACCGCCAGAAGAGCAACTAAATGGCGGACGGCAATCCGCACCTGCGGGATTACCGGCTAACTGCTTGGGCTTGGCGTGGTGCAGTTAATGTGCGGGTCCACGTGAGCGTAGTTGAGCGGGCCTGCCAGGATCGTCACCGCGGTCGTGCTGAAGCTGCTGCAGTCAACAGGGCGTTTGTAATCGCCACGCTGCCCAGCCGCGATGCCGCCGATGACCAGCCAGACGACAAGCAGCACCGATCCAATGTGCATCTGGACCTCCGGTTAAGAAACGCGCATACTGCCAAGCCACCGCATGGCAGTTACCTGGGTCGTCATACGCGAAGGAGCATACCCATGCGTGGCGTCAATGCCCTTTCCAGAAATCTGGAAGTCGGGTCAGCAGCGAAATTCGTCGGAGCTTATCGCAGAGCCGCGCGTCGAACGAAGACCGCTTTGAGATACGTCACCAGGGGCGGTCGGGGCCGAGGGCAAGGAGTGGGCGGATCGCGCGATCGGCCGAGCGAAGATCCGGTTCGGGCACGTGGTAGGCCTCGGCGGCGGCGGCGAAGGCCCCCCGGCCGCCGGCCCGGTAGTCGACGAGCCTGTCCACGGCGGCCGCTACGGCAAGCGGCGACCGGTCGGCCAGCAGGCGTTGGCGGAAGTTGCCTATCCGCTCCCACGCCGCAACGGACCGTGCTGTTACCGCGAGCCCATGCCACAGCGGCCCGGTAGCGAACAGTGCCCTGCCGACGAGGTCAAGGCCTGCGGCGCGCGACACCCGGCCCCGAGCCCACGACTCGTCCCAGTGGTGCCAGTGCCAGAATGCATGCCACAGCTCTCCGCTGGTGTAGACCGGACACGGGAGCACCTCGGCGATCCGCCCGGAGCGGTGGCTAAGGAAGTAGGTGTGCGTGGACTCGTCCATGCCGGTCAAGATGCCAGAGACGAGGTCGGCGCTGGCACCGAGCTGATACCTTCCGGCGGTGTAGCGGTATGGCGGCACGTCCGGTGCCAGCCCGACGGCCTGAGTTAGCCCCGACGGGCCGAACACTCGGTACAGCGCTGCGGCCGGGGAGCCGGGCTCAAGCAGTCGGCTTGCGTTCTCGCTGAGGCCGCCCGCCACGGCGGTCCACAGTTCCGCGGCGATCTGCTCCGGTGGCCTGCGCGTCTCTCGCTGCCTGGCGCGCGGCGGCACGACCGGCTCGCGCGGGGGCGATGCCGTAGCGGTCCTGGCCTTCGGTGGCACCTTGGGCGTCGGCGGAGGCTGAGAGGCGGCCGCCTTCTCCTTTGTGGGTGCGGTCGCCGACTCGACGCGCGGCGGCAGGCAGGTCTCGCAGCCGAGCTTTTGCTTGCCGGCCACCAGCGGTGCCTCACCGCCGCACGACGGACAGCGGATCGGTGCGAAGGCCCCGGCCGACAGCAGCCAGTCGAAGGTCATCGGGTACCTGCGGTCTCCCCGCCGAACGTCCGTCCGCAGCCGCAGTGCGGGTACCTCGATCACGTGGAGCCGATAGGGGCGGATCACATGGCTGGCCGCGTACTTTTCCGCGATCTCCGCTAGCCGCCTGGCCTCTTCCTCCCGCGTGCCGCGCAGCCGTTCCTCAAGCACCGCACGCCGGTCAGCGGGTGCGGTGGCCATCCGCCGCTCGATTGCGGCGATCGCGTCCGCGTAGTAGGCCACGGCCCGCGCCCGCTCCGCCTGGTACGTCCCGTCCACCTCCCCGGCCAGCGTCTCGCGGCGGGCCAACGCCGCCGCGTCGATCAGACGGTGCGCCTCGGCGATGGCGGGCAGCAACTGGCCCGGATCTGACGGCACCCGGCCGGAGTCAATCGCGGCCCGTGCCAGCCGATCGGCGATCCCCGCGGGAAGCAGCCGTCGGGATGGCATGTCCACCCAGCGCTCCGCCTGCTCCTGGAACCGGTCCTCCGCCGACAGTTCGAACGTGACGAGCGCGCCAACCCGCAGAACGTGGTGCCGGACGGCCGTCACCGCCTCGGTCAGATCGATTCTCCCGTGATCGATCGGAACGGCATCACGAACGGCGGCGAGCAGCACCTCGGGACTCGGCGGCATCGAGGTTGGCCCGGCCAGGAGGACATATCCGGGATCCCCGGTAGCCAGGGTTCGTTCGGCCGCGTCGGACAGGACCGGATGACCAAGGGCAAGCAGCGTGACTCCCTCGTCCCTGGCGATATCCGGATCCCCGGTGACCCGCAGCTCTTCCGGGAGCCGGTAGCGGTCGCTGAGCGCGCGCGGCAGCACCACGTAGCTGGCTTCGTCGGCCGGCTCGTACAGGCCGCCCTCGGCGGCCACGTGCCTGAGCCAGAAGTCAAGGGCGGGATCAGTCACCGGCGTCTCCCACGAGGTCATCGACGGACTGGCGGGTGGCCAGGTAGTCGGTGCGTGCGCGAGCCAGGTCGTCGCCGATGGCTGCCATCCGCTCGGCGAACTCGTTGTCGTCCCCGGACGAGACGAACGCGTTGAAGACCGTCGACTCGAAGTCGAAGTCGTCGTCCACCCGGCCGAGTATCATGTCGAGCTCGCCGACCACCAGCTCGAATAGGTTGATCTTCGCCTCGAGCACGCGCAGCATCTGCTCCTCGATCGTGCCCCTGGCGACCAGGTTGGTGAGCAGCACGTCGTGTTCCTGGCCGACCCGGTGCAGGCGGCCGAGCCGCTGCTCGATCTGCATCGGATTCCAGGGCAGGTCTATGTTGACCATGACGTGGCAGAACTGGAGGTTGCGCCCCTCGCCCGCCGACTCGGTGGACAGCAAGACATCGACCTCGTCCCTGAAGGCGGCGATCGACCGTTCCTTCTCCGCGCGCGGCAGGCTGCCGTGGTAGACCGCCGCATTGATGCCCTCGGCCGCGACGCGCTGAGCAAGCTCATCGAGCGTGTGCCGGAAGGCGGTGAAGACGAGCACCTTCTCGGCGGGCCGACCATCCGAGGCCGCGTGGCGGCGAAGCTGGTCGAGCAGGACCGCGGCCTTCGGCCAGTCGGGCAGGGCCTCGGCGCGTGCCGCCAGGTCGTCCCAGCCGGCCTTGCGCAGGGCGGGAACGGCGGCGGCCGGGCTGGACCCGGCGAGCCGCGCGACGGACCGCAGGGTGAGCTTCCGCGCCGGGGCGGCCTCGCGGCCTTCCTTCCGTATGCGGTCGCCGAGGTCTGCATACCAGTCGCGCTCTGCGGGCGACGGGTCGATCAGCCTCGTCTCGGCCAGGCGCTGCGGGAGCAGCACGCTGACCTCGCTGCGCCGGTGCCTGATCATCACGTCGGCCGTCCGCTTGCGGAGCGCCGAGACGTTCTTGGGCGCGAGCGCCTGCACCGCGGTGCTGCCGTTCCTGCCGCTAGCGCTCGTGGTGCCGCCATGCGCGGCCCGGAACTGGGCAGCGGTGCCGAGCAGGCCGGGAGAGACCAGGCTGATCATCTCGTACAGATCCTGGAGGCGGTTCTCCACCGGCGTCGCAGTGAGCAGCAGCAGGTGCCGGGACCGCAGCTCGCGGACCAGTTTCCCCGACGCGCTGCGCGGCGTGCGGACCCGGTGTGCCTCGTCAACGATGAGCAGGTCCCACTGGTCGCTGGTGAGCTGGCTCTTCAGCGGGTCACGGCGCGCGGCTGCTAGCGACGCGACGAGGACGGGCCGGTCGAGAGTCGATCCGTGGTCGGCTGGCCGCCGTGCGGCGGCGGTCAGCGTCGGCACGGCGAATTTGCGCTCAAGCTCCTCCCGCCACTGGGCCACCAGGCCCGCCGGGGTGATCACCAGCGTCCGGTCGGCGAGCCCGCGCAGCCGCAACTCGGCCAGGACCAGCCCTGCCTCGATGGTCTTGCCCAGCCCGACTTCATCGGCGAGGATCGCCCGCCCGTGCATCCTCCGCAACGCCACCCGGGCTGCTTGCACCTGGTAGTCAAACGGCTCGAACCGCAGCGCGGCTAGCGACAGGAACGTCTCGAATCCGGGCTTGCTCCATACGTTGACCGCGTCATCGACCAGCGCGGACACCTCATGGCGCACCAGCGGCCTGTCCCGCAGCCGCGCGAGCAGCGGTGCGTACAGGGCAAGCAATGCGTTGTTCACCGGCGGTTCGCCCATGATCTGTCCCTTCAGCGCGTGCCAGCCGGAATGGCGTTCTCATGGTGTCACGGCCAACCGACATTCCGTGGTGAGTTCGGTCGGCTGGTCGGCTGGTCGGCTGGGGGTGCACGACAATTTCGTCGGCATGGAAGGTGATGCCGTCGGGTGCCGTCGGCGCACGTCGCGCCCGGGGTGAGGCTCGCTGCGCAACTCGTTCACGTCGGTCGTCCCGCCGCCTCGCCGGCGGAGCGGAGCCCGGCTGGTGTTGGTCGGAATCCGCACGCGTTCTGGTAGAAGTTCACGAGCTCGGGCTCGTAGTCGACGTGCACCCAGTCGCAGCCCGCCTTGAACGCCTCGCCGGTCACCGTGCGCACCAGGTCCCGCCCGATGCCGAGATGCTGGAAGTCCGGGTGGACCACGGTGTCCAGGATGAACGCGTGGGTTCCGCCGTCCCAGACGGCGTGGACGAAGCCGACCAGCCGGCCCGAGCTGAATGCGCCGACCCAGGTCAGGCTGTGGCGCTCCAGCCTGCTCGCCCACGGGCGGGTGGCAGCATCAGCATCCGGGCGGTCCGGGCTGAACGCCCTGTGGTGCAGCACCGATAGCGCGGCGTCATCGACTGGGAACTTGACCTTCAGCTCGACTGTCATCGCGTTAACCTATCCGTGCTCGCAACGCATCCCCCCCGGACGCCGAGCCATTGTGCCAAGGGCGCGTTCGGGATCGCTCTAGCGTGGTTCGAGTTTTGCACGTGATCTACGTCACTGTCCGATGGCGTGCATCTCGGCCCGGTTTGGGGTGGCTAATGCGTGATGGCGGATCATTTTCCGGCCTCTGGCACGGATTTTGATCCGCCATCACGCAAACACGCCCAGCCGCGCCGGACACGCCCGCGGCGACGGGCAGCCAACTCTCCCGGAAGTATTGGAGCACTTTCTAGTACTTACGCCTGATTTCAGGACCGACAGTACCTCTGCGTAATTTATCCCCGCCGAGCGAGGGCAGTTGCAGGCGGTGTGCCGGTGGTCGTATTCTCTCGTCCTAGCGTAATGAGTGGATGGCGAGACAGGAAATGTAATTTAGCCTTATACATGACAGTATGGGCACAAATCGTCTGATGATTGGAATTTCCATGAAGCTTAAAGATCAAGTTTGGATCCTCGGCAGCCGGATTGACGGCGGTGGATTCGGTAAAGTCTATGACGTCCAATCAGATAACGGCGATCAGGCCGTAGCCAAGCTGGTACCAAAAGATCCAGGTGCCGACCGTGAACTATTGTTCGCAAATCTCGCTGGCGCCCGCAATATAATTCCGATTCTCGACCAGGGCGAGGACGGAGAAAATTGGGTTCTAGTGATGCCCAAGGCGGATAAGTCACTGCGTCGCTATCTGGCCGACGCTTCCGGGCGCCTCGTCACGTCCGATGTTATTTGGATACTTTCGGACATCGCCACCGCCCTTACGAGTATAGACGGCCGAGTTGTCCACCGAGATCTTAAACCTGAGAATGTACTTCTATTTAACGGCCACTGGTGTCTAGCAGATTTTGGTATTTCCCGGTATGCCGAAGCCACGACGGGCCCGGATACGAGGAAGTATGCAATGACGTCTCGATATGCAGCCCCAGAGCAATGGCGATTTGATCGGACGACCACTGCGACAGACGTATACGCATTTGGCGTAATAGCATATGAATTGCTCTCAGGAACCTCGCCGTTCGCTGGGCCGGACTTCCGGGAGCAACATCTACATGACACTCCACCGCAACTAAATGGAGTTCCATCTGCTTTGACGGCACTTGTTGAAGAGTGTTTGTACAAAGCTCCGCAGGCGCGTCCGAAGCCAAGCGACGTTGTAAATCGTCTCACAAGAGCTGGGGGAATTCCGGCTTCTGGAGGATTGGCACAGCTCCAAGAGGCAAACCGCGCAATCGTCCTGCGCCGTAGCGCGGAGGATCGTCAAGCGTCTGAGCGGTTGTCCGAAGATGAACGGCGCGCTGCCCTTGCTGGAGCGGCGAAACAGAATTTGAACCGCATATCAGATGCGCTGGGGACCGCAATTACCGATGCGGCGTCTTCCGCCATCCGTAGCGTAGGACAGGAAATAGGATGGAACATCCAGCTAAATCAAGCAGAGCTTCTATTTTCCTCGCCTCAAATTCCCCAGGCAAAACCATGGGACTCTTGGAGTACACCGACTTTCACGGTAATCGCTTTTTCCAGCATTAGCCTAGAATTCCCAGCTAATCGACAATACGAAGGGCGAAGCCATTCCCTGTGGTATTGCGATGCCCAGGAGACCGATAAATTTCAATGGTTCGAGACTGCCTTTATGATCTCGCCGCCTATTGCAAGTCACCGTGCGCAGGATCCATTTTCCTTGGCTCCCGGAGAAGACGCAGCCAAGGCCTTGGGTAACTCTACAACCCAATACCAATTGGCATGGCCATTTACTCCACTAATCGCGGAAGATCTAGATGAGTTCATTAGCCGATGGGCTGGATGGTTTGCCGCCGCAGCGCAAGGCCAATTGAATCATCCGAGTTCCATGCCGGAACGCGAACCACGCGGGAGTTGGCGGCAACACTGAAATAAGCGTGCCGCAAGTCTAGGCACCACTGCCCTTAACTTCCGTGGGCTATGTCCGGTGATGACCGGTTTCTAGCGGCTGGTGACGGCTTGGCCACGAGATGGTCTCAGTGCGGCATGCGGGTGCCGCAGGGCGAAAATGGCAACGAAGCCCCTGGTAGGACGTGAGGTGCTGAATCTCAATTACCGTCCCGAACAGGAGCTTCGTTGTCCCGCCATTTTGCCATGTGCGTGCCCTCCCCGCAGGCCAGCCCCGCCGCTGATGCTGATTCCGGGGAGGATGAGGACGGCCTGCGGGCGGGGCTGGCCGCCCGGGTGGCGTCCGGCCCGGGCCTGTGGCTGCAGGAACTGGAGGGCCTGGACCGCAAGGGCCTGCTGGAGCAGCTCCTGGCGGAAGGGGTCATCGGGGAGGCGGCGGCCACGGCGCCGCACGGCCGCAAGCTGGACCGGGTGCTGACCGCGAGGAACACCCTGCTGGCCATTACCGCCGGGTGCCTGTTCACCGGGCAGGGCTATGACCAGGTACTGCGCACCGCGTTCGCGATGCCCGGCCTGGATCCCGTCGCGCCGGGAACCCCGGTGCCGACCGGGGCGGCGCTGTCGAAGGCCCGGGCGCGGTCCGGCGAGCACGTCGCACGGCGCGCGTTCGAGCTGGACGCGGCCCGCCCCGACGCGGACCTGGGCATCGGCCAGCTGTGGCACGGGCTGGAGGTCACCGCGTTCGACGGGACCACCGCCGCCCTGGACGCCAATGACGAGCTGGCCGCCGCGTTCGGGGTGCCCGCCGGCGGGAAGAACCCGATGCTCCGCATCGTCGCCCTCGTCCGGACCGCCACGCACCGGTGGGCCGCCGCCGCCATCGGCGGCTACCACGACGGGGAGAACGCCCTCGTCGATGAGCTGGAGTCCGCGCTGAAAGCGGGCATGCTCAATCTCGCCGACCGCGGGTTCTTCTCCATGGACCGGTTCCTGCGGTTCTCCGCGTCCGGCGCGGAGCTGTGCTGGCGGGCCAAGAACGGCGCGAAGTCCGTGCCGTTCAGGACGCTGAAAGCCCTGTCCGACGGCTCGGAGCTGGTCATGCTGCGCGAATCGGACGGCATGCGGGCCCGCCGCCGCCGCGATACCGGCGACAAGGCAGCGGCCCGGCTGCCTGACACGATGGCCCGGCTGGTCCAGTTCACGATGGTGACCCGCACCCGCGGCGGCCGCGGGAAGACCAGCACCATCCGGGTGCTGACCACCCTGCTGGACCACGAGGAGCACCCGGCCCGCGAGATCGCCGTCCTCTATGCTGAAAGATGGCAAATCGAAATCGCGTTCCTCCACCTGAAGAAGACCCTCCGCGGCGCCCGCCGCGTGCTGCGCGGCAAGTCCGAGGTCCTGGCCCGGCAGGAAGCCTGGGCATTCCTGCTGGCCCACAACATGATCGCCGCCGTCGCCGCCCGCGCCGCCGCCCTGGCCGGCATCGACCCGGACCTGATCCCGTTCACCGCCGTGCTCGGCCTCGTCCGCGCCGGCATCTGCGCAGACACCCGCTGCGGGCACTGCGGGAAGCTCCCCGCCGACCCCCTCGGCCAGCTCACCGCCGACGTCACCGCCCATCCCCGGCACCGCCCCGGGCGAAAACGCACCTCAGGCAGGACGCCAGCCGAACGACGATCCAGGCCCACCGAAGAAGTCACCTACACCATCACGATCACGCCGTCAAACCTCCCACAATGGCAGCAAACACCCTGAAGTTAAGGGCAGTGGTCTAGGCACACGCCGTGCCAGCCACTTACGGCCACCGACCACTACTACTGATACTTGTGATGTGAGCCACGCAGATTAAGCCGACAGCGAGGTAAAGCAATGGGCGACAGGCATAGCGGAAGGCGCCGCGGCATGCCTGTGTCACACCCTAGTAGCCGTAAGTGATTGCCCTTGTCTCATTGTCTCGTCCTATTTCCTCGCGCGCGTCTGCACGTAAAGCGTGGGGTGGGACAATGAGACAATTACGTTTAGTAACAATCGTGAACTAGTCGCCACATCCCTGCTGTTACTCGGGTGATTGCCTGGATGCCAGGTCTGCGGGCCGCGCTGCCTTCCATAGTTCGCTGACGTGGTAGGCGTAGCGGTCGAACAGGCCGCCGTCCTGGCAGCGCTGGAGGTGCATCATCGGGCTGTCGTGGCCGACCAGTCCCGCGATGTGGGTGCAGACGAGCATCTCGTCATCGAACGCGAACACGCTCATCGCTATGTGGTCATCGCTGAACCGGGCCTCGATGCCGGGAACGTGCCCGAGTTTGGCAAGCTCGTCGAGGGTGATGCGGATGCGGGTGGAGACGGTGAGCGGGACGTTTTCCACTGCTTCGCGGTGGCGGGTGGTCTCGCTGTCGGGGTCGCCGATCAGGAACCGGACGGTGCAGCCGGACTCGGCCTTGCGGCGGAGCACTGCCCGGATGTTGGGCAGTTCCAGCCACAGGAAGTAGTTCGTGTACCCGGCGAGGGTGATGTTCGTGTAGGCGTTGGTGATCAGTGATCGCCATACGGACTTGGGGCAGTCGGAGCGGCGCGGGTAGACCGCGACGACTTCCCTGTCGGGGCCGGTCTTGATGTTCCTGCGTATGCCGTCGGGCCAGAGCATTGCCTCATCTGCTCCTAGTGCCTCGGCCGCCGCGTAGCGGTGCCGGGGGTGCGGTATTCGGTCATCCTGGGTTAGCCAGCGGCCCACGGTTTTCGCGTCCACGTCGCACCTGTCGGCTAGTTCCCGTTCGGTGATCATGGCCGCCGCCATTGCTGCCCGGAGCGCTTCGTTGGGCATGAGTTGCATCACCACCCTACGGACGTTCCGGACAGGATGCCACGGTGGCTCGGAAACGTCCTAGACGTCCTCTAAGCGTAGTCGAAGTGTGCCCTGCGGCAACGGTTGACTACGGAATGCACCGGGCGGGCTGACAGGGCCCGCCCGGTGTCCCGTCCATTCTGCCGGCACAGGCCCGCAGGGCGGGCGCGCTACAGCGACTACGGATACCGGGGCAGACATGCAGCCACTCCACGAACCGCCCGACTACTCCCACCTTGACGACCCCGCGTTCCTCGACGAACGCGCGCGCATCCGCGAACGGCTGGAGCACCAGCCGGAAAATACCATCGGCCGGGCCGAACTGGCCCGGCTGTACGACGCGATGACGGAGGAGTTCCTGCGCCGCGCCCGCGTCGCATGGACCGCTGCGGGCTAGGGAGGCAACCTCATGACAGGCAACCCAGACGTTACCGCGCCGGCCCGGCTGCTGGCCGTGGAAGTCCTGCTGGCCGAACCCGAACTGCTCGGCAACGACGCGCTTGAAGCCGATCTCTACGTCCTGCGGGAGGACCTGCGGACCAGGGTCGAGGCAGCCGCGTGAGCGGGGAGCCGATGCCCGCCGCGCCCGACCTGCGTCCCCGGGCGCGGATCGCTGCCGAACTGCGCGCGCGGATCATCCACGCGATCATCGCGCCCGGCACCCAGTTGGACACTGACGAGATCGCGGGGATCGCGGGTCCCTGGCTCCCTCCCAAGGCCGCCGTCCAGGCACTCAGCGACCTCAAGACGGAGGGACTCGTCACCTGGCACCGGTATCGGTGGTACGCCACGCCGGCCGGCCCGGCCGGCCCCGCCGCCGGCGCGCGCCTGGGCACCACGCTCGCCACCCTGCGCCGGGCGTCCGGGCGCACCCCCGACGACCTCGCCGCCGGCCGGTACTGGACCGGCTCGATCCGCGAAGCCGAAGACGGGGCCTGGCAGCCCCGCGAGTTCTGGGCAGCGATGGACGACCGCCTCGGCGCGGACGGGACCCTGCTCAGGCTCCACGACAACGCCTACGC
>Ga0209881_1000224_pt1 | contig 16076 bp, 19 predicted proteins | sample PersoiDNA2013193_FD_185804 | JGI IMG/M metagenome (GOLD analysis project Ga0209881, IMG submission 185804) | Permafrost soil microbial communities from the Arctic, to analyse light accelerated degradation of dissolved organic matter (DOM) -... | ecosystem: Environmental > Terrestrial > Soil >... | reverse complement strand
TTTCCGTCCCTTCTGTTTTTTCCTTTATTCTCACAGCTTCTTCCACTGCATACAGATCCAATGGATTCAACTCGGCTTCCATAGCATTTCTTACCATTGTTCCCGTTTTTTCATCCAACTTTACCTTGTCTGTTGACGGAACTTGCTTGACAAGCACCACAATTCTCATATTCCTATCACCTCTTCTGGTTTTTTCTAAGAGTCATATAACGGCAAGAAAGGAAATTCTACAAATCTTCGCATCGCCTAATGAAGAGTCTTACCCCTTTCTTCCCTTCTAATCACTGTTTCTGCAATTCTATGAAACAGTCGGTAGTATCTATCGTATGTGTTGTAACCTATCTATAGAGTATAGTTGCTGAAGTTGCGACTTCAAGTACAACTTTCTCATTGGTTGAGAATTCGAAATACATGCCTGCCTCATTGGCAATTTCGCAAAACACGTCACCAATCTCTGAGGGTGGCGTGCCAAGGGGCACCCAGTAACTCTCAGCGCATAATTGCATGAATTGATCTTTGGGAGTTTTGAACCCCAAAGTCTGTCGTAGTCGTTCGTTCAGTAGATCAGCAACTCTGGTCACTTGTGCTTGGCTCAGTACCCGGAAATCGGTGACCCTTTCAAGTATATCCCCAATGAGATCCTTCGTGTTCTCACACGTTCCTTTTTCCTATGGTGAGTGTGGGTGACAGAAGTAGACTTTCATCTTTACCTTTTTTGCCAAGGCTTCATGCTGCACCATTTCTTTACCTTGGTCACAGGTCAAGCTTTTTACCACTGCAGGATCCAGCTTCCCCCAGCGACGCTCCAAGCTCATTCGTACCGTCGCTGCGTCATGCGACAAAAGCCCGCCCTCCACCACATACCTTGCTTTTCTTTCTACGATAACACTTAGTGCTGACTTACGCTGATCGCCAATTATCAGATCCCTTTCCCCATGCCCTGGAACATCCCTGCTGTCGACTTCGCCCTGCCGCTCATCAATCAGGGTCATATGGAGCAGCTTCCCGCGTGGTTCAGAACCTTTCTGCCGTGGTTCACCTTTCTGCCTGAGCTCCGGCAAGGCGAGTTTCCTGAGTTCGCCCTTCATATGCAAGTTAATAAAGCTCTCGATAGTCTTTTCACTCACAGGAGTGACTGTACGATCATCCCCGCCTGTCTGCAAAAAGTTCTCGATCTGCTTCTGCGACCAATGGAATGAAAGATGACCATTGATGACTCCCTAGGTCTGCGCATCGATTCTCAGCGATGACTTCCGGTACGCTGCCCGCTCCTCTGTCTCTCTTTGAGCCAGAAAAGGATTGTACACTCTCTTTTCTAACCCTTTTGCCAATTCTCGCGACAGACTCGACTGATTTCTCCCAAGCGCTTTCCCTATATCGGCTGGTTCTTTCCGTTCTGTACCAACACAAGAATCGTTTCTCGTCCTTCCGACCTAATTGTTCTGCAACTTTCCATCTCTTCATCCTAACGCTTCATGCGCTAGGAGTTACTGTCGGCCATAACAAAACGACCAAGGTTTCTACAGACGTTGTAGAGAATCATCTTGCCAAGAAGTTTGCTCCAGTAAAGATACAGAGAATCCTTACCGATTGTGGAACAGAGTCTACCACCTAGCATGAGGAAGTAATACCAAATCACGAATTGCAGAAGACATGCAACAGACTTGGGTAAAGTAGATTACGACTAGGGTGAAGCATCCCTGGACCAATGGTTACGTGGAGATGCTCAATAAATCCCCCCGTAGATGAATCCTACGCTGTTGCCTTCTGAAAGAAGCGATATGAGTGTCTTGAGGAGCTGCAAATTGATCTGGATAACGTTATGAACTATTACAACTACCGAAGGATGCGTCAGGGATACAAAATGATAGGGAATGACTGTAGAATACCAGTAGAGGTACATCTTCAGAAGAATTTGACCTCAAATAGGAAAAGTGCTAATGTGAAAAGATAGGAGTCAATCAGAGGCGAGAAGGAGGTGCAAAACATTCGCCCCTTTCTTACGATTCTGTTGAAACAGAGAACAAGAACAGGGAGGTTCTGGAATGTCAACTTGTAACCATGTCTTGAAGCTAGGACGCTTTGTGGTATACGCCAAATTGTGAAGTGCCTCTATGAGCCCTCTTTCAAATGTGGTAAGGTGTTGGTAGTCTATATTCATTTCCTCCGCGTGTAATGGTATTGAAGTAACTTCATTTTACACGAAGATTCTTTTGTGGGATGCTTTTATTTGTCGCACTTCATTTTACAATCTATCATAACAAAACTCAAGGCGAGCAAATAAGTCTCATACCATTTTGTGCCTTGAGTATGACGAAAGGAATGCTGACAAAAATGAACAGAAAACCCAAGATCTTAGTGGTCGGCAGCTTTGTCATGGATTTGATAGTGAGCACGGAAAAATTCCCGAATTCGGGGGAAACCGTGCTGGGGTGCGGATTCCAGATGGCGCCGGGCGGCAAGGGCGCGAATCAGGCCGTGCAGGCAGCACGCTTGGGCGCGGACGTGACGATGGTGGGTAAGGTCGGTATGGATAGCTTTGGCGACGAATTGATCGCCTCCTGCAAAGAGGCAGGGATTCATACGGAGAAAATCCTGCGCCACCCCACGCTGCCCTCAGCGGTCGGCAATGTTATGCTGGAAGTCACCCCCGGGCAGAAAACGAAGAACAGAATTATCGTGGTGCCTGGCGCCAATATGTCCATTACGCCGGAGGACGTCGTGTTCCTGAAGGAGGATGTCTCCAATTATGATATGGTCATTTTGCAGTTGGAAATCCCTATGAAAATCAATGAACTTGTCGCGCAGTACGCCTATGACAAGAACGTGCCAGTCATGCTGAACTCCGCGCCTTCTGCGCCGCTTTCGGACAGCATGCTGTCGCATCTGACCTACATTTCGCCTAACGAGCACGAGGCCGCCGACATGACGGGCATTGCCATCCGTAGGAAAGGGAAAAACGTTGACACCGAGGACGTGAAAAAGGTTGCTTCCATCCTGCAGAACAAGGGCGTCAAAAATGTGATTATCACGCTGGGCAACGCCGGCGCGGTAGTCGTTAATGCGGAGGGATACATCTATGCACCCTGCATTGATGTTGTGGAGGTCAAGGATCCCACCGCGGCGGGCGATTCGTTTGTCGGGGCGTTCACTACGGCACGCTGCGTGGGTATGAGCAATCGCCAGGCACTTGATTTTGCAAACTACACCGCGACGCTCACCGTGTCCAGAATGGGTGCCCAGCCCTCGCTGCCCACGCTGGGCGAAGTTCTGGAGCTTATGGGGCAGCAAGAGTACAGCAACGATGACTCCACACTTTTAGCGGCTTTGAAGTAGCAGAGAGAAGGAAACTTCCATGGACAGCATCTTTCAAACACTGTTGCAGGAGGATCAGATTCCCCTTTTTGTGCCCGTGACCTATGACCTGCCCAGGGGTAATATCAGCGACTTGTCAGGCGAAGTACACAAGCAGCTGACGCGCAGGGATCTGCTTCCCCGCATCAAAGCGGGCGATACGGTGTGCGTAGCAGTGGGAAGCCGTGAAATCACCAATATCGATCGCATCGTCAGGGTTTTGCTCGACGTACTCAAGGCGCGCGGCGCGCTGCCATTTATCGTACCCGCCATGGGCAGCCATGGTGGCGCTACGGCACAGGGTCAGCGCGATATCCTTGCAGGCTATGGCGTCACGGAGGAACGCATGAGTGCGCGCGTCCTCTCAGATATGGAACCGGTTGTGCTCGGAAAAACGAAGAATGGGCTCACGCTATATCTGGACCGTAATGCAAGTCAGGCGGACTGGATCATTCCAATCGGCAGGATAAAGCCGCACACGGATTTTCGTGGGCCGGTGGAAAGCGGCCTGATGAAGATGATTGTCATAGGTCTGGGCAAGCAGCGGGGCGCAGCGGCGTGCCACAGGCTGGGCTGTCCAAAGATGTCGGAGCACATCATAGAGCTTGCGGGCGCAGTCATCGAGATGGGGAAAATCCCGTTTGGGCTGGCCGTTTTGGAGGACGCGTTCCATAATACATACCGTATTGAGGCGATTCCGGGTGAAAGAATCGCACAGGAAGAACCGCCGCTGCTGGAGCAGGCCAAACGCTTGGTGCCGGGCATTCCGTTCCCAAAAATTGATATTCTTGTGCTGGAGGAAATCGGAAAGGACATCAGCGGGGCGGGCATGGATCCCAACGTGACGGGGCGCTCCTCTATGCTGGGACGCTGGCAACCGTTTGTCGAGCGCATTGCTGTGTTCGATATCACGGATAAATCCCACGGCAACGGTTCCGGACTGGGCAATGCCGACGTGACGACACGCCGCGCCTTTAACAAGTTTGACTTCGATACGACGTATCCCAACGGCCTGACGTCCTGCGATCCGGGTGGCATGAAAATCCCGCCTGTGATGCCGAACGACGAGCTGGCGGTGAAATTTGCGCTGCACACGTCACTGGAAACGGACCGCACTGTCGGCCCGCGTGTCGTGTGGATGAAAAACACACTCAGCATGCACCATTTTTATATTTCTCAGGCGCTGCTGCCGGAGCTTCCGGCGGTCGAGGGCCTGAAGGAAAACGGAACTGAAATTCCCGCGGTATTTGACACGGACGGGAATTTTACAGTATTTCAATCTAACTGATAAAGGGGTAATGACATGAACGAAAACGTACGCAGCGCGTTGGATACTTTTATTCACACGGTGCAGGGCGCATTTGACGGTCTTGTGCAGTCGACGGATTACGGGGCTTATGATGAGGCGGCACAGCTGATACTGGACGCGAAAGGCACACACAACCGTGTGCATATCACGGGCATCGGTAAACCCGCCCACATTGCGGGTTACGCGGCTTCCCTGCTTTCTTCGACCGGAACGCCCGCGTATTTTCTGCACGGCACCGAGGCGGTGCATGGCTCCTCCGGGCAGCTCGTCGCGGGCGACGTGGTCATCTGCATTTCCAACAGCGGCGAAACCGCCGAGATGAAGGCAACAGCGATGGCAATTCGGAACAACGGCTGCAAGATTATTGCAGTCACCGGCAATCCGGAGTCGTGGCTGGCAAAGCAGAGCGACGCGCATTTGTTTGCGGGCGTGAAGCAGGAGGGCGGCCCACTGAACCGTGCACCCAGAGCGTCGATTCTTGCGGAGACGTTAGCATTGCAAATACTGAGCATTGTGCTGCAGGCGAACCGCGGGCTTACGCCGCAGGAATATGTCATGTGGCATCCGGGCGGGACGCTTGGCAAACTGCGCGACAACGAGAAATAGGGAGGTTTTGATATGTTAAAAACTACCTGCATCCATCCGGAGATTATGAAAGTGTTGTCCCTGTGCGGTCACGGCGATAAGATTCTGATTGCGGACGGCAATTATCCGCTCAATTCCAAGAGTGGCGACGCAGCCAAAGTCTACCTCGGGCTGACGAGTGGTAAGCCGGAGGTTACGGAGGTGCTCAAAGTGCTCAAAGGCGTCATCAATGTCGAGAAAGCCGAGGTCATGGTACCTGATGGTGAACTGCCACCGATTTTTGAGGAATTCGCGCAGATTCTGGACGGTATGAAGCTAGAAAAGCTCGGCCGCTATGAATTTTACGACGCATGTTGTCAGCCAGCTGTGCGTTTGGCCATTTCCACAGGGGAAAAGCGTATCTTTGCGAATATTTTGATTACGGTAAACGTCGCCTAGTTTTAGAATTCAAGTATGATAGGAAAGTTGCTATAATGATTACCGATGCACACGGCCACTTAGCATATGACTACGTGCTCGGCATGGAGAACACAGGGGAAACCCTTTTGTCACATAGGCGGCTCCATCGCGCAGCCTTTTATCAACCGGTCCTATCTGGAGGACGCCTGTGCTGCACATGATGCGACTGCACAGGTGTGTACGGAAAACTATGGGATAGTTTTGGACATGACGTCGATAAATCCCCACTTTAGGTCGGCGGATTACGACAGGGAAGTTGAGTACTGCTTATGCGAGTTGGGATTTGTTGGCATCAAGTTCACCGCGTTGGGACACGTGGCTAACCCCTCGTGGAGGACGGCATGCACGTGTTTGAGGTGGTCAGCTCGTTCGATGTGTCCGTGATGGCACACATGGGTATGGGCTTTTCCTTTGCTGACTCCGTCAATATCTACCTCATGGCAAAATCGTTCCCCGATGTGCGTATTGCCATCGCTCACGCAGGAGAGAATTTCTCTACTCAGTAGGCACTGTATTTCGTACAGGCGTTTGACACCATTTGTCTGGAGCCAAGCAGTTCAGACATCAAATCCATTATGCTGTTGTTGGGAGGAAGCTCGGCTCGTTGCGCGTGACATTCACCACGGACCTGCCACTGAACATTTCGATGGAAATGATGACGTACACTGTGTTGCTGCCGAATGAGGATGACTATTATCAGGTGATGTCCCGTAGGGCGATGCAGGTGTTTCGTCTGCAACGATAAATCGCATTAATGAGACGCCAGACAGGCATTAGTCACGCCGACCAATTACTCGCTGTACTGCAGAGAGGCAAAAGGATTCTTGAAGGAGCACGACTTCGAAGTGTTGGAAAACCGCGTCGGCAGGCCGCTTATCTATAAAAAAGCTGAAAGGACTCGTGCCCATGGTGGACGCCGTAGTGGCGGGTGTGGATACCTGGGACGGTCCATATTCAAGTTGACACCGAAGCTCAAAATACTCTCGCGCTTTGGCGCGGGCGTGGATAATATCAATTTAGAAAAGGCGACGGAGTATAGCACCTCCGTCACCAACATAAGGGTTTGAATTCGAATTCTGTAGCCGATCAAGCCATAGCGTTCATTCTTTGCACGCTCCAACATTACACCCGACCACTATGATCTGGAATAACGCTTGATTTACCCCGAAAGGTTTCGTTTTCAAAGAGCCAATGTTCATATTGCACATCCTTGTTTCCACCCTTTGCACATACTATAAGAAATAGGGATTCCTATAATAACCCTGCTTTTATTAACTTTCTTCTAATGAACTCTTTCTCTTTTCCATTTGGCTCCAATATAGGACTCCTTGACTTTCCTACTGGGCGGCCAAGCTGATTTATCACTTCTTTGAGCATACCAGGAAAAGGCGTAAAGTTATACGCTTCTCGGACAAAGTACAACCTTCTTTGAATTTCCATTGCAGTCTTGTGATCTCCCTTTTTAAAGGCTTGCCATTGTCGAACGCATAAATCGGGTACCGCGGCTATCATAGCCGATATTGCTCCACAAGCTCCACAAACATAAGTCCCATACAGCATATCATCACATGCACTAAAAACCTTTGTCTTATCTCCACAAGTAGAAACCATAGCAATTAATACTTCAATCCCTACTTGCTTTATCCCGATCACTCTTTCTATTTCGCTGATCTTTAACATTACTTCCGGAGTTATTTGATTGCTAGGAACTACATTATAAATAATGATAGGCAATCCAACTTTTTCTGCAATTAACCTATAGTATTCATAATTCCCTTCTGGGGTTGCACCAGAATAAAATACGGGTGTTACAAGCAGTGCATCCGCCCCTGCTTCTTTCGAGAGTAATCCAGTCTTTATCGCTTCTCGAGTTGAGTTTCTAATGACTCCAGCTACTATCGGTATTCCATTCCTATTTTCTTCTACTATTACTTGAATTATCTTCTGAATTTCCTCATTAGATAGCGATGCACCTTCTCCAGTACTGCCACCTGTGCTAATTCCATCTATGCCTGTATTGAGTAAGTACTTAACTTCTCTTCTTGTAGTATCTAAATCCAATTCCTCATTTTCATCAAAAGGAGTTACCATTGGGGCAATCATACCCACCAGTCTATCCGAATTCATGTAACTATTCCTCCAATTCACTTGAATTTTAGGAAAGTGGATCATACATTAGCGCAAATGTTCCAAAGATATCTATATTTTCCTCTTTTCCAAAGAACTAAGTCGAATATGTCCAATAAGGTAATTCCAACTTCTCGATTAAATTATCTCCAATTTCTTCATTACCTTTCTTACCTCTGCTATCTCTTCTTCGGTACCAGCAGTCAAAGGTAACCGAGGAATGCCTGCATTATAGCCTACCATCTTCATGGCTTCTTTTAAAAGAGAGCAAGGATTAGTGCGACCGTTTTGTCCCATTATTCTAAATAGTGGTAAATATTTCTGTTGTATTTTAGCTGCTTCCTCCACCTTTCCACCAAGAAACATTTCAATCATATCCCTTAATTGCACTCCTATTATATGGGAAGCACCACTGATTATTCCTCCTATTCTCTTTGCTCCTCCCTGAGCAAAGGCTTCGAGGATCATGGTGTCATCTCCGCAATAAATTATAAAATCATCTGGAGTAATATTGATAAAGTCGGTCATCTGTTTAGGGTTAAGTTCGGCCTCTTCCTTTATGGCAACGATGTTTTCTATTTCTGAAAGTCTAGCCACTATTTCAGGACTAACATTAACACCTGTAAATATGGGGATGTTGTAAATCATCATTTGAATATTTACTGATTCAGCTACTTTCTTAAAGTGATTATAAAGTTCTTTTTGTGTGGGTTTGGTATAATAAGGGGAAACCACCATCATTATTTCAAAACCCAGTTCTTCCGCCTTTTTGGCTAGGGCAATTGTTTCAATAGTGGAAGCACATCCCACTCCTGCCATTAACGGAATCTTTTCTCCAACAGCCTCCTTAATAACTTGAAAGAGCTTCACTCTCTCCTCGAAATTCATAGTAAAGAATTCACCCGTTGTTCCAGATAAGACTAATGAGTCAGCTTGATTGTCTTTGATCAATTTTTCAGCTATGCTTACTGCTGCTTTATAGTCTACGCTCTGATCCTCCTTAAAGGGGGTTACCAAGGGAACAAATATCTTTCCATATTTCTCTTTATCAAACATTCTAAATCCTCCTTGTCATTTTTAGGATGAATCCAAAAGAATCATGCGGTTACAAATTGATGCTCCAGAACCTCCCTATTTTTGTTCTCTGTTTCAACAAAATCATAGGCAAAAGTTAAATTCTCTTCCACCTCCTTTTCGCCTCTGATTGATTCTGATATTTTCACGCTAGCACTTTTCTTATTTAATGTCAAATTCTTCTGAAGATGCGCCTCTACTGGTATTCTATAGCCATTCTTTTTTAGTTTGTATTCTTGATGTGTCTTTCGGTAGTTGTAAGAATCCATAACATTATCCAGATCAATTTGCAACTCCTCAAGACGCTCATATCGCTTCTTTCAGAAGGCAACAGCGTAGAATTTATCTACGAGGGTTTTATTGAGCTTCTCTCCGTAACCATTGGTCCAGGGATGCTTTACCTTAGTAGCGGCGTGCTTTATCCCAAGTCTGTTGCATGTCTTCTCTAATTCGCGAGATACTCTCTTATGAAGTTAAGAATCTGCTCTTCCAGTTCTTTTGGCACTCTACCCAGCATCTTGGGAACTGCTCTTATCTGGGACCTTAACCCTTCGTCTCCTCATCTTTCTCTTCTCTTTTTCCATGTGTAGAACCATTTTCTACTCACGTGATGTTTCTTACGGGGGAAAGAACAATTGGGATCTCTTTCTTATCCGCTTCTTGAACTACCTTTCATCTCATCTGATAAAGAAATTCTTGCTCGCTCATACCAGAACGCCTTTTTGTTGTTGCTATTCTATCCGAGGCTCTGGTTGGTGTCAAAGAGAAGGAGTTATCCACACTATTAACAATGATCAACTTCCACTCTGAACTCACCCGATTACTACGAATATTGTGGCCATCACTTAAAGATACTACAAGTAATTATATAGTGCCCTAAATTAAACCCGGACTACCGTATTCTTCAATTCACCGATGTTTTCGATTGAGACAACAACTGTATCTCCTGGCTGCATGAGACCTATGCCCAGCGTGGTTCCCGTAAGGATCACGTCTCCCGGGAGAAGCGTATAGATAGACGTCAGGTAGCTGACCAGCCAGTAGGGCTTGAACAGCAGATACTTTGTGTTGGAGTGTTGCACCACCTTGCCGTTGAGGATTGTTTGGATGTCGAGACAGCAGGGGTCTACTTCCGTCTGTATGCACGGGCCGAGCGGCAAGAAGGTATCAAATCCCTTGGCAACACTCCACTGTCCATCGGGTGCCTGCAAATCTCTGGCCGTAACATCGTTTGCGCAGGTGTATCCAAGTATGTATTTGGGCGCGTCCGCCTCAGCGATGTTTTTGGCACGCTTCCCGATTACGATGGCCAATTCCCCCTCATAATCCACACGGTTGGAAAGCCTCGGATATTCGATGCCTTCCTCCGGCGAAATAACCGCCGTACCGGGCTTGATGAAAACGATTGGCTCCGTAGGAGTCTGCGCATGGGATTCCTCGATGTGGTCTTTGTAGTTTAATCCGATGCAGATAGCTTTGGATGGCTGCACCGGACAAAGGATTCTCACTTCCTTCAGGTTGACGCATTGTTCCGTCGCGGAAAACCCCATTTCGATGCTGCCGTTTAGGCAATGGATCACGTCTTTGCCCAAACTACCGTAGGCTATGACATCTCCCCGCTGGTAACGAACTAGTTTCATAGAACACCATCCCCGTCAATATTAACCGCCAAGATAGGCCTTCTTAATTTGCGGGCTGTTGAGAAGCTCCTGACTGTTGCCCGACTGGACCATATGACCTACCTCCAACACGTAGGTGCGGTCGGAAATTGTCATGGCCACATACGCATTCTGCTCCACGATAATGACCGGAATGTTACGTGCTTTATTGATGAATACGATAGCATCAAACATCTGATCAACAAGAATGGGGGCAAGCCCGAGAGAGGGTTCATCAAACATGATGAGCTTCGGGTCGGACATCAGGCCTCTGGCGATGGCGAGCATCTGCTGTTCGCCGCCGGAGAGCGTTTCCGCCGGCTGCTTGGCACGTTCTTTCAGAATTGGGAAAAGCTCATACACTTCCACCACTGCCTTTTCCATCTCGGATTTTGAATAGTTTTTATTGTAGGCGCCCATTTGCAGGTTCTCGTAAACGGACATCTGGGGAAAGACCTCGCGACCCTCGGGAACATACACGATGCCCTTGCGGACAATCTTATGTGTCTCAGTGCCGCTGATGGTAGTTCCCAGGAATTCTATGGAACCTCTTTTCGGTTTGCATAGGCCAACAATGCTCTTCAACAGCGTGGATTTTCCCGCGCCGTTCGCACCAATGATAGAGACAATTTCGTGTTCATTAATCTCTACCGACACATCGAAAAGAGCCTGTACTTTGCCATAAAAGACATCTATGTTGCTAACTTTTAGCATTGTCTATCTCTCCCACCGCTAATCAACTTTGAACTTGTCGCCCAAGTAAGCCTTAATGACTTCACGATTATTCTTTATCTCGGTGGGAGTTCCTTCGGCAATCTTCGCGCCGAAGTTCAGTACGGTAATCTGGTTACTAATATTCATAACCACATCCATGTTGTGCTCGATGAGCAAAATATCAATTCCCGTAGCAAATGTTTTGAGAATGATGTCGACGAATTTCTTTCGTTCTGAGGCATTCAGACCTGCCGCAGGCTCATCCAGCAGCAGCAGTTTTGGCGCGGTCATCAGGGCGCGACCCAGCTCGACCATCTTCTGCTTGCCGTACGGCAGCGACTTGACATTTTCATTCTTCACGTCGTACAGACCGATATAGTTGACGATCTGCTCTGCCTTTTCCTTCAATAACTTCTCTTCCTGTCCGGCTTTTCTAAAGCTGAACATGAAGCGAAGAATGCCCATCTGGGCGAGTTGGTGTCCTCCAATCATCAGGTTCTCAATTACGGACATCGAGCCAAAAAGTTTCAGGTTTTGGAATGTTCTGCCAATGCCGAGGCGCGCAATCTCAAAGGTGCGGAGTCCGCTGATTTTGGTGTCTCCGTAGAAGATTTCGCCGTTGGTGACCGGCAGCACGCCGGCAATCATATTCACCGTCGTCGTTTTTCCGGAACCGTTGGGGCCAATCAACGCATGGATGCTACGCTCTTCTATTTCAAACGAAAGGTTCCGGACAGCTACAAGGCCGGAGAAGTTCTTTACAACGTTGTCCAGTTTTAATATCGTTTTCACGGTTCTGTCTTACCTTCCTTCTCCCTTTTGGGAATCCAAAACTTTCCAAGGACTCCCCAAGGCGCTTTTTTGTCTTTCCCTGTGAACAGAGAGACGATTCCGTTGGGCAGAAACACCGCAAACAGTAACGCGATAATGCTGAATACGAGCCAGTAATAATTCTGCATGAAGCGCAGGAACTCCGGCAGAAGCGTAACGGTAACGGCACCGATGATATTACCGGCGACAGAGCCAATTCCGCCGAGCATCAGCATGACCAGATAGTTGATGGATAGATCCAGATTAAATGTCGTGGGATTGATGTATCCAACCATATTGGCGTACAACGCACCAGCAAAGCAGCCGTACATTGCCGCAAGGGTAAACGCGAGAATCTTCAGCTTGGCTATGTCGATACCACAAGCACTGACCGCTTCGATATTATCGCGGATCGCCTTGAACGCGCGACCCCATTTTGAGTAAACGACGCGACTGGCGAAGATTGCCAGCAGCACTGCCAGCACGAGGTATAAGTAGTAATTTTTGAACGCACTGTCAAATGTAATTCCGAAGAGCTGCAGACGTGGGATGTTTGGCACTCCCGCAGAGCCACCGGTGAAGCCAATCCAGTTCGTCAGAACAAGGCGGGTGATTTCACTGAAGCCGATGGTTGTCAACGACAGGTACACGCCTGAGACGCGCAGGCTGGGGTAGCCGAGGCACTGACCAATGATAAAGCCCATCAGGATGGCCGCCAAAAAGCCAACCGCTACGGGAAGGTTCAGCTTCATGCACAGCAGCGTGGACGCATATGCGCCGCAGCCAATAATACCAGCCGTGCCAAGGTTCATCTGGCCGGTTAATCCTGATATGAAATTCAGGCCCATAACCACAATCATGTTAATAAAAACTTGATCAAATAGTAGCTGCCGGTAACCGTTTTTATCGATAATTGGCAATATCAACAGCCCGACCGACAGGATCCCAAGGAGCACTATTCTAGTAGTCTTCTTCATATCCATTCTTCATCGTGACTGATTCTTGCCGTGTCCTAAAAGACCAGACGGCTCTATAAGCAGGAATGACACCATCAAAATGAATGCCACGACATCCTTATAAGTAGCGGGAATGATAATAGTGCTCATATTTTCCACAATCCCTATAATTATGCCTCCCACAACTGTGCCGGGCAGATACCCGAAGCCGCCAACTAGCCCAGAGGCAAAACCTTTCAAACCAATCATGCTGCCTATCGTCCCATCGATTGTGAACAACGGGATAACCATAATACCGATGAGCGTACACACCATAGCGCTAAGGCCTATGGTAAAGATAATGTTCCTTGTAACGTCGATTCCCATGAGCGCAGCAGCCGTCTTGTTGTGCTGCACGCAACGCATTGCCTTGCCGGTTCTTGTTGTTCTGAAGAATATTGTCAGACCGATGACCAATACGGCAGATACGACGATAATCCAGATATTTGCCGTAGCAACTACGATGTTGCCAATGTGAACGATGCCGTGCAAGAATGTGGGGAGCGTAAAGGGGGTGGGGCCCCAAATTAGGCGGACTGCTTCCGAAATAACTCTGCCAAGAAGCACGGTGCCCATGACCGCAAAAATGGTTGGCTTGTTGCGCAACGGGTTAAAGATACCAATTGCGACCGCCGATCCAAACAAGAACATGACAATCAAGGTCGCAAGAACGCCAATAATCGGATTGACACCCATTTTCACAATAAAGGTACCAGCAAAAACATAGGCACCGAGCATGATAAGTTTATCATGGGCGAAGTTTATCAAACCGGTTGAGTTCCACACGAGTGTATATTCTATTCCGACAAGCCCGTATATGCAGCCCATAGCGATACCACTGATTAGTAGCTGTAATACGCTTCCTATCATTTTCGCGTCATCTCCTTGCTTTCAGTGGTATGTGTGCTGCCGCCCCCTCGCGCTTTGGCAGCACACATACTCTACTACTAATGTTGTGCGATTTACGGGTTTACGCTAACTAGTTCCACAACCTTTGCAACCTTATTGTGGAGTTGGACAATACTGACCTGATGAACCATATGGTGAGCATCATCACAGCTCAATATGCTATTGATGCCGACAAAATCCTTTGTCTTGGCAAGTGCGGCGGTGATTGCAGCGCGATCGGCGCTGCCCGCACGAGTGATTGCGTCGGCAAGAACACGCATTGCAGTATAGTAGCTGCCCGCATACAACTCCGGCTGCACACCGTACATTGGTTCAAACTTCCCCGCAAACGTCTTGATACCTGCACTTGTATCGTTGATGGTGAAGTCTGTCTCGGCGTACCAGTTTTCGACCCACTTCGCATCAACAAGATCCAGAACCTGCGCCATCGTGATACCTGCGGAACACAGAATTGGCTTGTTGAGGCCGAGTTCATATGTCTGACGCGCTGTGAGAGCCTGCTCAGCATCGTCCGTCCAACTGATAACGCAGTCGACATTCGCCTGCTTGAACTTCATGATTTGACCGGTGAAATCCTTGTCGCCAGCGTTATGACCCTGTGAGACAAACACAAGGTTGTTGTCCTTGCAGTATTGTTCAATGACACCTTTTGCGCCCGTACCGAAGTCGTTAGTATTGTAGGAGATACCGATCTTCTTGAAACCCAGTGTCTTATTTGCATACTGTACAAGCGCTTTGGCTGAAATACTGTCTGAGGGACGGATATAGAATGCGTACGGGTTGTTAAGCTTGTCGACTTTCGGGCTTGTGGCGCCTGTCAGGAACGGAACTTTCGCATTCTTATAAAGGTCACTGACCGCCATGACGTTGCCGCTCGTGTGAGGCCCTATGACCGCTACGACGTCCGGATCACTGATGAGCCTGTTAACTGCGTTGATTGCACCAGTCGTTGAGTTCGTGTCGTCAATGACTTCTAGAACGACTTTTTTCCCGAGGAGACCGCCCTTATCGTTAATCTCCTTTACGGCAAGCTGAATGCCCTGCTGAGTTCTTGTGCCAGCCAGCGGGAAATTACCTGTTATAGCGGCGGACACGCCAATTTTGATTTGGCCGGAAAATACGACAGCTATTGCAGCCATAGTGACTGTAACCATCCTTGTAGTAGCGTTCCAGTCGACCTTTGCTCCAATTGCCTCACTAATGAATCTTACAGGAACCACTGTTCTGCCAGTGGAAAGAATCTTGGGTGCAACGTCAAGAGTCTTCTTTACGCCATTAACAGTAGCAGTTACTGAACCAATGGTGAGAACAATATTCATTTTCCCAAGAACGTAACTCACCGTTCTGTTAGCGGGATTCCAGCCTATCTGAGCTCCAAGTGCCTCCCCGATAAATCTGAATGGCACAAGTGTTCTGCCATTTTCTATAAGAGGTGCCTGATCAAGAACAACCTGCTTCATGTTTATGGTCCCTTTTGTGCTGCCAATCGTCATCTGAACGACAACAGCCTCAGCTGCTCTTGCAGGGGTAGATCCAAGAACTCCACCAAGCAACGCGACAACTACCAGCATGATTACTGCTTTCTTCATCTTGTTACCTCCTGTGAATTACTTTCCAGAACGTCCCTGTTTCTCTTCTCTGTTTCAACAGAACCATAGGCAAAAGCCAGATCTTCTTTCACCCCCTTTTCCTCCTCCCCAATTGACGCCAATGTTCATACGATAGCATTTTCATATTTGGTGTCAAGTTCAGTGTCAACTCACGTAAGAATGGAGGTGAACTGGCTCCATAAACTCACCAGAGATACTACGATCCGTGTCAAGAGGTCAAACATAGATTGGCATCATGTTCAAGGGTCCGGTACTTGGATTTTGTTACGTAGAGGTGATGAGCGATGAGAAGAAGTTTCCTCATGCAAGCGACCAAGGCGACGTTGGGCTTCTTGTGGTTATCGCTCACGAGATGCTTGTAGAACGTTCGTATGCACTCACTGTGCTGGATACTGTTCATACAAGCGAGGTACAGAACCTTCCTGAGCATTGGGTCTCCTGCTCTGCTGATCTTCCTTCCTCCATTCAATGA
>Ga0209881_1000221_pt1 | contig 16190 bp, 12 predicted proteins | sample PersoiDNA2013193_FD_185804 | JGI IMG/M metagenome (GOLD analysis project Ga0209881, IMG submission 185804) | Permafrost soil microbial communities from the Arctic, to analyse light accelerated degradation of dissolved organic matter (DOM) -... | ecosystem: Environmental > Terrestrial > Soil >... | reverse complement strand
GTACGACTTGTCCGGCATATGTGGCTGGCAGGACGACTGACAGGGCACTGCAGGAGAAGACGGCCGTCGAATGGTCGGCAGGCTACGGCATCGAGGTCAAGCCCGAGGACGTCGTTTGTGATGGATGTCAGTCGACCGGGCCACGACTGTTCTCGCACTGCACGGTGTGCGACGTGCGGGCGTGTGCCCACGACAAGGGCTACGTTACCTGCGCCGAGTGCGGCGAGTACAACGAGTGCAAGACCATCAATGGATTCTTTGGGTTCTGCCCCGAGGTGAAACCTGTCCTGGACGGCTTGAGGGCGAAGTAGTCGGCCCGGTGGCTACAGTCTCGGACCGCTACAGGGCATGCGGCGGACACATGACGTGCACTGGAGGATCGCATGCCGACTGACGACGATGGCATAATGGTACCAGTCTGGCTTTCGACGCAGCAGGTCAGCCAGGTTCGGGCTCTCGCGGGCGTCTGCGAGGGGAGAGACGGCTACTCGATGGAGGCCCGGCTGGACTTCGGCACGCTGGAGACACGGTGTGAGGGGCCGTCCAGCGACGTTCTCTGGTATGAGAACGGACAGCTTGTTGGGTTTGCGGGTATGTACGGCTATGGCGACCTCTCGAAAGTCGAGGCAAGTATCCTCGTCCATCCGGATTGCCGGAGGAGGGGGATTGGGCGCTACATGGCGCGTGCCGTGGTGAGGGAATGTCAGAAACGCGGAGTCCGTCGGCTCCTGCTCGTCGTGCCACAGGAGTCGCGAGAGGGCGCCGAGTTCGCTCGTGCGACGGGGACGCGGCACTTCCACAGCGAGTACACGATGGACCTCGACGTGACGCGGATTCCCTCGTTCGAGACCATACCTGACCCAGTGGAACTCCGGCCTGCAGGTGCCGAGGACGTGCCCGTCATGGCGGCGATTGTTGCCTCAGCGTTTGCAGAGCCGGTTCAAGAAGAGGAACAGGCTCTCGTGCGTCTGATGAAGGACCCTACGCGGACGACCTACCTGGCGGCGCAGGACGGGCGGCCCGTCGGTGTCATCCAGTCGGCCGTCAGCGACGGTCGCGCGTTCATCATCCACTTCGCAGTGCGGCCTGAGATGCAGGGACAGGGCATCGGGTGGCAGATGTTGATGGCCATTGTCCGCGGCCTGCAAAACAGCGGCAGCCAGTGGATCACCATCGAGGTCGAGACAGAGAACCGGAACGCCCTCTCCCTATACCAGCGGTGCGGGTTCGTGATGGTCAACGCCACGGACTACGAACTACTGGAGCTGCCCAGGATCCCCATGGCTCCCGAGTTCCTGTTCGACCAATAGCTAGATTCCATGTGTGTTACAAAGGCTTGATGGGGATGGAGTAGACGTGCGCGGCGGGCACGCTGACCAGCTCGCGTTCGGGATAGCGCAGTGCAGTCAGGCTGCCTCCATGGACGCAGCCGGTGTCGATGTTGATCGTGTTCGCGACCCATGTCGCTTCGGCGACGGGCAGGTGTCCCCAGACGACGACCGCGTCACCTTCATACACATAGGCCCAGTCGGCGAGGACCTTGAGTCCGAATTCGTCCCGCTGGCCGGTCGGGGAGCCAAACAGGGCGACGTCGCGCGCCCGCGGCGAGTCGATACCATGGAGGTCCTGCGGCAGACCTGCGTGCGCGACCACCAGGTTGCCGCCGTCCAGAACGAGGTGTGAGGGCAGTCCGTCCAGGAACTCGCGGACAAGCGCCTGCATTTCCTCGCCCGCCGCGCTCAGCTCCTGCAGTGTATGGTCGAGTCCATTACTGATCCTGACTGGGGCTCCCTGTAATGCCCTGAGCAACTTGTCGTCGTGATTGCCGGGTACAGCGAGGGCAGCGCCGGAACGAACCATCGCCATAACGATGAGGAGCGTGCGGACGTTGTCGGGACCACGGTCCACAAAGTCGCCGACGAAGACCGCCGTCCTACCCTCTGGCGCGGTGATGCGGGGAATCAGGGCGCTCGGGTTCTCAACTTTGTAGCCCATGATCCTGAGCAGTGAGAGGAGTTCATCACAGCACCCGTGGAGGTCGCCGATCACGTCAAAGGAGCCGGCTCTGTCGCGCCACAGGGTCGGTGAGGGATGAGAGGGCATCCCAAAGGCGTCTGCCTCTTCCGCGAAATGTAGCACGATGACGTGGTCGAATCCCTCATGACTCAACACACCCTCGCTGGCGGGCGCCTGGGCGCACTGGCGGTCCACGACGAAGTTGCCTACGACGCGGTCCAGCCGCTGTCGGTTGCGCTCCTTGCACACCTGGGGTGGAAGCTCGAACAGAACAGCCATAGACGGACGGTGATAGCGGGCTGCGAGCTCCAGCAGTGGCCGGCGCGCCTTTGCCTGCACGTTCGTGGCATCAACGACCGTGAGGCGGCCGGCACGCAAGCGTTGTTCGACGATACAGTGCAGGACCGCAAATGCGGCTGTGGTCGCGGCCTGGTCCGCTTCGTCGTCGGCGACCATGGCGCGGCAGGCGTCGGACGACACGACCTGGGTCGGCTTGAAGTGTTGCTGTGCAAAGGTCGACTTGCCAGACCCGGACGGGCCGATGAGGACGACGAGCGCCCCCTGCGCGATGCTGGATCCTGAGAGTTGCGTGGTCATGGAAGAAGATACCCCTTTGCTGTCAGAAGGTCAAGATAGTGCCGTGCTGCATGGACGGCGGCGGCTGGCGCGTCGAATTCCGCAGTGGCCAGTTTCAGGGCGTCTTCGCGTTCTACGTCCAGCTGGATGAAGTTGACGACTTCTGTCTTCAGGTTGTACCAGCAGGGGAAGTCGCGCATCAGACGGTCATTCCATTGGAGGTCCTCCGGGGTCATCCATACCTCCTCGATGGGGCCGATGACCGGGACCATGGGCTGGAAAGCCGGCATGGGAGCGGTCGTGCCGGCCGCAGCCAGTTCAGCGCGGACGACCGGGGTGTCGGTGATCTCCTGTAACGCGAGGAGGGCGGCACGCGTACGCCGAGCCACCCAGTCCCGTATCAATGGGTCGTTGTACCGTACGCTATCTGCCAGTCCCTGTTCACGTACGCGGGCTGCGACGACGGCGGCACGCACGTCCGGGATGCCGGAGATAAGGTCCGCGAGAGTATCCAGAACGCCACGGCCCACCCACTCGAAGGACTGGACGCTGGACTTGTCCGGCGTGTCGTCGCTGGAGTGATAGAAGCGGTCGGGCCACTGGGTCAGCGACAGAGCAGGGATGTGGACGCTTGCGTCGTTGAGGATGGCGTGGTCGGAACCCCATGTGAACCCGGTGAGTATCAGGCGGAAGTCGTGAGTGGTCAGGTTGACAGCCATGAGGTCCGAAATGAACGACGGCAGTGACCATGGGGTTGCAGTGATTTCCAAGGTGGAGCCGGTTTTCGCCTGATCTTCGCCGACCATGTCGATGTTGATAGCGCATGCCAGATCGGGCTTCTGGTCGGCAAGCCACACGATTGTGCCATAGAACTCGGGCATCCACAGGGCGATGACCTCGCGCTCCAGGGGCACAATATGGAGGACCCGCACGAGTTCGGCCAGCAGGGCGGCCCCGCTGGCGTTGTCGTTCGCTCCCGGCCGGGGGTGACACAGGTGCGCCAGCAGGAGGATGGGCTTCTGCGCTCCCGGCGTACCCACGTGAGCTTCCAGCACCTGCAGGTCGCCCGTGCCGGCGTCAGCGTCGAAGAAGGCGTCGACTTCGATGACCTCCTTGCCGACCATATCCTGCAGATGCTTGAACGTACGGTGACTGACGTTGAAGCCGAAGCCCTCGCCCTGTGACTCCGAGCCGAAAGAGGCATAGTTCACGGTATCAGGCATCTCCTCGGGTGTTCGGCCGATGCGTGTGTCCTGCGCAGGCATGAAGTCGGTGATGACACAGCGTGCCCCACGCTTGGCGACTGCTTCGCGATAGACGAGGGAAGGTTTGCCCGTCGCAAGAACGGCACAACCCTCGACCGGCTGACCATACTCGGTGTCCTCTGTTCCTGACCCGACGTCGATGACGTGGAGACGCTCGATGCCGTGACTTGCCCCGGACAGGAAGATGCCACCGATGGGGGCCATCCTCAGGTCGGGGACCAGCCACTCGCCGGTGGACAGGCGCAGGAAGCCGCTCTTGAGGTTCCAGGGGCGTGGCACGACATACCCCTGGCACGTGGTGCCACATGAATAGTGACGCACCGTGCCTGTTCCCACGAACTCCTGCAATCTGACGATGGCGTCGAAAAATCCCTGCCCGCCTTTTGAACGATGCAGGAGGGCAAGGTCGCGCTCCAGCTCCAGCGCATTCTGCGGGCAGAATTCCCGAAGCAGATCTTCGCGGAGCGTCATCCTTCTCCGGCTGCCGGATTGCGCAGCTCAGGTTCGAGCAGGTCCATGTAGACCATGTCGTAGCGCACGCGGTCGCGGACGACGGACTCGCGGAAGCAGCCGAACTCCCGGAAGCCGACCTTGCGATACGCCTTGTCGCCACGTGCGTTGATGGACAGGTGGCGCAAGAGGATGCTGTGCAGGTTCAGCTTGTCGAACCCGTAGCGGCACAGCAGGTACAGTGCTTCACCCCCGTACCCCTTGCTGTGATACTCCTTGTCGCCCACCAGGATGCCAACCTCGGCGGTACCTTCCTTGTGGTTGATATCGAACAGGCTGCAGTCGCCGATGAGCTTCTGGTCGCTGGCCAGTCGGATGTCCATGTGGACCATGTGGTGGCTGGCGGCCTTGACGACGTCGTCGTCGTACCAGGCATACTCCTGCTCCAGTGTCAATACCTTGCCGTAGTCGAGGAGAAAGACGTTCAGTTCAGGGTCCGTGATCCAGCGCAAGTACGCTGGGACGTCCTCGCGGCAGGAAGGCGTCAGGACGACCTTGGTTCCACTCATGATGACAGGCAGGTTTTCCATCGTACGACCTCCTCAGAATCGATGAGACTAGCATACCCAAAAGGGCTCTGTGGTGCAAGTGCCTGAGCTGATGATGGGCATGTTTTGGTACTGCGGGCTTCTGCGTCCCCGCGTCCTGCATCATGTCCATGGAATGGCATCAGCATGGCAGAAGCCTGTCATGAATGCGTGCAACGAAAATGTTTGCGACATGCAACGGCGAAATTCGGATATACTTGTGTCGCTCGTGAGAAACTGTAGATTGTTGCGGCGATTGCCGCTGGGAGGTATCTGAAATGAAGTACTTCATCAGCCAGGACATGGAGGGTGTAGCTGGTCTTGTATCATGGTCAGAAAGTAGCCAGGAGCAGCGAGAGCTCATGACGGGCGAGACATGTGCCGCCATCGAAGGCATCCGGAGTGTCGACAAGGAAGCTGCAATCGTGATCGCCGACAGTCACGCCCGTGGGCAGAACTTGCTGCTCGACAGGCTTCCACAGGACGTGCAGGTCGTGCGGGGCTCCCCCCGCCCGCTATGCATGGTCGAAGGAGCAGATGCAACCTGCGACGCAGCCCTGTTTGTCGGCTACCATGCTCCCGCCGGAACGCTGCATGCGTCCATGGACCATACCTATTCCTCGGCCTCCATCTACGAGGTCCTGGCCAACGGACACGGCGTGGGTGAGACAGAACTCAATATGGTCCTGCTGGCCCGCCTGAGCATTCCATTCATCTTCGGCAGCGGTGATGAGCAGTACTGCGGGTTCTCGCAGCAGTTCTTTCCCCACGCCGTCTTTGTCACCACCAAGTGGGCTACCGGCCGGTATTCCCAGCGGACGCTGATGCCTGGGGCGTCGAAGACGCTGATCCGCGACGGTGCCGCCAATGCGACGCGTCAATTGATGACCCGGGGTCGCACGACACTCGCTGACGAACAGCTTCAGGGGACCCTCCAGCACGAGGTTCTGGCGACTTCGCCGTCGACCTGGACTGTGTGCTTCCTGACGACCAGCGCCTGCGACGTCGCCGCCTGGATCCCCGGCTCCCGACGTTCCGGCGGCCGTGAACTTTCGTACACCTCGGATGAGCCGACTGAGCTGTCCCGTTTCCTGATGAGCTGCCTTGTCGCAGGGAAGTACGACCGCGACCTGTAGCCCTCTGCACACATCCTGTCAGTCAATGACAACGCCGGGCACATGATGTGCCCGGCGTTGTTGCATACTTTTCTCATACTGATCATTTGCCTTCGCCTACCTGCCTACCTATTGCCTCACGAGTAAACCTACTCGAACGAGGAGTCGTTGCCTCACATCAGAATCTCCTCGAACCCGGATGAAGTTGCCAGTCCATGCCTTTCCTCGGATTGATGTGGAGCCGGGATACCGACTGCCCCGTCTATACGTCATAGAAACAGCCAGGGTGGTTCTCCAGCTTTAAGAGCAGAGCCACCCCGCTTCTTTTGTTGTCTAAATCGTGTGTGCCGCCGTCAAGAGGTTTCTGACAGCTATCCCATGTAAGCGTTCTTCCAGTCGAGAACTCCCAGCGGGGTCATGGAGAAATTCTTGATGTGCTTGCTCACGAGCAGGGGGTTCGAGTCGGAGTAGATTGGTAGAATGGGCAGGTCTGTCATGAGGATCTTCTCTTCGGCATGCAGTATCGCCATGCGCGCCTTCGGGTCGACAGTCACCTTGGCCTTTGCAATGAGAGCATCATAAGACTTGTTGCTCCAGCCAGTCCGGTTATTTCCGCTACCCGTTATGTACGAGTCCAGGAATGTAGTGGGGTCCGTGTAGTCAGCAATCCACTCCCCATTCGCAACACTGTAGTTGAGGTTTTTACAGTCATTCACGAAAACGCCCGTCTCCTCCAACTTGACGGTACAAGTGATACCAAGGTTCTTCTTCCACATCTGCTGGATCGCCTCAGCAATGACCTTGTATGCGCTGACGCCCGGGAAGAGTATTGTGAAGGCAGGGAACCCCTTGCCATTGGGATAGCCGGCCTGAGCAAGCAGTGCCTTTGCAGTCGCGATATCGTTGTCCTTATAGAATGAACCACCCACAGTGCGGAAATCGCTGCCAGGAAGCGCGTCTGGAATGCCGGGGGGAATAAAGGCCAGCGCAGGCTTCTTCCCGCCCCCAAGAATGGAAGCGATGCCCGCGCGGTTGATCGCTAGGAGCAAGGCCTTACGGACGCGGACATCATTGAATGGCTTCTTGGTGACATTGATCCGATAGAAGCCTGTCCCAACGTACGGAAAGATCGTTGCATCGCCTGAGGCGACCAGCTTGGGCAACTCTGAGACGGGTACGTAGGCCGCGGCGTCCAGCTGACCGCTCTGATACATCGAAAGCGCAGTCCCTGGATCTTCGACCATTAGGTAGGTGATCTTCGTCAGCTTGACCTTGTCCTTGTCCCAGTACGTCGGGTTCTTGACAAAAACCATCTTGTCGTTGTGTGACCACTGCGTGAGCGTGAACGGTCCATCGGTGACACATGTCTTGACATCGGCGGCCCACTTGTCATTTGTGCTGACAACAGCCTTGCAGACCGGCATGTATGTAGCGAACGCCGTCAAGCTGAGAAAGTAGGCCGTGGGTGACTGGAGATAGACCTTGAGCGTCTTGGCATTCAGCGCTCTGACACCGACGTTCTTGCTGGGGTCGATCTCTTTCGCCATGTTCGGCACAGCGACGTCCTTATCCCCCACTTTCTTCGTAAGAGGATTTCCTTTGGCGTCGACAGCCTGGACATAGTACTTGGTGCCGACCTTGATGGACGCGTTGAATGCCTGACCACCATACACGTAGTAGAGGTAGTAAGCGCTCTCGGCAGCCAACTCCGGGCTGAGCGCACGCTTCCAGGCATACTCGAAGTCATATGCTGTGACGGGCGTTCCGTTCGTCCAGGATGCATCGCGAAGCGTAAACAGATACGTCTTCCGGTCCTTGGAGATCGTCCAGCTCTTCGCAATCGCTGGCTGCGGCACATTCTGCTTGTCATTACGCGTCAACCCATCAAAGAGCTGCTCTACGCTGTTGATTGTCTCATAGGTAGAACCACCGACTGGATCCATCGAGGGGGGCTCAGCCCCCAGATTGTAGGTTACTTCCTGAGCAACTGCCTTTGCTGACGGTACAACAGACAGTCCACCAAACAACGAGACCAGGAATACTGCTATCAAGACAAGTGACAGTGCTTTCTTCATACAATAGCCTCCCCCTTCCCAATAGGATTTGTCGCTCACGCGATATGTTTTAATATTATCGACCCGTGGCAAAAAATACAATGGGGGTTTTCTACAGGGCGGGGGAAAAAAACACAGCCTATCTCTCGAAACCTTCGTAGAGTGCACAGGAACACTCAGAACGTGGCAATGGAACGAGGGCTGCTGCTGTACCCGCTGTCCAGGGGGTAAGGGGCCTCTCACCTTGTCAGCATGGAAGTTTACGTACCGGCGCCAAGGTAAACTACCAGGGATGACCGCGTATTGAACTGTCGGGGGGTCAGAATACCGACATGCTGTCATACTGCCTTACTGCTTTGCTGTCATGCCCCCTGGACCCGTGAACGGGCGCAAGTGGCGCACTGGCCATACCTGGACAACGTGCTGGATATGATCGAGCAGCAGCACAAGGACAGGGCATGAAAAGGTGTCGGCAATAGGAAAGGGCGGCATGGAGGAGAGCAAGAGCGTGAGGGAAGGAGTACCGAGGGTCCGGACGTGTGCAGTAGTTGGTGCACTCGGCCAGCGTGAACGCTGAAGGCCGGGACGAGAAACCGCCCACTATCCGTTTTGGGGATATAATAATATTACTGAACCTAAATGGTCGGAATTCGGGGCGTAGACCTGGAAAGGAAATGAATGCGCGGAGAAGCTCCTGCGGGGGGAACGAACCAGGAGCCACGTCACTAAGGTGTACGATACCACATAGACACCATGTGCACGGATGCTGGCACGGAAGGATGTTGCAGAACAGACGAAGGAACATCTCCGGGTTACATGCGCAGCGCTGGACATGACAAGCCTGCACCATGATATCTTCCTGTGCCAGGAGCAACTGGATGAGATAGCCAGGAGGAGACAACCTTTGGTCATCAAGAAACGTGGCAGCTACGCGACCATTTCTGGTGAGTTCATGACCTGATGGTTCACCTCCATTCTTACGTAAGTTGACACGGTACCTGAAGTTCCACACCAGGACATGACAAAACCCTCACCTGTAGGCGGAGGTTTTGTCATGGTACCAGGACTACCGCGTCATGACGGCCCGGGATGAGGTGTCTCCCTGACGGGAGAAACGGGATCAGACGAGCTTCAAGGCGTGGAAAAGAAGGGCATACAGGACGGCGAAAATCAGGCCGGGCAGGAGGTTGGCCAACTTAATCTTCTTCAGTCCCAGTAGGTTGATGCCAATGGCGATAACCATGAGGCCGCCCACAGCGGTCAGCTCGCCCAGGATGTAGGGCCGCATCAGGAACCCGACCGCGGAGCCCAGCAGGGTCAGACTACTCTGGACAACGAACAACGGGATGGCGCTGAACGCCACGCCGCTGCCCAACGCCGCGGCGAGCGATATGCTGACGACCAGGTCGAGGATGGACTTCGTGTAGATGAGTGTGCCATTGCCTGTCATTCCTTCCTGGATGGAACCAATAATGGTCATGGGGCCGACGCAGTAGATGAGGAAGGCAGTGACAAACCCCTCTGCCCACCGGCTTCCAGACGCAACATGGAGCCGCTTCCGGAGGCGCTCCGCCGCCGCGTTGAGCCGGTCTTCGAGCCGCAGGAGCTCTCCCACGACGACACCACTCACGATGGCCATGACCATGATGACGGCATTGCCCGTCTTGAGAGCCATGCCCGTCCCGATAGCCAGCGTCGCCAGCCCATTCGCGATGAAGATAGCGTTGCGGGTGTCCTCCTTGAGAAACTTGCCGGCGAACATGCCGACCAGGCTGCCGACTACAACTGCGACCGCGTTGACCGTCGCGCTCAGAGGGAACCTGAACACAAAACCCGCTGCTGCCCCTGAAGGGGCGGCAACCAACGTCGTAATTGCCGAAAGAATACTCATGAACAGATGATGTTCCTAGTCCTTGAGCCCCATGACCTCGTACACCGAGAGATACGCCTCAGCGTCGCCGAGTTCCTCGATGGCAGCGATGACAGCATTCTTTGTGTCCGCAGGCAGCGCGCGGAATGCATCCGTGTCGGTGAGCTCGACGCCGGCCATGGAAACGGATACCGTACCGATATAGTCCTCGTCCATCAGTTCATTGGCCAGAACACGAGCCTGGTCCTCAGCTGGCATGAACAGGGCCTGGCCAAGATAGATGGCCTCGGACTCCTCGCCCTCGTCGTCACTCTCGTCGTCCTCGGCTTTTTCGTCCTCACCGTGTGCGGCGTCACCTTCATTGTGGCAGCAGCAGGACCCGCCCTCGGTGTGCTCGTGGCCGTCCTTACAACACTCACCCTCGGTGTGCTCGTGGCCTTCCTTGCAGCAATCTCCACCGCCGCAGGAGCACTCTTCGCCGTCCTCTCCCATCTCGTCGGCCCACGGATGGAACCCCGAGACACGAACGGTGACGCCGTCGACGTCACGCTCCACGACGACGTGAGACTGGTCCTCGTCAAGGTGGTAGTGCCACTTCTTGAGAATCTCTTCGCCTTGCTCAATGCTTTCGATATTGTTGATAGCCACCTGGATCAGCATGGGGAACCTCCAATGAGATAGTATGGGATTCATTGTACACGTGTTTGTCTGAGGCGCAAAAGCCTGTAAACTTACATTATGAAGAGTGGATTCGTATCGATTTTTGGCAAGCCCAGCGTCGGGAAGTCGTCGCTGATGAATACTATCCTTGGTACCAAACTATCCATCGTGTCGCCCAAACAGCAGACCACGTGGTACAACATTCTTGGCGTCCTCAACAAGAAGGACGCTCAGGTCTGTTTCGTCGACACACCCGGATATCACAAGGTGAGCAAGAGCAAGCTCAACAAGTACCTTGTGGAGACGGCGCTGCAGTCGCTGGAGGACATCGAGGTCGTCTACTTCGTCATCGACCAGTCGGCCTATCCTGACGCCGAGTACGAGGAGATGTTCCCCATCGTCACCAAGCTCGGCAAAACGATCTTCCTCGTCGTCAACAAGCTGGACCTGGACACGGCCAAGCGCCATGAGATGGTGGCTGCTCCCTTCGTGGAGAAGCTTCATCCGACGGCTGTCTTCCACGTTTCGGCGGCGACCGGCGCAGGGGTCACACCACTGGTAAAGGCGACCATCGACGCAATGCCCGTCGGCGAGCCCTATTTCGACGACAAGACCCTGACGTCGCACCCGATCGAACTCATCGTTGCTGACACCGTGCGTGAACAGCTATTCAGCCGCCTGCAGGACGAGCTCCCTTATTCGACGGCAGTCGTCACAGACGACATCACGGAGTCCCCTAAGGGTATCCGCGCCATGGTCAGCGTGTATGTCGCCAAGGACTCTCAGAAGGGCATGATCATCGGCAAGGGCGGTGAACTCATCGCGACCATCAAGGAAGTCGCCCGCAAGAACCTCGTCCATTTCCTGGGCGAGCGGGTCGAGCTCGACGTCCGCGTCAAGGTCGAGAAGAACTGGAACCGCAAGCTGGTGACCATGAAACACTTCGGACTGGCGGTCAGCAAGAAGTAGCCTGTCCATTCTCAATCGAACACACAAGCGCCGGGCTCACGCCCGGCGCTTTTTCCATACGCCTGTTGCTGGGATCTCGTCCCCTCAAGAGGAAATGTGAAGAACGGACCGTCTACGACGGACCGGGGTTGGCCGCGACAGCCTCGCCTTCAATAAGGTCAGCGGGCTCCATGACAATGGTCCCTCCGGTCACGTACTTGACCGTTCCCTTGCGCGCGACCAATTCCTTGAGTTCCCAGGGGAAGTTGAGTTCGATGGCGCTGACGCCCCGGAGGAAGTCTGAACGCATACTGAACCGGACTTTGTCGCCCTGACGCTGCATGCGCACGGACAGCTCACCGAATGTAGACTGCAAGCCGTGGACATCGATACCGTCGCCGGCAAACAGTTCGGGCGTCGGCACTGGGATGATGCTCAGGTAGGTGCCGCGTTCGACGAAGATGAGACTGGTCAGCAGCTCGAGGGCGAGCGCCGTCGCGACGGCGCTGTGCCGTGGACCGGCAAGAGCTCTCCTGGTATGCAGGTCGATGTAGTCGGGGAGGGCGTCGGACACCCCAAGCTGCTCCAGACCCTCCTGCATCAGACCGTACGCTCCACTCTCACGGCGCAGGACCAGGGCTTTGGCGTACAGCAGTGACAGACGGATGTCGCCGAGTGAGGCGAGGGAAGGGTTTACGACGAAGCCGTCGCGCAGCCAATGCTCGGCGATCCAGCTCATGGTGCCGGTCAGGATGGCGTCCTCGGTGCCGTGCGCGCCGAACAGGGCGTAGGCCGCAACCGGCGCTATGTCGGCAAACGTCGGCTTGCCGGGGCCGACATTCATGTCGGCCGCATCCGCCTGCTTGAGCAGCCGCAGCTGGAGGTCGTCACATAGTCTGAGCCGCACGTCGTCCTTCTCGGAAAGCATGCTCTGATAGCTCTCAATAGCCTTGCCCAGCACCAGATGCAGCACAGGGCCGGAACGCCGCAATGGTCCCAGCAAGCCGATGGCGACAGGCTCCACTGTTGTCTGCGACTGGCTGAGCCAGGTGACGAACTGGTCCACGACGGGAAACAGCTGTCTGCGGAGCTGCACCTGGCGCGCCACCTTCAGATGCCAACCCAGAGCGATGACGAGGCTTGCGTACGAAAACAGTGCATCCGCCGACAGAGCGGGCCCTGCGGGCAATTGCGCCGCATAGGAACGCAAGAGGCCGGAAGCCGTGTCGACCTCTCCCACACGGTCATATGCCTCGACGAGCGCCGGCAAGGCAACGGCATCGAGGCCGCCCTCGAACGCTGAGGCAGCAGTGGCTTCAAGAGATGAAAGGTGGAGCAGTTGGTTGGCGGTAAAACGGTTGAGGCGCTCGTCGCCCGTGCGATATCCTACATGCTTTTCCTGCGTCACGACCAGCCGGTGCTCTTGCTCAAGGATCCCGGCGCTCTGTCCAAGGAGGAGTGTGAGTTCCTCAGGTTTGTAGGAACGGTCCCTGTCGACGAAGAAGAAGAACGTGACCTCGGTGTCGCCGCCAGGCTCGAGCTGGTGATCGAATGCAAGCCGCAGCTGCATGAGCCCCGTCGGCGAGACGACTTCGCCACCGGCATCGGCGTCGACCATGCTGCCAGTCCGGGAATCGTAGACGCTGACCCTGGTCCTGCTCGGTCGTTCACAGGCAAAGGCGACGCGCTGTCCGTTGAGCATGATGAGGTTCTCACGGGAGAAACTGAACCGTTCCAGACTCGTGATGCCCACCTCGTCGAACGGCTTGATGAGGAGGACGAGGGTTACGGCGTGAAACTGGTCGCTGGTGTTGCGCAGCCGGAACGTGACTTGAACGAAGGGCAGGTCCATCAGTCCATGAGGAAACACACTCCTGGTCACGGTGAGTTCGGGTGCCGTCATGACGATGCGGTGGATGCCGTCTTCGAAGGAAGCCATCGTCGCCCTCGGGTCATACGCTGCGGAGGAACAGACCTCGCGCCCTTCCACCTGCGCCACGTAGTCGATGGTGGCAGGAACCAGCGTCAGGATGAGCGTGCCGCATTCGTCCGCCCGCACGCCCTCTGGATGACGGGCCAGGCCCAGATGCGTCAGGCGCTCGCCGGTCAGATTTTCCCAGGACGGGATGCTTCCGGTCTTGCCGGCAAGCTGTACCTGCAGGTAGCGTGGCAGTTCCTCGGGCTTGAACAGCGCCGAGGCTGTCTGTGTCAGCACCGTTCGCAGGCGTGCCTCGGATTCCGTGCGCACCTGTCCCGCGCCACCGATGACCTGCAGCCGGTCCAGCACGTCACTCGCAGCCTGACTGACGGGGACAGTGCGGACCCGCTTTCTACCCCTCATGTGCAAGCATGGCCTTCACAAACGCCACGAACAGGGGACCGGGTTGGAGCGGCTTGGACGAGAGCTCGGGGTGGAACTGGACACCGACAAAGAACGGATGACCCTTGAGTTCAAGGGCCTCGACCAGGTCCTCCTCCGGATAAACAGCAGCGACGCGCATGCCATGTTCTTCGAAGGCTGCACGGTAGTCATTGTTGAACTCGAAACGATGACGATGGCGTTCGGAAAGCGTGGATGCCCCATAGGCCTCTTCCACCCTGCTCCCCGGTGTGATGGTGTTCTCGTAGACGCCAAGCCGCATGGTCCCGCCCAGCTTCTGTACGCCCTTCTGCGACGGCATGAGGTAGATGACAAGGTCCTTGGCATCGGGCTTGAACTCCTGGGAGTTCGCGTCCGCAATGTCAAGCACGTTCCGTGCAAACTCGATGCTGGCAACCTGCATGCCCAGGCAGATGCCCAGGAAGGGCAGATTGTGGGTACGTGCGTATCCCGCAGCCAGGATCATGCCTTCGATGCCACGTTTCCCGAAACCCCCGGGGACCAGGATGCCGTCGTACTTACCCACGTCCAGCAGGCGCGTCCCCTGCTTCTCGACATCTTCGCTGTCAACCAGGTCGATGTGCAGGTCACACCCGGTCGCCCATGCGCCATGGTGAAGCGCTTCGCGGAGGGACAGATAGGCATCATTCAGTTGAACGTACTTGCCGACGATGGCCAGCCTGCGCGGCGTCTTCGCCTGGTCGATGGTCCACGTGAACCGTACCCAGGGCGTCTCGGTCTCGGCCGTGCGGGGCGCCATGCCGAACGCAGACAGGACGAGGTGGCCGATATGCTGTTCCTGCAGGTAGTTTGGGACCTTGTACACTGAGGTCAGGTTGGGCAGTGAGATGACGTGATCGGCGGGGACACCGCAGAACAGGGCCACTTTGCGCTTCTGGTCGACCGGCAGTTCCTTCACCCCACGGGCCACGACCAGCGTGGGCTGGATGCCGATTTTGCGCAGGTCGCCGACGCTGTGCTGGGTGGGCTTGGTTTTGAGTTCATCTGTGGTCTCGAGATAGGGGACGTACGTCAGATGAGCGAAGATGGAGTTGGCAGGATCCTCGGCCCAGAACTCGCGGATGGCTTCGAGGAACGGCAGGCCTTCGATATCACCGACCGTACCGCCAACCTCGACGATCACGAAGTCTGCCTTCGACGCCTCGGCAACCTTTGTGACACGGCTGCGGATCTCCCCGGTGAGGTGCGGGATGATCTGCACCGTGTGCCCCAGGTACTCGCCCTTGCGCTCTTTCTCGATGACGGAGAGGTAGACCTGCCCGCTGGTGATATTGTTCATGCGGTGCAGGTTCTGGTTGAGGAAGCGCTCGTAGTGTCCCAGGTCCAGGTCGGTCTCCGCGCCGTCCTCAGTCACAAAGACCTCGCCGTGCTCAAATGGGTTTTGCACACCGGCGTCGACGTTGAGATATGGGTCCATCTTGAGAATGGTCACGGAGAAGCCCTCGTCGAGGAGAATGCGTCCCAGAGAGGCGGCGAAGATGCCCTTGCCCAGTGACGACATAACGCCACCGGTAACGAAGATGAATTTGCTCATGCTGCCTCCGCGATTGACTGGGGTATGGAAATGCGGGCCATGGTCACGGGCACGCCGTCTAAATACGACAATTGATGCACAACTTTCTTACCAGGCGCGGGACCAGGACTGTCTCACTTGCCACGCCTGTTCCCTCTTGGACGTGCGTCGCGGATATACGCGATGAATGCGTGGACTGCCTGGATATCCTCGGTGCTGAGGTCCCCCTGGTGACGCAGCGCCAGCTCGAGTTCATCGCCGGGAACAGGCAGTCTCTTGTCGCGTACCATGTCTGCGACCTCGAGGCCAAATGCGGCGGCGATCCTGGTCACTGTAGCCAGTGTGGGCGACGTTGGGGTGGAGAGGATCTGAGAGATCCTTCCCGAGGAGATGCCAGCAGCAGCAGCCAGCTCACGCTGACTCCTGTGGCTCCTTGACAGCAGTACCTCGACGTTCTCTTTAAACCCCATGGTTGCTCCTCATTCATTGTATATGGAAACCGCCGGCCGCCAACCGCGCCGGCCGGCGGTGAATGCTGCTGGTCTGCTCCAGACAGTGTTATTTCTGAACGGAGAGCACTCTCAGGACCTCACACATGAAGTCTGGCAAATCCGCCGGCGACCGGGATGTGACGAGATTGCCGTCTACGACAACCGACTGGTCGACCCAGATTGCCCCGGCGTTCGACATGTCATCCCTGATAGCGCTGGTGCTGGTGAGCGTGCGCCCTTTGAC
>Ga0209881_1000216_pt1 | contig 16272 bp, 18 predicted proteins | sample PersoiDNA2013193_FD_185804 | JGI IMG/M metagenome (GOLD analysis project Ga0209881, IMG submission 185804) | Permafrost soil microbial communities from the Arctic, to analyse light accelerated degradation of dissolved organic matter (DOM) -... | ecosystem: Environmental > Terrestrial > Soil >... | reverse complement strand
CGCCGGCTCCCCCGCCGCAATACACCGCCTCACCCGGCCATCAGGAATCGCCCTTATCTAGGGCTGTAGGCAGCGCCTCGCGGCCCGGCCCAGCAAGCGGCCGTCGTGATACTGCACGTCGATCTTGAACGCGGCCGAGACATGCTCGGTGGTCACGGCGACGCTCGCGGGCCCGGCGGCCACCACCTGGCCGTCGGCGAGCAGCGGGGCGAGTGAATCCCAGCCCGGATAGCGAACCCGACGTGATTCCGGCCCTGATGACCGCTATCACCGCGAGTTCGCCGTGAGGAACCTTCAGTGCGGCTGAACTTGCGGAGAACGTGTCGGTAAGACTGGTGTCATCAGGTACACGCGATGCCGTTGAGCCTGATCAGCGCGATAGGTACCCCGAGCTATCAGCTAGCGGCCCGGTTCAGTGAGTGCGTCGGGGCGGTCCGAGCAGGCTGGTGACCTCGGCGACAGCCTCGTCGCCGGGCTTGACGTAGCGCATGACGGTGCGCGGGGACTTATGGCGCGTCTTGGCCATGATCAGCTGCAGCGGGACCTTCTGGTCGCCAAGATGAGTCGCGGCGGAATGGCGGAGCTGATGAAGGTCCAGGCCGCCGGTGTACTTCTTGAACAGGATGCGGGCGCGGTCGTAGCCCAGGCGCCCCCGTCCGGTGTTCGGGCAGATGTCGCGCGGTGCGGGCCGGCGGGCGGGGACCGGCCTGCGGGCGGACAGGAACAGCGGCCCTCTGGTGCGCGTGGTGCCGTCGGGGAGGCGCAGGAGTCGGGGCAGCAGGTGCGCGGTGCCGGTGTCCCAGTAGACGAACTCGGTGTCGCCGCCCTTGGACCGGACGGGCGCGCGGCGCTGCTCGAGGTCGAGGTCCTGGATGTCGAGGGCGAGGATCTCGCTGGCGCGGGCAGCGGTCTCGTAGAGCATCAGCCACAGCGTCTTCTCCCGCATCGGGACGTCGCGGCGCGACAGCAGCCGCTCGACGCGGGCGCGGGGCAGCGCCCGGGTGGCGTCGTTGTTCTCCTTGCGCCGCTCGGCGTCGGGCGGCAGCTGCGGGGCCGCCCACCGCTTCTTGGCGGCGCACCAGGCCAGCCAGGACACGACGGCAGCCCGGTTGCGGTTCCACGTCGCCGGAGCGCTTTCGCCCCACAGGCTGCGCAGCGCGTCGGCGATCTCGTCGCCGGGCACGGCGGCGAGCAGGCGGCCCGGCGGTCGAGCACGCCGACGTAGGCGCGGCGGGTGTTGGAGCTGGCCGCCCGCGGCGAGGACAGGAACGCGTCGGCCGCCTCGGCGATCGTGACGGCGCTGCCCCGGATCGCGGTCGCGCCACTGGTCACTGCCACGGGAGCTGGCCGCCGTGCTGCGCCCACCGGTCGTTGAGGTACTGCACTGTGGTGGCGCCGTCGCTCTCCAGGTGAAACCCGCCTGCGGGGCGGGCCATCTTCAGGACGCCCCAGATTCCGTTCCCGAAGTCGGCGTACTCCTCGTCAGTCAGGTTCTCGTCGAAGACGATCGTGATCGTCCGCCTCGCCATTCTGCCTCCTCGGCGTCCTGGACCTGATGTACCGGATAACGTGCCCGAGTCGCGCGCCGGCAGTGAACCCGGACCGCCTGTCCAGCCGCAGCCGTGCGCCGCTGACGTACCGGATAACAGCCCATTATCACGTACTTGCCAGCGGGGTGCAGCCGACGTCACTCGTCCTCCCCGTCCGGGTCTTCGTCGGGTGTCCAGGGGCGACGGCCTCGCGAGGGGTTGATGGACAGCGAAACCGCGCTGCACCCCCGACTACAGACCCAGCAACTGCCCTGACCGGGCATCCTCACCCATCAAGATCATCCTATTGCCGGTTTCCGCCGTACCTTGGCTGCATCCCTTGATCTTCCTGAACCCCGAGATCCGGTCCACGATCATGACGCCGACCCGACCGACGCCGATGAGGTCGAGCGGTATCCCTGCCCCCGGTGCGGCGTCGAACCGGGTTCGCCGTGCCGGTCCCGTTCGGGTGCCGTCGCCGGGACGTACCACACCGGCCGCTTCACCAAGGCTCCCCGGCTCTCGAAGCTGCTGCGGGTAACAGACCCCGGCCGACCGCGGCCCGGGCCAGCCGTGGCGGCCCGGCACACCGCCGCCGGCTCCGGTCTCCGTGGACGGGCCGACCGCTGACATTCGCATCGGGTACGCCCGCTGCAGTTCGCTGACGCAGGAGCTGCAGTCGCAGCTGGACGCGCTCGCCGCGCACGGCATCGGTCGCGACAAGATCTTCTCCGAGAAGATCTCCACACGGGTCCGGGTCCGCCCCCAGTTCGAGGCCGCGCTGACGCTGGCCCGCCAGATCAAGGCGCACGCCCCGCACTGCCGCGTCATCCTGACGGTGTACGAGATGAAACGCCTCGGCCGCGACGCCGCCGAGCTCACCGCCCTCGCCGACCACCTAACCGCCCACGGCCTGGTCCTGGAAATGCTCGCCGGATCGCTACCCGGCATGTACGACCCGTCCGGCCCTGGCAGGATGCTGTTCGGGTTCTTCGCCGCAATGGCCGAGACCGAACGCGAGAACATCCGCGAAGCCACCCTCGAAGGCCTGGACGCCGCCACGCGCAAGGGCAACCACGGCGGACGGCCACCCGTCATCACCGATGACATGCTCCACACCGTCCTGCGTCGCAAGGCCGCCGGCGAGTCCGTCGAGACCATCCGCCCCGACCTGATCATCCCCAGCGGGAAACGCAAGGGGAAGAACCCAAGCCTGGCCAGCATCTACCGAGTCCTCGCCGAGCACGAAAAGGCGCAGGCCTACCCCGAAGCCGTCGAACAGGCCCACACGGACTTCGAAGCACTGCGGTCAACCTGACGACACGCGCCACGCAACGTAGCGGAAGTGATCTCGCAACCCAGCGCCGGCCCCCACATCATCGCAGCTCAGGTGCATATCCGTTGAATTTTTCGTCAGGACTACGGGGACCCCGCATGCTCGGCGCTGTTCCTTCCCGCATCGATGACGCTGATGCCATCCCTTATCGACAACACGATGCTGACCTCGGGAAATGCGCTCTACACCGGCTTCGTCCAGGCCGGCTCGATGCTCGGACCGGTGATCGGCGGGATCTTGGTGGCGACGAACGGGCCGGCCCTGGCGTTCGCCGTGGACGCGGGGTCGTACCTGGTCTCCGCGACCTGCCTGTCACTGGTCGGCCGCTCCGTCGCCCGGCGGTCACAGCCCGGGCCAGGGGAAGCCCCGCCGACGGAGCAAACGGCCAGCACGGCCAGCACGGTCGAGCCGGTCGCGGGCAGCGTCTGGACCCTGCTCCGCCGGGACAGGTTCCTCCGTATCGTCCCGGTGGTCCCGGTGACCGCGAACTTCGCGCTCACCGGGACCACCGAGGTGACGCTGCCCGTGCTCGCGCACGCACGGTACGGCGCGGCCGGCTTCGGCGCCGTGCTGGCCTGCATCGCGGTGATGAGCATCGTCGGGGCGCTCGCCGTCGCGTGGGGCGGTGACCGGTTCGCGGGCGGGTTCCAGGTCGCGGCGGTGGCCATCGCCGCCGCGCCCTTCCTCGGCGGGCTGCCTGGCCTGGCGGTCGGCCTTTCGGTATTCGGACTGGCGCTCGGTTTCGATAACGCCGTGTGGGGCACGCTGATCCAGCGCTGGGGGCCCCCCGACCTGCTCGGCCGGGTGCGGGGGGTGCTCATGCTCGCGCCGGCCGTCAGTTTCCCGCTGTCCACCCTCATCGCCGGGGTTTTGACCATGAGGCCGGTTGCCGTACTAGCTTACCCGCGACCGGAGAGACGAGCATGGCCGCCGCGGTCCACGGCAACAGCCGGATCCCGGCCTGCTGCCGCGGTTCGGCCTGCCAAGAACGCTGCCCGAGTCAACTTACTCGGCCCTGAAGGACCGAGCTTGCGGCTAGGGCATCACTGGCGGTGATGCTGACTGCCGCGTCCAGCCCTCGCCTGTCGCAGGCAGGGGCAGGGACGCGTGACTCACGCCCCGCGTTCCACGCAACCTTGCCGCGGGCGGCGATGTTGCGGGAAGCGTTCCGGTCTGCGTGCGCAACGACGCCGCATCGTGCAGGTCCCTGAGCATTGACCCGATCGTGGCCTCATCGGCCGGGTCCGTGTCCGACGGCTGCAGGTGGGTCCAGAAGGACATCACATGACCGTCGCGGTGGTGGACCGAGGCGGGAACTTCGCGGCTCGGCGCCATCACGGGAGCGCCCGCCTGAGCCAGGAAGAGGGCCAGGTCAAGCTCCCGCTTGAGCCAGGCCGCGCCGTCAGGGCGGACGGCGGGGTGCTCCCCGCGACCTTCGCCACGACCGGTGACAGGCTCAGGTGGACGATCACGTTCGCGCCGTCGGCAAGAACCACGGGCTCCGCACAGTCCACGCCGAGGCTGGCGGCCGCCGATACGGCGGCACGGGCCCGCGGCGGCTGAGACGGGCGAGATCATGGTTTCAGCATGGCACCGAGCGTGCGGTCGGCTGGAGGACCCAGCGGTGGGAGTCCCGCCCGGAATAGCTTTCCGGCTCATGACGCTGACGCGACCATGCCGCAGACGTTTCTCCTCGTGTCGGGAAGCCTCCGCGAGGCGTCGACGAACACGGCGGTGCTGCGAACCGCCGTCAGGATCTCGCCGCCGGGAATCGACTGCCTGGTCTATGCGCGCCTGGCAAACCTGCCGCCGTTCAACCCCGACGATGACCGGCATCCGCTGCACCCGGAGGTGGAGAGGCTCCGCGATGCCATCCACCAGGCGGACGCGATCGTCTTCTCCACTCCCGAGTACGCGGGAGCCCTGCCAGGATCCTTCAAGAACCTGCTCGACTGGACCATCGGCGACGGGCAGCCAGGCTCGATCTACGACAAGCCGGTGGGCTGGGTCAACGCCTCGCCCAGGGGCGCCGAAGGCGCACACGGTGAGCTCGCGAGCGTGCTCGGCTACGCGCACGCCCGCATCATCGACGCCGCTTGCGCCCGGGTGCCGGTCACCGCGCCGATGATCGGCCCCGATGGCCTCATCGAAGGCGAGGAATCACGCGCGCTCCTAGCGGGCGTCCTCGCCGCCCTTGCCGGGTTCCGTCATGAGGCGAGCGGCTGACTGAGGCGTAGATGATTGCCGCTCGGGTCGCGGACCGCGGCGTCGCGGACGCCGTAGGACTGGTCGATGGGCTCCTGGAGGATCTCGGCCCCGACGGCGCGGAGCGACTCAAAGGTCTTATCCAGGTCCTCCACCTGGATAAAGATCGCCAGGTCGCCCTTGGTCACGATCTCTCGCATGGCGACCCGGTCGACCGCGGGGATGTGGTGGTCGACGGCGGCCAGGAGCATCTCGTGGGTGTCGCCTGGCGCGGCGATGGTCAGCCAGCGCATCTCCGGGCCCATGATGACGTCGTTGCGGACTTCGAAGCCCAGGCGCTCGGTGTAGAAGGCAAGCGACTCGTCGAGATCGATGCAGTACACAGGCGTGTGCGTGATTGAAAGGGTCATGTCTTCGACCCTACGCAGAGACCGCCTGGCGTCTCCAATCCTGCACGGCCGGGTCCAGGCTCTGGTTACGCACGGCGGGACTGGCGCGAGCCGGGAATGGTCGCGTGCCCGCGCTCGCGTCTCGATCCCCCCCGCTCAGGCCGGAGCGGGGCCGAGCAGGTCCCAGCGGTTGCCCGCGATGTCGACGAAGACCGCCGCCTGCCCGTAGGGCTCGGTGCGCGGCACGGTGGCGAACTCGACGCCCGCCGCTGTCATCCGCTGGTACGCGGCGTCGAAGTCATCGACGGTGAGGAAGAATCCGACGCGCCCGCCGATCTGGTTGCCGACGGCCGCGGCCTGGCGTTCCCCGTCCGCCTGGGCGAGCAGGATGCCGGTACCGCCGCCGGGCGGGCGGACGACGACCCACCGCTTCGGCCGGCCGTCGTTGGTCAGCGACGGGGAATCCTCCGCCAGGTCGAATCCAAGGGCATCGGTGAAGAACGCGATGGCCAGGTCGTAGTCATCGACGATGATCGTGATCTTGTCCAGCTGCACGCCGGAGAGCGTACGCCAGGCCTGCCGGTTCCCGTTGCCGCCTGGCAGGATCAGGAGGACGCGCGGGCGGTCGCCGGCCACGGCGCCGAGGTCGCCGTCGTCTCCCGCAGCCCGGATAGCGTCGACCGGGCGCTCGCCGAACTGCCGGCCGGTACCCGCGGCGTGGCAGCGGACCTCGCCGATCCCGGCCTGGTCCGCGAGCTCTTCGATGACCTGGAGAGCATCGACCACGTCGTCTTCACCGCGGGGGAGCCGCTGGCGCTGATGACCATGGAACACCTCGACCTGGACCAGGCCAGGCAGTTTTTCGGGCTGCGCTACTTCGGCGCGCTTGCGCAGGCCTACCTGTACTGCCTCACCCAGCCGTTCGCCACCGGGTCGATCCTCACCGTCGACGGCGGAACGGTCCTTGCCTGATCGGTTCGCCGATGACGAACGCGCTCGGTGCCTGAGGGTTCGTGCACGATGATGTTGATATGAGACTGCTTGTGCTCGGCGGAACCCACCATGTCGGCCGCGCGGCAGTGGAGGCTGCGCTCGCGCGGGGCGACGAGGTCACGACGCTGAACAGGGGCGTGAGCGGGCCGCCGCCGGCCGGGGCCCTGGCCCTGCACGCCGACAGGAACAGTCCCGAGGAAGTCGCCGCCGCGCTCGCCGGCGGCGACTGGGACGCGGTCATCGACACGTGGAGCGCCGCGCCGCGCGCGGTCAGGGACGCGGCAGGGCTGCTGGCCGACCGGGCCGGCCACTACTGCTACGTATCGAGCCGGTCGGTCTACCGGTGGCCAATCGCGCCGGGCGCGGACGAGAGCGCGCCGGTCGTCGACGGTGACCCCGCGTCGCAGGACAGCGAGGACTACGCCGCCGCCAAGCGAGGCGGCGAGATGGCGGCGGCCGAGGCATTCGGCCCCCGGGCCCTGCTGGCGAGGCCCGGCCTGATCCTGGGACCCTACGAGCTCGTCGGGCGGATGCCGTGGTGGCTGCGGCGGATCGAGCGCGGCGGCGACGTTCTTGCCCCGGGGCCGCCCGACCTGCCGTTGCAGTACATCGACTGCCGTGACCTCGCGGACTGGCTGCTGCACGCCGCGGACGAGGGAATCGTCGGTGCCTTCAACACGGTCAGCGAGCCCGGCCACGCCACCATGCGCGGCCTGCTTGAAGCGGCGAAAACCGCGACGGGTTCGGCGGCCACGCTGGTCTGGGTGCAGCCGCAGATCATCGCCGCGGCGGGCATCGAACCGTGGACAGAACTGCCGGTCTGGCTTCCGCCGGACAGCGAAGCAGCGGGCCTGCACACCGGGAACGTCTCGGCCGCGTACGCGGCTGGGCTGCACTGCCGTCCGGTCGAGGAGACCGTAGCGGACACGTGGGCGTGGCTTCGGGCCGAGGGAGACCCGCCGTCACAGCCGGGCTGCCCTGGGCCCGGCCTGGATCCCGAGCGCGAACGGCAGGCGCTCGCCATGGCGGCAGAGGGTACCGCTTAGCGGCCGGAGTCACCCCGGCACGTTCCAGATGACGATCTTGATTGTGCGAATGGGGGAGCGGTGGCGCCCGCTAGCCCCACAGGACGTGCAGGGCAGGCGGCTTACGGAAGACCAGGCCGCGCGGAGCTGTTGGCCGGCTGAGGTCAAGGCGCAGCCTCGGCAGCCCGCCGAGCAGCGTGCCCACCGCCGCGATGGCCTCGGCGCGTGCCAGGTGCGCGCCGAGGCAGAAGTGCGGGCCGTGCGCGAACGCGAGATGCCGGGCGGCGTTCTCGCGGCGGATGTCATACCGGTCCGGATCGCCGAAGACATCGGGATCCCGGTTCGCGCCCGTGATCGACACGGTGACCGGGTCACCCGCCCGTATCGTTACCCCGCCAAGCCGCACGTCCCTCGTGGCGTACCTGTCCACGACGGCGGCGGCGGGCTCGAGTCGCAGCGACTCCTCGATCGCGGCTGGCAGCAACGCCGGATCTGCCCTCACCAGGCGCAACTGCGCGGGATCGCTGAGCAGATGCCAGACCGCGTTGAGTACCATCCCCTCGGTCGTCTCGATCCCGCCGAACAGGAGCACCGCCGCGTTGGAGACCGTCTCCGTCTCGGACAGGTCCCCGGCCCCCGCGGCCTCTGCCAAGAGCGATACGTGGCCGGACCGGATCGATGCTCGAACGCTGGCGGCCAGTTCGGCGAAGGAACGCACGGCGGGCGCCTCCCTGACGCCCGCGCCGGCCAGCGCCGAGACGGCGGCCACGATGTCGGCGTACCAGGCGAGCACCATCGCCGGCGTCGCCTCGGTGAGGCCAAGAGCCTGGGTCATGACCGCGGCCGCCAGCGGCCCCGCGACGGTGGCCCGCAGCTCCGCGGAACCGCCGGGGGAGATGCCCTCGGTCAGGCGCGCCGCCTCGGCGGCGGCGAAATCCGCGATGCCGCTCAGCGCCGCGGGCCGGAACGCGTGCGCGAACGGCGCGCGGTGCCTGGCGTGCGCGGCGCCCTCGAGCGACAGCATGCTGGGGCCGGTGACCTGGGCGGTCGTGAACCTCGGATCGTCAACGGTGAACGTCAGGTAGTCCCGCAGCACCTCGGTCGCGAGGCCGTGACCGGTGACGAGCCAGGCGCCAAGCGACGGCAGCCAGCAGACGGGATCGCGCTCTCGCAGCCGGGCGAGCGCGGGGTGCGGGTCGTCGGTCAGCTCGGCAGTCGTGGGAAGCACGGACGACATGGTAAGCCCGGCTCAGCCGTGCCAGCGGACGACGACCTGCTTCGCGATGCCAGGGACCTGTTCCTGCTCCCTCGCCTTGAGGTCCCGACGGAACTGTAGTTCCCGTTCCGGACGGTTGGCTTCCTCGATCGCGCGCCGGGAGCCTGCCTCACCGGCTGCCATGACCCACGCCGAGTCGAGGCCACGGCGGAGCTGGTTCGGGACCTGCTGCGCGACCAGCACCCCGACCTGGCCGACCGTCAGGGGTCGGTCGGCCAGCCGCGGACGCCGCGACCCTGCGCCGCGCCCGCGGTCATGCATGGCCCGCCGGTTACCAGCAGGTGCCCGGATAAGGCCGGCACTCGCCAGATGCGCAGGATGTTGTCGGGGAGGCGAACAGAGAACCGGCCCGAGGGAGAGGCCTGCGCCAGGATCTCCCGCATGTCCCTTTCGTAGTCCTCGCACCGGCCGCCGAACAGGTGCGGCGCGGTCGAGGAGGACGAGAATACCTGCGCCACGACATCGTCGGCGGTTCGCTCGAGGGTTCGCCGATCGGGCACGGTCACTGTCTCGGCAGGCGGGAATCCGGCCTCCTGGAACACCTCGTCCTCACCGGCGGGCGACGTGTTGCGGATGCCGCGTCCGGCCCGCTTGTCGCCGCCCAGGTACTGGCGCCGTAGCTGGTCGAGGGCGTCGTCGGGCGGGGGCGGAAACGGAAGCGAGCCCCGCCGGGTCTCCGCCGCCAGTTCGTCGGTCCGGTAGCCAGGCGCGTCTACCTGCACCGCCGCCCCGCCCTGGTCAAGCATCGTCGCGACAGCAGAGGCCACCAGGGACCGGTCCATCCAGTGGAACGACGCGGCGAAGGTCACGGCACGGAAGCTGCCAAGGCCGGCCGGCAGGGCCTCGGCCCGCTGGCATACCCAGGAGGCGTTGCCGACGCCCCGCCCGACCGCCGCCAGGGACGCACGGGCCAGCATCTGCGCATCGGGATCGAGGCCGACGACCGCCTCGAACAGCGGCGCGAGCCGCAGGGCCACCGTTCCAGGCCCGCAGCCGATATCGAGCAGCCTTCCCCGCCCGTCGAGGGCAAGGCTGCGGGCGATGGCACGGGCTGGGGACGTGCCCGCGCTCGTGCAACTGCGCATGGCCAACGGCGAACGGCATGCGGCACTCGACCCGTCTGGCTACCGGGTACCCGAGGCACCCCCTGTCAGGCGCTACTTCGACGAACTGCTCAGCGGGGCGGCAGAAACTGGCATCGTGGTGCTGGTGGCGGAGGTGGCAGGAACCGTCATGGGCATGACCGAACTGGTCATCAGGTCCGAGCCGCCGCCCGACCACCAGATCCTGATTCCCCGCGATGGTCCTCGATCAGGCAGCACAGCTGGCCATGTCGCTGTTCGGGCACAGCTGGCAGACCGTCATCATCTGCGGCAACAGCCTCCCATGAGGGCACCCTGAGCCGTGCGACAGTGGTCAGGCGGGATTATCCGAGGAGCGCCCGATGCCATTGGCGTTCGCGCCGCGCGATGTAGCAGGTGTCAGCTTGCCAGGCGTCGCCGTGGCCCTCCTGCCATAGCCGTGTCCAGGGCTGGGAGCCCTGGACGGCCTGGCGCGCAAGGAAGTCGTGCATAGCCTGGGTCCGGCGGAGGAGCAAAGGAATGATGTCCAGGCGCTGGGATTCGGTGAGGCCGTAGGCGTCCGCGATGAGGCGCAGCCGGCGCCCGGCGTCGTCACGCTGGAAGGCGGGATTAGCGCTTAGCGGCGCGAACCCGTGCATGGCGTAGGCGAGGTCCCAGAGCCGGGTGCCGGGCGCGGCCGTGTCCCAGTCGATGAACGCCCACTGGCGATCGTCGATGACAAGGTTCCAGGGGGCCAGGTCGTGGTGGGCGATGATCTCGTCGCCGTCGGCCGGCATGAGCGCTTGCCAGCGGGCGTCGGGCGGCGGGATGAATCCGGTGACAGCGTCGTGGTACTCACGGATGAGGCGAGTAACGCGGCGGAGTTGACCGTCATCCTCCAGTAGGTGGAAGTTCCTGCCCGGAACTCACCGGCCGATACCTTGTTCCGGGACGGGTTTCGGGACAGGCCGACCTGGGGTTCCTCGCAAAGATCGCGACCGTCCCGGAAACGTCCGTTTACGGGACGGTTCTTTGTTCCGCCGCACGGAGAGGGCAGATCCTCTCTGCGGCCTAATCTTCTGATCCGTAGGAGCGGGCGGGCGATCGCCACTCCTCTCCACTTTCAACGTATAGCGGACCGGGGGGCTTGCGGCAAGACCCGGGTCGTGCCGCAGAATAGCCAGCCGAGGCCAGAAGCTACGGAAATGGGAGTCGCAAAATGCGTGTGCTGTTGTCGACGTACGGGTCGCGCGGGGACGTCGAACCGATGGCGGGACTCGCCGTGCGGTTGCGGGAACTCGGCGCGGAGGTGCGGGTGTGCGCGCCGCCGGACGAGGAGTTCGTGGAGCTGCTGGCCGGCGTCGGCGTCCCGCTGGTGCCGTTCGGCCGTGCATGGCGATCGTGGGAGCGGCCGTCGACGGCCCAGGAACGGTCCCGGCGCGTGGCGGAGTTCATCGCCGCCCAGTACGACACGGTCGCCGCGGCGGCCGTGGGATGTGACGTGCTCCTGGCGACAGGCATGTCGCACTTCGTCGCGGGGTCGGTGGCCGAGAAGCTGGCCATCCCCAACGGGTACGCGACCTTTGCCCCGATGGTGCTGGACATCCTGTTCACCCAGGATTGGAACGCGCTGTTCGGTCCGCCGATCAACGCCCACCGGGCGTCGATCGGCCTTCCACCGGTGGATGACGTCCGCGAGTTCATGTTCACCGGCCACCTGTGGCTCGCGGCGGACCCGACCCTGGGCCCGTGGCAGGGGACGCCCGGCCTGGACGTTGCGCACACCGGGGCGTGGATCCTGCCGGACGAACGCCCGCTGCCGGCCGAGCTGGTGGCGTTCCTGGATGCGGGCACGCCACCGGTGTACGTGGGCTTCGGCAGCATGCGCGGCGTCGCGGAGGACGCCTCCCGGGTGACGATCGAGGCGGTCCGCGCGCAGGGCCGCCGTGTGCTCGTCGGCCGCGGCTGGGCCGATCTCGCCCTGATCGATGACCGGGACGACTGCCTCGCCGTCGGCGAGGTCAACCAGCAGGCACTGTTCGGCCGGGTGGCCACCGTCATGCACCACGGCGGCGCGGGCACGACGACGACGGCCGCCCGGGCTGGCGCGCCCCAGGTTGTCGTGCCCCAGGCAGGGGACCAGCCCTATTGGGCCGGCCGGGTAACCGAACTGGGCATCGGCGCAGCGCACGATGGTCCGGCTCCGACCGCAGAGTCCCTGTCAGCCGCGCTCAGGAAGGCCCTGGCCCCCAAGACCCACGCGCGAGCGACCGCCGTGGCCGGCACGATCCGCACCGACGGGGCGACGGTGGCCGCGACGCTGCTGCTCGACGCAGTCAGCCGGGAAAGGCCGCCAGTGGCCGCGTGAACCACGCGGGATCGCCGGGCCAGGGAACCGGATCCGGCAACACCCTCGCCGAGGCCCCGCTACGGATCTACCGCCGGACGCCGGGTCCCCGACTGGGAAGAAAACGGCCCCTGCAGCGACAAGCCCCCGTTCTGACCCGCACTCGAACAAGCACGCGGATGTAGCTATGGAACGGCCCGTCACGCTAAGCCCGACCTCACGGGGTCCTTAACGTGACTTTTCGTTCCGTTACCAGTAACAGGGCGCCATTCAGAGTTCCGGGCTGGGGGCTGGCGCGGGGCCGATGTCGAGCTGTTTGCTCATGTCCAGCTCGAATCCCCGTAGAGGTTGAGGTGGGTCCAGAACAGGGCGGACAGGCCGCGCCGGTCGGCGTCGGTGAGTTTCTTCTGCCATTTCGGCTCGGCCAGGACGAGCTGCACCATGCGGGTGTTGAGGTAAACGATCGCGGCCTGGACCAGGTGCAGGGCAAGCGCGGAGACCTCCACGTGCTCTTTGTCGTCACCGGTCAGGTCGCCGGCCTTGCCGTAGAAGATGTCCTTATTTGCTGAGTTCCAGTTCTCGACCACGTTCAGGCCCTCGTGGATCTCCCTGCGCAGGTCCTCCTCCGCCAGGTAGTCGCAGATGAAGATTGTGCGGATGACCCGGCCGAGTTCCTCGATCGCCCGGTAGGCGGGGTGCTTGGGGCCGCCGCGGGTGAACCGGCGCAGCATCTGGTGCGCCTCGGCCGTTCCCAGGCGCAGCGCGGTCGCGTACTTGATCATCTGGTCGTACTGGCAGGCGATCAGCTCCCAGTCGATGGTCTTGCCTGACAGGACCCCGTCGAGCTCCGACCATGCCTCGCCTTCGGTCAGGCCCGGCCGGTACAGGCGCGCGGACCCGATGTTCTTCAGCCGGGGCAGCAGCCTGAAATCCAGGAGGTGGGAGAACGCGAACCCGACGATCGAGGCACCGTGAGTGTCGGTGTACTGGCGGTCGATCTCCGCCGAGGTCAGGTGGCGGAGCAGGCCCTCGATCATCGAGGCGACCTCGGCGTCCGTGGTCGACCGCACCTGACTGTAGATGCAGACATTCTTTCGTTCGACGTGCCAGTACACCATGATCCCGGCACCTCCGTAGCGCTGGTGCCACTCGGTCATGTGGTTTCGCCGACCACGACCCGAACTTGCGGGAGTCCGACGCGCACGCTGTGCCCGGCCCCCACAGCGAGGTGTCGCGGGCGTCCAGGGTCGCGTTGACCACGGTGCGGATCGCGGCCCGCAGGTTGTCGCGGTTGACGAACAGCCGGCGGGTACGGCGCAGCGCGACCTCGGTGTCGGCCTCTATCCCCGGGACCGTCGCGGTGCCGTCGGCGACCCGCTTGATGCCCATGTTCGTGCCCAGCCCGAACGTGCACAGCAGCAGCCTGCGCCGCAGCACATCGGCGGCAGTGACGGTGCGGGAGGCCACCGAGGTGAACTCACCGGTGAACCGGGTGGCGTGGTCGACGTTCTTGATCAGGTCCAGGAGGTCGATGACACCCCACCGCCTGGCGATCTCCTCCTTCAGCTTCTCCAGGTTCTCCGGCTCGGCCTGGCGGACGGCGGGCGGGACCGTGATCCACGGCTCGCCCTTCTTCTTCGTGATCCGCACGCCGCCGGCGGTGCCCTTCCTCAGCCCCTTGTTCAGCCGGCCCAGCGCCGCGGCGTGCCGTTTCTTGAGGTCGGCGACGAAGTCGGCCGGATCGCGGGGCTTGGACAGCGCCTCGTAGTGCACGTCCCGGTTGTCCTCGAAGTCGACCGGCAGGTCGTGGTCGGGGTTACGCCAGGTATTGCCGCCTTCCACCCAGATCTCCCGCCGCCGGATCGCCGTGCGCAGCGCCACCAGGACGCACAGCTCATACGGGATCCGCTCGACCAGCCCGGTGTCGGGATCGACGACCGCTTCCCTCCAGTCCTCGGGCACCACGTGCTCCAGCGGCACCACGTCCGAGGCGGCGTAGAAGTCCTCCTCGGAGTCCGCGTACCGCTGCAGCAGGGCCAGGGCGTCCATGACCGGCCGGAAGACCTCGTTACCGCAGCCGAACGTCACCGCCCGCAGCAGCTTGGGCAGTCCGCGCCGGGAGTAGGAGCCGCGCAGCTTCGTGCGGACCCGGGTATTGAACTCCTTCTCGTTCGCCTTGGCCTCAGCGATGATGTCCTCCAGCGTCCGCCTGCCCACCACCGGGTACAGGGCCTTGCGGACGATTTCCTCCGGCAGAGCCAGCGCCGCCGTCGCGAGCTTCACCAGGATCCCGTTCTTGCCGTGCGCCCGCCGGAACTCCGCGTTGATCTCTCCCTCGACCTTCTTCTCCGCCCGCACGCTGATCTTGTGGACCAGCTGGACCAGCAGCTCCACGAGACCGTCGGTGAGCTCCGCCTGCCGCACCTGGCACAGCGCCGCCAGCAGCGCGCTCCGGATCGGCTGGAACGACCCCGGGTCCTCCTTCAGCTCCTGCAGAAACGCACGGCCGGCGGCCTGACCACTGTCCTCGCCCTCAGGGGCGCCCGCGCTCGCGGCGCCGGGAACGGAGACAGGGCCATCGGCGACGATCAGCTCCTTCAGCTTGCCGACCGACTCGGCTGACAAGCGCTCCATGGTCGTCTCGGTGAGCTGCCGCTCGAACATCGCCTCGGCCGCGCGCAGGACCCGTTCGATCCGGGTCGTTTTCGGCGGCTCGATCCTCACTGTCAACACCCGGCAGGGAAGCTCATGCCCCTATGGATGGGCTCGTGATGGGCGATCCGGTTGCGCAGCTGGTGAAGGCCCGCGAGCTTGGCATAGACCGCATGGCGCCGTCCCTGGCCGGGAAAGGCGCGGTAGAAGCGGGTTCGCCAGAGGATCCGCTCGTGGCGGCTGGCCGGAGGTACCGCCAGAACCCGAAGGGGAGTTCCGCGATCACGCGGTCTCCGCGCGTCCGTTCGCGGTCGCACACCTCGGAACTGAAGTCGCCCGCCAGGGACAGGGTGCGCGTCCTGTCGCGATCCGGACTTGGTGGCGAACTGAAGCTTACCGCCATGGGTACTTTCAGTGCTCATATGATTACATAAAGTAACATGTTGCCAGTTGTGCCGGACCTGACCACTAGGTGGGTCCGGCGCAAGCATCCGAGCGACACAGTGCTTCCTGAAAGCGGAGCCACAACGGTCAAGTCTCAAGCCTGCGTCAACTGAGATAGGACAGGGACTGTCGTTCGCCAGTTGACGTGAGCCATCGGGTGGGTGTTGACGTGCAGTGGCTCAAGTTAGTGGCAGAAGGCGCCCGATTTCCTTGTCATTAACTTGAGCCAAGTTCGCGTGCCGCGCGGAGCTCCACGATCCAATTGCGGAGCGGGGTGTTCTCCCGTGGGGTGCCGCTGGTAAGGCCGTTGGCCGCAATCTGGCGGTAAAAGCGGAGGGCGTCGTCGGCGTCGCCGGACCCTGCCATCCGCTGCCAGTAGGGGGAGGCGAGCACGCTGAGGACGCTGACGACTTCGGGGTAGTAGGAGGCATAGTCGTAGGGGCGACGCAGGGTACCTGTGCGGCTGGCGGCCAGCAATCGCCGTATGCGTTCCTGTCTTGCTGTCCGGGAAGACGACTCACGGCTGGACCAATCGATCGTTTTCTCTGCGGTCTCGTAGCAGTCACGGACGCGCCAGAGCCCGTGATGGCGGGCGAGGCGCCGATGACGTGCTTGTGCCCGGCCAACCTCGGGTATGCCGGTGACGTCTGCCTGGTCCTCGATAGTGGTCACGCCGTGGCCGGTCCAGAGCTGGTGCCGTAGGCACACGTTCTGGTCGGTCCATGTCAGGACAGTGACAGCGGAAAAGATGTTCCTCCCGGCCATGCAACGTCGGCATGCCAGCCTCACTTCGGCCGACGTCGCGGGAGCGGGGATTATGCCAGATCTAGTTGGCCGCGTCTGAAGCTGCGGCAGCGCTTGGATCAAGTTGCCGGCGTGGATTCCTGCAGCGTCGGCCAGTACCTGGGGCGAGACGTTGATGTGCCGACCGCTCGTGGTCATTCTGGCATTCAGGTATTCGGCCAGTTCGTCCGCCCGGATGTGGTTGACGTGGGCGAGGCGCTGGACGAAGGAG
>Ga0209881_1000212_pt1 | contig 16608 bp, 20 predicted proteins | sample PersoiDNA2013193_FD_185804 | JGI IMG/M metagenome (GOLD analysis project Ga0209881, IMG submission 185804) | Permafrost soil microbial communities from the Arctic, to analyse light accelerated degradation of dissolved organic matter (DOM) -... | ecosystem: Environmental > Terrestrial > Soil >... | reverse complement strand
TCCTGCGCGCGCTCCGCACCCAGGGCGAGGTCAGCGCCGCCGCACTGACCGAGGAGCTGGAGGTCACCGCCGAGACCATCCGGAAGGACCTGATCGCCCTGGAGCGCCAGGGGCTGTTGCGGCGGGTTCACGGCGGCGCGCTGCCCGTTGACCGCCTGTCGTTCGAGCCCGAGGTCAGCGCCCGCGTGGAGTACGCGCAGGAAAAGCAGCGCATCGCCCGGGCAGCTCTCGATCACCTGCCCGCCGCCGGGTCCGTTCTGCTCGACGCCGGCTCCACGGTCGGCAAGCTCGCCGAGATGTTTCCCGGCGACCGGCCGCTGACCGTCTTTACCAATACCCTCCCCGCCGCGCTTGCCCTGGTAACCCGCCCCAACCTGACGGTCTACGCGCTCGGCGGCCGTCTCCGGGGCCGCACGCTGGCCACGGTCGAGGGGTGGGCCACGCAGGCGCTGGCCGAGGTCAATGTCGACGTGGCCTTCCTCGGCACCAACGCCATCTCCGTGGAACGGGGCCTGACCACGCCCGATCCCGCCGAGGCGGCCGTCAAGCGCCTGATGCTCGGCTGCGCGCGGCAGCGCATCCTGCTGGCCGACAGCAGCAAGGCCGGCCGGATCAGCCTCTGCCAGCATGCCAGCCTCAGCGACATCGACATCCTTATCACCGACACCGGCCTCAGCGCGGCGGACGCGGCAGCGATCCGGGCCGCTGGGCCCCTTGTGGAGCAGGCATGATCGTTACGGTGACCCCCAACCCCAGCGTCGACCGGACGCTGTTCATCGGTGCCCTCACCCGCGGCCGGGTCACCCGGGCCACGCACAGCCTGGCCGAGCCCAGCGGCAAGGGCGTCAACATCAGCCTCGCCTTGCACGCCCATCGGCACCCCACCACGGCCGTGCTGCCGATCGGCGGCTCCACCGGGGCGCAGCTCGCGCAGATGCTCACCAGCTCCGGCGTCGCCTTCCGTCCCGTGCCGGTCGGCGGCAGCATCCGCAGCAACATCAGCCTGGCCGAATCAGACGGCACGGTCACCAAGATCAATGAGAGCGGCCCGTCCCTGACCCGCGACGAAGTCCGCGCCCTGCACGCCGCCGCGCTGGCCGCCAGCGGCGGGGCCACGTGGCTGGCGGTGTGCGGCAGCCTGCCCGCAGGCGTCGGTGAGGACTTCTACACCAGGCTCGTCCGCTCAGCGCGGGACCGGGGACTGCAGGTCGCTCTCGACACCTCCGGCGCCGCGCTCGGCTGGGCCCTCCAAGCCCGGCCCGACCTGGTCAAGCCGAACGCGGAAGAACTCACCGAGGCGACCGGACGAACGCTGGCAACCCTCGGTGATGCCGTCGAAGCCGCCCAGCAGCTGCGACGCGCGGGCGCCCGCGCCGTGCTCGCCAGCCTCGGCGCCGACGGCGCGATCCTGGTGGACAGCGACGGCGTCGTGCACGGCGAGGCTCCCGTCGCCCACCCGGTGTCCACGGTCGGCGCGGGCGATGCCATGCTCGCCGGATTCCTCTCCGCCGGAGGAACCGGGCAAGCCGCCCTCGCCGCCGGCTTGCGGTGGGGCGCAGCTGCCGTCCAGCATGCCGGCACCGTGCTCACCACCAGCGACGGCAGCGCGCACGTCGACCTGCACGACCAAGCCGACCTGAGTCGCGTGCTGCGGAGCACGCACTGACCCCGGCCGAAAGTCGCACCCGTTTCCCGGGCACTGAACCCAGCTCGTCCGGAGATAGTCAATTTCGTGTCGAACCTAGATCCGAAAAATATGGTGGAGCTAAGGGGGGCGAACCCCTGACCTTCTGCATGCCATGCACAGCAGTTTCGTCTGAGGCAGTCCGCAGCGGTCTGATTCCTGCAAGTCACGGCTCTGCGAGAGTCTGGAGTCGTCGGGACGGGTCTGCTGGAATCTGGGGTCGTAGTCACTATGCAAGTCACTAGCCCCGGTCGGCGTTGGCTGTTGGAGCGGTCGTCTACGGACCAAGTGCGGCAATGGGGATGACGTCGATTCCGTCGGGGCACCGGGGTCGCGTAGACGTTCGCGCCGGTAAGCACGGCGACGAAGGACGGCCGCCCGGCGGAGCGGAGGTTGACGGTTCGGGTGAACCGGGCAAGCGACTCGGTACCATCCTCAATGCGGTTCTCGCCGAGTTTGACCTCTATGGCTTCTCAGCGGGCGTCGTCCAATTCCACGATGATGTCGACCTCAAGGCCGGTACTGTCGCGGTAGTGGTAGGTCTTCCCGCCGGTGGCGTCGAGGTAGACCGCACGTCGCGCACGGCCATGTTCTCGAACAGCAAGCCTGTGTAGTCCCAGTCGGCCAGCAGCGCCTTGGGGATCGCGTGCAATGCGGCGACCGCGAGGCACGGGTGGGTCGGCCAGGGGCCGTACGGGCCTGGTTCGCAGCCGGGCCTTCGAGCGCAGTGACGGCGTCCAGGCTCCGAGGTCTTCGGTGATCATCAGGCGTGCGAGCGCGTCGAGGTAGTCATTGACGGCCAGCCTCCCGACCGCGGCGCCGTCAGGCACCGCTCCGGCTCACTCTTGGCGTGATCAGCGGCGGTTGGTCAGCCACCAGACGAGCAGGCCTACGGCGCTCGAGCCGGTGGCGTAAGCGGCCCCCCGGACTAGGGCGTACTCCGTAGCTCTTACGAGTCGGCGCCGCTCGTTGATCTTGACCTGCTTGGTCGTAGCCTTATGGTTGTTCATGCGGACCTCTCTATGGGTTCGTTCGGATGGCCCCAGCGCGGCTGAGCTTGCCGGCGACACCGCGCGAGGGGTCTACCTGGTTCAGTTGCTCCGTGTCTGGCTTCCCGGTCTAGGCGAACCGGAGAGCGCGTCACCGTGACCCCTGCTTTCGACCATGCTGGGCGTTGCCTTGCCGGCCCGCTGCCGCTCAAGCGCGGCGAGCTGGCGTGGCCGGGCAAGGCGCCGCCAGGCGTTATGCCACGCCTGGCGGTCGGTTCCGCGCACGCCGCAGGCCCGCAGGATTGAGTCCATCAAGCTCGATGCTCAGTGAGCGGCGGTCGCTCAGAGCGGCGCTCACGACGGCTCTGCCGAGGCCCCAGGTCAGGCATAGGGCTCGCTGGGAGGAGCAGGGCGACCGAGGCACCGCTGCGCGCCAGGCTCACCGCCGCCCTCGACCGCAACAAGCAGCTCGCCGACGAGAACGCCCGGCTCCGCCGCCAGCTCGCGCGCGCTCGGCGCTGAGCGCCGTTCCCGATGAGCCCGCAAGCCACGGTCCGGTCCTGCAGGAAGCTCCGGGATCTCAAGGACTACGCTGCCCGGTCGACGTCAGGGCGTGCCAGTGGCGCCTTGACCACATCAGTGACTACGAGAAGTCGCGGCCATGGATGGAGTCAGCGGCTGATCTCGTGATCGACACCACGAAGCTGCCTGTCATCGACGTTACCGAGCGGATCGCGGTAGAGGCGGAGAAGCGCATCGCCGAGGCCGGCCAGGCGCGCACCTAGTCAACGTCGCACCCTGCACTCAGTGGTCAGCAACTGGCCGGGGACCCGATCCGGTAACGATCTCGCCCCACGTGTGTCGCGGTCCTTCGTCAGACCACCACCATCGCGTCAACGATAATGTCCGCGACACGATGGCGCAGGTCACAGCTCCGCCTGATGCCGGAGCTAAAGATAACCATGCGTACGCCGCAGGCTTTCCCCATGGCCTCCCGGTACGGCTTTCGTATACCTCCCGGAAGTGGCATAGATGAGGTGATGGCCCGCACGGCGGCCTGCAGCTAGCTCAGGCTTGGCGAACTGTTCGCCCTCGCGTCTTACCTGGTCTTGTCTTCTGTGCTGAGTTCGAGACAGCAGGAGTCCCACGTGAACTTGACTGTTTTCGCCTGCTGATAGTAGGTCTCGCAGCTCCGGAAGCTTCGGTCGAAGTGACGGCCGACGACCACGATGGCCACCTTCGCGGCCCCGGCCGAGTGCAGCGCTAGTGCCGCCGACTGGGCATTGCCGCCGCTCGTCCATGTGTCGTCGATGAGAAGGACGGCCGGCTCGTCCCGCAGTGCGCGCGTGGCCCGGTACCTGTCGGCGGTGAGCGTGTGCGACGGTCCCCCGCCCTGCCCGAGGGCCAGCAGCGGTTCGTATCGCTCCTTGGTCTGCCCGACGAGTGTGCCGACGATGCGCTCAAGCGGGTGCTCGCCGTCTCGCTTGCGCGTCCCGGGAACTGTGGTGACGGTGCCGAACTCGGGCACGCCGGCTGCCTCGGCGATGTGCTTCTCGTGCTGGCCGAGGAAACGCCATAGAACAGCGCCAAGTCGCATTGTCAGCTGAGCGCGCACGCTGGCGTCGACGTCGTACTTGTAGTGCCACAACTCGTGGGCGAGTTGCTCGCGCTTCACCGCCAGCGCGATCGGGGCGACGACATCGGCGAGCCCCCGGCGGAACTCATTACGGGCTGTGTTGCACTGAAAGCACAGGCGGAAGTCCGGATGGGCTGCTGTCCGGCAGACGCCGCAGACACCCCAGTCAGGCGGGAGGACCGGGATGAGGTGGTTGCGGTACGGCTCGCTGAGCTCGGCAACCGTCGCCACGAGCGGTCAGGCCCACACGAGTTCCGTTGACTCCGCCGATTGGGCAGCGAGCCGCTGCAGCCCGTCGAAGACATGGCCGGCGTTGTCCACGACGGTGACGCCGGGGCGCTCGGCGTAGCCGCGGGCCCAGTCGTGCTGCAGCAGGCTGCGCATGAGGAACACATGGCGTCCGTGCTGCAGCGCGAGCCGTGCCTGCATGCGCGCTCCGCTTTGGTAGGCGGCCTCGATGACTACTGTCGCGAGCGCGTACCCGCTCATCACCGCGTTGCGCATCGGGAACGACGTCTTCGTCGGCGGCGCGCCGGGCAGGAACTGCGAGATGACCAGGCCCTTCACCGTGATCTCCTGCTGCAGCGCGGCGTTCTGCGCCGGATAGGCGCGGTCGATGCCCGTGCCGATGACGGCCACCGTGCGGCCGCCCGCGGCGAGTGCCGTCGTGTGCGCGGCGGTGTCGATGCCCGCTGCGAGGCCGCTGATGACCGGAACGCCCCGGGCAGCGAGTCCCGTAGCCAGGTTCCTTGCCTGATCGAGGCCCTGCGGGGTCGCCTGCCGGGTGCCGACGACGGCGACCGACCCCGCATCGCGCTGGTCAATTGTGCCGTGCAGGAAGAGCACCGGCGGGCGCTGGTGGATCATCCGGAGGTTCGACGGATACTCCTGGTCCAAGACAGAGATCATCCGGATCCCGGCATGCTCCCACCGCTCGAGATCTGCCGCAGCACGCTGCACGTCGTCCGCAGGCTCGATGTCGAACAGTGCCCCCTGGGCAGACAAAGCACCGGCAGTGGCCTCCTGCACGCTGCCATGCTCTTCCAGTTGCTCGGTCACCGTGGACCAGACGACCTTCGGCCGTCGTAGCCAGGCGAGGAGAGCGGCCTGCTCCTCACGCGTCATCATGAATAAGTGTATAGGTGCGAACGCATGTTCGCCGGATGCCGGCATTTCGCATTCCGGACCAGGGGCAGCCAGCCGCCGCGCTTCGATGATCCTGGTACGCGCCCAGCGGCGGGAGGTCGGTCCGAACATGCTGGCAAGCTTGCGCTCCGAGAGAGGGCTGCCAGCTTGAACGCTCAGCCGGTAAGCAGCCACCGCCCGGTCGTTGACGGAATCTTCCTCGGTCACCTCATCATCCTTCGGCGCGTTCGCAGCGGGATCCGGGTGCGCGGCTGGCTGACTCATCGGTCCGGGCTCTGCCGGCGGTCCTTGCTCTAGCGCCCCGGCAGTGCGAATCAGCCAGACCAGGAGTTCATACGATCCCACCAGGCTGACCGGTCAGGCCGCGACCACCGCTCCGACGGGCCCGTGTGACCATCCTTGGGCCATGTTCGCCGTCAGCGTGGCAGCGATCCCCAGCCCCAGGAGCCAGCGGGCCAGAGACGGTACCGGCAGCCGGTGCCGCGCGGCGTACAACACGACCATCGAACTGGCGTAGACGAGCCCATCGATCGTGGCCCGCTCCAGCCGGGCGGTAATTCCGCTCTCCCCATGAGCCCGGACGACCGCGTACGCGTGCCAGTAAGACACATACGCGGCCACACAAGCCACGGCCAGCACGGCCACCGCCGTGGAGACGCGTATGACGCGATCGATACTACGTTCGGTCCGTTCGAAATGTGGGTCGGATACTGCTCCTCCTCCACGGCCGGCTGGGAGGAATTTGGGAGGTCGCATCCTTCGCGAACCGTCCCGAACTGCTCCCAACTGAGCTGAAGTGGAGCGTCTGACCTGGCCTTTCGCCAAAGTCCCTGGCTGGTAGCCCGATCGGACCCAGATGGTAAGGAGAAGGTCTACGGTTCGATTCCGTAACGGGGCTCCAGCTCAGTGACAATTTCCGCTTATCTGGTCGATCGAACAACGAGCTGTGAGGGGCAGAATTTTGCCCCTATGCACGCCAGCTCTGCGTCCTGACGCGATGCTCTAGGTGGTTCTGTCTAGTCTTCCCGGGCTGAGGGGTTTTCCCGTTCGGGAGAAGGTCTGCTGTGCGATGGTCGGGCATTTTGCCCGTATCGGTCCTTGCGGGGTTGCCTGGATGGGTCCGAGTCGAATGCGTCGTCGAGCTGGTGCGCATTCGCGGAAGCGCCCGCTTGGTGGCCGTGCATAGCGTCGCCTGCTGCGAGTGGAGCGTGGGCGGGTCTCCCCGGGTGTTTGTCCGGTCCAGCCATGCTGGGATGGGAGACGGCGAGGCCGCCGACGGTGACAGGGGCTGGCCGTCTGCCCCGCGAGGAGAGCGCCGATCGGTTATCCCGGCCCGCGCACATGGGCTGTTACGCTGGAGTCATGACAGTCACGCTCCACCTGGATGACGCCGTCGCGGAGGCGCTGGCCGCTGAGGCAGCCCGTCGTGGCCAGACTGCAGACCAGCTGGCAGCGGATCTCCTGGCGGCGCAACTGCCCAGGGCGCCGCGCCGTCGGCTGGCCTTCGCCGCCGTGGGTGCTTCGACTTCCGGGCACGGCGCGGCAGAGGCCGATGAGATGCTGGCCGAGGGGTTCGGGCGCGATTAGGTGCTGATCGTGGATACTGGCCCTCTAGTCGCGCCGACAGGGATCATGCGGCCTGCCGGAAGCTGCTGGAGAGCGATGAGGGGCCCCTGGTCACCACGGCCATGGTCATCGCGGAGGCCGCTTACCTGATCGACCGGCAGCTTGGCGCGAAGGCGGAAGCCAGCCTTTATGCGTCCATCATCGATGGCCAGCTGGTAGTGGCCGATCTTGGCAGCAGCGACTGGCAGCGCATCCAGGATCTGGTCGGCACCTACGCTGACCTGCGACTCGGCGGGACGGACGCATCCGTGGTCGCCCTGGCCGAACGGCAGGGCGCGGTCAGGATCGCCACGCTCAACCGCCGTCACTTCGCCGTCGTCCGGCCGCGTCACGCTAACGCGTTTGAACTGCTGCCATAACGCTGCAAGCCGGTTCGGACGATCCTTGCCGGCAGCGGCCGGATCCCGCTCCGATCGAAACCAGCCTTGTTAGGGCGGGACGATGACTACCGCTAGACAGCACCTGATGGCCTGCACGCGGATCAGAGCCAGGGCGGAATAGCCGGTGCCGCTTCGCCGGCGGCCGTGTTGAGGTGGTGCGGCCGCCCGGTCAGGTACGCGGTGATCTCGGCCAGCGTTCCGGTCAGCGCGACGGCTTCGCCGTCTCCAGGCAGGTCCCATCGTTCGATGCCGTCGCTGGCCGCAAGCGCCAGCGACGGCCCAGGACCGTTACGGCGCTTGGCCACCGCATCGTCGCCGAGCGCGGCGAGGAATACGGCAGGCAGGTCAGCAAAGGCAAGGCCCGTGGCCGACGCCGCCCGGGGTGCCGGTGGCGATGATGTCGCCGGGGTTGAGGCGCACGATGGTGGAGACGTATTCCACCAGCGCGACCGGGTCGAAAAGCAGATCCGCGGTCGAGTCGGACTGCATTACCTCGCCGTCTACGAGCAGCCGCACGCCGAGGGCTGGCCGGACTCCGCCGGGAAGCTCATCTGGGGTCACGAGGAAGGGGCCGACGGGAGTGCTTGAGTCCCAGGTCTTGCCCTGGAGCCACTCGCGGGTCCGGAACTGCCAGTCCCGGCAGGTGACGTCGTTCATGATCGTGAAGCCGGCGATCGCCTGCTCCACCCCCCCGCGTGCCGGACGATGTCGTCGCGGGCGCCGATGAGGGCGTCGGCGAACTTGGCGAACAGGGTGGGGTACTCGGGCAGGTCCCGGCCCATCTCCTGGATGTGGGTGCGGTAGTTGAGCCCAACGCAAGGGCTGCTGACCGGGGGAGGACCGCCTGAAACATCTCATTCCGAATGTGGCCGGATACCGTTCACTGTGACCGATGGCCCGCGCGCCGAGGATGCGCCCCGCGCACTGGGCGCGAGCGGGATTCCCTATTTCTCGCAGTGGGAGTCGGCTCGGCTGGCGGAGCGATTCGTCGACGGTTCGCTCGATTTGGCCGATGACCCGCGGTGGGCGGAGTCGGGCGCCCGGACGCCCGGCGAATACAGCTACTGGGCACGCAAGGTCTGCGGACTGGCCTGCCTGAAGATGATTCTGGCCGGGCGCGGGCTGCCGGTCCCGCCGATGATGACTCTGGTGGAGCGGGCCCTCGCCTGGCAGGCTTACATCCCCCAAGACGGTGACCGCGTCGCCGGGCTGATCTACCGGCCGTTCGCCGACTGGGTGGCCGCCGAGTACGGGATCACGGCAGAGGTCGCCGCGCACCTCCCGCTGGACTCGGTCGCCCAGGTCGCGTCACCGCGGACGCCGGTGATCGCGTCGGTCCACGCATGGATCCGGTGGCCCGACCGTAACCCGCCGGACCGCGGCGGGCACCTGGTCCTGGTAACGGGAGCCGGCGGTGGCCTGCTGAGGCTGCACAATCCCTCCGGGATTCCCCCGGCAAGCCAGCGCGACGCACTCGTCGGGCTCGCGGACTTCGCCAGGTTTTACGCCGGGCGCGGCCTGCTCGTCCGCAACTAGCCAGCCTGACAGCGACGGGACCGGATGCACGGGCAGTCAGGGTGCGATCGCGCTCGCCATGACGCGGCGCAGCAGGCCGAAGGTGTCCAGGGAGCGCACGCCCTCGTCGTGAAATGACCGCACTGCGGGGTCGTCGCCTGGGTCAAGTGCCGTGGCCTCTTCCCACATGGCTCGCTCGCAGGCCCGCCAGTCGGGCCGGTCTCGCACCTCGACGCTGGCGAAGCCCGCGGCCGTCAGCGCTGCCCGCAGGTTGACCTGCCGCAGCCGCGCGGACACCCTGCCGTCGGCCGGGTCGAGGGGCTCCCAGCAGGTGAGCACCACCCGGCCGCCAGGTACGAGCACTCTCCGCAGCTCACGGAAGGCGGCGTCCTGCTCCCCTGCGAACTGGATGGCGTCCACGCACAGCACCGCGTCGGCGGACCCGGCATCAAGACCGGTCGCGGTGAGGTCGCCGATGCGGAAATCCGCCGTGCGGCCCGTCCGCCGTGCCTGCTCGCGGGCCTGGCGCACCGCCTCGGCGGAGAAATCGACTCCGGTCAGCCGGGCCCCGGCGCGGGCGGCGATTTCCATGCCGAAGCACCCTCGGCCGCACGCGAGGTCCAGCAGGGTCTCGCCGGCGGACAGGCGCAGCGCCGCCGCGACCTCGGCGATGCCCTCCCAGGTGAGCATGCTGTTGGGCAGCAGGTACGGCGGCAGGCCGAGGTGGCGCTGCATGACCTCATCCTTTACCGGCGACCTGGCCATGTCGGCGTACCAGCCGTCAAAGTACTCCGCCGAGCGTGCTGCTGGAATCTCCACCCGCCCAGTATGCCGGTCGCCCGCCCGAAGGTCATATCGCCACATTCCGGGCAGCATCCCTGCCTGCGCATCCTTGGCGAAGCGGCGTCAGTAGGGTGAGGGCTGGTTGAAGATGATGGCAACGCTCACGAGCTTGCCGTCGCGAATGCTGAAGTAGCTGGTCATCGGATGACTCCTTTGCGTTGTTGTTGCTCACCATCGATAGCGAAAGCCTCAGGCCTCCACCAGGGGGAGAGTCAAGAGCGAGACCCGCGCCTGTGGATAACCTGTGCGCAACTCGTTGCGGGGATGTGGACATGTCCCGCCTTGCTGGGGATATCGTGGGGACAAGTGAGCGCACAGGCTGTGGACAAACTTTTACGGCGCGCGCCGCCTTCCCCATCGGGTAGGCTTGCCTAGTCACTCATGGCGGAGTAGCTCAGCCAGGCAGAGCAAGCGGCTCATAATCGCTGTGTCGCCGGTTCAAGTCCGGCCTCCGCTACGCCGAACCGTGTTCAGCGGGCTATGCCCGCTCTCCCGGTTCCTTTGTGCTGTACCGGTGGGTCGGGAACAATCCGTCGGCCCCGTATGTTTGACAGACCTGTTTTACCCATGTAAGCCAAGTTTTCTCGTGTAGAAAGGCACTCCCCGTGGCTGCCACCGATGTTCGGCCCAAGATCACACTGGCTTGCCAGGAGTGCAAGCACCGCAACTACATCACCAAGAAGAACCGGCGTAACGACCCGGACCGTCTTGACCTGAAGAAGTTCTGCCCGAACTGCCGTCGGCACACCGATCACCGTGAGACCCGCTAGTCGCAGGCGCGGTAACCGAGCGTGGCGCTAAATCCCGAGTATGTCGGGCGTGTCTTCGGCCCCGGCGAGCCCTATGAGGTCAGCCGGGTCAAGATCGCCGACTTCGCCGACGCGATCGGCGAGGCGAGCGAGCTATGCCGTGACAAGAGCGCCGCGCTACGGGCGGGCTATCCCGACGTGATCGCGCCGCCCACGTTCGTGATCGTGCTGAGCATGGCCTCCGCCGACGTGGTGAATCGCGACCCGGGCCTCGGGCTCGATTTCTCGATGGTCGTGCACGGGGAGCAGAGCTTCAGCCACTCCCGTCCGCTGCATGCGGGGGACATGGTGCTCGCGACCACCACCGTCGAGTCGATCAAGACTCTCGGCGCCATGTCGATGATGGTGACGTCCACCGATATCAGCACCACGGATGGCGAACACGTGTGCACGGCCAGGTCAACGCTCGTCGAGCGCGGGGCAAGCTGATGACCGTCAAGTACGCGGATGTTGAAAAGGGCACCGAGCTCCCGGCACGGTCCTATCGCATTACCAGGCTTGACCTGGTCAAATACGCCGGCGCCTCCGGCGACTTCAACGTCATCCACTGGAACGAGCGGCTCGCCCGCTCGGTCGGCCTGCCGAACGTGATCGCGCATGGCATGTTCACGATGGCGCAGGCAGGAAAGTTCGTGACCGAATGGGCCGGCGACCCTGGCGCGGTCCTCGATTTCGGCGTCAGGTTCTCCGCGATGGTCGGAGTCCCCGACGACGAGCACGGCGCGACCATTGAGTTCAGTGGCAAGGTCCTCGACAAGCTCGGGGAGAACAAGGTGACCGTCGACATCGTGGCGAGGGCCGACGGGGCGAAGGTGCTGACCCGCGCCCGCGCTGTTGTCCGCCTCCCGTGACCACGACGCTCGCCGAGTACACGACGCTGGGCCTCGGCGGTCCGGCGGGGACCTTCATCGCCGCCTCGCACGAGCCAGAACTCATCCACGCGGTGCGCACCGCCGACGCGGCCGGCGATTCGCTCCTGCTCATCGGCGGCGGCAGCAACCTGGTGATCGCCGACGCCGGCTTCCCCGGCACCGTGATCCACGTGAACACCCGTGGCGTCACCTACCGCCAGGCCGTTGACGCCGCTGACGCCGCCGGCGCGGTGGACGTCACCGTCGCGGCGGGCGAGGACTGGGACGGCGTCGTGGCCGCGACGGCAGCGGAGGGCCTCGCGGGCCTCGAGTCGCTGTCCGGCATTCCCGGCCGCGCGGGCGCGACCCCGATCCAGAACGTCGGCGCCTACGGCCGCGAGGTGGCTGAGGTCATCACACGGGTGCGGGTGTACGACAGGCTAGAGGATCGAATTCAGGTCATCCAGAACGAACGGTGTTCCTTCACCTACCGCTCCAGCCTCTTCAAATCCTTGGGAGCGCGGTACGTCGTTCTTGATGTCACGTTCCGGCTGACCAGGAAGCCGCTGTCCATGCCGGTGAGATACGCCGAACTGGCGGCTGAGCTGGGCGTGGCGATGGGGGAGCGGGCCGGAGTAGGCGAGGTCCGTTCCGCCGTACTCAAGATCCGTGCCCGCAAGGGCATGGTCCTCAATCCTGGCGACCAGGACACCCGCAGCGCCGGGTCCTTTTTCACCAACCCGGTGATCGCCATCGATGAGCTTGCCAGGATCGAGGCCGCGGCGGCGGCGCGGGCGGCCGGCCAGGTGCCCAGGTACGAAGCGGGCGCGGGCCTGGTGAAGGTCCCGGCCGCCTGGCTGATCGAGCACGCCGGCTTCGCCAAGGGGCACGGCGCCCCAGGACCGGCTCGCGTGTCGTCCAAGCACACGCTCGCCCTCATCAACGCGGGCGACGCGACCACGGCCGACCTGCTCGCACTGGCCCGCGAGATCGTCTCGGGCGTCCGCGCCACGTTCGGCGTCACCCTCGGCCCCGAACCCATCCTGGTCGGCGTCACCCTCTAGCCCGGGTCAGGCAGGTCAGCCGGCCAGCCAGGTGTCGATTCCGGCCAGCACATGGGTGCGGATATCTGGTGGTGCCGCGGAGCCGCGGATCGACATGCGGGCGAGTTCGGCTAGCTCCGCCGGGGTGAAGCCCTGGACGTCGCGGGCGAACTCATACTGCGCCGCCAGCCGAGGCCCGAAGAGCAGCGGGTCGTCGGCTCCGAGCGCAACGGGGACGCCGGCCTGGAACAGCGTGCGGACCGGGACGGATTCGGGGTCAGGGGCGATGCCGAGCGCGACGTTGGAGGCGGGGCAGACCTCGAGGGTGACGCCCTCGGCGGCCAGCCGCTCGACGAGTCGCGGGTCCTCCACCGACCGGACGCCGTGCCCGATTCTGTCGGCGTGCAGCAGGTCAAGGGTCGACGTGACGCTCGCCGCGCCGACAAGCTCGCCCGCATGCGGGACAAGCAGCAGGCCGGCCCGGTTGGCGATGCGGAACGCAGGCTCGAATTCCGCGGCTGGCCCGCGCCGCTCATCGTTGGAGAGGCCGAAGCCCACCACGCCCTGGGCGGCGAACTGGGCCGCCAGCCTGGCGAGCATGCGGGCGTCCATGGGGTGCCTGGTCCTGTTGGCGGCGACGACGATCCCGATGCCGATATCGGCGGCCAGTGCCGCCTTCGCGGCCGCGTCAAGGAGCAGCTCTACGAACACGGTGATGCCGCCGTACATGGCCGTGAACCCGGAAGGGTCGGCCTGCAGCTCAAGCCAGCCGGAGCCCTCCGCCCGCTCGTCTTCGGCGATCTCCCTGACCAGCCGGTACAGGTCGTCGGGGGCGCGCAGCACGGACCGTGCCGCGTCGTACAAGCGCTGAAACCTGAACCATCCGCGCTCGTCCGCCGTCGACAGCTGAGGCGGCCACTCGTCGGTGAGCGCGGGTGGCAGGGATATTCCATGGGTCTGCGCGAGCTCGACCATCGTCGAGTGACGCATCGCACCGGTCAGGTGCAGGTGCAGGTGCGCCTTGGGTAGCGCCAGCAGGTCGTGCGGCATGATTAATTATCCTGCGGGGGGACGACCCCCCTGCACCCCCCGGCATGGCGGGGGCTCCGCCCCCCCATCGCAGGGGATGCCGCAAAAGGCGCGGCACCCCCGTGCTGCGGCTGGGGTCAAAGCCACGTGGTCATGCGGGAACTATTATTTGGCGTCGGCGAGGAGCTTGGCGATGCGGCCGACGCCTTCTTCTATGTCGGCGTCGCCGAGAGCGTAGGAAAGACGGAAATATCCGTCCGTACCGAACGCCTCACCGGGCACCACGGCGACCTCGGCCTCCTCCAGGATGAGGGTGGCCAGCTCGGCGGAGGTCCGCGGCCGCTTGCCCCCGATCTCCTTGCCGAGCACGCCCTTGACGCTGGGATAGGCGTAGAACGCGCCAAGCGGCTCCGGGCAGACGACGCCAGGAATCTCGTTGAGCATCCGGACGATCGTCTTGCGCCTGCGGTCGAAAGCCTCCCGCATGGCCGCCACAGCGGACAGGTCGCCAGAGACCGCAGCGAGCGCCGCGACCTGAGAGACGTTCGCCACGTTCGATGTCGCGTGGGACTGCAGGTTCGTCGAGGCCTTGATCACGTCCTTGGGGCCGATCATCCAGCCGACCCGCCAGCCGGTCATCGCGTATGTCTTGGCCACCCCGTTCACCACGACGCAGCGGTCCGCGATCTCCGGCGCTTCGACGGGGATCGAGGAGAACGTCGCGCCGCCGTACACGAGGTGCTCGTAGATCTCGTCGGTGACCACCCAGATGCCCTTGGCGGCTGCCCACTCCCCGATCGCCTTGACCTGCTCGGGCGAGTAGACGGCGCCGGTCGGGTTGGACGGGGAGACGAACACCAGCAGCTTGGTACGCTCGGTGCAGGCCGCGTCGAGCTGCTCGATGGATGCCAGGTACCCGGTGGACTCATCGGTTGGCACGATGACGGGCACGCCGCCGGCCAGCGCGATCGCCTCTGGGTAGGTGGTCCAGTAGGGCGCGGGAAGCAGCGCCTCGTCACCGTCGTCGAGCAGCGCGGCGAACGTCTGGTAAACGGCCTGCTTGCCGCCGTTGGTCACGAGAACCTGATCGGCGCTCACCTGGTAACCGGAGTCGCGGGCGGTCTTGGCGGCGATCGCCTGCCTGAGCTCGGGCAGGCCGGCGGCGGGGGTGTACTTGTGCATCTTCGGGTCGGCGGCCGCTCGCTGCGCCGCCTCGACGATGTAGTCGGGCGTCGGGAAGTCGGGTTCGCCGGCGCCGAACCCGATGACCGGCCGGCCGGCCGCCTTCAGTGCCTTGGCTTTCGCGTCTACGGCCAGGGTCGCGGATTCGGAAATAGCGGACACCCGGGACGATACTCTCGTAGTAGGCATGCCTCCATGGTGGCATCTTTCACGAGCTGACCACCAACCGGTTTCGCCGTGGGCGTGTCATCTTGCCGTCTGGTTCGACTAGAGGGGTGCGTTCGGCGTACACTCTGGTGGTTGCAACCGTAGGGCAGTAGCTCAATTGGTAGAGTTCCGGTCTCCAAAACCGGCGGTTGGGGGTTCGAGTCCCTCCTGCCCTGCCAGTGCGGTTCGGCTGGACCGGCGCGGTCCTGCTGGCCCGTGCGTGGTGATCCGTTAGCTGCATCATTAGGTGAGGACATGGCGACCCAGACACGAGACCGGAGTGGGTCAGGGGCTGCCGCTAAGCGGGACCGGACCACGCCAGCCCTGTTTATCCGGCAGGTGGCGTCGGAACTCCGCAAGGTGATCTGGCCGACTCGCCATGAGCTCGTGACCTACACGGTGGTCGCCTTGGCGTTCATCATCTTCATGACCGTCATCGTCACGAGCTTGGACTACGGGTTCACCAAGCTGATGTTCTGGTTCTTCGGCTAACGACTGATCCGGACGCCCGTAAGTCGCGTTGCGTCTACCCAGCGTGGCACGATGACCACTGGGGCTCCGCGAAGCTTCTCGCCGAGTGTCCCAAACTTGTCCGATAGACTTTCCTGCATCGGACAGGTCCGCGGGGGGTACGGGGGGTTATCCCTCCCGGGAAATAACAGCCCCAGCGAGCAGACCGAGAGAGAAGAGTGACGTGTCCGAGTCCCAACTGCACAGCGATGTTGACGCGGAGACCGGCGCAGAGGATGAGGAGGCTGCCGACGTGACCAACGAGATTCCCGGCATCGCCGACGAGTCCGCTGACGACGAGGCTGCCGACGCTGCCGAGGTTGACGAGGAGGCCACGGACGAGGAGGCCACGGACGACTCCGGCGCCGAGGGTACCGTGGCTGCCGAGGAGCCCGACCCAGTCGAGGAGCCCGATCCCGTCGAGGAATTCGCCCGCGAGCTGCGCATGTTGCCCGGCGACTGGTACGTGGTGCACTCCTACGCCGGATACGAGAACCGGGTGAAGACCAACCTGGAGAGCCGTATCGGGTCGCTCAACATGGAGGACTACATCTTCCAGATCGAGGTGCCCACCCATCTGGTGACCGAGATCAAGAGCGGCAAGAAGCAAGTGGTCAACGAGAAGGTCCTGCCGGGTTACATCCTGGTCAGGATGGAGCTGACCGACGAGTCTTGGGCCGTGGTCAGGAACACTCCTGGTGTCACCGGCTTTGTAGGGCTGTCAAGCAAGCCCTCGCCGCTGCCGCTTGGCGAAGTGGTCTCGCTGCTCGCCCCGGCCCCTGCCGAGGGCACCAAGCTGGCGGAGGCCGCTAAGAAGAAGTCGTCCCCGGAATACGAGGTCGGCGAGTCGGTTACCGTTATGGATGGCCCGTTCGCGACACTCCCGGCGACCGTGAACGAGGTCAACTCGGTCACGCAGAAGCTCAAGGTGCTCGTGTCGATCTTCGGCCGCGAGACGCCTGTCGAGCTTTCGTTCGACCAGGTGTCCAAGCTTTAAGAGGAACCACCGAGCCCCTAAGAGGAACCACCGAGCCCTGCGTTTTTAAAAGGAACAACGAGCCCTTCGTCGCCTCGGGGGACGTCCGATACGATGGCGGTTTTTGCCATCGGACGGCCCCCGAGGCGACATCGGGGGGTACGGGGGCCAGGGGGTATGGG
>Ga0209881_1000211_pt1 | contig 16739 bp, 16 predicted proteins | sample PersoiDNA2013193_FD_185804 | JGI IMG/M metagenome (GOLD analysis project Ga0209881, IMG submission 185804) | Permafrost soil microbial communities from the Arctic, to analyse light accelerated degradation of dissolved organic matter (DOM) -... | ecosystem: Environmental > Terrestrial > Soil >... | reverse complement strand
GAGTAGGACGACCACGATGACGGCGGTCGCCAGGCGGCCTGCGGCGACCGCCGTCATCGTGGTCGTCCTACTCGGCGCGGCGTGCGCCGGCCTGGCATCGCTGAACATCGACAACAACCCGGTCGCCAACGTCAAGGGCAACCCGGGCAGCGCAGCCGGCGAGCAGCTGCTTACCGAGCACTTCCCGGCGGGCACGAGCAACCCGCTCGTGCTGCTCGCCCCGCCAGGCCAGGCGTCCGCCGCCGCCGCGGCGGCACGCGCAACGGCGGGAGCCGACTCTGTGGTCCGCGGCGGGACGGTCGAGGGGTACGACAGCTACTCGGTGACCCTTCCGGTGAACCCGTTCGGCCCGGCGGGAACGACGACGATCGCGGGCCTGCGGCAGCGACTGTCCGCTGACGCGCCGGGCGCGCTCGTCGGCGGCAACGCGGCCATCGCGTACGACGAGGCCCAGACGGCCGGACATGACGACGCCATCATCATCCCGCTCGTGCTCGTCGTGATCCTCGTGATCATCGCGCTGCTGCTGCAGGCTATCGTCGCCTCGGTCGTACTCGTGCTGACGACGGCGATCAGCTTCGCAGCCTCGTTCGGGCTGTCATCGCTCCTGTGGCACGGGCTCGGCTACGCGGGCGTGCAATCGGTGATCCCGGCCTACATCTTCATCTTCCTGGTCGCGCTCGGCGTGGACTACAACATCTTCCTGTCCGCGCGGATCAGGGAGGAGTCACGCAAGCTCGGACTCCGAGACGGCACGCTGCGCGGGGTCGCCGTCACAGGCGGCGTGATCACCGCTGCGGGCATCGTGCTCGCGGGGACGTTCGCCGCGCTGACGCGGATCCCGCAGGTGGACATCACCGAGGTCGGCACCGCCGTGGCACTCGGCGTCCTACTCGACACGCTGGTGGTCCGCACTGTGCTGGTGCCGGCTTCCCTGCTCACGATCGGCGAGCGCGTCTGGTGGCCCTCCCGAAGGCGTACTCAAGCGCGGTAAGGAACCCGCTCGATCGCTGCAGCCCGGGATTGTGGTCAGCGACTAGCCATTGGCTAGGTGAAATGGGCCCTACAGGACAGGCCGATGGCTCAGTGCGCGGGTGAGCTCCCGGTTGGCGTCGCGTGCCGCCCGCAGTTCCTCGGTGCGTTCTTCGAGCTGGGCTGTGAGGTCGATGCCCGCGTGTTCGAGGCGGGTTAGCTTGCGCTGGAGCTCGCTTATGTCCGCCGGTGCGCCGAGTCCGGACGCGTGCCAGGCTTGCTCGCCAGCATCTCCGATAGCCGGGCCGCTCTTCTCGAAAAGGCAGGTCATCCCGAACGTGCCCGGGCCGCCTGGATACGGTCAGCCGCCTGCGCGGGCAACTCGGCGTTGCGCGAGGAACTCCTGCGCCGCCACGACCCCTGGCGTCGTGCGCCCGCGGGTGTCGATTTCGGGGGACTTTCCGCGTAGGGAAGGCATGAACCCTGATTCTCACCAGACGCGGCAGGCGGTATCGCTGCCGCTGGTGCTCGCGCTCGCGCCGGACTCGGGGCTGCTGATCGCCGGCGGGACGGCGGCGGTCGTCGGCTCCGTTGTCCGGGCCGGCGGCTCAGGCTGGGGCGATCGGGAGGCGGTCGCGGCGTTCGGCATCGCGATCGTGGCCGCCGTCTTCGCCGCCAACGGCCACCTGGGCTCGGTCGCTGGCGTCCGCCGCCGGTTACCGGCCCGCGATGGCAGTCTCCGGGGGATCGCGCTAGGCGGTGCGGCCGCGCCAGCCGGCGACGGGGAGGCCGAACTTCGCCACCAGGCGGTCGGTGAACTCGCCGCCGGCGGCCGGGTCCTGGCCGGGGGTCTGGCGGGAGCCATCTTGCCCATGCACCCGGGCAAGCACGACGGGGAGCGAGCCCCGGCGCACCTCGACCCGGGCGCCAGGCGGCAGGTCGAAGGTGCGGCGCCCGTCGCACCACAGGACCCCGCTGTCCGTCTCACCGGCGGAGCTGCCCGCGTCGCCGCCTTCGTGCACGAGCTCGACGGCGAGGACCGAGCGCGGCGACACGACAAGTGGCCTGGCGAACAGCGAGTGCGCCGCGATCGGCACCATCAGGAGTGCTTCCACCCCGGGCCAGACCACCGGGCCACCGGCCGAGAACGCGTAGGCGGTCGATCCGGTCGGGGTCGCGCAGACCACCCCGTCGCACCCCCAGCGGGACAGCGGCCGGCCGTCCACCTCGATGATGACCTCGACCATCCGCTCCCTGGCGGCCTTCTCGACGCTCGCCTCGTTCAGCGCCCAGGTCCTGGCGAACTCGGTACCGTTGTCGCGTGCGATGACATCGAGCGTCATCCGCTCCTCGACCCGGTAGTCCCCCGCCACCAGGCGGTTCACCGTCTCGGTGAGCCCGTCGGGCTCGGCCTCCGCGAGGAAGCCGACATGGCCGAGGTTCACGCCGATGATCGGGGTGCCGACCGGCCGGGCGAGCTCCGCGGCGCGCAGCAGCGTCCCGTCGCCGCCGAGCACGATCACGAGCTCGGCCCCGTCCGCCGCCTCCGGGCCCGCGGGCAGGACGGTCGCGCCGACGCACGCGAGGTCGGGCGCCTCCGCCTCGGTTACCCGCACCGCGACACCGGCCGAGGTCAGCCGGTCGATGACCTGTTCCGCGCTGCGGACCGCGTTTTTCCTGCCGGTGTGCGCGAGCACCAGCATTGTCCGCTTCGTTTCACCCATCGCGAGCAACTTACCCTGCCGCCGTGTCCGCCCGACCCTCTGCCGGCATTACCGTGAGATTACTGAGGCCTGTGAGGTTACTGTGGCCCTGTCTCGATCGCGTGGCTCAGGACGGCCTCGTCGAGCGGGGGCGCACCTCGGCGCAGCCAGGCGAAGTACTCCACGTTCCCCGACGGGCCGGGGAGCGGGCTTGCTGTGATGCCGAGCACACCGAGTCCCAGGACGGCGGCGGCCGCGCATACCGCTCGCACCGCCTCCGCCCGGTCCTGCGGTGAACGAACGACGCCGCCCGCGCCGACCCGGCCCTTGCCCAGCTCGAACTGCGGCTTCACCATGACGGCGAAGTCCGCGTCGGGTGTCGCGCACGCCACGAGCGCGGGCAGCACCAGGGCCAGCGAGATGAACGACAGGTCGGCGACCACGACCCGCGGCGGCGGCGCCACCGCGGCAGGCTCGAGCGAGCGCACGTTCACCCGGTCGAGAACCGTGACCCGCTCATCGGTCCGCAGCGACCAGGCGAGCTGGCCGTACCCGACATCCGCCGCCACCACGTGGGCCGCGCCCGCCCGCAGCAGCACGTCGGTGAACCCGCCGGTCGACGCGCCGGCGTCCAGGCAGCGCTTCCCCGCCACGGTCAGGCCATCGAACGCGGCGAGCGCCCCGGCCAGCTTGTGCCCGCCGCGGGAGACGTACTGCGGCCCCTCGTCGCCTGAGGCCACCGTCACCGGGGCATCCCTGCCGACCTGTGTCGCGGGCTTAGACGCGACCTGCCCGGCAACGCGACACAGGTCGGCGGCGATCAGCTCCGCGGCCTGCTCCCGTGACCTGGCGAGGCCTCGCCTGACAAGCTCAGCGTCCAGCCTGGCCCGCACCGTCACGGCTTGGTGTTTTCGCGCATGCCGCCAAGCTCGCCCAGGATCTCACGGAGCCGGTCGTGCACCGCCTCAAGCGCCGCGGGCCGCTCATCGAGATCCATTTCCTCAAGCGCGGAGAGCCCCGCGATGGCCTCGTCAACCCTAGGATCTCCGGTGGGGGCTAGAGTCGGTCCGGTCCGTTCTGGATACATCGATTGGTTCTCCCTCCGCGTGAACCGTACCGCCCAGCGAGGAGCGAGGCAGACATGAACTCGGCCGAAGAGTGCCGCACGGCACTGCAGAAGCTAGCGGGCAGGCTGTCCGAGCTCAGCCCCGGCGAGCGTGACCAGTACTTCGGCAACCGTACGATGAGCGTCACCATTCCCGACCTTGGCATCACCTATGCGACCATGCTCGGCTCAGGCGATGACCCGGTGCGCGACGTCGCGCCCGGTGAACCGCCGGCCGACATCCGGCTGACCGCCAACAGCGACGAGGTTCTCGCGCTCGCGCAGCAGCCGATGAACATCGCACGGAGCTGGATGACCGGCAAGATCAAGATAGAGGCCTCGATGAAGGACCTGTTCCGCCTGCGCCGGCTTCTCTAGCCACGGGAGCGGGCTGAGATGATTGGCCCATGGGAGAGCTGATCTTGCTCAGGCACGGGCAGACCGAATGGTCAGTCGCCGGGCGCCATACCGGGCGGACCGACATTCCGCTGACGGCTCACGGGGTCGCCGACGCGGCGGCGCTCGCGCCGATGCTGACGCGCCTGGTCACAGGGGGGCGGCTCGCCGCCGTGTTCACCAGCCCCGCGCGACGCGCGGTGCGCACGGCCGAACTCGCCGGGCTTGGCGGCCCTGGTGCCGCAGGCAGCATCGGCGGCCCGGTGCCGAAGCAGGACCCCGACCTGTGGGAGTGGGACTACGGCGGGTACGAGGGCGTGACGACAGCGCGGATCCAGCAGGACAGGCCCGGCTGGTACCTGTGGCGGGACGGGGTCATCGGGGGTAACGCCGATCACCCGGGCGAGACCGTGGCGCAGGTCGGCGAGCGGACCGACCGGGTACTCAAGCGCGCCGCCGCCTTCCTCCCCGACGGCGACGTGGCGCTGGTCGCGCACGGCCACGTGCTTCGGGTGCTCACCGCGCGCTGGCTCGGCCTTCCTCCCGCCGACGGTCGGCTGTTCCGGCTCGACACCGGCACCGTCTCAACCCTCGGCACGGAACACGCCGTACCGATCATCTTGACCTGGAACGTCCCGCCCTCCGCGTAACGGCCCGCCGCCTGACGAGACAGCGGGCGCCTCGCGGGGGCGGGTCTCCTCGGTGATCCAGGCGAGGAAGGACGCGGAGCCGGCCACGAACTCGGTGGCGACAATCTCAGGCTCGTCGTAGCTGTGCCGCTCGGTCAGGAAGGCGGCCAGGGCCTCGTAGCGATCGGCGGGGAGCTTGAAGAAAACGAACCACTCTTCCGCCCGCTCGATCTCGTCGTTCCACCAGTACGTGGACGCGACGGGGCCGGCTACCTGGCCGCAGGCGGCAAGCCGCGCCGCCACCGCCGCGCGTACCAGCTCCATCGCCTCGACCCTTGAGTCAGTTGTGGTCTGCACCTGCAGGTACTGGCTGGCCGCCGGGCGGTCAGCGTTATTCGCCGCCATGGCACCTGATCGTACGCCGACCCGGTCGGAGTACTCTTACCGCCGTGGAGCTGATTCACTCTGGAAAGGTCCGCGACGTCTACGCCGACGGCGACGACCTGCTGCTCGTCGCCTCGGACCGGGTCTCCATCTATGACGTAGTGCTGCCCACGCGGGTGCCGGGCAAGGGCGCCGTCTTGACCCAGCTTTCCTTGTGGTGGTTCGATCGCCTCACCGACATCACGCCCAACCACGTGATCTCGGCGACCGACGTCCCCGCCGAGTGGGCCGACCGCGCCATCCGCTGCCAGCGTCTCGATATGGTCCCGGTGGAGTGCATCGCCCGCGGTTACCTGTCGGGCCTCGGCCTTGCCGCCTATAACGAGACGGGTTCCGTGTCGGGCGTTCGGCTGCCGCCCGGGCTTGTCGAGGCCTCGAAGCTTCCCGAACCTGTGTTCACCCCGACCACTAAGGCCGCCGCCGGGCATGACGAGCCGATGACCTACGAGCAGGTCGCCGACCTCGTCGGCGCGGACACGGCGGCCGAGCTGCGCCGGATCACCCTCGAGGTCTACCGGCGTGGCGCGGCGCTCGCGGCCGCGCGCGGCATCATCGTCGCCGACACCAAGCTCGAGTTCGGCAGGGCCAAAGACGGCACGCTCGTCCTGGCGGACGAGGTGCTCACGCCGGACTCCTCGCGGTTCTGGCCGGCTGACAGCTACGAGCCTGGCCACCCGCAGCGCTCCCTCGACAAGCAGTACCTGCGCGACTGGTCGGCCACGACAGGCTGGGACCGCAGCGAACCTGGCCCGCCGATCCCCGCGGACGTGGTCACCGCGATGACCGCGCGTTATTCAGAACTATTTGAAACGATCACCAAATCGTGACCATGCAGCCTGGTTAATTTTTGGCCCAATGGGCTTTCCCCCCTTGAATTATCCCGTATATAGGAGAAGGCTCAAAACCAGCCGGCAGACGGCAGGGGCCTCGGCATTACGGGAGATTACGTGCGATATACGGCGGGTCGCTTTGCTTTGCGTATTCGAATAGCGGTCGCGGCGACGGTCGGGCTCGCCGCCGTTGTCGCCACTCCTATCATCGGCACTCTTACCTCTCCCGCCGCCGCCACTCCGGTCTCCGCCGTGGTGAAAAGCGAATCCCCAGGCAAGTCCATCCTGCTTATTAACGGGGACCGGCTTGTCGTGGCCGGTAAGTCAACCGACGTCGAACTTGCGGGCAGCGGCTTCCCCGCCGCGATCACGGAACTGCGGCTTGCGGGACGCGAATACGCGGTTCCCGATGCCGCACTGCCGTTCCTCGGCCGCGGACTTGACCTGAGCCTTTTCGACATCGCCGCACAGCCGGGCGGCGCCACGCTGCCGCTGCGGATCACCTATACCGGCAAGGCACCCAGGCTCCCCGGTGTGACGGTCAGCCACGCGGCGGGCGGAGTGGCGACCGGTTACCTGACGGCGGCCGGAGCGAAGACGTTCGGCGCGGCGCTTGCCAGGCAGTTCGCCGCCGACCACGCCAGCGCGAGCTACGGTGCCGACGGCCTGTTCGCGGGCGGCGTGTGGGTCAGCGCGACCGGCGTGACGGCCGCGAGGACGGCCGGGCAGGTGCCCAGGGCGCCTGGAGCACCGCGGGTGCCGCGGTTCCCGATGCACACCGTGACGGTGCGCGGTATCACCGCCGCGGGTAAACCAGACAGCGGTGACCTGGTCTTCCTCTATAACGCGACGAACAACGCGATTTTCGGCGACCCGTACGAGGACCTGAGCGTGTTCGACCACGGTGTCGCGAAGTTCTCGGTGCCCGCCGGGCAGTACTGGGCGCTCGCCTGGATCACCACGGTGGACAGGAAGGGCAACCCCACGGGCCTGCGGGTCGTGTTCGAGCCGCGGATCACCGTCAAGGGGAACACAACCGTCGCCATGCGCGCGCGGTCAGCGACCAGCGAACTGACGTTCACCACCCCGCGGCCGTCGACGCTGGTCGCCGGGGTCGTCCAGCTGGTTATCACCGACCCGCACGGGTTCATCAGCTCCTTCGGCATGTTCTCGGCAGCTGGCTTCCCCGAGTGGTTCAGCCCGACCACGCGGCGGCTCGCGGCGGGGACTCTCGAGGAGTTCGCGAACGCCTGGCTGACGGCGCCCGCGTCCGGGCCCGCGGCGCCTGACACCGCACCCGACCTGTACGCAGGGGTGTTCCAGGACACCAGCGGCCTGATCCGCCCGCAGCACTTCGCGCTGCCGGCCGCGTCGCTCGCCACGGTGCATGCCGTCTACGCGTCCGGCACGGCGACCACCGGCGCCGTGGGCCTGTCCGGCTTCACGCCGGCCGAGGTCACCACGGCGGGCACCATTACGGTCTTCTCTCCCGTCCACGTGCCTGCCCTGGTCACCGAGCACCTGCTCACCGGCCCCGGCATTTACTGGCTGAACACGTACTTCCAGTCCGAGAGCGCCGTCGGCGGCGGCCAGTCCGATGCCCTGCGCTCGTTCGCCCCAGGCTCGGTGACCACGCAGGACTGGAATGTCTATCCGCTGCACACCCCGCTTAACTCCAACGTCCCGGTCAGCGTGCCGCGCTCGATCAACGGCTTCTTCGGCGTGCCGCTGTCCGCCACCCGGGTCGGCGACAATCTCGCCCTGGACGTGAACCCGTTCACCGATGACACCACCGGGCACGCCGGCACCGGCTTCGCGCAGGGGCTGTTCGCTAGCATCGGGTCGATCTCCGGCGGCTACGAGATCGACGACAACGGCAAGAAGCTCGCGTCGGGGACGATCACGCCGACGTTCTTCTTCGGCAGCTTCAACGACCTGGTGACGCTGCCGACCGCGCCGTCCACGGTCGCCTTCACGCTGCGGGCGAAGCGGACAGGACCGCTGTTCCCGCTCTCGACGGCGGTCACGGACACCTGGTCCTGGCAGTCCGCCTCGGGTCCGTCGGTCACCGTTCCCTCCGGGTGGTACTGCGCGGACGGCAACACGACGTGCGCGGTCCAGCCACTGCTGACCTTCGGCTACCAGGTGGCGCACATCGCGGTCGACGGCACCGCACCGGCCGGCGCGCAGCAGGTGCGGATCAGCGTCGGGCATCAGGCGCTGCTGACGTCGCCGCCCGCGGTGACCGGCCTGACCGCGCAGTACTCGCTCGACGGCGGGACGACGTGGCAGCAGGCGTCGGTATCGGGGAGCGGCGCGACCTGGTTCGCCTCGTTCGACGCGCCGCCCGGCAGCTACGTGTCCTTGCGCGTCGCGGCGGCGGACGCCGCCGGAGGCGCGCTGACCGAGACGATCGCCCGGGCGTACGCGACGCAGAGCGAGGTTCCCGGGGCGGCGGCGCACCGGGCCGTGGCGGTTCCCGTGCTCGACGCTCGGACAGTCAGGGCCGCGGGCCCGGCCTCCGCCCCGGGCTACCGGCCTGCCTGCGCGCCAGTCGGGCCCGGCCAGGCCAGGTGCTTCGTCCTGTTCGCGCCTGCGTCGGTGTCGTCGGCGAGCACGCCATCGGCCACCGCCAAGCCCACGACGCCGCTCGGCTGGGGCCCGCGGGACATCGAGCACGCCTACAAGCTGCCCATCGGGAGGGGCTCCCGCGCGACCGTCGCGGTCGTCGAGGCCTATGACACGCCGAGGCTCGAGTCGTACCTGAACACCTACCGGAGGCAGTACGGCCTCAAGCCGTGCACGGTGAGCAACGGCTGTTTCCGCAAGGTCGGCCAGAACGGATCCGCTAAGCACCTGCCGGCGAGCGGCGTCCTGTCCGGCTGGGATCTGGAGGCGACGCTTGACGTGGACATGGTCTCCGCCGCCTGCCCAACCTGCCGCATCCTGGTAGTCGAGGCCAACGGGCAGGCCTTCGGCCAGCTCGCCGCCGCGGAGGACACCGCGGTGCGGCTCGGAGCGGTGGCGGTCTCCAACAGCTACGGCGCCCGTGAGATAGGCCAGACGCAGGAGTACGCCAAGGCCTACGACCACCCGGGCCGCACCATCGTGGCGTCGTCGGGCGACTACGGCTACACGGCCGCCTCGTTCCCCGCCAACCTGACATCGGTGACCTCGGTCGGCGGTACCGAGCTGTTCCGTGCGAAGAACAAGCGGGGCTGGCGCGAGACGGCGTGGAATGAGCCGGGTATCGGCGCGAGCTCCTCCGGGTGCTCAGCCTACGTGGCCAAGCCCTCCTGGCAGCGCGATACGCACTGCCAGGGCCGTACCGTCGCCGACGTGTCCGCGGTCGCCTGGAACCTGGCCATCTACAACAAGGACTGGGGCGGCTGGGGCATGGTCGGCGGGACCAGCGCGTCGTCGCCGATCATCGCGGGCATCTACGGGCTCGCGGGCAACGCGACCAAGATCCGGCCAGGCGCCGAATACGCCCACGTGAAAGCTCTGTTTGACGTGACAACGGGGAACAACGACTGGTTCTTCGGGCAGAATGGCGCGGCCTGCGGCAAGGACTACCTGTGCGTGGCCAAGAAGGGGTACGACGCGCCGACCGGCCTCGGCACCCCGGACGGCATCGGGGCGTTCTGAGGCGCCGCGCCCGGCGGACGACGGTGGCCGGCTGATTAATCCCTGCAGGTCGCAGGCAATCAGCCGGTAACATTCGTGCAGCGGTTCAACACCACCGCACACGCGTTTGACCGGGAGGCGCACAGTGGTATCTCAGGCGAGCAGGCTAGCCGACGTCCGTTACGACATTCGCGGACCGGTGCTGCGGCGAGCTCGCGAGCTTGAGGCCGCGGGTCACGAGATCATCAAGCTGAACATCGGCAACCCGGCGTCGTTCGGGCTTTTCACGCCGGACGCGGTGCTGTCGAAGGTGACGTCGGCCATCGCCGGCTCACAGGGATACAGCGACGCGCGCGGCATCGCGTCGGCCCGCGAGGCCGTCGCCCGTTACTTCGAGCGTCTCGGCGTCACCGGCGTGACCCCCGATGACGTGTACCTCGGCAATGGCGTGTCCGAGCTGATCGTCATGACGCTGCAGGCGCTGCTCAACCCGGGCGACGAAGTTCTCGTCCCCTCCCCCGACTATCCCCTGTGGACCGGTGCGGTCTCGCTGTGCGGCGGCCGCGCGCTCCACTACCGCTGCGCCGAGGACCTCGGCTGGAATCCCGACGTCGAGCACGTCGAGTCGCTGGTCACGGAGCGCACCAAGGCACTCGTCATCATCAACCCCAACAACCCGACGGGCGCGGTCTACTCGCTCGAGACCCTCAAGCAGCTGCTCGACGTCGCGCGCCGGCACAACCTGCTTGTCCTCGCCGACGAGATCTACGACCAGATCCTCTATGACGGCTCGGTGCATCATCCGGCGGCGTCCGTCGCGCCCGACATCCCCGTGCTCTCTCTCGGCGGTATGTCCAAGACCTACCGGCTGGCCGGCTTCCGCTCCGGCTGGCTCGCGGTCTGCGGTCCGCGCGAGCCCCTCGCCGAGTACCTCGAGGGCTTTGAGCTGCTGGCCAACATGCGGATGTGCCCGAACGTACCCGCGCAGCACGCGATCCCCGCCGCGCTCGACGGCGGGATCGACATCAGGCCGCTGCTTGCCCCGGGCGGCCGGCTCCGCGACCAGCGCGATCGCGCCTGGGAGCTGCTCACCGCGATCGACGGGGTGGACTGCTACCGGCCGGCCGGCGCGCTCTACCTGTTCCCCAGGCTCGACCCCGAGGTGCACAAGATCGTCGATGACCAGCGGATGTGCATCGACCTGCTCGAGCAGCAGCACGTGCTGCTGACCCACGGGACCGGGTTCAACCTGCCGTCGAGCGACCACATCCGGATCGTGTTCCTCGCCCAGGTGCCGACGCTGACGGAGGCGATCGGCCGCCTCGGCGAGTTCCTCGGGACCTACCGCCAGTAACCCTGACGGCTACCGTGGTCACGGAGCCCGGTACGGGCGGCGGTGTTCTCGAAGATCTTCACGAGCGGGGAGAATCGGTTCATGGCTGCTACGCATGTGGGGTTGCTGCGGGGGATCAACCTGGCCGGCAAGAACCGGGTCGCGATGGCCGACCTGCGGGCCCTCGTCACCGAGCTTGGGCACGCGGACGTGTCGACGTACATTCAGAGCGGGAATGTGCTGTTCACCGCCCCTGTCGACGCGGATGCCGCCGCGCTGGCGCGGGCGATGAGCGCGGCGATCGCGGCGAAGCTCGGCGTCACGTCGCCCGTCGTCGTGGTGTCCCGCGAGGAACTGGCCAGCATCGTCGCGGACAACCCGTTCCCCGACGAGCCTGACCCGCGGCGGGTGCACGCGGTGGTGCTCAGCCAGCCACCGTCGAAGGAACTTCTCGCCAAGCTCGACACCGCCGTCGCGGCGTCCGCGGCCAAGGGGCTTCGGGATTCGGTGCGGGCCGTCGGGCGGACACTGTACCTGCACACGCCGGACGGATACGGGAACAGCGACCTGGCGGTGACGCTCATGCGGATCGTGAGCGCGCCGAAGGCGGCCCTGACGGGGACGGCGCGGAACTGGGCGACGACGACCAAGCTGCTCGAACTGTGCGGCGGATGAGAGCCCGCCCCGGTCCGTTCCGGCGACTGGTTCCGATCTTCTGTCTTGAAGTAGAGTCGGCCGGGTGAGTCGAGCGGTTCTTGTGACGGGCGGGTCTCGCGGGATTGGATCGGCGATTGCGCGGGCGTTCGCGGCAGGCGGCGACCGGGTGGCGATCCACTACAGGGACGCGGGTTCCGCGGCCGAGGCGGTGCGAGACTCCCTGGACGGGGACGGGCACGTCGTCGTGCGGGCCGACCTGGCGGACGCCGAGGCGGTGCGGGCGATGGTGGACTCGGCGGCGGCCGGGCTCGGCGGGCTCGACGTGCTCGTGAACAACGCGGGGATCTACCAGGCGAACCCGGTCGTCGGGTCCTCCTACGAGGAGTGGCAGGAGGCGTGGCGGTCGACGCTCGGCGTCAACCTGGCGGGGGCGGCGAACGTGACCTGGTGCGCGGTGCGGCACATGATGGCCGCTGGCGCTGGCCGGCCCGGGCGGATCGTGAACGTGGGATCGCGCGGTGCGTTCCGCGGCGAGCCGACGCATCTCGCGTACGGGGCGAGCAAGGCGGGGCTGCACGCCTTCGGCCAGTCCCTCGCCGTGGCGCTCGCGCCCCATGGGATCACCGTGACGTCGGTCGCCCCTGGGTACGTGGCAACCGACATGACGTCAGCGGAGCTCGCCACCCCGGCCGGGGACGTGATCCGCGGGCAGAGCCCGTTCGACCGGGTCGCGACGGTCGAGGAGATCGCGGCGGCGGTCGTCTACCTCGCCTCACCCGAGGCCGGGTGGGCGAGCGGCGCCATCCTCGACCTGAACGGCGCGTCCTACTTGCGCTGAGCGCGGCTCGCTCTGTGCTCTGTGGGCCGGCACTATTTTCCCTGGTCGCGGCGGAGCGGTAGCGTCGGGACATGAGCGAGGCTGACAGCGTGGTCGTACCATTCGATGAGCTTCCCGTCCTGCCAGGATCAGGACTGCGGCATTCCTGGGACGTGCATGGCGCAGGTGATCAGCTTGGCACGCTGAACCGGCTGACACCCGCGGTGGTCGCGGCGGCGGCGGCGAGCGTGCGGACGGGCGAGCGGGTCGGGATGAGCCTCCCGCTCGGGCTCCCCGACCCGCCATTTTTCGGCAGGCGGGCGTACAAGCACTCGTTCGTGCCCATGGGGCCAGCCGCCTGGGATGACTGGCTCGACGGCTTCTACCTGCAGTGCTCGTCACAGTGGGACGGGCTGCGGCACGTCGGGTCGGGTCCGGACGGCTGGTACGGCGGCTGGCAGGGCCGGCCGGACGCCGACCCGGAGCCGCTTGGCATCCACCACTGGGCGGCGCGCGGCATCGTCGGGCGCGGCGTGCTCATCGACCTGGCGGCCCCGCGGGCCGGCACCGGTTACGACCCGTTCTCGTCGGTGGCCTTCGGCCCCGGCGACCTCGAGGCGGCGCTCGCCGCTCAGGGCGTCTCGCTCAGGTACGGGGACATCATCTGCGTCAGGACCGGCTGGGTGGACAAGTACCTGGCGCTCGGCCAGGCGGGACAGGCGGAGCTCGCCGCCGGCATGGCGGACGTGACCGGCTACACGGCCGCCGGGCTGTCCGGCAGCGAGGAGATGAGCCGGTACCTGTGGGACCGCGGCGTGGCCGCGGTGGCCTGCGATAACCCGGCCGTCGAGGTGGTACCAGGTGACCGGTCTGTCGGGTCCCTGCACGCGCGGCTGATACCGCACCTAGGTTTCGCGATCGGCGAGCTTTTCGACTTCGGGCCGCTCGCGGCGGCGTGCGAGCGGGAGCGGCGCTATGCGTTCATGTTCGTCTCCGTGCCGCTGAACGTGACCGGTGCGGTCGGCTCCCCCGCCAACGCGGTCGCGATCTTGTAGGCGGGCAGCGGGATCCCGCGGGCCAGCGAAAAGGGGGCAAGGATGTCCGGCCCCTCGGGCGACCCCGATTATCATGGGCGCGGTGAACTACGTACTCGCACAGGTCAACGTCGGACGGCTGCTCGCACCGCTGGACAGCCCGCGGCTCGCGGACTTCGCGGCGGCGCTTGACCCGGTGAACGCGGTCGCGGAGGCCGCCCCCGGGTTCGTCTGGCGGCTGCAGACAGCGGACGGGAACGCCACCGCCGTGCGCGGGTTCGAGCAGGACGGCGAGGGCGCCGCCGGCGGCATCTTGATCAACATGTCCGTGTGGGAGTCGGTCGAGGCGCTCGGCGCGTACGTGTACGGGCCGGCGCATGTCGCCGTCCTGCGCCGGCGCCGGGAGTGGTTCTCGCGGATGACGGACGCGTACACGGCGCTGTGGTGGATACCGCGCGGGCACCTGCCGACCGTGGTCGAGGCCGAAGACCGGGTGAGGCAGCTGCGAGCGCACGGCCCGACACCGCACGCGTTCACGCTCCGTGAGCATTTCCCGCCGCCTGGCACCGGCGGCACCGGCGGCACCGGGCCGCTGCACAGCCGGGAAGACCGGACCTGCTCGGCTTAGGGTTCCCTGTCGGCTCTCAACGGGCAGGTCCGCAGGGGAGTTACGGGACAGCGGCCGTGCGTGAGTCATGACGTCAACCCGGCCTGCTGAGCAAAATGCCCAGTCGTGTACGGATGAACGTGCCCGCTTGTCAGCTGCCTGGGGTGACCGGCTTCTGCCAGATCAGAAGGTAACGCCAGAAGAGGAGTCGTCGCACTCGCACGCCGGGCAGTACCGCGGCGGCCTGGCGGGCGACCTGGCGGGCGGTCAGCTGCGGGTCCATGACCACGGGCATGGTCGCGCGCGCAGGGTCCTTCGCGAACCCGCTATTGCTTCCCAGCAGCCTTTTCGTGAGGAATATCGCGCCAAGCAGGCGATGCCCGGCTGCCGCGACGATCTCGGCAGGCAGTTCCCGGCGCACGTCCGGCCGGGGCAAGGCAATGGCAGCAAGGACCCCTCCGGGCCGCAGGGCAGCCGCGAGCACCGGCAGTGCATCCTGCAACGGCATGTGGTGCAGTGCGCTGATCGAGAAGACCGCGTCGTAGTCCTTGCCCGGCAGCGGGTCGGCTAGCACGTCAGCGAGAACGCAGTTCACGTTGCCGGGGGTGCGGCGCTTCGCCTCCTCGATCATCTCTGCGGAGCGATCGAGGGCGTCGACCTGCTCACTTCGCTGGGCGAGCCGGGCCGCGAACGCTCCGGCGCCGCAGCCGACATCCAGCGCCCGCCGGCAGGGCTGCGGCATCTGGCGGAGCAGCAGCCGGTGGTAATAGGCGTTGTGATCCCAGTCGAGCACGGCCATACGTTACCCGCCTCAGGCTGCGCTAGCCGCGCCATGGTGCGCGACGCGCGGATCGTCACGTCCTGCTGACTCCTCCCGTCGGTGAGCAGCGCACTCCCCGTGCCAGCTTCCAGCAGCTTGCGGAGCTGGTCTGCCTCGGCGAGCGCGTCATCGGCCCGCGAGCGGCTCCACATGATGTCGGGCCGGACGATCACCGCTACGGCCGTGACTAGGCTGGGTATCGCTTGGGTCCCTGGGTATAGGTACGGCCGCTTGGTGTGGTCCACTGGTGCCAGCCCGGTCTTGGCTGGGTGACATTCCAGCCCTTGGACTGTTTGACCCTGTGACATCCGCGACTGCGGGCGCCGGCGTTGCACGCGCAGGTGCGGCCACCTTTTTCGTACGGAACCGCATGTTCGAAATCGGACTCGCGGGCATGATGGGAACACGAAGGGAACGTGCAGCTCCCGTCCCTGACCTGCACAAGGTGCCTGAGCGTGTCGTTCGGCTTGTACGCATGCGATTCATGCCGATGATCGCAGTCGAAGACTGGCACCGGGCCGGGGCGCACGGTGAATTCACGGCCGCCGGGGAGGGTGAGCGTCCAGGTGCCCTGGCCGCCGGGCGGCCCTGGGTCGTCGCGGGGAGTGAAAGCCCACGGGCTGCGAGGACGGCCGGGGCTGCCGCGCGAGGCAGGCAATCCGGACAAGGCGGCTAGCGGGATCGTCAGGTTCACCCGGGCGGGGAACGCCACGAGGGCGGCCGGCGACCCGGCCGGCCCGTGCCGGCTGGCCTTGACGGGGCGGGCGCAGCCGTGGCCGATCGCGATCCCGTCCGCGTCGACGATCGTGACGCACCACTCGCTGCGCAGGCTCAGAGCGGCCGCGGCGGCCAGGTCGAGGGCCAGGCCCGGGTCGAGCGGGCCGAGGCCGTGCCCCTCACCGGGCCGGCGCGCCAGCCCCAGCAGCGTGAGCAGGGGAACGATCAGGTCCTGCAGGGCAGGCAGCCGCCCCGGCCCCGGCTCCGGCCCGGACGACGGCGGCCGGCCGCCGGGCTGACCGCCACCCGGCTCGTCATCGCCACCGGGACCATAAGGACCGGGATCACCGGCAGGACCGTCATCGCGCGGGTCGTCGTCTGGGGTCCCGGCACCACTGCCGCCGCCGGGCTCGGGGCCGTCACCGAGGTCGGGGGCGCCATCGGGCTCGGGACCCGATCCGCCGCCGGTCCCCGCATCAGCATCCCCATCCGCGTCATCGCGGGTCTCAGCCTCGGCTCGGGCGATAGCGTGGGCGATGCGATCCGCCGGGGACACGCCGTTCAGCAGATCGAGGTAGGCCATCGCCCGGAGCTGGTCCATCCGCGCATCCGGGAAGGCCTTGGAATCCTTGTACTCCCGGGCGCGGGCGCCCACGTTCGCGAACGCAGCCAGCGCCTCATCCGACGGCAGCCCATACCCGGCGATGGCAGCGGCGCCGGACTGCTCCCGCCACAACCGCACCCGCGCATCATCCTGCGCCTGCTTACGCCGCTTCTCCGCCCCATCCGGGTCGACGGTGCACGCCGCCTGCGCCGCCAGCCTGCCCAGCTGCCCGTGCGTCTTCCCCGCCAGCCGCCCGATGATCAGTGCCTCCGCGTGCGCGGCGTCCACGTCGCCCAGGACCGACAGCTCTTCGGCCAGCATCCGCGCCTTCGACTGCGACAGGGTCCCGTCCGCTAGCAGCGCCCTGACCCCCGGCAGCCGCTCCCCCAGCTCCCGCGCCAGCCACACCGTCTTCTCCGCCGACCCCGCCGACACCGCAAGCGC
>Ga0209881_1000209_pt1 | contig 16850 bp, 14 predicted proteins | sample PersoiDNA2013193_FD_185804 | JGI IMG/M metagenome (GOLD analysis project Ga0209881, IMG submission 185804) | Permafrost soil microbial communities from the Arctic, to analyse light accelerated degradation of dissolved organic matter (DOM) -... | ecosystem: Environmental > Terrestrial > Soil >... | reverse complement strand
TTTTGCCCCGGGCTTGCGCCATTTCATCTTGGACACCATCCACAGCTTCTGCTGTTTCTGAAGGTGCCGGATCTTCGCTGGTTTGCTCCGTGTCCGGCGGTTCTTCTCGATGGGTCGCGTGGTTTTCCTCACCATGCTGTCTTCGTCCATGAGCCACCTCCTGGTTGTCAATGCTCGTGCGAATGAAGCCGTAACAATGTACCGGAGAGCAACTGAATGTCAAGCTCCAGGCGTGAAGAACGGCCGCAAGCAGATAGCACTCACGACCGAAGTCCCTCCGATTGCGAATTCCAAACCCTGTCTAGTCTGCGAGGCCCTCCCTGATACGCAACTGCATGCGGACCTGTCGCTCGCTGAACTTGCGAGCGAAGTCGGAAGCAACACGTGCATTCTCAAGCGCGCCCGCTCTGTCATTATTGTTGCTGCTGTGTAGAATGCCGGGAGTGGCACCCCTCTTCGCCAGCAATTCCATCACCTCGACCATCATGCTATCGACCAGCACTGCCCCCGCGATTGTCGAGCCAGGACCGGCCTTGGCGGGGCTGCCTTCGATAGAGACCAGAGCGTCACCTGGTTCGCCGCACGTATCCAGAACAAGGTCTGCCACCTCAAAGAGCCTCTTTCCCGATGAATGCCGGGATGGAGTCCCCTGCGAATGCGCAACATTCGTCACAGCGATAACGTGCAGCCCCATCTTCTTGCCCTCCATGGCCATCTCGACAGGAACGGCGTTACGACCGGAGTTAGAGATGACAACCAGCACATCACCCTCTTCAACCGGCGAATTGGTCAGATAGACATGGGCGAGGCCAGGCAGACGTTCGAGATATGTTGCCTGAGTCTCATTGATGTGTACCATAAGCTCAGTTTCCAGGATACCCTGTGCCTGAATGAGGCCGCCGGCACGGCTCATCATCTCTTCGGCAATCATGTGAGAATGTCCCGTTCCAAAACCAAACACCATTCCACCGTTCTGAACGCTGTCCGCCACCATGCGAGCGGCTTCCAGGATGTTGTTCAGTTGCGTCTCTTCAATGCGGTCGATCATGCATCTCACTGCCTGAATATACGTTGTCGCTGCCATGTCGTTCCTCCTGAATCAGATGTCGTTCGTCGTCTCAGACTCCAAACTCGCCTGCGGCGAACCTCTCCAGCGCCACTGCCGCACCCTGTTCATTGTTCGACGGTACCACGAACCTCGCCAGAGATCGTGTCTCTTCATCGGCATTTGCGACCGCAACCGAGACCAGGGCTGCTGCAAACATGCTTCGGTCTGCCTCGCAGTCACCCACGGCCATCACGTGGGAACTCTCGAGCCCAAGATAGTCGATCAGCCAGCGAAGTGCAGAACCCTTGCTGACACCTGCGTCCATGATGTTAATGAAGTTCCTGTCAGCCTTGACCACATTCGCCCTGGGTCCCAGGCTTTCCACGATGAGGTCCCTGACAGCATCCGTGTTCTCAGGCAGGCATATGATGGAGATTTTCCGCACTCCATCTGTTGCAATCTCGCTTGCCACTGGAACACAGCGCAAGTGACTGGTATACCAGCTGGGGGCCCACTCGTCGACAAAGCTGAGGGCGCCCACGTTGCGAAACGCCTGCAAATCGCCCCGACCATACAGGATCATGTTCACAGGAATGTCTGTCGAGCGCACCGCCTCCACTGACCCGAGGAGAACCTCGGGAGATATGGCTCGCTCCATGAGAATGTGTCCATTCTGTGGATCGACGACTACTGCCCCCTGTTCCGCGATAACAGGAACCGAGAGCCATGCCAGTTGCTCAATGTATGATGCGATGCGTTCAAGATCACGCCCGGATGCAACTGTGCACGCAAGCCCGGGAACGCTGACAGCTCGCAGACGTGCCGCTGTCTCTCCGGAAATGAGCGACCGGTCGTCAAGAAGCGTCCGATCGAGATCAAAGACCGCAAGTTTTTGAATATGCATCGAGACCCCTGGTTCAGGCGTGATACTCGCCGCTCACAAATCGCTGAACAGCGGCAACGACGCCACGTTCATCGTTCGACGGAGCCACGTACCGAGCCATACGACTCACCTGGGGATCGCCGTTGGCCATGGCTACGGAAACGCCTGCCACCTTGAACATGCTGGCGTCCGACTCATTGTCACCCAGAACCATGATGTTCTTCATCTCCACGCCAAGCATGGAGGACAACGTTGAGACGGCGCTGCCTTTGCTGACACCTGCCCCCATGACGTCGATACAGTTTACGTCAGCTTTCACAACCGTCGCAGTGGCCCCAAGTGCATGCTCGAGGTCCAGCTCGAGGGTGTCCGTCTCCTCCGGGTGACACCGGATGGCAAGCTTGCGATAGCCCTCCATATCGTGAGTCTTCCAGACCCCAATATCCTCAAAACGCGAATTCAGCTCCGCATATGGCGTGTTCTGCAGGAAGAAGGGTGCGGTGGCATTCTTGTAGAGCACGACGTCCTTGCCTTTCAACAGAAAAAAGTTGAAATCGTATGAGCTACGTTGCAGAAGGTCGAGGACTTCTCCTATGACAGAACCTGCGAGATTCCACTCAGCAATAATGTGTCCATCAAACGGATCCTGGATGACAGCGCCGGTCTCACTGATGATCGGCACGTGGATGATCCCCAGCTGCTCAACGAACCGCATAATCGAGAACTGTTCCCGGCCGGAACAGATGGTGAATTCCATCCCGGGAACCAGGGCAGCGCTCAATCCAGCAATCGTTTCTTCGGTGATGAGCGAATGGCTGTCCAGCAGCGTCCCATCAAGGTCGCAGGCAATAAGCTTCTGGATTGCCGCCACGGCCCTACGCGCTGTAGACCACGCTGCCCTCGCAGATCGTGGAAGAGACATGAAGGTCAGGGGTCAGGATAACAATGTCCGCAACGGCTCCCGGTCGGATAATACCTCGATCGGTCAAACCAATGGAACGGGCAGGGTTCTGACCTGCAGCGCGGAAAGCACTCGCAAGGTCAAGGCCGCCGATGTTGACCACGTTGCGAACGGCCCGATCGAGCGTCAGAATGGAACCCGCAAGGCGCCCACCAGGAAGCCGTACTGAGGTTTCGTCCACCGTCACCTTCCGTCCATCGAAATTGAACTCGCCCTGGATGCCGAGTCCTACAGCAAGGACAGAATCAGAAATAAGCACGAGCCGCTCCTTGAGATACCGGCTCACCAGTGCAATCGTGGCAGGATGAGTATGCACACCGTCAGCTATGAACTGAAGATAGACATCGTAGAGGAACGCAGCACCCACAGGACCTGGTTCGCGATGAAGCAATGGTCGCATCACATTAAAGAGATGATTCATAGATGTGGCACCAGCGGCGATCCCTGCAACAGCATGCTCAAAATCCGTATCTGTGTGTCCAATGGAGACATGCACGCCCCGACTGACAAGGTACTCGATGACCGGGATCGCCCCCTCGCGCTCAGGCGCCACGGCCATCAGCGTAACGGGACCACTGTCAACCAGTGCTTCGGCATTCGCAATGGTCGGTATCTCAAAACCCTCAGGATCCATGGCCCCTGGCATCTTTTCATTGAGGAATGGTCCCTCCAGATGCCACGCCAGAGGTCTCGCCCCCTCGACTGTTGCCAGCTTGGAACTCAAGGTTGCCATGACGTGCTGGAGAGTGGCAATGCGCGCGCCCACGGTCGTCGGCAGAAATGACGTGACGCCGGCATGGGGCAGACCTGTCGCCATACACTCGAGAGCTTCGCTGCTCGCCTCCATGATATCGTGCCCGCCGTACCCATGAATATGGACGTCGATGAAACCGGGAGCAACAAGGAAGCCCGTCGCATCGAGAACTTCAATACCAGAAGGTTGCTCCGTGAGAGTGTGTTTGATCCGGCCAGCATCAATTTCAACCCAGAACGTACCACGCAGTTCATCGGGTGTGAAGAGACGGTCGGTCTTAATGGCATAGTGCGAAGATGCCGGTATGTTCATGGTCTTCTCCTTTCGAATACAACAGGAAATGAAAGAACCCTGACTCCAGTCAGGACGCTTGGGGACGTTGCACGCCAACCCGGTTGCCCGTATCAGCGGATTGATAGCAAGCATCGACTACGCGCTGTGTCCAGCCAGCCTCTGCAAGAGTCGGGCGAGCCGAAAACCCGACATCGCCGCCCGTACAACCGTCTAGAAATGTGTAGATACTTGCAGCATGCATGTCACACATGAGTCCCATCGACATTTTCGAACTTGGAAACGCAGTCTTCAGGTAGGCCGCCCACGGGTCGTCGAGGACGACGTCCTGCGTGACATCACGCGAAGCCGTATCCATCACGATGGCTCGCCCGCGCTGAAGATCGACAGAGACAGAACCCTTCGTTCCAAAGACCTCAAAGGCAAAAGTTCCTTCACGCCCGGCGTGTATCCGGGAAACCTCAATCGTTCCCGTGCTGCCATTCACCAGGTCCGCAGTGACCAGTGCCCAGTCGTCCACATCGACACGGGACATTTCATCAGAGACTCCCGCGTTGGGACGCTCGCCAACGACTGTTCTAGTCACACAGCGCACGGCTTCGAATTCGCCGGCGACCATGCGCACGGCGTCGACCATATGGACACCCAGGTCGACAAGCGCGCCACCACCAGATTCCTTGCGACTCAAGCGCCACGTCATTGCTCGCTGGGTGTTGAGGTAACTGGCATGCAGCAGGGAAGCCCTCCATGTCACGACATTGCCAATGACGCCTGCTCGAACGATCGCGCGCGCAGCTGCCATAACAGGAAGGAAACGGTACACCAGAGCAGTCTGGTTGAAGATCCCCGCATTGTCTGCCTTCCGGGCCAATTCAAGCGTGAGCTCGCCGGTCAGGTCGACCGGTTTCTCACAGTAGACAGGGACACGTGCCGCGACAGCCGCCTCGACAAGAGGGCGATGCGCGGCGTTTGGGGTGCACACGTCCAGCATGTCGACCCGGGCGCACGTCGAAGATGCGGTCTCATAAGGGAGGGCTCGAGAAAACTCGAGCCGATCAGCCTCATTCGGGTGTGATGTATAAATCGTGTCAAACATGACCCGCGCCGGAACTTCTGCGTAAATCCCGGGCAGCGCCCGATAACACATCCAGTGGATGCGGCCGATGAAACCAGTCCCCGCAAGGCCAAGTCGAACCGGCTGCATATCCTCAGACACGGTACAGGCGGTCTGCGTACTTGGCAGTGTACTGCTTGTTGAATTCAGGGCCCCCGTCCACGTTGGCGCTCATGAACACAGGTGGAACGTAACCAGCCTCCAGCATCTCGCGGATAGCGAAGACCATAGTCTGATCGACCAGGATGTCCGAACTGATGCTCGATGTTCCGGCGATCTTGGTGGAAAGACCTGGAAGTTCGATAGTAGCATCCCCTTCGACACTGTGATTGTCCAGGATGACATCTGCGAGTTGCCACAGCATCTTGCCACTCGAATGGCGCGACGTGCTGTGTTTGCCAACCTCGAGAGCGGTGACGGCAATAACCGGCACGCCAATCGACCGCGCGACCATTGCCATCTCGATGATCAGAGGGTTCCGGCCCGAGTTGCTGATGATAAACAGACAATCGTTGTTCCGGATATCCCACATCTCGGCGAATGTCGTTCCCACGCCTTCGATGCGTTCATAATGGCCGCCTGATAGTTCTTTGACCTGTTTAGATGGAATAAGTCCGCCCGCCCGCCCACAAATCTCGATGGCAACAGATGCAGAATGCCCGCTGCCAAAAGCCTGCAGGATTCCGCCGCTCATAATACTCTGCGCAACAATATGACCCGCCTTGCGCATTTTGTCCTCTTCCTGCTTCAGGACAGGAATCAACTCCTCGACTTTCTCAAAGAATTCCAGTGCCATACCAACCTCCCAACTCGTATCCATTGTTGCTGCTGGCAGCGGCCAGTCTACAACAACCCCTTCTTTCGGAGAAGTTCGACCAGATCCAGCGCACGGTCATTGCCGCTGCGTTGCGGCGTAATCTTGTAGCCCATGTCTCCAATAGCCTTGAACGCCTCAGCATCCTCCCTGGTCACGGCTATCCATGGAAGAACCATCACATATTTGGTCCCCTGGACAGGAGCCTGATTGCCGACATTGATGCTCTTCGGCTTGAATCCCCCCTGCATAAGTGCCAGTGCGCCCTGCGCATTGCGCGCAATGATAAGGACACTCTCGTGGGCAGGGTCCATGGAAGAAAGCAGTTTCAAACCGTCAGCAATGGTGACGACCGAAGTTGGGAGCCCACGCGCTGCCTGCGGCAGCACAATGCGCTGAATCGGATCGACTGCGACCTTGTCGTCGGCAACAATAATACGCTTGGCGCCAAAGTAACTGCACCAGGTTATGGTAACCTGTCCGTGAATAAGACGATTGTCAATGTGTAGAAAGAATGCCATGATTCGCTCCTATCTGGTCGAAGATGGTGCTACACCGGTATCGTTGTGCCTCGGATTATTGTTCAATGCTTTACGCATTATTGCACTCAAACTCTGGATAGACTCCTTGCCTGCATTCATGGCCATTTCTGCAAGCTCGGCCAGTGCCATGTCACCCCGGACAGCCAGAATCTCAAGGATCATCGGCAGGTTCACGCCTGCAATGATCTCTACGCGGTCGGTGACGAGGTACGCCGCGGCATTGGAAGGAGACGCTCCCAGCATATCCACGAACAACAGCGAGCCCGAACCCGTGTCCGCTTTGTCAATGGCCGTCTGAATGCGTTCCTTGAGTCCATCGATACTGTCTCCCTCACGAAGCGCTACGGTCTCGAACTGTTCCTGGGGTCCCGCAATAAGTGTGACAGCATTTGCAATGCCATCAGCAAACTCCCCGTGGGTAACAACGACGATTCCAATCATGTTGGATTCCTTTCCGATCCCGGGCTGCTTACGCAGCCCGGGATGACATTTCGGTATGAAGATACGATTACAGAATCTTGAAAGCTCCCAGAATAATACCGGCGACAACCAGAAGAAGCAGAACCTGAAGGTTTGTCCAATGCTTCTTCTTCAGCAGCCAATAGACAGCGAGCGTAACAACCAACGGCAACATAAACGGAAGGATCTTGTCGAAGGAATCCTGGATCTTGACGGATTGGACGACTTCTTTGCCCTCGATCATGACCTTCTTGGTGATCTCGAGGGGAGTCTTCACTCCCCCCAGAATGCTCGGGATAAAACCACCCATGATGAACAGAGCCGCTGTGCTGGCCATGTCGGTGATACGGGTGATAGCGCCGCTGCTGACTTGCCGTACAAGACCGAGACCCTGCTTGTAGCCGAGCCAGAAGCCAGGGAACATGAGGAAGAACCAGAAAAAGCCAAGGAACAGCATGAGCCAGGCACCACCGGCATTGCCCTGGAGGGCCAGCGACGCCGCAAACACGGCGAAGATAGGCTTCATCAGAATAGCCATGATGGTGTCGCCGATACCTGCGAAGGGGCCCATCAGAGAAACCTTCAGGCTGTCACCCACTTCGGGCTGTCTCTTTTCCTCAAGAGCAACGTCGGCACCAAAAATTGTCGGCGAACCGATAGCGGGGTTGGTGTTGTAGAATACCATATGACGCTTCAGAGCTGCAAAGTATTCATCCTTCTTCGGAAACACCTTCTTGAGGATGGGTGCAATAGACCAGGCATAGCCAAGAGCCTGCATGCGCTCATAGTTCCAGGAAAGCTGCAGAGTCAAGTTGTGCCTCCACATGGCGTTGACGAGATCGCCACGCGTAACAGGACTCCTGGTTTCGTCGACCCTCGCAGCGAAGGCTTCTTCAGCCTGCTGCTCACCGGCCTCGACGGGCTTGAGCGAGAAGTAGATGATGACCACTGCCAAGGCAGCGAGCGCGATGCCAAGAAGCGGAACATTCAGGTACGCGAACATGACGAAGCCCAGAACGAAGAATGCCCACCACTTCTCGATGGGCAGGAAGGTCAGCAGGATGCCAAAACCGAGAGCCGGCAGGATGTGGCCCATGGTACCCAGACCGCGGGTCAGCCACGCAGGGATGTTGTTGATGAGGGCTTGAATGGGCCCCGAGCCGAGCCACACAGCAAAGAAGACGGGGACGGCACGAGAGAGACCCCATGGAAGCTGACCAAACAGATGCCACCGTGAGAAAGCAGCATCGTCCTGCTTCTCCACGGCACGGTCCGCTCCATGGATAAATACAGTGGTCAACGAACGACCGACGATGTCGAGCTGAGTCATGAACAGCGAAACAGGGACTGCGACAAGCATACCGGCTGCCATTGCCTCTGTCGGGGCTAACTTGGATAGTGCAGCGAAGGCTGTGCCGACGATAGCGCCCGTGGTATAGTCGGGGGTTGTCGCCCCGCCATATGTCCATAGACCGAGCGACATCAGTTCCAGAGTGCCGCCGATGGCAAGACCCAGCGGTATGTTTCCGACAACAGCTCCAACAAAAAGCCCACTAACAATCGGGTCATTGAGTAACCAGGTAGGACCCAGCATAGCAATCATCGACACGTACGACCAGATCGCCAGAATCAGTGAAATTCCAATACCATAGCTATCAGCCATAGACTAAACCTCCTCAGTAGGATACCGTAATACTTCCAAGAGAACATTCACCAGCTTTTCGTATCTCATTCACCGAAGCCCGGGAAACGCTTGCGCGCCACTGTGCTCCACAATCACCTCCCCCTCAGGTGGCTTTCACGCGATAACAGAGAGTCGCAATCGATTGCAGCGCCTTATGGCCAGAATTATGAAAGCAACAGCAGATCATTGTGATGCAGTCCTACAGAATTTGCAATAGCCGTATCGATTTCTGTGCTGTGGTTCAGGGATGCTGAGTGTCTGCATCTGGATTGCCCGCACGACGTTCGTTGTCTTGGATGAGACTGATCTTGTGAAGAAAACGGGGTTTGTCCGGGTTCAGCTTACGTGCAATCGAGAGGCTGTAGGCAAACAGTTGCGCGAACAGGGCGTTCTCCAGTGGATAAACAGTCGGGTCCGCAGGGGGGATGCGAAACGCAATGTCACCGTACTGCAAGGCTCTGTCACTGTCGGAGACCACCAGCACATGAGCACGCGTCGACTTGATACGCTCCAGAACTGCTATGTTGAGGTCGAGACACGCGTCGTTCGGAGCAAACATGATGACAGGCAGATCTGGATTGAGGACAGCCAGCGGCCCATGGATGAGGTCAACCGAGGAGAGACCCTGCGCATTGATATAGCACGTCTCCTTCAGCTTCAGGGCGCCCTCCAGAGCATTCGCGTAGCAATAACCTGTGCCCAGCACGACAAAATCATCCGTGAACGTGTAGCGCAATGCCTGCTGACGCACTTCTTCTTCTCGCTCGACGATGCCTCCCAGACACTCGAGGACTGTTCCGATGTCAAAGGTGTCGCCCCGGACGGCGTGGACCAGAAGCAGGAGTGCCGCCAGTGATGCAGTAAAGGTCTTCGTAGCAGCGACACTGTCTTCGGGTCCCGCCCGCAGAAACAGCGAATTAGGACCTACTGTCCGATCGAGAGTGCTGCCCTGGACATTCATGATGCCCACAGTGAAGGTGCCGTCTTTGACGGCTTGCTCCGCAACCCTGCAAACATCTTCCGTCTCGCCCGACTGCGAAATGGCGATGACGGCACCGCGCCGCATGCGGGGAGGCAGCCCGTAGTTCGTGTACAGCGACCCAAGCGCCAGAGCCACGGGAATCCGCAGGAGCGATTCGATAAGATACTGGCCGTACATGCAGGCATGATCCGACGTTCCACGTCCCGATTCAATGACGACGTCAGGATCAATGGCGGCAAACCGCTGTCCGATTCCCTCAATCGACGGCCCTTCCTCGTGCGCAAGGCGTTCGAGAACTGAGACCGTCTCACGCACTTCCTGGATCATCAGCTGCTGTTCCATTGGTCCCTCCCTGTCACGCCAAGAGTGTCCGCAGCCCGTTGATAGCGGCATCCCGCAACCGTTCACCCTCGCCTTTGGCGATGAATGTCGTGAACGCTTCGTAGCCACCCTCGTCATATGCTGTTGCATCGGGGATATATCCCATATAGTCTCCACAGTACCCGGCAATCAGCACAACATGGTCTGGAAATGCCGCTCGAATGTCATTCCCCAGGCTTGAAAAAAGCTCCCCGGGAATCCCGGCCACGAGTATGTCACCAAATCGAGCCAGCGACAGGCGTGAGTCGATGTATTCCACGCTGCCTGCACTGTCGGCTATCGTGGCCGCAAACGTCAGTCCCTCGATAGCCGATTCCAAGGACCTCAGGTTCTGCACCCCCTCCAACCGAGCTACTTCCAGCTTCTTCCGGGTGTCAGCAATGCGGCGCTCAAGATCCTGCGCCGAGGGGAACTGCCTGGCTTTGAGCCTCAGGGGAACTTCGACAGCCCGCACCGCAAACGGCCCGTTCATTGGCTCCAGCACATCCAGACTTGCAGCAACGCTCTCGGCCACGATGGTACCAATGCGCTCCACCTCCGCAAAGTCAGAGCTCTGCCGGTAGAAGCGCGTACTCATGTCGCCGGCAGCCCCATTGAGGAACACGGGCATTGTGACAAAGGGCTCGAAGAGGGGCATGATGCTGGCGGCGAACCCCGGGAAGTCCGCGCTGTACAAGCGGTTCTCCTCATGAAGGACAGTGGGGTGACAGTCGAGGTTATAGACCACTGCGCACCGTGTGGTTGTTTCCACTTCCAGCACCCGCATCTGCACCCGCTCTGTGGTACGAACGCGTCGATTGCCACAGATCGGCTGCAGCATATTCGCTATGCCACTATTGATAGTGCCTTCGCGAGCCCACCTGCGAGCTTTTCTGGCAGCGGTGACACATCCTGTGACCGTCCGTTCGAACAGCTTCCCGTCAAAAGTCCCAAAAACTTGGGTGTCTTTCGCCGCTCCCGGCAAGATGGCCCGTGCGAGTCCCGAAGGTCCGGAATGAGTATGAGTAGCCGCAACCAGACAACAGACAGCAGGTACGCCGGTCTCCTGCTCCACCCGTCTCCGCACCTCGTCCACGAACTGTCGGTCTACCTCGAGTGTGTCCACGACAATGAACATCACGCGATTCTCGGGTCCGTCTGCCAGATACACTGCCTTGGCCATGAGGTCGTCATGAACGCCCTCGCCAATGCGTTTGCCAAGAAATCCAGCCATCTGCAACCCTGCACGAGGGGTGATGACGGCGCTTCCACACCCAGTCTCAAGCATCGCGGTTACCCACTGTACAATTCATGATTGACTTGGGACTCCTTACTGGACTTTCGGCACACGCCTCGAAGAACGCCAAGTCCGCCACGCGGGTATCACACGGAGGATGACATACGACACGAAACCGATGGCGCTCACAACGTACCCTGGAATCCTTGCCCCGGGTACCATGGACAGAAGAGCTCCTGCCATCACGACCAGCACGGCCATGAACAGACGCTTTGCGGCATTGTCCATCGTCGACCAGGTCTGTCGTGTACGGGGCTCCGAATTGTGCCAACCATTTCGCACCGGCGCACCGGTCTTGTTCTTGTGTTCACCCATTTCTGGTTCCTCCACAGTCAACAACCATTACAAGCTGACCAATCTATCAGGAATACGATACTATCGTAGTCTAAATTGGCCAAAAGCAAGGGAGTCGAGCTGCTTCATCTCAATTCCGTACGATGAAAGGGACCGCATACGACGAGGAAGGAGATACTATTGAGAGGCGTATGGGTGAGAGGAATGGGTAGATCGTATCTATCGTGAAACGAGAGGTGGTGGCCATGATGCTGACATGCTTGTGTGAGCATGTGGGAAAGGAGCAGCGTCATGGCGTTATCAATGTAAGAGCAACAGCATGTTGGGAGAGGTTGCCCTGTGCTCCCTCCGTGGTCCAGACAACGAAAGCATGTGTACGTAAGTTCCAAATAATCACATTGACAACCGTAATCCCAACCGCTCCACGAAGATAGAGATCACTTCAATCTGCGTGAGTGTTTACACGGCGTCTAACTCCCTGACGATCTGTTCACAAAGTTCGTGGGTCAGCAGGGAGTCCTCCGCAGTCGGGGAGGACGGAAGTCCCTGGGCTGCGGCACTGAGGAAACAGTCGATGATTTGTGCGAATCCGCGGCGAACGAGGATGGGCTCCCAATCGCCGGAGCGAACACTCTTTTCCTCTCCGTTGTATGAGTGGACGCTTTCCACGAGATCATCGACTTGCCATTTGTTCCTGGAGGCAATGACTTCAAGTCGCTCTTCGGTTTTTCCGCTGTTTCGGTTCATGACTCCAATAGCAGTAAAGCGCGGGCAGGACCATTCGACAATAGCTTGTTCCAGGAGACCATCTTTCTTGTGACCTGTTACCCGGATGTCCTGGGGCGTGCCAGGAGACAAGAACCGCAAGGTATCCACGACATGAATGAAGTCATCGAAAATGAAGGTCCGCGCTGTTTCAGGGGGGTCGACACGGTTCTTCTGCATGAAGATCAGAGATTTGTCGGGGACGGCGCGCAGCTGACTGTAAAAGGGAGCAAAGCGCCGGTTAAAGCCTACCATGAGAAGGCATTGGCGGCGTGCAGCCAACTCAACAAGATCCCGAGCTTCCTTCAGAGAATAGGCAAGGGGTTTGTCAACGTAGACGTGGATACCGCTGTCCAGCAAACGCTGCACGATCTGAAAGTGAGCTTCGGTAGCCGCATGGACAAATGCCGCTTGAATGCCCGTGTGAATCAATTCCTCTACCGATCCCACCTTCTGAGGTATGCGATATTGCCGGCTGATCTGATCGAGCGTTTGGGAATTGCGGGTCGCCAAGACAATATCCAAGTCACCTCTTGCGGCTAATATGGGGAGATAGGCCTTTTGAGCGATAGCTCCCAGTCCGATCACACCTACTTTCATTGGGTTCCTCCGCAGTCGATAACCATTGCAAGTCGACTAGTCTATCAGGAATACGATGCTATCCTCGTCCAGACTGGTCAAAAGCAAGGGAATACAGTCTGGCTCTCCGTTGCTACATTGATGGGACGCACAGCACGTTGGTCAATGCTCGAGTCCCTTTCAAGATGTACTGTCCCTTGTAGTACAGGGTCGTCGAGCTTCCGCCGTCGAGCGTCACCACGTTTGTGAAGAGTCCGAGCCGGGACAGCGCCAGGCTGACGTCGCCGAACTGCAGGCGCACCTTTGCCGGCGTCACGATGAAATACAGATGCTTCTGGTCGTCCATGCCGATGAATGCACGGGAACCAAGCTTGGCGGTGCGACTAATGTCCTTGTACTTCCGATAGTCGACATATGGCTTGCCTCCGAGCACGACGACGGGTCCACACTGCACAAACGTAGAACCAGTGCAATCACGCGTACCCACGTAGGAGCGCAGGTCTGCTCCGGGCGACATTCGCAAAGCCGCAGCGACGGCAGGATTCCGTGCATACAGTGCTATCTGTCCTGCAGCCAGCGTCCGCGGCGTGAAGTACTTGCCACAAATGAGTCGAACGACCTTGCCTTGCTGAAGCACCACCAGGGCTTCAGTCGCGCCGACGGAGAAGCCGCCGGTGTAGTAGTTAGAGTACAGAGAAAGCGATAGTGATGATGGTGCCGCCGGGGACTGGTTGATGCGAGCCACGGAAAGCTCCTTGCCCGTGGTCAGCCGCACAACCACGTGAGCCGTCCCTTCGACATAGAAAGGGGTGTTGTCCGCGTCAATACCAATCGTCGAGACATACGTTCCCGAGTAGTAGACGGGCATGCCCTGATCCTGCACCGACCCGCTCATGATGTGGCTCGTCATGTTAAAGGGTGTCGCGTTCATGAGCGCAAGCGGCTTCAGGCTGCTTACGTACGTGGATGGAAAGCGAGCGGTTCCCAGACCACCTATGGACTGGCAGCTCAGAACGTGGATTCCTTTGCCCGTCATGTCGATACGGATGATATTAAAGTCCACTGTCTGCATGAACACCTGTTCGCGTCGAGTCTCAAAAGTGACAGCGTTAACATCGACAGGCCCCACCACTACTGGATCCGGGGTAACCCAGGTGAACACCGACTGGCCGTCGACTAAACCGCGCGAATACTGTACAGAGAGCAGTAGCTGCACATCAGCAGCAGCGACCAGCACTTCGCCAAGCAACCCTCGCGGCGTAACGGAGAGTCCAACGGCGTGACCGTCCACGAGAGCCTCGAGACTGCCTGGAGTCACGCATATCATGTGATCGGCGCTCGAAAGAGTAACAGCCGCGCTCTGGGGCACTAGCGACACGCCAAAACCGAACTGCCTCGCGACAAACTCGATCGGGACGAGTGTCTGCTGAGACACCTGGTTGATCATCGGGGGAACAAGCATGGTTATCGTGCGACCATCTACAACTGCCCGTGCACTGCCCGTCGTAAGGACGACCATCGTGCTCCGGGCGCATACAGCCGGCACCGGTGCACACAAGAGTATCAGTGTTACGACACCACACAACGCTTTTCGAGACAAGACCCTGAGCTTATGTACCATTTCACAACACCTCCAACACAAACATAGTATATACGCATATTTTAGACAGCCGAGCTTCTCTACTTGTTCCATATCCCCACTTGTCAGAACTTCCCTCCTCAAATTGAGTCGCTCAACACGCCGCAGAATAGCCGCGCACGCCAGATTTGAGCTTTACAGAGGAAGTTTACGGGATATCATGTATATATGCTGACAGCGGGTAGAGTGGGGACGGTAACCTCAGTGAATAGTGGTCGTTCTGGGCACCGGGGAGCATTCGAAGCGCAGTACGCCATGCGTCGCGCAGTCGGGCTTGCTGTCGTCGCCGTCCTGCTTCTCATACCAACGTCCCGGGTTCATGCCACAACTCCGGTCGTGCCACCACCCCAGCTGGTGGTCGCTGCGAACATCTACGAACCCTTTGCATTTCAGCGTGACGGCCATCTGGTCGGATTCGACGTCGATCTTGTGAATCTCATTGCCTCGCTCAACGGCTGGAGCGTCCGATACGAAACGACAACCTTTGCGGACGAATTGCTGCGTGTCGAGAACGGCACTGTGGACCTGGGCATCGGGTCGATCTTCTGGACAAGTGACCGCGCTTCCCATTACGCCTTCACCAGTTCCTACCTGAACTCCGGCCTCGTCCTGGTCACGCCTGTTGGCAGCGATATCCGCAACCCACGCGATCTTGGAGGCCATCGTGTTGCCGTCAAGACAGGAACAGCTTCTGACGACTATGTTACCAGCCTGGGTACTCGTTACGGCCAGATCCAGATTCAGCGTTATGTATCACCTGAGGAAGTGATTGCCGCAGTCGCCGCCGGTCAGGCTGACGTCGCCGTTCATGATCACATCAATGCTCACTTTCTCATCGACGACCGTTATCAGGGGGACCTCGTCATCCAGAACGGAGGTCTATTCACTCCTTTCCTTACCGGTCGCAGCCCCGTGGCATTCCCAGCAGCCCGGAACATGCTCCCACTCCTGCCTCAGTTCAACGCGACACTGGCAGAAGTGCAGCGCAGTGGCCTGCTGACACAACTGGAGACAAAATGGTTTGGCACCACGATTTCCTTCTACACTGACAGCGATCGGTTGAGAACCACGTTGCTGGTGTTGGGAGGCATCGCGGTCGTTTTGTTCGCGATCTACCTGCTTGCCTCGCGTGAACGAGCGGCACGCGCCACACGCGACCGAGCCGCCTACTATCAACAGCTGTTTGCCGCAGTCCCGGAACCAGCTCTGCTTGTGGACAACGCTGACGGACAGCTGCGCATCGAGGCCGTCAACGGAGCTCTGTGCACTCTGCTTGCTCGAAAAGAGTCTGACCTGCTCGGCGCCACACTGGGGTCCATCATGTTCGTCGGACAGGCAGATGTGTCGAAAACCCTGACGTCTCTGGAGGACCGAAGCCTGACATCAGCACGGTGGCAGTTTGTCACATCCGACAGAACCCTCATCCCTGTCGAAGTCATAACATCGAACCTGCCGACTCCCAGCAAACGGGTGCTCATCGTCGCCCATGACTTGCGGGATCAGCTCAAAGCCGAACAGACCGTTCGCACAGCCTACCAGCAGTATCACGCTCTGTTCGACGAAGCTCCCGATCCCATTCTGATCTTCAGCGACCACGTCATTACACAGGCAAACACCGCCGCAGGGCGAGTGCTTGGCACTACAACCAAACAGCTGATGGGAAAGATCATCCCCGATATCAGTCCCGCCATGCAGCCCGACGGCCGTCCATCTGCCGACGCCATGCGCACGTTCGAAGACCAGGCCCTTGCCGGACAGGCACAGCGGTTTGACTGGACCTTCGTCACCCATGACGGCCGACAGGTCATCTGCGAGGCTTCCCTGCAGTCCATACCATCTGCCGGGGCTTCAATTGTCCAGGGAATCTTCCGGGATGTCACAGAACAGCGACTCACAGAGGAGCGAACTCGGCAGCTGGAAAAAGAGCTCTTGCAGTCACAGAAAATGGAAGCCGTCGGCAGACTCGCAGGGGGAATCGCGCACGATTTCAACAATATCATGGGCGGGATCATGGGGCATGCGTCGCTGCTCAGGGTCGACGCAATGCAAGGGACTGAACTCTACCAGGGACTGGACACCATTGAACGCGCCGCGAGGCGTGCCGCTGACCTGACGCAGCGATTGCTGTCCTTCTCGCGCAACGGCACACCGATCATCGCCGACGTCGATATGGGCGAGGTCCTGGCGGATACACTTTCTATCGCCATGCCGGGCTTTGACAAACGCACTGTCCTGGTACAGAGCATCCCTCCAGATCTGGCATACGTTCCCGGTGACCGAACACAGCTGGAAGAGGTCATCCTGAACCTGGTCATCAATGCCCGTGATGCCATGGGCCACCACGATGGTACACTCACGGTCGACGCCTGCAACGTCATCATCGA
>Ga0209881_1000208_pt1 | contig 16857 bp, 26 predicted proteins | sample PersoiDNA2013193_FD_185804 | JGI IMG/M metagenome (GOLD analysis project Ga0209881, IMG submission 185804) | Permafrost soil microbial communities from the Arctic, to analyse light accelerated degradation of dissolved organic matter (DOM) -... | ecosystem: Environmental > Terrestrial > Soil >... | reverse complement strand
AGCAAGGTGGACGTCGCCGGCATGCGCGACGAGTTCTACCAGCGGATGGACTGGACGCCTGAGGGAGTGCCCACGGCCACCACCTTCGAGCGCCTTGAGCTCACGCGCGCCGTCCCGCCTCGCGCTCCACGATGAACGACCGCGATGACCACTCACACTTCGTAGTAGCACCGGCCGCCCCCCTGTGTGAGCGTTGCCTTCGGGGCGCGGGAGAGCGGGCTCGGCTGCGACATGCAGGCGCTGGCGACGCCCGGACGAGTGTCTCCGCACACCTATGGCGACCACCGGGAGGTCCGTTATGACGAAGGCCGCGACGTTGGTGTTCGAGGAGGCAGAACTTCTGGAGCTTCTCCGCATCTTCGACGACGGTGATGCTCCCGCGGCTCTTGCCTTTCTGCGTGAGCATCTCCAGGCGAAGGTCCATCAGCTCCTCGAAGGCGGGTGACGCGTCATGATCCAGGTGCCCCGTTGGAGCGCTGACGCAAGTTCCCTCTCGCGATACTGCTGATATGGAAGAGCCCCTGTCAAGAGGGCGTGATCGACCTTGCCGGCGGCAGGGGGCCCATTCACCGACCGTCAAGCAGGTCCGGGGGGCTGGATCCGGGAGTTGCTGCGGCGGCTCCGGACCCCTTGCTGCGGACGATGGCGAACCGCTCGCTTGGCGGAAGGCGAGTGAACCCACGCGCGAGTGCCTGCCCGATGGCTGCACACCCTGCGTCTGTTTCGCGTGACCGGAACCTGCAGGCCTGTGCGCAGGCCCTCAGGCTCGGAGGGCTCCACGGGTCTTCTCAGGAGATTCACAGGGCCGCTTCACCGCTTCTTCACAGTCTCTCGATACCATCGTCACAGCAATCATCGCGGGAGGTCATGCGCGAGGACAACTCCCAACCTGATCCTGCGAGGATGCGTAGTGGGTTCGTTATCGGCCTTGATGAGGCCGCAACTGCGTTCCTGATCGCACTCGTCCAGCGCCATGAGCGGTCGAATCGCCGCGCGAAAAGCCTCGGCGGTCGCCGACTGCGCGAACGCGGCCATGTAGGGGCGCCCCAGGTCGCCGGCCTGCACGAGCTCGGGTTCAAGGGGTACGGAGCCGAGGAACGGCAATCCAGCCTCCGTGACCAGAGCCCCCCCGCCGCGGCCGAACACGTCGACGGTCTCGCCGCAATGTGGGCACACGAGCCCGGAGTCCGGGGTGCCGCTGCGTCGCATCTTTCGCGGGGGCTTCGGCGTCGTGACCGGCCGCCAGCCCTCCGGTGGCTCCGGAGGCTGCTGTGGTTCCAACTCCGGCTCGGGATGCTGCGGGTGAGCGCTGCCGGCGCTGCCATACCGTGTCGAGTCGCCGGCTGAGAGCCGGCCAGGCTGCAGCTTCGGCATCGTGCATCCTGGCCCAGCGTTGCAGCAGGCGCCACACCCCCTATACGGGCGTCGAAAGACGACCCGTGAAGGAGAGTGCTCAGATGAGAGAGGGCCCCGCGCAGCGTCTCATGGACGTGGATGCTTGGGGCTCGATCTGTCTTCGAGCACATGGGGCGCCTTGCCGCTGAGGTGAGCCCTGAGCCACTCGAGCGCGCCTTCGGCGTCGTCGTCCAGCAGGATCCGCATCAACTCGAGCATGTCCTCGTCTTCGAGGACGAGATTCATCACCTTGCTCATGTCCTGACCCTTCGTCCGGCTGCCGAGGCTTCGCGGGCGAGTCTACCGCACAGGTCTTGCCCCCAGGACCTGGGGTTCAGCACATAACATTCCACCCCGCACGTCGAGGTCGACGGCGTGGAATCGGAGTGTGAACTGCTCGACTGAGGCCGTTGAGGCCTCTTCCACGGCGACCAAGGCCTCGTGACCGACTGCGTCGCCAAAGCCAGGACGTCGCTGGCATGCGGAACAGCGGCGGCAGGCCGGGCGCTTGGAGCGCCCAGCCTGCCGCCGCAGATCGGAGCCCTACTCGCCCTGTTCGTCCAGCCAGGCGAGCGCATCCCCGGCCGTGTCGTTGACCGTGGCCATCTTCATCAGGCGCGACACGAGGATCGCCTCGGCGATCTCGGCCTGGGTCGCGCCGGCCTGCTTGGCGAGCTTGGACCACATCACGGTGCAGGTGCTCGACTGCAGGGCGGCGGCCACGCCGATGCCCACGAGCAGCTTGTACTTGGTCGGCACCGCCTGGAGCTCGGGATTCTCCATGATCGCGGCCTTGTGCTCCAGATATGTCCGGGCGCCCTCGGGGACCGTGGCGCGCAGAATGTCCATGGGGCTCGGCTTCGCGCTGTCTTCCATCTCAGTTCCTTCCTCTTGGGTGAATGATGGCGAGCGGGAGGCCCTACGCCAGCAGCTTGTACGCCATCGTCGCGGCGATGAAGAAGAGCAGCACGCCGATGGACGTCTTGACTTGCGCCGCCTGCAACTTACGGTGCATGAGCCACGAGCCGATCAGGGCGCCGATGATCGAGGCCGCGGCGGTCCAGGCGAGCAGTGCGAGGTCGATGGTGGCCACGGAGGCCTGGCCGAGGAAGCCGGTGAACGACGCGAAGACGACGACGAAGGCAGTGGTGCCGGCAGCCCGCTTGGCGTCGAGCCCGAGCCACACGAGCGCGGGGACGACGAAGTTGCCGCCCCCGACGCCCAGCATGCCGCCGAGAAAGCCGGCCGCGCCGCCTACGCCCACGCCGACGCCGACGATCTCGCCCCGGCCGGCCACCTCGTGCGGCTTCGGCTTGTAGAAGAGCATCATGGCGCCGGCGAAGACGAGAAACCCGATGAACATCCACTTCAGTGTCGTCACCGGGACGAAGGAGCTGGTGTAGGCCCCGAGCGGCGAGAGCGCCGTCGCCACGATCACGATGGGGATGGCGATACGGAAGTCGACCAGCTTCGCCGGGATGTAGCGGGCGCAGGCGAAGGCCATGGCGATGGCGTTGAGCAGCAGCGCCGTGGCCTGCGCCGAGTGCATCTCCACTCCCAGGGCGAGATAGACCGGCACGAGGATGAACGCCGCCCCCAGCCCAGCCACGGTGAGCACGATCGTGAAGGCGAGTGTCACGAGGGCCGCGATGAGGTACGTGGTCATGTCGGCACGCTTCCCGCCGGCCTAGCGCTCGGCGCAGGGCTGGTTGAGCCGGTGAGCTTCGGTCATCGTGATCCTCACGCTGTGTTCGCGACGTGGCGGCCGGCCGTCGCAGCACTCCCGATTGAGGTCACGTCGTCTCAGCGGCGGCGCTCCCGCCGCCTCCGCTCGCGACGCTCACGGCCATCTTCTCGGGCAGGCTGAGGCCCGCCGCCACCTGCATCGCCTTCATCAGCCCGAGGGGCACGGGGCACCAGGCGTACGAGCCCTTCAAGCCCTCCCTCATCGTGACCCGCAGCCTGCTCTCTCTTTTCCAGTCCATCTCGTCGTACACGTCGAACGGCCCGTTCTGGGTGAGTGCGGCGGCCATCGCCGTCACGTGTTCACAGCTCGATTCGATGGTGAAGGATGCCTTGCGCCCCCCTTCCACGCTGGCGGTCACGGTCGCGGCGAAGCCGCAGGTGCCTGGATCGATCGTCGCTTGAGCGTTCACGCTCGTCACCTCCGGGAAGAGAGAGGATTGCCGGAACAGGGCGTGACTCCGATCATTGTTCGTCCTTTCGCTCAAAGGGAGATGGTTCGTCCGTCGCGCCTGCGCGGCCCGTGACGAGCGCCTCGTGCGCGCGTTTGGCGCGCGAGCGCGGCACCGCCTTCTCGGCGAGGAAATCGAGGCTGTCGACGAGCTGCCCCAGCCGCTCGCCGGGGAAGCCGACGACGGTCTCGGCGGGCTGCAAGTCGGTCGCCTCGCGGCAGCCGTAGCAGCCCATCGTGAAGTTCAAGCGCTGCTCGACATACGGGATGATCGTGGCGTCCACGCAGGTCGCCTGTAGCACGGCGGTACTGCCCAGCAGGCGCTCGCCGCCGCGCAGGTTCACCTCCGCGAGCAGCAGCCACATGAGTTGCTCCGGCGGCCCCTCGACCACCACGACGTCCGGCAAGATCGGCGCCTCTGCGAGCGGGCAGAGGGCGAGGCACGCCACCGTTCCCGGCTCGAGGCAGGTCATGCCGCGAAACATGGTAGCGCCGCTCTCAGGCTCGGCGACGATGCCGAAGCCGACGAGGCCCTTGCCCGTCTGGAGGCCTTGAGGCAGCGGCTTGAAGCCGAAGGCCCTGGCCGCCGCCGGGCAGGCCAGCTCGTCGGCGTCGAGCACGACGCGCTCGCCGCCTCGCGCTCTCATGAGCGCCTGACAGTAACGATGGCGCTCGACCTTGGTCCACGCAGCGAAGGGCGCCATATCGGTGCCGGGCGCGAGCATGAACACGGCCACTGGGGCGCTCTCGAGCCCGATGATCTGCCGCAGGTCGTCGGCGATGAGGTGCAGGTCAGGCGCCTCGTCTAGCTCTGCGGTGCGGACCTTGTCGGTCTCATCGCTCATCCCGCTCCCCTATCGCCGCTGAGGCGGCGCGTCGTACCCGGAGCAGGGGATGCACACCGGCTGGCCGTCCTTCATGCGCACGTAGCGGTCGAAGACGTACTCGCCACACGAGCTGCAGAGGGTCTTGTTGAAGGAGCCCTTCACGGGCGAGTAGGTGAAGTCCGGCAGGTCCTGCACGATGAACACGTCGTCGTCGGACTGCTCGTAGGTCCAGGCGATCACCTCGTCGGTGACCTCGGTCGGGATCTGCGACGGCTCGATACCGCGCTTGCGGTAGGCGAAGAACTCGAAGGCGCCGAAGCCGTCCAGGAACGAAGGCTTGAGGGCGTAGCGCACGGCGCCCTTCTCAGGGTGATAGAAGACGGCGGCCAGCTTGCCGTAGAACGTCTTGGCCATGACCACCTTTCCGTAGGTGGCGCCGGTCGCGGCCTGCAGCCCGTCGGCCATACATGTCTGCGGGTGTCCCTCGCCGATCTCCGGGAAGACGAAGAAGCCGTGGTCCTTCTCGCGCTCGACACCGAGGCGCTCCGTGGCGAGCATCCCCATGCGGTATCCCAGCGGCATGAACGGACAGCGGTGCCCGTGGAACTCGAAGGCCCACTCAGGTGGTGTGTGCGGCGTGGTCATTGCACTCCTCCTTGGGAAACGTTCACGTGCCGAGGTCGAAGACCGCCTTCGTGGCGACACACAGAACTGCGGCGCGCTCTGCTCCATCAACTTTCGCTGATTATCTGTCCCCACATGCATAAATGCAAGTGCATGATTGACAAGGGCACTAGTTCGATTGACATCGAACTAGCCGCAAGCGTATAGTTCGACATGTAGCGAACTAGTGGAGGTCGTCATGTCCCGATCGACTGTCGCCCCGCTGATGGATGTCGCCGGAGGCGTGCACCTGGATGCGGTCTACAGCGCGCTCGCGTCTCGGCCGCGCCGGGAGGTGCTCCGCGTCCTTGCCGAAGCGGAGCGGAACGAACACTGGGCTGAGGATCACTTCGGGCCACGGGCTGAGCAACTAAGAGGCTCGAGCTGTTGCGCAGCAGAGGTGTGTGCCTGCGGCCTCTCCGAGTGGCTGGGCCTGGCGCCGTCCACAGTGTCGCACCACATGCATCGCCTAATCGACGCAGGCCTCGTGAGCGCTCGCAAAGAGGGCCTGTGGGTCTACTACCGGCTGGACCGAGCCGCTCTTGAAGAGGCGGCGCAGTCATTGCGCGAGGTGGCGTCGTGAGCGGGGTGGCAACGAGTCCGCAGAGTGACGGAACGCTGAGCACTCAGACGGAGACCGAGACGAGCGAGACCCTCACGCTGCAGATCGAGGGCATGGACTGCTCCTGCGAAGCCCAGCTTCTCGAACGGGAGTTCGCCGGCCTCGCCGGTGTCACCAGCTACGACGTGGACGCCGTCTCGCAGAAGGCCCATGTCACCTACGACCCCTCGCGGGCCACGACCCAGGACATCCTCCGGTCGGTGTCGGCAACGGGCCTGACCGCGTCGCTGGCCAAGGAGCAGCGCCAGCGCAGCACCTGGTGGAGAGAGCGGCAGCAGCTGGCGCTCTACGGCACCGGCATCCTCATCCTCGTCGCCGTGGCGCTGCGCCTCCTCGGCATGCCGCCGTGGCTCTACAACGCCGTGTACGTGGTGGCGGTGATCGTCGGCGTCTACTTCCCGGCCCGCAAGGCGCTCGTGGCGCTGGTCAACCTGACGCCGACGATCCACCTGCTCATGCTCATCGGAGCCGGCGGCGCGATGATCCTCGGCATGTGGGCGGAGTCGGCCATCCTGATCTTCGTCTACTCCCTGGGTGACGTGCTCGAGTCCTATGCCGTGGACAAGGCCAGGGGCGCCATCAGGTCGCTCATCGCGCTGATGCCCAAAGAGGCGTTGGTGCGCGTGGACGGCCGGGAGGTGGTGCTGGCCACCGAGAACATCCGCGTCGGGGACATCGTCGTGATCAGGCCGGGAGAGCGGATCCCGGTGGACGGCAAGGTCGCGGAGGGCGCCTCCTTCGTCGACGAGGCCGCCGTGACCGGTGAGTCGATCCCGGTGCGCAAGAGCCCGGGCGACGACGTGTTCGCCGGGACCATCAACCAGAACGGCTCAATCGAGGTCCGTGTCGACAAGCCGGCCTCCGAGACCATGCTCTCCAAGATCATCATGTCGGTCGAGGAGGCGCAGGCGAAGAAGACGTCGTATCAGACGTTCTCCGACGCCTTCGCAAAGTACTACACGCCCGCAATGTTCGTCCTCGGCGTGCTCGTGGCCACGGTGCCGCCGCTGTTCTTCGGCGCGGCATGGCATCCGTTCATCCTGCGCGGTCTCGTCGTGTTCGTCGTCTCCTGCTCGTGCGGACTTGCCCTCTCCGTGCCCACGGCGGTCGTCGCCGCCATGGCCAACGCCGCACGCAACGGCACCGTGTTCAAGGGCGGCGCCTATCTCGAGGCCATCGACAAGGTGAAGGCCATCGCCTTCGACAAGACCGGCACCCTCACCATCGGCAGGCCCGAGGTCACCGATGTGCAGACGTTCGGCGATGCCTCTCGCGACGACCTGCTGCGCTTGGCGGGAGCCATCGAATCGCGCTCGGGACATCCCCTCGCGGCCGCCGTCGCGAGAAAGGCCAAGGAGAACGGCGACCTCTCCGCCGTCTCGGTGGAGGACTTCCAGGAGGCCTCGGGCCTCGGCGTGACGGCCACAATCGACGGCCGGCGCTACATCCTCGGCAACCCGCGATTCCAGCGGGAGAGCGGTGTCTCCATTGTCGAGGTCGAGGACGCCGTCGCCCGCCTCGAGGACGACGCCAAGACCGTCGTCACGGTGAGCGAGGACGGCCGTCTCATCGGTCTGCTGGCGATCGCCGACACGGTGAGGACCGGGGTCAAGGACGTGATCGAACGACTGCGGCGGACGGGCATCCGGACCGTTATGTTGACCGGCGACAACGAGCGCAGCGCGCGAGCGATCGCTCATCAGCTGGGCATCGACGAGTACTTCGGCGGACTGCTGCCCACGGACAAGGTCGACGTGCTCAAAGATCTCCGGGAGAAGCATGGCTCGGTAGCGATGGTGGGCGACGGCATCAACGACGCCCCCGCCATGGCCGTCTCCAACGTCGGCATCGCGATGGGCGCCGCGGGGTCGGACGTCGCCGTCGAGGCGGGCGACGTGGTTCTCATGTCCGACGACCTCTCGAAGATCGCCTACCTGCGCGAGCTGAGCGCCAGGGCGGTGCGGACCATCCGCCAGAACATCTGGATCTCACTGATCAACGTCGCCTTCATGGTGTCGGCCGCGCTCGCCGGATACCTCGGCCTCGTCACAGGCCTGCTGCTCAACGAGGGCAGCGCGCTCTTCGTGATCTTCAACGCCGTCTGGCTGCTGAAGTGGAAGAGCAGCGCTCAGAGAGCCCCCGCGCCGGCGGTCCAGGGCGAGCTGACTGTTTCGTCAATCGAAGAAACGCCCTGAAGCAAGGAGGAGGAAACGATGGAGAACGTGATCTTCAAACTCGTAGGTATGGGTTGTTCCTGCGAGGGCTCGATCGTCGAGAAGCGGGTGAAGAAGCTGCGCGGCGTGGAGAGCTACGTGCTGAACCCATTCACCAACCAGCTGAGGGTCTCCTTCGACCCTGACACCGTGACGATGGCTGACATCCAGAAGACGGTGCAGAAGGCCGGCGTCAGGGCCGTGCTCATGGGAGACAGCGTCGCAGCCGCGCGCGAGCCGCAGACGTTCGGCGGTGGGACCTGCTGCGGCCCGCAGACGAGCGACTCCACGGAGGGCTTCAGCTGCTGCTAGCCGTTCTGGTTCGCGACATTTCTCACAGGCGAGGGCCTGTCGTTATCGGGTGTCGGCGTCGAAGCCAAGATCCCGAAAGGAAGGCCCTCGACGTCGCATCCGAACGCCAGGCTGACCGCGCTCGGGCGATTGCTACTCTGCGAGCGGATTGAGCGGCATGGCCGCGCGTGCGTGAGGCCCTAGCGGCGGGCGGCGCCAGCCGTCAGACGGCGAGCAAGTGGCTGGGCGCTGGCCCTGCCCGGTTTCCCTCGCCTACTGCAATGGCTACCGACCGCACGGAGGCCTGGACGACGGCACACTGCTCGGCAGGCTCACGGCGTCAACGACCTCGTGATGCTGAACACCTGGTTGACGCGGTGGCTCCGGCAGATGCGTGAGAGCTCTGGATGCGGCTCCGGCTCCCGGACACTACGCCTCGTCGTCGCGGGGTGTCCTGGCCCCCTCCGCCTTGGCGCGCCGTATGGCTTGCGCGAAGCGCATGGCGGCATAAGGATGCAAGGGCGTGCCGTCCAAAGTGGGCCCGCAATACGCGTTGAACAGCTCGTCGAAGGCGGTGTGCTTGAAATCGGGCATGGGGCGGCCGCGCAGGCCATTGAAGCCGTCGCGGTCGTAGGCGGCGCGCTTGTCGGCGTCGCTCAGGACTTCGTACGCTTCGGCGCCCTCCTTGAACCTTGCCTCGCCCCTCGGATCTTCGGGGTTGACGTCCGGGTGGTTCTCGCGCGCGAGCTTGCGGAAGGCCCTCTTGATCTCCGCCTCACACGCGTCCCGGTCGACTCCGAGGACGTCGTAGTAGTCACGCTTCACAGTCGCACCATCCGTTCGGTCAGTCGTAGATGAAGAACCCGAGAGCGGAGGCAAAGGCGCTGTCGCCGAGGTGCAGTACATCATGGGTGAACCACGTCGCGATGGGCAGCCAGTAGTGGTAGACGAGCGCCCACAGGGCGACTCCGCCGGCGACGCGAGCCCACAGGGGCAGGCGCGTCAAGAGTCGCGCGGCTGCCCTCTGTGGGGCATGAGAAGGAGCAGTGTTCGACGTCTGCAGAGGCGACTCGGAGGGCGCCGGCTCGGTAGAGCACGAGCAAGCAGACACCGGGGCGTCTGCCGCCGATGCTTCCTGCACCGGCGCCACGGCCTGATCGACCTCGATGGTCTGCTCACTCATTCGGGTTCGCTCTGCGCTGATGTGGATGGCTCCGCGAAACGCGTGCACAGAGCACGAGACCTGCCACGCTCATTCCGAGATCTTGCCGGCCGCGAGCATGGCCGCCTTGACCGACTTCCACACGCGGTGATCGCGGTAGAACTTGTGCAGGTCGTCGAGCGACGGGAAGCTGATGGCGCAGCCCTGGCAGAGGTTGCCGCAGGTCATACAGCCGACCACGCAGTCGTCGCGGCGCGCGACGCTGGACTTGCCGTCGACCCACTCGAACACGTTCTTGCCGCAGTTGAGACAGAGGCCGCACGACACGCACTTCTCGGGTTCGATGGTCGGACCCCAGTCGATCTCTGAACGGGCTATGCCGGCGAACCAGGGCATAGAGTCCCCCTCTTCTCGATGATGTCTGGACAGGTCGCGGGCCTCACAAGCTCGCGAGCCCCAGACCGGAACAGATTGTCAACAAGGCGTCTCTAAGGTCGCTTCGCTCGCCCTCGAACACTGGCACGCACAGCTGGGGCTCGGTTTCTCCGCGCCACACAGCCCAGGCGAAGGCCATGCAGGTCGCCTGTCCGCACTCCTTGCAGTTCGTCCCCGGCAAGCGTTTGTAGATCTCCAGCGCCGGTGGCCGGCGGCGCAGCTCGAACGACGGCGTGATCTCCGCGCGCCGCGACCAGACGTCGTTGACCAGACAGCGCACCCGCTCCAGGCTGGCCCAGGCGTCGACGATGTCGTTCGCCTTGGCTACGGCGACTCGGTCGCGAAACAGTGACACCATGCGGTGGCCGTCCATGTACGTGAGCACGGGGAGCTTGGCGACATAGGAGCCTTGCGAGAGCTCCGCGTTCACGTACGGCAGCGCCTCCGCCACGTCCCCCGACAGGTGCGCCGTCAGGCGCAGGCGGTCGAGGTCGGCGACGCAGGGCGCCAGCACGACGATGGCGATGCGGCCGGCGAGGTCGTCCGCGAACTCTCGCGGCGGGGCATCCGGCACAGGCTTCGCGGGCGCTCGGTAGTCGACCCAGCCGGCGTTCATGATGTCGGCGCCGGGGCCGCCGAGGAACGCCGCCTTCGCCTCCTCGGCGAGGGCGATGGCCGGACAGGCGACTCGAGCGTAGGCCGGGTCCGGGGAGATCACCGTGTGCTCGACGCCGAGCTCGACGAGCAGCGCTGCGGTGTGCTCGAACTCGCGCCGATCGGTGAAAGTGGTGAGTGAGTCCACACGCCCCGAATCTCTCCGTTCCACCGTCAAGTCTCCTGCGAGCGGGTGGGTCCCAACAGCGCCTTGAGAGTCGCCCGCGATGGATAGTTCCCGCTGTGAACCAGCTCGCCGTTCAGGAGCGCCAACGGCAGGGCGCCGAAGCCCCGTGCGGCGACGGCGCGCAGCGCCGCGTCGTGGCCGCCGAGGCCTTTGCCGGTCACGCGCGGGTCGATGCGTAGCACGCTGGCACCCTGCCAGCGCAACCACTCGAGGTCTCCAGCGAAGCGCGGCGGCTCGGGATCCGTGGCGCCTCCGCAAGCGCATCCCGAGCTTGCGCCGGGCCGGTCGATGATCACGAACTCTGCTGGCGCTGCTTCCACCGTCAATCTCACTCTGCCACTGGCGAAGAGCTCATCGCGCGAAGGGCCCGCTCACAATTCGGAGCCCTGCTCCCGGAGGACCTCGTCGACGGCGGACGCTATCTGGTCGGCGACGATGCGCACGGCGTTTTCGTCCCAGGGGCCGGGCGACCGCATCGAGCGTTGGCAGCCGGCACAGTCACCACCCAGCATGTCCGAGACCACCAGCGCGCGCGCCACCGGCCCGCTATGTTGCTCAGTGCCCCATCTTGCGCACTGCTTCTCGCATCCATCGACGGTGATAGTCGGGTGGGTCTTGGCGAAGTTCCGCTCGCCTCCCTCTCCGGCAAGGAACAGGGGCAGGCAGATCGTCACGGTCGCATCTGGTCGCATCGACCTGAGCACTCGGAGAGTGGCGAGGCGCGATATGGTCCCCTCGGGAATCTCCTCGCCACTGCAGGAGATAATGCCGACCTTGCTGGCTCCGGTGTTGGTCGGATCGCTCATGGAGCCACCTCCCCGCCCGCACGCAGGCACGCAGCATCGGCGGCGACCGTTTCGGCGATCTCCCGGGCAACAGGCCATCCGTCGACCGTCAGGATCGCTCCCGTGCCCGGCTGCGTCCCGCGATAGTTCTTGAGTACGGCAGCGACCTGCACAGCCTTGCTGACACGTCCGCCCGCCATCTCCACGTTCTTCCTGGCGCACGCCTTCCCGCAGCCATCGATCGTGACGCACTTGTGCATCTGGACCTTGGCGACCGCGTCCGCGTCGCCCTTGACCAGCAACGCTAGACACAGCGTGTCCGTCTCGCCCGGGGCCAGTTCGTCCGTCACCAGGTAGGTGGCCTCCCGACTGAGGAGGCCTTGCACCTTGCCGATCCCGCTGCACGGTATGACGAGAACGGGGCTCTTGTCTGCTTCGCTTTCCATGTGGCCAACCTCTCTCAGCCTGTCAGTATTCTGCAGCCTTGGGACCGACTGTGTCGCGGTAGGCGGGACCGTCCAGGAGCAGCTCACTCTCCTCCGCCCAGGCGCTCAACTCGACCTCCACGAGCCAACCTTCGCCGTAGGGATCCGCATTGACGAGCTCTGGGCTCGCTTCGACGACCGCCTCATTGACGGCCACCACTGCGCCGCTCACCGGCGCGATGATCTCGAAGATCGCTTTGGACGATTCGACTTCTCCCAACTCCCCGAACTGCTCCACCAGCGTTCCGAGCTCCGGCGGGTCGAAGTACAGGATATCGGTGAGCTGCTGCTGCAGGTAGTCGGAGATACCGACTCGTGCCCGGTTCCCCATCGCGCGCACCCACGTGTCGTTCTCGCTGAACCGGTAGCCCTGCTTGGGAATGCGGAATTCGAACTTGTCGAACACGACGACGAAGAAGTCAGTCGGCGCATCCCAGGCGACCGCCGGCGCCGCTTGTGTCCCCGACGCGCCCAGGGCTGCGACGATGTCCGCCACGATGCTCTTGGCAAGGGCCATCTCATCGGGCCCGAGACGCAGCGAGGCCTCGAGCTCCTCTCCGGAGGCCTTCACCAGCCCAGACACCAGTACCTTCTGCTTTGGCTTGACCCCGACCCCGGCGGCAAGCTTCGAGGCGCACCTCGTGCCGCAGCCGTCGACGACGATCAGAGCATCCCTGGCGAGAGTCTTCTCGTAGCGGGCCGGGGCGCGATTGAGCAGGACCGGACAGACGACGTCTCCTCCCGTCGCGTCAGCGACCTGAAGCCCCACCTCCCGCGCCAGCGCACCCTCCGCCTTGTCCACGCCGTTGCAGGCAAGGACGGCGTAGCTCATGTCGTCCCACCTTCCGCGTTGCGCAGGTCCTTGATCAGCTTGATCGTCTGGGGCTTGTCGGGAAAGGTGATGGCGTCAGGGCCACAGGTCTTCGCGCAGGCGCGACAGAACACCACGCAGTTGTTGGGATTGGCCACCACCAGCTTGACGTCGCCGTCTCGGCGCTCGAACACCCGGTGAGGGCAGAACTCGTCGCACTCCATGCAGAAGTCGCACTTCTCGTAGTCGATGACGGGCGCCCAAGGGATCTTCTCCCGCGCTACTCCCATGAACGTGTTCTCAGACACCGTCCTCGACCTCCATGCTCTGCAGCGCGTCGGCGACCTTCTTCACGGCTTCGTCGGTAGGCATGTCACGGATGTCGAGAGGGACCATGTCCTTCTTGACGTCCATGCCTTGCGCCGCGAAGGCATCACGGAACAGCTTGTACTGCATGTTCGGTGCGCAGCCGGCGATGACCAACGGGCGCTTGGCGCGAAGGAGGTCAGCCAGGAAGCGGTCGCCGTCCTCCTCGCACAGCTGCGGATGGATCATCCCGAACTCGACCGGCAGCTCCACCCGCACCTGGTTGATGAAGTCCCAGATGTCGAGCTTCTCAAAGCCGGGGCACTTGCCGGTGCAAACGCACATCACGAGGCCGGGGCGCTGCATCTCCATCTGATGTCCTCCTTCTGCCAGGGACGGACGCTCCCTGAACCTGGGTGGCTGCTGGGTCACTACCATGACTTCCCGTCATGTCCGCCATCCGAAAGCCGCTGCCCCTTCGGGGCCCCGCCGTTCTCGGCCAAGGCGTGTTTGACGGTCACACATGGTCCGTGGCCTTGGGCAGACTCGCCAGAGCGCCTTAGGTGGCGGGGACCCGATGCACTGTATAAACGTTTACTGATTATAGGTCACGCCGTTCATGGACTCAAGTGCATCTTGAGTGATGGTTCACTCGGATCTCGGCGCGGGTGGTGCTGCGAAACTGGTGATCAACGGCGTCGGCGCGAGGTCACTGAGGAGCCGTTCGTGGTCGTAGGCCACGCGAGCGAACTCCACGAAGCCAGGGCTCTCACCCAGCTTGGCCGGGTCGACGAGTGCGTAGCACACGCGCCAATCGCCGTCCTTGGGACGCCCGCCACTGCCGACGTTGACGAATGTGGTCTCGCCGACTTGCCGAGCGTAAGGGATGTGCGTGTGCCCGAAGAGGATCGCCGGGTACGGGTACTCACTTGCCATGCGCTCCATCGCGGAGACCGGACGGTCCTCGAACAGGTACTCGTTGATGCGACGCGGACTTCCATGAACGGCAAGGATCTCGCCCTTCGCAGCCTTCAGAACGAAGTGGTCCTCGAGCGTTCGCAGGTAGGCCTTCACCTCGTCCGTGACGACGTCCTGCGTCCAGGCGAGGGATGCGGCGCCCTCGGCGCGCTGCTCGTCGGTCTTGTACACGCAGCCGCAGTCGCCGGTCTCGAAGCCGATGCCCTGGTCGTAGTTGCCCATCAGCGTTGGGATGCCGCTGTCGCGCACGAGAAGCGCGACCTCGTTAGGTGACGGCCCGTAGCCGACGAGGTCGCCCAGACAGAAAGTGCGCGTGACCCCGCGGCGCTTGATGTCGGCGAGGATCGCCTCGAGCGCCGGCAGATTGCCGTGCACGTCGGAAAAGACGGCGAAGGGTCTGTCTACCTCGATGGTCTTCACGTTGTCATGCCTTTCTCCGCCTTGTTGTGGTGGGACTCGGCGTCTTCATGTCGTAGGCTTTATATCAACCTACTTGACCATAAACCTTTGTCAATGTAACGTATTGATTGTGGTCCGTCGGCCCAGTCGCGGACCGTGATGCGCGAGGCGGCCGGCGCAGACGATTGCTGGACGCACGACGTGATCGGCGACTGGGAAGAGATCGTCGCAGGCAACGTGAGTTGCAGCTGCGAGCAGTAGGGAGGGAAGCGCGCATGAGTGAGCCCGGCGTGATCAGGCGGCTGTCGTTCCTCGATCGGTATCTCACGGCCTGGATCTTCCTGGCGATGGCTATCGGCGTCTTCCTTGGCTGGGCCTTCACCGGCGTGCCCCACTTCGTCAACCGCTTCAGCGTCGGCACCACCAACATCCCCATCGCCATCGGGCTCATCGTGATGATGTACCCGCCGCTCGCCAAGGTGCGTTACGAGGAGCTCGGCGACGTCTTTCGTGACTACAAGATCCTCGGGCTCTCGCTGGTGCAGAACTGGCTCATCGGCCCATTCCTCATGTTCTTTCTGGCGATCGTCTTTCTGCACAACTACCCCGAGTACATGGTCGGCCTCATCATGATCGGCCTAGCGCGCTGCATCGCCATGGTCATCGTCTGGAACCAGCTCGCCAAGGGGGACACCGAATACGCCGCCGGCCTGGTGGCCTTCAACAGCATCTTCCAGGTGCTGTTCTACAGCCTCTTCGCCTGGGTCTTCGTGACCAAGCTGCCGCCACTCTTCGGTCTCGAGGGCAGCGTCGTCGACGTCAGCATCGGGCAGATCGCCCAGAGTGTGGCCATCTACCTCGGCATCCCGTTCGTCGCCGGCATGCTCACGCGCTACCTGGGGCTCAAGTACAAGGGCCGCCAGTGGTACGAGCAGAAGTTCATCCCGCGCATCAGCCCGCTCACGCTCATCGCCCTGCTGTTCACCATCCTCGTGATGTTCAGCCTCAAGGGCGACCTCATCGTGCAGCTGCCGCTCGACGTGGTGCGCATCGCCATCCCGCTGCTCATCTACTTCGTCGTCATGTTTTTCGTGAGCTTCTACATGGGCCGCAAGATCGGCGCCGACTACTCCAAGACCGCGACCCTGTCGTTCACCGCCGCCAGCAACAACTTCGAGCTCGCCATCGCCGTGAGCGTGGCTGTGTTCGGCATCGGCTCGGGCGTCGCGTTCGCGGCCGTGATCGGGCCGCTGGTCGAGGTCCCGGTGATGATCGGGCTCGTCAACGTGGCCCTGTGGATGGGCCGCAAGTACTGGGGCATGACCGACGAACCAGTGCCGGCGGCGGTGGCCGCCGGCGTCGACAAGGTCGCCTGCAACCCACCGAGGAGCTGACATGAAGATCGCCAAAGACCCCGCAGAAGCCGGCAGCATCGTCGACTTCGTCCCGTTCTTCAAGGCGTTCTGCAACCCCACGCGCGCCCAGATCATCGAGTTCCTGCTGGGCGGCGAGCGCTGCGTCTGCGAGATGACGGGGCCTCTCGACCAGAGCCAGCCACTGGTCTCGCATCACCTCGCGCTGCTCCGAGACGCTGGGCTGGTGCGCATGCGCGACGAGGGCACGCGGACGTACTACTCGCTCGACTGGGAGAAGTTCGACGGCGATCTCGGCGGCTTTCTCGCCTACGTCGAGCGCCTGCGCAACGCCCCACGGACCCCCAGCAACGCCGACAGCGCCTGCGCGACTGCCGCGAAGAAGCCGGCGCGACGCAACGCATCATGACCGCAACGACAGGGAGACGCACGTGAAGCTCGAGATCCTTGGTTCAGGCTGCGCCAACTGCCAGAAACTGATGGCGATCACCGAATCAGCCGTGCGCGACCTTGGCGTCGAGAATGCCGAACTCGTCAAGGTGGAGGACTACCCCACCATCATGGCCTACGGGGTCATGTCGACGCCGGCCCTTGCCATCGACGGCAAGCTGGTGATGAGCGGCAAGGTGCCGTCTCAGGCCGAAGTCAGCTCGCTGATCACGACGGCGCTGGCTGCTCGGGGGTGACCCTGGGTCCGTGCCCGCACCCGACGTGCGGTGATCGTGTTTGCCGCCGCACTGCTCGTTGAGGGGTACCAAAACCCCGATTCGCCGTCTGACCAGCAGCTCTCCAGGACGCAGCGATGGTCGCTGGCTGCCGCCGCGTTGCCGACAAGACGCCTCCCCACGGCCCAACACGCCAGAGCACGGCCCATCACCAAGCTCGGCCAGAACCTAGGACTGTGCAGCACAATCGCACACGGCAGGCCACCAGAAGGATTTCGTACTGAGGTTTCCTAAACCTGTGCGTCGGCGAGTCGCAACGCCCCGAAGAAGGTCCAGCTGCTGCGCGAAGGACCCCGGTACCCGCGCGGCGGGAGCTCGAAGGCGACCTGCGCCGAGGAGAGTGCGACTCGGG